>Ga0105050_10002424_pt1 | contig 26684 bp, 22 predicted proteins | sample FRY01_FD_78088 | JGI IMG/M metagenome (GOLD analysis project Ga0105050, IMG submission 78088) | Freshwater microbial communities from Lake Fryxell liftoff mats and glacier meltwater in Antarctica - FRY-01 | ecosystem: Environmental > Aquatic > Freshwater > Ice > Glacier meltwater ...
ACGAGCTTTTTCCAGAACAAGGCGGTCTCCGAGCTGGTGATCGAGAAACTGCCAGTGTCGATCAGCCTGGGGCTCTGGACGTTTTTTATCAGTTACCTTGTGGCCGTGCCGCTGGGTGTGGCAAAGGCGGTACGGGCCGGTACGCGCTTTGATCTGGTCACCACACTGCTGGTGCTGGTGGGTTACGCGATCCCAGGGTTTGTGCTGGGGGTGGCGTTGCTGGTGATTTTTGGCGGGCAGCTGCAGTGGTTCCCGCTGCGCGGCCTGACCTCGGCCAACTGGGAAGAGCTGAGCTGGGGCGCGCGCATCGTCGACTACCTCTGGCACATCACGCTGCCGGTGATCGCGATGGTGCTGGGCAGTTTTGCGGTCACCACCATGCTGACCAAAAACGCCTTTCTCGAGGAAATCCGCAAGCAGTACGTGACCACCGCGCGCGCCAAAGGCCTGAGCGAAGGGCAGGTGATGTGGAAACACGTGTTTCGCAACGCACTTATTCCCATCGTCACCGGTTTTCCCGCCGCTTTCATCGGCGCCTTTTTCGCCGGCTCGCTGCTGATCGAAACGCTGTTCTCGCTCGATGGCCTCGGTCTGCTGAGCTTTGAGAGCGTGATCCGGCGCGACTACCCGGTGGTGATGGGCACGCTGTTTTTTTTCACCCTGATCGGACTGGTGACGAAACTGATTTCTGACCTGTGCTACGTTTGGGTGGACCCGCGTGTGAAGTTCGATTGAACATGTCCCACCCCACATCTTTGAGCCCATCGCGCCGCGCCTGGCAGCGCTTCAAGCGCAACCAGCTGGGCTACTGGAGCTTGGTGATTTTTTGCGTGCTGGTGGTCGCCAGCCTGTTTGCCGAGGTGCTGTCGAGCGACCGGCCGCTGGTTGTGCGCTACCAGGGGCAGACCTATTTTCCCCTCTTCAACGATTACCCCGAAACCGTGTTTGGCGGCGACTTCGAGAGCAACACCGACTACCTGGACCCGTTCATTCAGGCGCGCATCACCACCGGCGGCAACTGGGCGGTCTACGCGCCCAATCCCTACGGGCCCAAGACGCTGAATTACTTTGCCAAAGCGCCCCACCCGTCGGCGCCCACCGAGGACAACTGGCTCGGCACCGACGATCGCGGCCGCGACCTGCTGGCGCAGCTGATCTACGGCTTTCGGGTCAGCGTGCTGTTTGGTCTGGCGCTCACCTTCACCGGCGTGCTGCTGGGCTTGATCACCGGTGCCATCCAGGGCTTTTTTGGTGGCAAAACCGACCTCGCGTTTCAACGCTTCATCGAGGTCTGGGGCGCCATGCCCGAGCTGTACCTGCTGATCATTTTCTCTGCCGTGTTCGCGCCCAGCATCGGCCTGCTGCTGGTGCTGCTCAGCCTGTTTGGCTGGATGGGCTTGTCTGACTACGTACGTGCTGAGTTTCTGCGCAACCGGCAAATGGATTACGTGCGCTCGGCCCGCGCCATGGGCCTGAGCAGCGGGCAGATCATCTGGCGCCATGTTTTGCCCAACAGCCTGACCCCGGTGGTCACCTTCCTGCCGTTTCGCATGAGCGCGGCCATTCTGGCGCTGACCTCGCTGGATTTTCTGGGCCTGGGGGTGCCGCCGGGTACACCCTCGCTGGGCGAGTTGCTGAGCCAGGGCAAAAACAACATCGACGCTTGGTGGATTTCCCTGTCCACCTTCGCGGTGCTGGTGGTGACGCTGCTGCTGCTCACCTTCATGGGCGATGCGCTGCGCGACGCGCTCGATCCAAGAAAGGCAGACCGATGACGCCGTTGTTGGAGGTTCGCAATCTGCGTGTGGGTTTCAGCGGCCAGGACGTGGTGCATGGTGTCGATTTCGAGATTGCGGCTGGCGAGCGATTGGCGCTGGTGGGCGAGTCCGGTTCGGGCAAATCGGTCTCGGCGTTGTCTTTGTTGCGGCTGGCTCAAAACGCCGACGTATCGGGCTCAGCGCTGCTCGAAGGCCGTGATTTGCTGCAAATGAGCGAGCGTGAATTGCGCGGTGTGCGGGGTGACCAGGTGGCCATCATTTTTCAGGAGCCGATGACCGCGCTCAACCCGCTCTACACAGTTGGCGCGCAGATTGGCGAGGTGCTGCAACTCAAAAAGGGCATGACTGCGCGCCAGGCGCACGCTGCCAGTGTGGAACTGCTCGCGTCCACCGGCATTCCCGAGCCAGCCCGCCGGGCCCAGGCCTATCCGCACCAGCTCAGCGGCGGCCAGCGCCAGCGCGCGGTGATCGCCATGGCCCTGGCCAGCAGCCCGAAGCTGCTGCTGGCCGACGAGCCCACCACGGCGCTCGATGTCAGTCTGCGCGGGCAAATTCTCGATTTGCTCAGCGACCTGCAGCGCCAGCACGGCATGGCGGTGCTGTTGATCACGCACGACCTCAACCTGGTGCGCCGTTTCGCCAGCCGCATCGCGGTGATGGAGCGCGGCCACCTGGTGGAAACCGGCGATGTGGCGCGTGTCTTTGCCGAGCCGCAACACGCCTACACCCGCAAGTTGTTGGCGAGTCGCCCCGAGCGCGAACTGGACGATGCAGCCCCCGCAGCAGCGGGCAAGCCGGTGCTCAGCGCACACGGCTTGCGGGTTGGTTACCCGGTGTCTGTGGCTGGGCTGCGCGGCTGGTTCAAGAAGGGTGAGTTTGTGGCGGTGCAAGGCGCTGATCTCGAGATAGCGCCCGCACAGACGCTGGGTGTCATCGGTGAATCCGGTTCGGGCAAGTCAACGCTGGCGCTGGCGGTGTTGGGGCTGCTGCCGTTCAAAGGCAGCCTGCGCGTGGCTGGTACGGACTGGGCTGAGGCCAAGCGCAGCAACCAGGAGAGGGCGTTGCGACAGCGCATCCAGGTGGTGTTTCAAGATCCCTTTTCCTCGCTCTCACCGCGCATGACGGTGGAGCAGATCGTGGGCGAAGGCCTGCTGGTGCACTGTCCTGGGCTCACGCCAGCGCAGCGGCGCGAACAGGTGGTGCAGGTGCTGGCCGATGTCGGCCTGGTGGACGATCCCGACCAAGGCAGCGGCTGGCTGCAGCGCTATCCGCACGAGTTCTCCGGCGGCCAGCGTCAGCGCCTGGCGATTGCGCGGGCGCTGATTGTCAACCCCGAGCTGCTGGTGCTCGACGAGCCCACCAGCGCGCTGGATGTCACGGTGCAAAAGCAGGTGCTGGCGTTGCTGCAGCGCTTGCAGCGCGAGCGCGGGCTCAGCTATCTGTTCATCACCCATGATGTCGACGTTATCCGCGCCATGGCTCACCAGGTGCTGGTGATGAAAGACGGCGCGGTGATTGAGCGCGGCCCGGTGGATCAGGTACTCACAGCACCGCAGCACCGTTACACGCAGGCGCTGGTGCAAGCCGCAGTCTGAGCCCCCAGCAGCCCCAGCAGCCCCAGCAGCCCCAGCAGCCCCAGCAGCCGGGGCTAGGGGCGCTTTTGCTGATACAGCCGATGACCGCCTTGCGTTATCTTGGATGCTCTGGTTAGTTGCCTATGAGCGTTTGATTCTTGTCATGCGCCACGGGTCGATACGCAGCTACAAATCTTGCCGGGCCTTTCGCCACCGCTCAATATGTTGCCATGAGCCCTGCACCCCATTTTTCCGCCTCCCCGTCCGCTGCGGCCCGCCCGCCGATAACGCTGGTCTCGCACGTGCATTGGCTGGCCCGATTTGCAGCGAAATCATTTGCCCGGTCTGTTTCACGGCTTTCTGGTGACAGCCCTTGGCGCGTTGCTGCTCGGTGCCACCGGTGAAAAATTCAGGTTGCTTGCCAGTGTTTTCTCAGGTTTTTTGATCGTCGCTTCAACCGTGCCAACAGGCCTTTACCAGGTGAGTCGCGTGCCTGAACGCAGGCGCCGCGTGAGCATCGCCAAGGTGTTCTCGCTTTGGCGCATGGGAGACCGGCGGCCGGTGGTCTTCGGGCTGCTGCTGGGGCTGGCGGGAACCGGTTGGGTGCTAACTTCGGCCGGGCTGATCACACTCTGATCAACAGCGCCGATTCAGAAGCCTGCGGATTTCCCGCGTCAAGTGGTTTTGGTGCTCGAGATCGGTCTGTTCGAGGTCTGGCGGTTGCTAGGCGCCTTGCTGGCAGCACTGGTATTGGCTTCATCGGTGGTGGCGTTGCCGATGCCGGTGGTCATCCCCGTCTCGGTGATGGCGGCGGTCAAGGCAAGTTGGCGAGCGGTGGCTAACCACCTCGCGGCCACCGTTGCCTGGGCCGTACTGATCGTGTTGCTGGTGGGGCTGGGCATGCTCGGCGCGTTGTTGTGCCTGATCGTGATTGCTCGCTTGATCGCCTATGCCAGCTGGCGCGCCTACCGCGATCTCACCAGCACCCTCGCCACTGGCGCGTCACCCCGCCAAGACCTGCTGATACAAACCACCCTGTTCGGGCGCACCAAAGCTCAAATTGCCCGGTCTGGTCTGACCTTTGGCGTTGGCGCCCTTGTTTTGCACATGCTGTTCATCGTACGCAACCTGGCGCTGGAATCCGAGGCAGGCACGGTCGGCACCTTTATTTTGTTTCTGGTGCTGTCGTTTGGCATGCTGGATTTTCTGGCCAAGAACCTTAGCCAGTGGATGCTGGACATTTAAACGCGCTGCCTCTGTCCTGGGGTGATTGGGTGATTGCCAGAGGGCGATTTTCCAGGCTATAATGACGCCCTCACGACCAATTGGGCGGGTAACTACCGGCCCATTTTTTTTGGCCGAACGTTTTTTACGGCAGGCGCATTTTGCGGCTTGCCGGGTGGCAAGCAAGACCGCCCGATTAGAACCGAAGACATCTACCGAATGGCCTGGCAGCAAACCATCGAGCAAACCGTTACCGGACTGGGTTTTGACCTGGTGGACCTTGAACGCTCCGCTGGTGGCTTGTTGCGCGTCACGATCGACTGGCCATGGCAGCCTCTTGCGACAGCCAGCGCTGCACCGGAACGGTTTGTGACAGTTGAGGATTGTGAAAAAATCACGCGCCAGCTGCAATATTTGCTGGAGGTGGAGGGTTTGGAGTACCGGCGCCTGGAGGTGGGATCGCCTGGTATTGATCGCCCACTGCGGCACGAGCTGGACTACCAGCGCTTCGTCGGGTACGTGGTGGATCTGACCCTCAGGGCGCGCATCGGTGTGACCGACACCGATGTCTCGGCCAGCCGAAAGAAATTTCGTGGCACGCTGGAGCGCGCTGAAGACGGGGTGCGGTGGCGTCTGGTCTGGAGCGACGCGCCCGAGCCCAAACCCGGTTATCGGGTGAGCAAAAAGCGCGTGATGGCCCCGCTGCAGGCACTTGACTTTGCGTTGGACGATGTGCAGCAGGCTCGGCTGACGCCGATTGTGAATTTCAAAGGCCGCGCTGCGGTAGGGCCGAGCGCCTGAAGAGTCAGAACTGTGATTTCAAAGAAGACACCCGGAAAGGTTGGCAAGTGAAATGAACCGTGAAATGCTGATGTTGATTGATGCCATCTCCCGCGAGAAAAACGTGGAGCGCGATGTCGTGCTTAACGCGGTGGAGTTGGCGCTGGCTTCGGCCACCAAAAAACTTTACAAAGGTGAGGTCGACATCCGGGTGGCGATCGACCCCGATACTGGCGCTTACGACACTTTCCGCCGCTGGCTGGTGGTGCCCGATGCGGCTGGCCTACAGAACCCAGAGGCCGAAGAGTTGCTCACCGATGCACGCGACGAGCTAGACGACATCGAAGAGGGTGATTTCATCGAGAAGCCGGTCGACAGTGTGCCGATCGGTCGCATCGGTGCCATGGCGGCCAAGCAGGTGATCCTGCAAAAGATCCGCGATGCTGAGCGCGAGATGCTGCTCAACGATTTCATGTCGCGCGGGGAGAAGATTTTTGTCGGTACTGTCAAGCGCATGGACAAAGGCGATCTGATTGTGGAGAGCGGCCGCGTTGAAGGGCGCCTGCGTCGCAGCGAGACGATTCCCAAGGAGAACTTTCGCACGGGTGACCGGGTGCGTGCCATCATCACAGAGGTGGACCTCACACTTCGCGGCGCGCCCATTTTGTTGTCGCGCTCAGCGCCCGCTTTCATGATCGAGTTGTTCCGTCAGGAAGTGCCCGAGATCGAACAGGGCTTGCTGGAGATCAAGGCCTGTGCCCGCGACCCCGGGTCGCGCGCCAAGATTGCTGTGCTTTCATACGACAAGCGGATTGATCCGATCGGCACTTGTGTCGGTGTGCGTGGTTCGCGTGTGACCGGTGTGACCAACGAACTGGCGGGAGAGCGGGTGGACATCGTGCTCTGGAGCGAAGATCCAGCGCAATTTGTGATTGGTGCACTGGCGCCAGCCAACGTGTCGTCCATCGTGGTGGATGAAGAGCGTCACGCGATGGATGTGGTGGTTGACGAGGAAAATCTGGCGATTGCCATTGGCCGCGGCGGTCAAAATGTGCGCCTGGCCTCTGAACTTACCGGCTGGCGCATCAACATCATGACAGCCGATGAGTCGGCGCTGAAGCAGGCCGAAGAGGCCGACGGCATCCGCGCGGTCTTCATGGCCAAGCTCGACGTGGATCAGGAAATCGCAGACATATTGATCGAAGAAGGTTTTGGCAGCCTGGAAGAGGTGGCTTACGTGCCGCTGCAAGAGATGCTGGAAATTGAGTCCTTTGATGAAGATACCGTCAATGAATTGCGTTCCCGCGCCAAAAATGCCCTGCTGACTATGGAACTCGCCCATGAGGATCAGGTTGAAGCCGCGTCGCAGGAACTGCGTGACATACAAGGCGTAACCCCCGAATTGATGACAAAGCTGACCGTAGCCGGCGTGCACTCGCGCGACGACCTGGCCGATCTGGCTACCGATGAGCTGACCGATATCACTGGCCAGACGCCCGAAGAGGCGACCACGCTGATCATGCTGGCCCGCGCTCACTGGTTTGCCAGTGACGAAGCGCAATCCAACCCCTGAACAGCGGAGACCCCAGCGGAGAAAAGACCCTATGACAAGTACCACCGTCGCCGAATTGGCCGCCGAATTGAACAAGCCCACCTCCCAACTGCTGGAGCAACTCTCCGCCGCTGGGGTTCCCAAGTCTGCGGGGACCGATCCGGTCTCCGGGTCTGATAAGCAAAAGCTGCTGGGATACCTCAAAGCCAGCCATGGCACCGCCAGCGGCGAGCGTAAAAAGATCACATTGGTGCAGAGGTCCACCAGTGAGATCAAGCAGGCTGATGCCACCGGGCGTGCTCGCACGATCCAGGTGGAAGTGCGCAAAAAGCGCACTTTCATCAAACGCGATGACGAGCCCGTGGTGACCACAGAGCCCACCCTTGCTGAGCCGGCAGCCGCCACCGAGGAGCTGTCCCGCCGCGAAGAAGATGTGCGCAGCCAAGCCGAACAGTTGCGCCTGCAAGAGGAGGAGCTGACTGCCAAGCGCGCGGCCGACGAGGCCGAGGGGGCACGTCAAGCCCAAATCGAGCAAGATTCGCTCAATGCCGCGTTGGTCAAGGCTTCCGCTGAGACCGAGCAGGCTGTCAGCACGCCGATCGAAGAGCTGTCCACGCTGGCGGAGAAGCACGCCAAGGCCAAAGAGGAAAGCCTGGAGCGCGAATCGCAGGCCTTGGCTGCTGCTGAACGCAGTGCCGAAATCAAGCAAGCTGATGACCTGCGCACGCAGGATTTGCTGGAGCGGCGCGGCAAAGCGGAAAAAGAGGCTGCCAGCATCCGCGCCATGATGTCCGCGCCAGCCAGAACAATGGTGGCCAAAAAGCCCGAACCACCGGCCCCTCTCAAGGGCACCTTGCACAAGCCGGCTGGAACTCCGGCTGCAAAGCCCGCCGGCGTGGCGGGTGCGCCCGCTGTGGCGGGCAAGAAAGAGGTGAAGTCGGAGAATCTGTCGTCGACCTGGAAGGACGACGCAGCGAAGAAAAAAGAAATCAAGACCCGTGGTGATGCTGGCGCTGGTCGTTCCACCAGCTGGCGCGGCGGACCACGTGGCGGTGCTGGTGGGCGCCGTGGTGGTCGCGATTCAAGCACCGACATCCGCAGCAGTTTTGTGGCGCCGGCCGAGTTCAAGGTGATCGAGGTGCATGTGCCCGAGACGATCACTGTGGGCGAACTGGCCCACAAAATGAGCCTGAAATCTTCCGAGGTGATCAAGCAGCTGATGAAGCTTGGTCAGATGGTCACGATCAACCAGCCGCTGGACCAAGACACCGCCATGATTCTGGTGGAAGAGCTGGGCCACGTGGCGGTGGTAGCGGCGCTGGACGATCCAGAGGCCTTCACCGAAGAAGGCGTGCACCACGAGGGAGAAGCATTGCCGCGCGCGCCGGTGGTGACCGTGATGGGTCACGTCGACCACGGCAAGACCTCGTTGCTTGATTACATTCGCCGCGCGAAAGTGGCTGTTGGCGAAGTCGGCGGTATCACGCAGCACATCGGCGCTTATCACGTGCAAACCGAGCGCGGCATGGTGTCTTTTCTCGACACCCCGGGCCATGAGGCGTTTACTGCCATGCGAGCCCGTGGCGCCAGGGCAACCGATATCGTGGTTCTGGTCTGCGCAGCCGACGACGGCGTGATGCCGCAGACGCGCGAAGCGATCAAGCACGCGAAGGCTGCAGGTGTTCCCATGGTCGTGGCGCTGACCAAAATCGACAAGCCCGGCATTAACCTGAACAAGGTTCGCACAGAGTTGGTGGCCGAAGAGGTGTTGCCCGAGGAGTTTGGTGGCGATGTGCCGTTTGTGGGTGTGTCGGCCAAGACCGGCGAGGGCATCGATGCGTTGCTGGAGCAGGTGCTGTTGCAGGCCGAGGTGCTGGAACTCAAGGCGCCGGTGGACGCGATGGCCAAGGGTCTGGTGATCGAAGCCCGTCTGGACAAGGGGCGTGGCGCTGTCGCTACTGTGCTGGTGCAAAGCGGGACGCTCAAGACCGGCGATGTGGTGCTGGTCGGCCAAACCTCGGGCCGCGTGCGTGCCATGCTTGACGAAAACGGCAAGAGCATCAAGCAAGCCGGACCGTCCATTCCGGTCGAAATCCAGGGTCTGTCGGAAGTTCCGCAGGCGGGGGATGACTTCATGGTGATGACCGACGAGCGCCGAGCGCGCGAAATCGCCACCTACCGCGCCGGCAAGTTTCGCAACACCAAGCTGGCCAGACAACAGGCAGCAAAGCTGGAGAATATGTTCTCCGATCTCAGCGCCGGCGAGGTCAAGGTGGTGCCCATCATCATCAAGTCAGATGTGCAAGGCTCACAAGAAGCGCTTGCCAGCTCGCTGCTCAAACTTTCGACCGACGAGGTCAAGGTGCAGGTGGTGCTTGCAGGCGTGGGCGGTATCAGCGAGAGCGATGTCAACCTCGCCATCGCCTCCAAAGCGCTCATCATTGGTTTTAACGTGCGAGCCGATGTGGGTGCACGCAAGTTGGCCGATGGCAACGATGTCGAACTGCGTTACTACAACATCATTTACGACGCAGTTGATGAGCTGAAAGCCGCCATGTCGGGCATGTTGGCACCGGAAAAACGGGAAGAGATCATCGGTTCGGCCCAAATCCGCACCGTGTTCGTGGCTTCCAAGATCGGTACGGTGGCGGGCTGTATGGTTACATCGGGTCAGGTCACGCGCGGTGCGCACTTCCGCCTGTTGCGCGACAACGTGGTGATTTATACCGGCGAGATCGATACCCTCAAGCGGGAAAAAGACGACGTGCGCGAAGTCAAGGAAGGCTTCGAGTGCGGTATCAAGCTGAAGAACTACAACGACATCAAAGAGGGCGATCAGCTTGAATTCTTCGATGTCAAGGAAGTGGCCCGCACGCTTTAAGCGCTTCTCATCATGGCCCGCAAGTCCTCCAAACCCAACCGCGGTTTTCAAGTGGCCGACCAGATCCAGCGTGATCTGGCCGAACTGATCGCGCGCGAGTTAAAAGACCGGCGCGTGGGCATGGTGACGATCAACGCGGTCGAGGTTACGCCCGACTATGCGCACGCCAAGGTGTTCTTCAGCCTGCTCACAGGCGACCCCGAAGAAACACTGGCTGGCCTGAACGCCGCAGCTGGCTTTCTGCGCAGTGGCTTGTTCAAGCGGCTGCACATTCACACCGTGCCAACGCTGCATTTCGTGTTTGACCGTACCACCGAGCGAGCGGCCGACATGAACGCCTTGATATCCAAGGCCGTGGCATCCCGCTCCAAGGATGAGGACTAAAGATGCAGGGCCAACGCACCAGGGTGCAGAGGCGCCCTGTGCATGGGGTGCTGCTGCTCGATAAACCGCTAGGTCTTTCCAGCAACCAGGCGTTGCAAAAAGCCAAGTGGCTGCTTCGCGCCGAGAAAGCCGGTCACACCGGCACGCTCGATCCGCTTGCAACCGGCGTGCTGCCGCTGTGTTTTGGCGCCGCCACCAAGTTCAGTCAGCTGCACCTAGATGCCGACAAGACGTATGAGACGGTGGTTCGTCTGGGTGTCCAGACCAGCACCGGCGACGCCGAGGGCGAGGTCATCGCCATCCAGCCGGTGACCTGTTCGCCAGGGCAGGTGGTTGAGGTGCTGGACAGCTTCATGGGCGAGATCGGGCAGGTGCCGCCAATGCACAGCGCCTTGAAAAGAGACGGCAAAGCTTTGTACGAGTACGCCCGCGAAGGGATCACCCTAGAGCGCGAAGCGCGCCGCGTCACGATCCGCGATCTCGACCTGCTGGATATGCGGCTCGACGGCGACGCGCCCAGTCTGCGGTTGCGTGTGCGGTGTAGCAAAGGCACTTACATCCGCACGCTGGGAGAAGATATTGGCGAGGCCTTGGGTTGCGGCGGGCATTTGACCGCGCTGCGCCGGGTTGCCACTGGCCCTTTCCACATTGATCGGTGTGTAACGCTGGATGCTCTGGAGGCCATGGGCGAGATCGAGCGCCCAGATCACTTGCTGCCAGTACCCGCGTTGTTGCTGGGTCACACCCCGGTCACTCTGAACCAAGACGATGCCGCTCGTTTTTTGAGTGGGGTGCGCCGCCGTGGTGCCTGGCCCAACCAGTCCCAGGTGGCGGTGTACGGTCCAGCACCGGGGGCCGGCCCCCGCGCCACCACCCTGCTCGGCAGCGCCCACACGGCGGGCGGCGAATTGATCCCAGGGCGGCTGCTGAGCCCCATCGAAATCCAGCAAATCCTGAAAACCGAATCGGAACTCTCACCATGAGCAAACAAATCCGCAACATTGCCATCATTGCCCACGTCGACCACGGCAAGACCACCATGGTCGATCAGCTGCTGCGCCAGTCGGGTACCTTCGCCGAACACGAAAAGGTGGTGGACACCGTGATGGACAACAACGCCATCGAACGCGAGCGTGGCATCACCATCTTGGCCAAGAACTGCGCCGTGAGTTGGAAAGACACCCACATCAACATACTCGATACGCCCGGTCATGCCGACTTTGGCGGCGAGGTGGAGCGCGCGCTGTCCATGGTGGATGGCGTGGTGCTGCTGATCGACGCGCAAGAGGGTCCCATGCCGCAAACGCGCTTTGTGACCAAAAAGGCGCTGGCCCTGGGCCTAAAGCCCATCGTGGTGGTCAACAAGGTGGACAAGCCCGGCGCGCGCCCCGATTTTGTGGTCAACGCAGCGTTCGACCTGTTCGACAAGCTGGGCGCCACCGACGAGCAGCTCGACTTCCCCGTGGTCTACGCGTCGGGCATCAACGGCTGGTCTTCGCTGATGGAAGGGGAGGCGGGCGAACAGTGGGGACCCGACATGTCGGCCTTGTTTGACACCGTGCTCGACCACGTGCCGACGCAAACGGGTGATCCCAGTGCGCCGCTGCAAATGCAAATCTCAGCGCTCGATTTCTCCACCTTCGTGGGCCGTATCGGCGTTGGCCGCGTCAGCCAGGGCACGATTCGGCCCAACACCGACGTGCTGGTGATGGAAGGCCCGGATGGCAAGTCTTACAAAGGCCGCATCAACCAGGTGTTGACCTTCCAAGGCTTGGACCGGGTGCAGGTGACCGAGGCTGGCCCTGGCGAGATTGTGCTGGTCAACGGCATCACCGAGGTTGGCATTGGCGTGACCCTGACCGATCTGGCCAGCCCCATGCCGCTGCCCATGCTCAAGATTGATGAGCCGACTCTAACCATGAACTTCTGCGTCAACACAAGCCCGCTGGCTGGTCGCGAGGGCAAGTTTGTGACCAGCCGCCAGATTTGGGACCGCTTGCAGCGCGAGCTGCGCTCCAACGTGGCATTGCGCGTCAATGAAACCGACGAGGAGGGGGTGTTCGAGGTGATGGGCCGTGGTGAATTGCACCTGACGATCCTGCTGGAAGAAATGCGCCGCGAGGGCTATGAGCTGGCGGTATCCAAGCCGCGCGTTGTGTTTCGTGACGTCAACGGTGAAAAGCACGAGCCTATCGAAATGGTGACGGCTGACATCGAGGAGACGCACCAAGGCGGCGTGATGCAGGCCCTGGGCGAGCGCAAGGGCGATCTGGTCAACATGGAGTCCGACGGCCGAGGCCGCGTGCGCCTGGAATACCGCATTCCAGCGCGTGGCCTGATTGGTTTCACCAACGAGTTCATGAACCTGACGCGAGGCTCGGGCCTGATTGCCAACATCTTTGACAGCTACGAGGTCCACAAGGGCGACATTGGCAGCCGCAAAAACGGCGTGCTGATTTCGATGGACGACGGCGAAATCTTTACCTACGCGCTGGGCAAGCTTGACGATCGCGGTCGCATGTTTGTGCGTCCCAACGACCCGGTGTACGAAGGCATGATCGTGGGCATCCACAACCGCGACAACGACCTGGTGGTCAACGCCACCCGCACCAAGCAGCTGACCAACTTCCGTGTCAGCGGCAAAGAAGACGCGATCAAGATCACGCCACCGATCGAACTCACGCTGGAGTACGGCGTGGAATTTATCGAGGACGACGAGCTGGTCGAGATCACGCCGAAAAGCGTTCGTTTGCGCAAGCGCTACCTGAAAGAGCACGAGCGCAAGCGAGCCGGGCGCTGATCCAGAGCGGGAGCAACACAAGCCTATCTGTCGCCATGCTGTGTCAAGCCAGTTGTTGCGGGCTGGCGGATCGGAGCACCGATGAACGAAAGCCCCCCGATGACCCATGCGCAGGCGGTCACGATGATGGTTGCGGCCGCTTTCTTGTGGTCGATCGCCGGCATCGTCACCCGTCAGCTTGAATCGGCACAGCGATTTGAGGTAACTTTCTGGCGCAGCGCGTTCAATGTGCTCTCGCTGCTGTTGATCCTGCCGCTGTGGCGCTCCGCTAACCGTCGAGCTGGGCGGGTGATGAGCCAGCCTGCGCCAGTCACCGAGCGCTCGTTGGTGGCCAGCTTCCTGCACCGCCATTGGGGTTTGCTGCCCGAGACACCATCGTTTTGGGTTTCTGGCTTGTGCTGGAGCGTGATGTTCACCGCCTTTATGGTGGCCCTGAGCTTTACCAGCGTGGCCAACGTGCTCATCCTGATGGCGGTAGGCCCACTGCTTACCGCCCTGTTGTCTCGGCTCGTCACTGGCCAGCCAATGGCCTGGCGGGTCTGGATCACCATCGGGGTCGCGGGCGCCGGCATGGCCTACATGTACGGTGGCCAGATGCTGGCCCTGATGGGCAGCGAAAACACGCGGGCGAATGATCTGCTGATCGGCTCCCTGATTGCCCTTTGCGTGCCGGCAGCAGCGGCTGTCAATTGGACTGTGGTTCAGCGCAGCCAGAGCCAGGGCGAGCGCATCGATCTGGTGCCCTCGGTGTTGCTTGGCGCGGTGATCTCATCACTGGCGATGCTGCCTCTGGCCTTTCCGTTTGCCGCCACCGGACGCGACCTCGGCTGGCTGGCTTTGCTGGGTTTGTGCCAACTCGCCATTCCATGTCTGTTGGCCGTTAGTGCCGCGCGGGTGCTAAAGGCGCCCGAGGTGTCGCTGCTGGCCTTGCTTGAAGTTGTGTTCGGCATTCTCTGGCCCTGGCTCTGGGCCAACGAAGTGCCGGCTGCACAGGTACTTTCCGGTGGTAGTGTGGTGTTGAGCGCACTGGTGGTCAATGAGCTGATTGGCTGGCGATTGCGCGCCGGTTCGCCCCGCATCCAGGTACTTGAAGTCACTGCCTCCCGTCCAGAGCGCAGGGCCCATCCCGAGAAAAAAATATGACCGTTCCCTCCACCGAAACCAACGAGCACTTTGTGATTGCCGAGATCCGAGGTCGGGTCGGCTGCATCACGCTCAATCGCCCGCAGGCCCTCAACGCCTTGTCGCTGGACATGATTCGCGGCCTGGCCAGCACCTTGCAGCGTTGGCGTGACGACCCAATGGTGCTGGCGGTGGTGCTGCGTGGCACGGGCAAGGAAGGACCGTTCGGCGCTTTTTGCGCTGGCGGCGACATCCGTTTTTTTCACCAGGCGGCGCTGGCTGGCGATAAAAACCTGGAAGCTTTTTTCACCGAGGAATACACCCTCAATCACCTGATTCACACATACGTCAAGCCCCTGATTGCCTTCATGGACGGCATCGTCATGGGGGGCGGCATGGGCATCAGCCAGGGCGCCAGCCTGCGGGTGGTCACCGAGCGCAGCAAGCTTGCGATGCCGGAAACCGGCATTGGCCTGTTTCCCGACGTGGGGGGTGGCTATTTCCTGAGCCGGTGCCCAGGGCACGTGGGTGAATACCTGGCCCTCACGGGTCGTGTGTTGGACGGCATGGCCGCGCTGGGCGCGGGACTTGCAGATGCCAAGATGGAAAGCGGACGCTTGCCTGGGCTGTGGGAGAGCTTGGGCCGGACGCCTTACGAGAGCGGTGAGGCGGTTCAGCGCTGGTGCGAAAACCACACGCAGAAGATTGCGCCCCGCGCCGATGTGCTGGGGGTGGGGGCGCGTGAGCGCATTGACCGGGTGTTTGCGTTGGATAGTGTGGGGGCCATCGTGGGTGCGCTGGAGGCAGCGCATGGTGACGATTGGTGTCGCGACACGGCGGCGCTGTTGCGCAAACGCTCGCCGCTGATGTTGCACGTGGTGCTTGAGCAGATTCGGCGTGCCCGCTACCTTGGCTTGGCCGACAACCTGCGCATGGAGCGCGACATGGTGTACCGCTGTTTCCACCTGCGCCCCGGCGCTGAGGGTGAAACAGTGGAGGGCATCCGCGCTTTGGCGATCGACAAGGACCACGCCCCACGCTGGCAACCGGCCAGCATCGAGCAGGTGACGCCAACACAGGTGGCCGAGTTCTTTGTCAGCCCGTGGGCCAGCGACCAGCATCCCTTGCGCGCGCTTGTTTGACGGCCCAAGCGGCCCCTCTGCCCATGACAAGCGGTTTCTTTATATGAAAAGCCATGGAGTGTTGACCATCGATAGATGAAAGTCTATAGTGCGACCTAAGTTCAACCCAACGTCCTGTTGGTTGGGCGGCTGGTCACTTTGTTGCAGCAGCGTTCGTTTTCTCCAGGTCGTTGGATGTGTTTCCGCATTCACCGATGCTATGCGTCGGTGTTTTCTCGACCAACAAAGGAGAAAACCCATGAAGACAAAACCCTACTTTGCGCTTGTCGCTCTCAGCGCTGCTGTGTTGCTCAGTGCCTGTGGCAAGAAGGACGATGCTGCGGTAACCGCTGCTGCTCCGACGTCCGAAGCGGTGGCTGCTGACTGTGGCAAGGTCACCGTGGCCAACATGAACTGGCAATCGGCCGAGGTGCTGGCCAACATTGACGACATCATCCTCACCAAGGGCTACGGCTGCGAAGTGGAGTTGGTGCCGGGCGACACCATGCCCACCCTGACCTCCATGATGGAAAAAGGCCAGCCAGACGTGGCGCCCGAAGCCTGGATAAACGCGGTTCGCAAGCCGCTGGATGCCGCAGTCCAAGAAGGCAAATTGCATTACGGCGCCGAGGCGCTTACGGACGGCGGTGTCGAAGGCTGGTGGGTTCCCAAGTTCGTGGCCGATGCCAACCCAGACGTCATAACCATCGATGACGCGCTCAAGCGTCCCGACCTGTTCCCGTCGTCGGAAAACAAGGGCATGGGAGCGGTGCACAACTGCCCAGCAGGCTGGAGCTGCCAGATCACCACTGGCAATGCCTTCAAGGCCTGGGATGCAGCAGACAAGGGCTTTGTGCTGCTCGAGACCGGATCGGCCGCAGGTCTCGATGGTTCGATTGCCAAGGCCAACGAACGCAAACAGGGCTGGCTGGGCTATTACTGGGCGCCGACCTCCATCCTCGGTAAGTACGACATGGTGAAGCTCGATGCTGGTGTGCCCCATGACGCAGCGGCTTGGAAAGCATGCAACACCGTAACCGAATGCGACCAGCCGGTGAAGAATGACTGGGCACGAGCAGAGGTATTCACCGTCATGACCGATTCCTTCCTTAAGTCGGGAGGTCCCGCAGTGGATTACCTCAATACCCGTGCGTGGAGCAACGACACGGTCAATGCCCTGCTGTCCTGGATGAGTGACAACCAGGCCACCGGTGCCGATGGTGCAACACACTTTCTGAAGACCCAGCCCGAAATCTGGTCCTCGTGGGTGTCACCCGAGGTGGCAGAAAAGATCAAGGCTGGCCTTTGATACTGGGCGTTTGAATACGTCATATCCGCGCCACCCAGCGCGAATTGCCACGGCGGCAGGAGTCTCTGGAATGCGCAATTCCAGTACTTCTGGCCGCCATTATTTTGTCCAACCAAAAGGATCCCCATGTCTTGGCTGACCGAATTTCCCGCCCTGGGTTCAGAGACCCTGAGTGCCATGCGTCGCGCCATCGATGGCGCCTTCCGCACCTTCACACGCGAATACGGCGAGCCGCTAGAGCGGCTGTTTGATCCGCTGCGTGATTTTTTGCTGTTCTCCGAGCGCTTGCTCACCCAGTCGCCCTGGCCGCTGGTGATCGGCGCTATCGCGCTGATTGCTTGGCTGGCTTCCCGCTCGCGGAAGATCGTGGTCGGTACGATCCTCACGCTGCTGGCCATTGGCTACTTTGGCATGTGGGACGACACCATGAAGACGGTCTCGATGATCTTCGTCTGCACCGTCGTCGCGCTGGCGGTGGGGCTTCCAATTGGCATCCTGATGAGCCGCTGGGACCGCTTGCAAAAAATCATCAACCCCTCGCTGGACGTGATGCAGACCATGCCCAGCTTCGTCTATTTGATTCCCGTGGTGATGCTGCTGGGAATCGGCCGAGTGCCTGGGCTGATCGCGGTGGTCATCTACGCCATTCCGCCAGTGATCCGTTTCACCAACCTGGGCATCCGCCTAGTGGACAAAGATCTGCTGGAAGCGGCCGATGCATTCGGTTCGTCCGTTTGGCAAAAGATGACCAAGGTACAGCTGCCACTGGCCCTGCCCACCATCATGGCTGGCGTGAACCAGACCATCATGTTGTCGCTTGCCATGGTGGTGATCGCTTCCATGATCGGCGTACAAGGCCTGGGCCAGCCGGTGCTGAAAGCGATTTCCAACCAGTACTTCACCATGGGTGTCCTCAACGGCCTGGCTATCGTGGGCATCGCCATCATTTTTGACCGCGTGTCGCAGGCTTATGGCAAGCGGCTGCAAAAACATCTGGAGGTGGTCCATGGCTGAAGCACTTGTTACCAACCGCATATCCGTCGACACCCCGGCGTCGACCGCAACGCCAACAGCCCTGGCGCCTGTCACCACCACAGTGCCTTCAAGTGTTGGCGTCTCGGTGCGCAAGCTCTACAAAATCTTCGGGCCCACGCCAGAGAAATTCTTGGAGCCGGTGCAAAACGGCATGAGCAAGCAGGAGCTGCGCGACGTGCACGGTCACGTCCTGGGCCTGCGCGATATCAACATCGACATGCCCGCTGGTGGTATTCAGGTGGTGATGGGCTTGTCTGGCTCGGGCAAGAGCACGCTGATCCGCCATATCAACCGCCTGATCGACCCGACCGCCGGCGAGATGTTGGTGGGCGAGCAGGATGTGGTGAAGATGAACCACGACGAGCTGCTCAAGTTTCGGCGTGAGCAGACCGCCATGGTGTTTCAGAAGTTTGCGCTGTTCCCGCACTACACCGTGCTGGAGAACGCGGAATACGGTCTGGAGGTGCAAGGAATCTCCCGCAAGAAGCGGCGAGAGCGGTCCATGCAGTGGGTCGAGCGGGTGGGCCTCAAGGGTTACGAAGACAACTATCCGAATCAGCTCTCGGGCGGCATGCAGCAGCGCGTGGGTCTGGCGCGGGCGCTGTCCAACGACGCGCCGATTTTGTTGATGGACGAGGCGTTTTCCGCGCTCGATCCACTGATTCGCAGCGATATGCAAAGCGTGCTGCTGGATTTGCAGCAGGAGATGGGCAAGACCATCGTCTTCATCACCCACGATCTGGACGAAGCGCTGCGTCTGGGCGACAAAATCGCCATCCTGCGTGACGGCGAGGTGGTGCAGCAGGGCACGGGACAGCAGATCGTGCTAAAGCCTGCCAACCATTACATTGAGAGCTTTGTGCGCGATGTGAACCGGGGTCGCGTGATCCGCTGCCGCACGCTGATGCAGCCCGGCGCTCGTGTAGACGGTCCCGATGTCGACCCCAGCCTGGTGATCGAAGAGGCCGCGCGCCAACTCAGCGTCGAGAGCAAAGAAGCGGCCAACGTGGTGACGTCCAAAGGCAAGCACCTGGGCGTGATCACCATGAGCGACATCATTGGCGCTATCGTGCCGCCTACCGCAGTGCAGGTGGCGGAGCAACAGGCCTGACGTGGTGCCAGCCCAGCGACAGAACCGGTCAAAGGAAACCGTCTTTTTGGTGCCAGTGCCAAGATCGCAGGATGGCTCAGGCTATCTTGACCCGCTTCTTGCGCCACCTCTCCTCGGCATCTGCAAGGCGTGATGCAGCGCCCATCAGCGCTGGCGCGACTTCATCGCCCGCTCCACCTCGCGCTTGCCCTCGCGTTCTTTGATGACATCGCGCTTGTCGTGCTCGGCTTTGCCTTTGCCCAGCGCGATCTCGCATTTCACCTTGCCGTTTCTCCAGTGCAGGTTGAGCGGCACCAAGGTGTAGCCTTTTTGCTCAACCTTGCCGATAAGGCGGCGGATCTGATCTTTCTGCAGCAGCAGCTTTTTGGTGCGCACCGAGTCCGGACTGACGTGACTGGAGGCGGTGTTCAACGGGTTGATCTGGCAACCGATCAGGAACAACTCGCCGCTGCGGATCACCACATAGCCGTCGGTGAGCTGCACCTTACCTGCACGCAGCGCTTTTACTTCCCAGCCTTCCAGCACCATGCCCGCTTCAAAGCGCTCTTCGATGGCGTAGTTGAAAATCGCCTTTTTGTTGTCGGCGATGCGGGCGTCCACTCCCTTGGTGGGCGCGGGTTTGCTGGGTTTAATAGACATGAGATGGTAGGTGCGGCCAGGACAGGCCAATACAATGCAACAACAGCAGCAGCGGCGCTGTCTGGGCGGCTCTTCTGAACAAGGTGAGGTGCCTTGCCCCTCAAGCGATTGTATGAAAACGATTCAGAAGTCTGTTCTGCTTTGGCACAGTGCACACGAAATGTTCACGCTGGTGACCGACGTGCCGCAGTACCCCCAGTTCCTCCCTTGGTGCGATCAGGGCTCGGTCATAGAGCGCCTCGACGCCGGCATGGTTGCCCGGGTGGGCATGACGATTGGTGGTCTGCGCCAAACGTTCACCACCCGCAACACCCATGTGCAAGACCGCCAGGTGCTGCTGCAGCTGGTTGATGGTCCCTTCTCGCAACTTGAAGGCTGCTGGGACTTCACCCCACTGGGCGACGGCAGCCAGAGCGCTTGCAAGATCGAGTTTCGCCTCACCTACGGTTTTGCCAGCCAGACGTTGGCCAAAGTGGTGGGGCCGCTGTTCGACAAGATCGCGGGCAACCTGGTGGACGCTTTTGTGAAACGCGCTGATCAGGTTTATGGCACATGAACATCGAACTGACTTACGCCAGCGCCCCGCGCACAGTGCACAGCTTGGCGCTGGCTGTGCCCGAAGCTTGCACAGTCGCACAGGCGCTGCTCGCTTCTGGCTGGTTGCAGACCTTTCCAGAGCTGGCCACGCTTGCCGCTGGCATCTGGAACCGCAAGGCGGCGCGTGACGCGGTGCTGCGCGAGGGCGATCGGGTGTCGTTTTGCCGCGCGCTGCGGGTCGATCCCAAGGTGGCGCGGCGGGAGCGCTTTGTGGGGCAGGGCAGTCGCGGCACGGGACTTTTTTCGCGACGTCGCCCGGGCGCAAAGCCGGGTTATTGAAGCTTTGCTGGACCCTTGAGGAGCCCAACGCAGGCGGGAATGAACGGTTAGGGTGCGTTGTTGGCGCAGCTTGTCCGAATGATCTCTTCCATGCGCTTTGCCTGTGCGGCACGTGCTGCGTCGTTCATAAACTCACGCTCCCCCTTGGCGTTGGTGGTGATTACGCGCACCCCAGAGCCCAGCGTCGCCTTGCTGCGTTTGGCGCGCTCGCAGTTTTCCTGCCGAGCCTTGGCGAGCTTGTCTGCCTCGGCTTTTTTCTGGGCCTGTTCCTGGGCTTCAGCCTGCTTCTTTTTGTCTTCCAGCTTCGCGTCCCGGCCGCTGATCTGTGGTGTGGCTGCTGGGGTGGGAGCGTTGGCTGGCACGCTGGCCACGGGATTGGTGCTTTCCAGCTCCGCGCGCCTGAGGATGTCTTTTTCGGGAATGCTGGACGGCGGCGGCGTGTCAGAGAACACCTTGCGTCCCGACCCATCCAGCCACAGCCATTGCGCGGCAGCGCTGGTGCAAATCACGGTGCTGGCCATGGCCAGCAAAATACTGCGCCAAGAGAAAACAGGTGGCGTTTGGAATGTCATACGCACAGTTTAATCGCGCCTTTTGTTGCTCTGCGAGCGGGCGGTTGACAGCCGCGTGGTGGTACCAGACTGGCGGTGTTTTGGCTGGCGCTCGGTGGGTTCCGACTCCGATCATCGAGACGCCTTTGTGGCGTTCGCTGAGCCAGCGCTAGGCATGTGCACAGATACAATTGGCTCTTTGGAGTTTTCCCTATGCGCCTACTCGGTAAAGCGCTCACCTTCGACGATGTTCTTTTGGTGCCCGCTTACTCCCAAGTCCTGCCCAAGGACGCGTCTCTGGCGACCCAATTCTCACGCAACATTCCCCTGAACATCCCACTGATCTCGGCCGCTATGGACACGGTGACCGAGGCTCGGCTGGCCATTGCCATCGCCCAAGAGGGCGGTATCGGCATCGTCCACAAAAACCTCACCGCGCAGGAGCAAGCGGCGCAGGTGGCCAAGGTCAAGCGCTACGAGTCGGGTGTGCTGCGCGATCCAGTGGTGATTTCGCCGCAGACCACAGTGCGCCAGGTGATGCTGCTGTCAGACGAGCTCGGCATATCGGGCTTTCCGGTGGTGGACGCGGGCAAGGTGGTGGGTATCGTCACTGGGCGCGACCTGCGCTTCGAGACCCGATTCGACCTGCCCGTCAGCGAAATCATGACGCCGCGCGAGCGGCTGGTGACCATGCCCGACGGCACCACGCCGGCCGAAGGCAAGACCTTGCTCAACAGGCACAAGATCGAGCGCTTGCTGCTGGTGAACGACGCCTTTGAGCTCAAAGGCCTGATCACGGTGAAAGACATCACCAAACAGCTCAATTTCCCCAACGCTGCGCGCGACGCCGCTGGCCGCTTGCGCGTGGGCGCGGCGGTGGGCGTGGGCGAGGGCACCGAAGAGCGCGTCGAGGCGCTTTCAAAGGCCGGTGTGGACGCGATCGTGGTGGATACCGCGCACGGTCACAGCAAGGGCGTGCTGGACCGGGTGCGCTGGGTCAAGCTGAACTATCCGCACATCGATGTGATCGGCGGCAACATCGCCACTGGCAGCGCGGCATTGGCCCTGGTAGCGGCGGGCGCCGACGGCGTCAAGGTTGGCATCGGCCCAGGCTCCATCTGCACCACCCGCATCGTGGCCGGTGTCGGTGTGCCGCAGATCATGGCAATCGACAACGTGGCCACCGCGCTGCATGGCACTGGTGTGCCAATGATTGCCGACGGTGGGGTCCGTTACAGCGGCGATATCGCCAAGGCCATCGCAGCCGGCGCCCACACGGTGATGATGGGCGGCGTGTTCGCTGGCACCGAAGAGGCGCCGGGTGAAATCGTGTTGTTTCAGGGCCGCAGCTACAAGAGCTACCGCGGTATGGGCTCCATTGGCGCGATGCAGCAAGGCAGCGCCGACCGCTATTTCCAAGAGTCCAGCACCGGCAACCCCAACGCCGACAAACTGGTGCCCGAGGGCATCGAAGGCCGCGTGCCTTACAAAGGCTCGGTGGTGAGCATCATCTACCAGATGGCTGGCGGCCTGCGAGCTTCCATGGGCTACTGCGGTTGCCCCAATATCGAAGACATGCGTTCCAAGGCCGAGTTTGTTGAAATTACCTCGGCGGGTATTCGCGAAAGCCACGTGCACGACGTGCAGATCACAAAAGAGGCGCCCAACTATCGGGCTGAATAGGCTCTCCCGGCACTGCCTTTGCCGTCACCCCTGAAAGGGGGCGGCACTGGCGGCTCGGCAAAGCAGGTTCCACGGTGCCTCGGGTTGGAGGCATGGCCTACTCGGGCTGTCATTCTTGACGGCCTTTGTTTTTTTGCTTCCCCCCTCTCTGTTATGCAGCACCAGAAAATCCTCATTCTCGATTTTGGTTCCCAGGTCACACAGCTCATAGCGCGCCGGGTGCGCGAGGCCCACGTGTATTGCGAGGTGCACCCCTGCGACGTGAGCAGCGACTGGGTGCGCGAGTTCGCGGCAGACGGCTTGCTCAGGGGTGTGATCCTTTCAGGCAGCCACGCCAGCGTCTACGAGGTAGACGACAAGGCGCCGGACGCTGTGTTCGAGCTGGGTCTGCCGGTGCTGGGCATTTGTTATGGCATGCAGACCATGGCGCAGCAGCTTGGCGGCAAGGTCGAAGCGGGCAAAACCCGCGAGTTTGGCTACGCCGAGGTGCGCGCGCGCGGTCACACATCGTTGCTAAAAGACATCGCCGACTTCCACACGCCTGACGGTCACGGCATGCTCAAGGTTTGGATGAGCCACGGCGATAAGGTGACAGAACTGCCGCCGGGCTTCAAGCTCATGGCCAGCACCGACAGCTGCCCGATTGCCGGCATGGCCGACGAGGCGCGCAGCTATTACGCGCTGCAGTTCCACCCCGAGGTGACGCACACAGTGCAGGGCCGGGCAATACTGGAGCGCTTCGTGCTGGATATTTGCCAGACCCGCCCAGACTGGGTGATGCGCGACCACATTGATGAGGCGGTGCAGAAAATTCGCGCCCAAGTGGGCGTCGAGGAGGTAATTCTTGGCCTGTCGGGCGGGGTCGACTCGTCGGTGGCGGCAGCCCTGATCCACCGCGCCATTGGCGACCAGCTCACCTGTGTGTTTGTCGACCACGGACTGCTGCGTCTGAACGAGGGCGACATGGTGATGGACATGTTCGTCGGCAAGCTGCAGGCCAAGGTCATTCGGGTTGACGCGGCCGAACAGTTTCTGGGCCACCTGGCTGGCGTGAGCGAACCCGAGGCCAAGCGCAAGATCATCGGCCGTGAATTCGTTGAAGTTTTCAAAGCCGAAGCTGCCAAACTCATTTCAAGTGGGGTATCAAAAAACGGTGCCAAGTGGTTGGCACAGGGCACTATTTACCCGGACGTAATTGAGTCCGGCGGCGCCAAAAGCAAGAAGGCGGTGACCATCAAGAGCCACCACAACGTGGGTGGCCTACCCGAGCAACTGGGTCTGAAACTGCTGGAGCCGCTGCGCAATTTGTTCAAAGACGAAGTACGCGAACTTGGCGTGGCGCTGGGTCTGCCACACGGCATGGTCTACCGCCACCCGTTTCCCGGGCCGGGTTTGGGCGTGCGCATTCTGGGCGAGGTGAAGAAAGAGTTCGCCGACCTCTTGCGCCAGGCAGATGCGATCTTTATAGAAGAACTGCGCTCCACGCTCGACCCGATCAGCCGCCAGAGCTGGTACGACCTCACCAGCCAGGCCTTCGCTGTGTTTCTGCCGGTGAAAAGCGTGGGCGTGATGGGCGACGGTCGCACCTACGACTATGTGGTGGCGCTGCGCGCGGTACAAACCAGCGACTTCATGACAGCCGACTGGGCCGAGCTGCCGTATGCGCTGCTGAAAAAAGTGTCCAGCCGCATCATCAACGAGGTGCGCGGCATCAACCGTGTGACCTACGACGTGTCCAGCAAGCCGCCCGCGACCATCGAGTGGGAATGAGTCAACATCGTCCCAAGGTGTTTCGGTACATCCCAAGACAACCCGATTCCCCTGTAGGGACAAGGACTTAGCGTCTAGCGGCGTCCCATTCAGACGGTCGTTTCAAAAAAATATTTTTCAATGGGATGGCATGCGGTGTGGTGTTTGGCCTTGCGGTGTTGAAGGGCCTGTTCGTCACACAGATCGCATGCTTTGTTGAAGACCTGATGGCTGGCTACCAAGGCGGCTGGCCCAGCTTGATCAGTCTGCATGGTGGTGGATCACCACCGCGGCACCCCGGCAGCCAGCCCGCGCCATCACCAAAAACCGCCAGCCTGGCAACTGCGGCGACACCGGCTGCACCGCACCCAGCCAACTGGTGATGGTCGATTTGCCTGCGGTGGAAGCAACTTCGCCTTTGCGGTGCGGTGCATTGAACGGAGTGGGACCTGAGCCGTTCAGGACTTGTCCGCGACTCTGGCCAACTTTGGTATCTCGCCAAACTTGATCAGCCGCGTTGCAAACAGCGTTTCAGCTAAAAAGCACACCAGCGCCAGCAAAAAACACACCACACCTGACAAAAAGCAGATGGTGGCAATTTTGAGTATGGGAAGTTCACTGGTCTCGCCCAAAAACAGCAAAATAATGGTCAGCCCGATCAACATGGCGCAAAAAGTCAGCAGCGCCAGGCAGCCGTTGACCAGCCAGCCTCTGTGCCTCAAGGTACGCAGTTCGATGTATATCTTTCGCGCTTTGTGCCTATCGAGCTGCTTGGCCTCGACGGTTTCAAGACGGTTTTCTAGGGAGCGTGCGCGGTCGATGATGCGGGCCAGACGCCCCGCCACGGCACCGATCATTCCGGACACAGCGGTCAGCAAAAAAACCGGTGCTACCGCCAGCTGAATCGCGTGGGTTACTGCAGTCAGGTCGGGGGCAAAGAGCATGTGGTGTGTGGTCTGTAAAATTTGAATCTGATTTTGTCATGCATTGGCGCGCTGCTGGGTGTGCGCCAATGAATGATCCAAACTGATGAATACTCAGGGTGTCCTTATAGCAATCTCATCATCGTCTGACATCACAGTAAGCCGCGTCGGCACGCAATGAAACGTGCTTTTCATGGGTGTAGGCCAAGTAGGTTCTAAAGGCGCGCGTGCCAGTCGTTTTCCGCAAGCCAACATGCTCCAGGCGGTATTTAGCAGACCGTCATAGCCAGACCGTCATAGCCAGACCCGGCCGACGCTGACGATAACGCCGATGCCGATACCAAAAAACCAGATCATTTCTTTCATATAGATGATCCTGTAATATACAGTTTCTTCTTTAAGAAATTAACGACGCACCATGTTTATCGAGTAAAGCACTTTGCCTAACGGCTCGGTAGGTCGTCGCACAGCAGGACTTTGACTGTAAACACCTGGACCAGCAAAGCGAGTGAAGTAAGAATAACAGCCATCTGCGATTCCAATAAAATGACGAATCAGAAGCTTGGTGCTTAGAGTGCTGTATCGAGAAGCATCATTAAGACAAAGCCAATTATGAGTCCGCCCGTTGCCCAGCTTTCATGCCCGGCACGATGGGATTCAGGAATAATTTCGTGACTGATCACAAACAGCATTGCACCTGCCGCTGTCGCCAACCCCCAAGGTAGGAGATGAACCGAGAGACCGATCAGCGCGACGCCCAAGAGAGCTGCGACAGGCTCCAGCAGACCAGAAAGAGCGCTAACACCAAAGGCCAACCCTTTGTTGTAACCAGCGCTCATCAAAGCCAAAGCAATTACAAAGCCCTCAGGAATATCTTGTATTGCAATACCCAGTGCCAAGGCCTGGGCACCCACCAGATCTGGCCCAGCAAATGAAACACCAATCGCCATGCCCTCAGGAAAGTTGTGCAACACGATGGCTATGACAAAAAGCCAGACACGCTTGAGCCTTGTTGCCTGCTCAATATCGATTTCAGATCGGACGCCACCTTCAAGGCCTTTCACAAAATGCTCATGGGGCACAGCCCGCTCAATCATCAACAAACCCAGAGCGCCCAGCATGATGCCGCCGCCAACAATACCACCAGCCAGCCAAGAGCCTGCGCCCTGATCAGCGGCAGTATCCAGTGCCGGTATGATCAATGAAAACGACGTTGCTGCCAGCATTACCCCAGCGCCAAAGCCCATTAGGGTGTCGGTAAATCGCTGCGAAAGTCGGCGCGTTAAAATTGCAGGAATTGCACCCAGCGCTGTCGCTGCAGCGGCAAACAGACCGCCCAGCAGCGCGCCTGTCATGTGTGGATCCCCCGCAGCCAAGCGCACGTATATGCCAGGCAACAACGCGATGAAACCCACAACAACAATCGTCAGGGCTGTCCAGTATCGCAATTTCATAAATTTATCCTGCGTTCATTTTGGCGCCAGCGTGGCGCTCCAAGCGTGTTGCTTGCGTATCTGTTGTTCTCCCATTCAGAAGCTTCACAAAACGGTAAAGCGGCGCACCGCCCGCCTGGCCTCAGATGTAGGTATGGC
>Ga0105050_10002427_pt1 | contig 26658 bp, 1 predicted proteins | sample FRY01_FD_78088 | JGI IMG/M metagenome (GOLD analysis project Ga0105050, IMG submission 78088) | Freshwater microbial communities from Lake Fryxell liftoff mats and glacier meltwater in Antarctica - FRY-01 | ecosystem: Environmental > Aquatic > Freshwater > Ice > Glacier meltwater ...
ATTGTAATCAACCTCGAACTGCTGCTGACGATGTCACCACGCGTCGCGTTGTCATCTCCTGTATCGGTGGCGCGCACTTCAAATACCGCCGTTCCAAACGCATTGTCAGCAGTCCTGAAACTGAGTGTTCCCGCATCGTTGATGGTCGGAGGTTGTGCAAACATTCCGGCATCACCCTCCACAGCCGTCACCGCAAAACTAACACTTTGCCCTCGGTTGAGATCAACTTCGTCAAAGGCGGTATTTTGCGGACCAGCAAAAATATTGATAGCGAAATTTTCAAAACTGATCGCGCCTACGTCTTCGAGTACGACGACTGACGTTTGTGCCAGACCAAAACGTGGCATGTCGTTGATAGGGTTCAATCGGAACTGGACCGTACCGACTCTTGTTAGACGATTAGGAACAAGGCTTCCCGTGACCAGATTAAAGGTCTCCCCTTCGCCAGGATTGTCGTCCTGTACGGTGAACGTGAACGAATCCAGCCCACCGATTGTCAAATTGAAGTCCGTTGGTGGAATGTATTCCAGCTGCGAGATGTTGCCGGCTTGATCGAATGCGGCAGCTCGGATCGTTCCGCCAAGCGAAGTCGTTGCCTGGAAACCGAACAAACGCAATACCTGTGAACCACCCTGAGTCGAGTCTTCCTCGTTGGCGGGGCCGGCCGTAAACACGTCTAACAAACCGATGCGTTGGTAGCCAACCACGGATGGATCCCGTTGCACGTTGATCGTGTAAGGCGAGGTCAAACCAAGCGGTCCGGTATTGTCTTCCTTCATCGTAAAGGTAATCGTTCCGTCCGAGGCGACCGTCCAAGCTTCGTCTACGCTCTGGCTACGCGACGAACCAGCGATCGCCGTATCAATTCGCGGTGCATCGTTAACGGGTCGAACCGAAATGGTCACCATGGCACGAGTGCGTCTTTCGACGAATGAAGCATTGCCAGGTTCGGCGTCAATCGCTTCAAACACGTAGACGGCATTCCCGACCGCATCGGGTTGAGGATAAACGCGCAGCGTGCCGTTGGCATCAATGACCGGAGGGATCCGCATCAGACCTGCAGGTACGTTTGAACCGGTAGCGCCCTCAACGATCTGGAACGAAACCGTCTGTACCGGTGGCTGCTCGTCGCGCGCCGTTACCGGTCCAGGTAGAATACTTGTCACAAAGTTAGGTACCAGCGTTTCTCCAGAGTCATCGCGTTCGAGAACGTTGACCAAACCAAGCGAATTGAATACCGGTGCGTCGTTGGTTTGCGCGACCGTGATGGTGATCGTTGCAAAATTGATTGCCGGAACACTTGGCAGAATCGCAACACCGCTACCCTGAGGTCGAGGAGTTCGTCCGTCGTCGGCGATTAAAAATTCGAGCAACTCTTGGGGCGCAAACGGCAAGCGTGAGTTGTAATCCGGAGCCGAAATGAACCGGCCATTCTTGAAGGCACCGTTATCGAAATCAAACTCAAACCTTCCGCCGGCATTACTGGCCAAAGTCAGTGTTCCGCTTAGGGAGGGCAGATCGCTAACACTGACAACACCGGCCGCGGTGCGGAACGCAACCACTCGCAGCGCCGGAGTTTGAGCGACCTCACTGAACGGCTCAGGCAGGGCAGGATCAAACGAGCCAGGGATAGATGGCGTTTCGCCGACGACTCCTGAAACCAACCGAGCGGCGTTGAACGTGAACGGCACTCCCGGCCCAGCATCACCAGATTCCACGTAGGAGATAAGGCGATTGAACGCGACTGGCGGATCATTGATTGGCTGGAGAGTTACCGTGACGGTCCCGATGGATGTCAACGAGTTGGGCGAACGAACACCCAAAAGGTCCTCGTTGATCCCTCGGTCACGCGCTTCATAGGTGAAGACGACTTCACCATAGATGTCATCGGGCGGGACAAGCGTCACATTGCCACTGACATCAATCGATACGAGAAGTCCCGCAGTGACGGCCGTCACACGGGTCAACGTCAATGCATTGTCATTGCCGTTAAGGAAGAGGACTTCATCGACCGCCGTGGCGCGTCCGCTGGTGTCGTTGCTGAGGAGGTACGCAGCCGGAATGGTCAGTGTTGCATCTTCGGTCGGTATCCGAACCGGCAGACCTTGATTGGTAAAGAACGTCGTCCAAGGAGTAACGCTGGTTGTTCCCACGATTCCGACCGACACCGCATCGGTACCCAGAATCGGCGGATCGTTTTGAGGCCGCACGTCGATGGCGACGGTGGAGGTCGCCGTCAAAGGGGTGAACGGCCCTGGCAATGGATTGTTTGGTGCTACCCCGGACAATAGCACACCGCTGTCCTGTAACGTGAAGCTAAACGAATCGAGCAATGGACCCACGCCGGCCCCGACGAAGTTATTTCGGTTCAGGTCAGTCGCGGGCGTGTAAACAACATCGATCAGGAACTTCGTCGTGGCATCGAAGCGTGGCTGAAGTGTTCCTCGGGCGGTCGCAAATGGACCCGAACCGGCGTTCGCTTCCGTGATCACGATCGCACCGGCTTGCAAGGAGATCACATTCAATGCTTGATTGGCTTCGTTCCAAGGGGACGCGGGCGATCCCACAGGAAACTGTGCGTTTGCATCAGCCAGGGAACCTGCGATCAACTGCGCAGCCGTCACCGTGATGGCGGTGTCTTCCAGCGTATTGAACGACTTCGGCGTTGCCGACGGAGCATCATTGACCGGTCGCACATTAATCGACACGGTCGCAAACGTAACCCCGGTCGGAGCACCGGCACCCGCGTTGGCTTGAGTACTTAGTCGATACGTAAATGTGTCCGTACCATAGAAGTCAGGAAGCGGCGTGTAGGTGAAGCGACCGCTGGTCGAATCCGTAACCACCACGGTTCCATTGGTTGGTTCAACACCCACAAAGAAACGGACAGGCAAGAAGGTCGATGCCGGAATAACATCGTTGAAGAACAGCGAAGATTCCGGTGTCGAAAGTAGGTTCGTATTGAGAACGGTATCTTCGTTGACCTCGAAACCATCGTTCTGTGGCGTCGGCAATGGGATGTTGATGATCTGGACTTGGTAGTCTTCAACTTCCCCGCCTACGGCAACGCCGGTTGGATTTAAATTTCCGCTGGCAGACAATCGGAATCTCGCCCAGGTGGGCCCATCGGTCGCGTTGGACGGTGAGAGGACCCGCAGCGTATTCACACCATCGACGACGGGCGCATTCTTTAGCACTTGTTCGTCGGTGTCGAACGTACCGCTCTTGTTGAAGTCGATCCATGCGTCAAGCAGACCGTTGCCGGTGACCGTCACGCTGACGTTGCTTCCTAGCGGGTCTTGAGGATTGAGGAAACCGAGAACATCCGCGGCATCGTCGGTCGGCGTCGATGCACCGGGAATCAGGAACACGGTTCTTCCACCAAAGGTTCCGATCGACAATCCGTCTTCGTCATCGACGGTACGCAGCTCGATCACCGTTGGCGTTGACGGGTCGATCGTCACGGTCAGCGAGCCGCCGGCATTGGCAAGCTCGCTGCGGATCGCATCGGCAAATCGCCTTGCAATATCATTCGGCAAATCGCCCGCGATTGGTCCTGACGCTTCGATGAAGGGAACGGGGATATTGTTCAACGCCGGAGCGATTCCGGTCGTCACCAGTTCGAATGTCGTCACGACGCCACTGATCGAAATCTGCAGCCGCGAACCGCTGGTCGGCGTAATGTCATTGACCGTTACATCTCGAGCACCGAGGCCTGGTGAACTGAAAGAGAACAGCGGCGAACTGCCCGGTGAGGTTGCGGCGATCGCAACCGCCACGTCATCGCTACCTCCAGGGGCCGGTTGACCATTCAATTCGGTGTCGATGATGCGTCCGAGTCTTGGCGACGCGGTGCTACCCACGCTGTGCCGTGCGCCGTTGTTGGCGAAGAGCGTGCCGTACGAGATCGGCGCATCGCCGAAGTCGAATTGTACTTCTGGCATGATGATGGTGAAGCGAGTTTCACCATCGTCACGCGTGCTGGCGATCGGGTTTTCAGCAAGGTCCGTGATCGCGGGCAAGTTGATGCCCGCGGTGCTTATTAGGCCGCCATTGCGTTGAAGCTGAATCAATCGCGTGCTGCTAAACAGCAACGTACCGCCACCGGGCGAGGAAGCGCTCGACGCGAGCGGTGATGAGCCGATCGCGGTGTTGAGTGAGGCTGCTGACGCCGCGGGGGTGAAAAGATCGGTGGGGATAAACGGAACGGCAATCGCCCCCCCGGAAACGCCCGCCAAAACCAGCGAGGTCGTTCCGACGCTCACGCTCGCACGAACCTGCGCAGTGCCTGCCGGGATGACGGCGGCTTGCTCACCGAGCCTGACTACGTTCGCCACCGATGTTGGCGATAGCGCGCCCGCAAAGCCGTTGTTGACTTCGGTCGCAGTCGCAGCCGCGATCGCCACAGGCGTTGCAGCTGCCGTCAAGATGACGCGTCTCGCAGTCGTTACCAGTACCGGGTTCGTGGTGTAGATGAAGTTAACGGTTTGGGAGCCGTTTTGAATCATGAATGTCCGACCTTCAAGACCAGCCGCGGTTGCGTTGCTGGGAACGGTAAGTGTGAGACCGCCGGTTACGCCAGGCGTTCCTAGCAACGTCAAGCTTGTCCCGGTGAGGGTTAGCACATCAAGCGGGGTTCCTCCGACAAGAACTTTTCCATCACCGATGGACCTGGCACCAACCAGGCCAAGAGGCTGAGTTCGCAGCACATTGGCGATGGACGTCGCAATCTCGTCGACCGTACTTGTTCGCGATATTGAAATCGGAACGGCTGCCGGATTGATCGGCGCAGTCGCACCGTTGACGAACTCAAACAGGACGTTGTCAGGTCCAACGCGGTATCGGAAAGTTTCTCCGGCGTCGACGCCATTGGCGACCGCAGTCAAGAAAGTCAAGCCAGGAACGTTTCCGGTGATCGTATGTCCGGCACGGCTGCCGATTTGCAACGAGTCCAAACCAATGGCGCGCGGTTCCAGATCGAGCGCCGTTTTAATTGCCGGTGTTGACAAAGCTGACAAAATCGCATCTCGAACGGCCTGCACCGTCCCGGCGTTTACCAGGTTGATGGCAACACTATTGCTGCCCACGGCTCCGACAAGATTGATTTCAAACGTGCGGGAATTGCCGTTTGCCGCCGTGATCGTGAAAGTACTGGCTTCGGTGAAGCCATTGTTGGCGTTATTTACCTGCAATCCAAGCGTTTGTGGCACCTGGAGAACATAGCCGCTGTCGAATTCAAAAACGCTCTGGTTGCCTGTGGCACCGGAGGAGTCCGTGACGATGTAGCGATCGCCATCGTTAATCAAATCTCCGGCCGGGAGGACTAGCTGAACGCGGCCGCTGTTATTCAGTGTGATCTCGTAAACGCTGTCGGGACGCCAAAGTCCGGCCGTCGGCGTCAAGCGAATAATGCGACTGTTGTCACTATAACCGAACGTATAGTCGACTCCTGGAGTCAGTCTTGTGCCGTCCTCGGTGAGGAGAACCGATTGATCGGTAATGGTCGATGCGTCGGGCCCTGAACTTGCCGGATCAAGCAATTGAACTTCGAAGAATGCGATACTCGGACTGCCAATCGGTAGTCGAACGAACGAGGAATCAGGATCGATATCACCAAGCGATACTTGAACGCCCTGACCAGCGATGAAGTCCTGAGGACCGACAAGCACCGCAACCGGACGAGTGAAATCGGCGCGGTCAATTGCGCCACGATCGATGCTGACATTTGAACCAACACCGCCAGTCGTACCACTCGCACCATCAAATCGTGGAATCCCGTAAGCGTCGAATATCGGCGCAATGATCGGAGATAGCGAGATGCCCACAGGCAACTTCACGGTGTCGCGGAAGAACTCGCGATCACCGATCGAAGAAATCGAACTATCGATGATCTGCGATCCCGTTGCGGGAATGTAGAGTCTTCGCGATCGGTCTTGGAATAAGGGCGCGGACGCAGCGAGGGCAACCGATGATGACGACAACGCGATGTTCGCATTGCTACCGTTGCTCTGATACGTATTTGCACTCTCAACCGTCGTCGAACTGTTGGCCGAAACATTAAGACCGGTGCCGAACCCGGTAATCACATTATTTAAAACGGTGGGACTTGCCGCTGCGCTGACCGCGATGCCGGTTCCGGCTCCGGAGCCAACCACGGTGTTGTTGACGATACGTCCGAATGGAACCGGAGCGGGCGAATTACCGCTAACAAACGTTTCACCGGAGAACACGATTCCCGTGCCCGCTCCTGCGAAGATGACGTTGTTGCTGATCACCGTGCCGGGTAGCAATCGTTCGGTATTGACGTTGCGAAGTGTCGATGCCGATCCAGGGCGACGATCAAGTGGCGTGCTACTAAAGTTCGCATCGTTATCGGGCGTGCCGTCGCCATTGAACGTCGCTCGAACACCCGCAATTGCAAAGTCGCTGATGAAGTTCGATTCGATGATCAGTTGTCCTTGATCACGGAATGCATTGGTGTCGCCCTTGTCCATGTGGTAATCGACCATCATGACATTCCGTGTCACCGTCCCGTTCGGGCGAACGGTAAGTTGGTACTCGCCAAAGCCGAATTGATTCGCCGAAGTCACTTCGATGTAGTAATAGCCATCCGCGGGTGCCTGGAAATTGACAAGTCGTGCACCTCGGGCAAATTCACCGGCGCCGAGCGTTGAAGCAAATCCAGAATCGCCTAACGATAGGCCCGTTGCCGTTCCCGCCTGATTGAAGATGCGGACGCGCGGAATGGCGAGCGGGTTGCCCAGGGCCAAACCGTTTGTATCGACATCGATATCGATGCGATTGCCCGCAAGCAAGTAGATCTTCACGATATCGACGTCGGTTCCTGGCGTCGTACCGATTAACTCATTGCCAGTACCCGTACCGACGGAATCACCAATCTTGCCCACGGCAACCAAGGTGTCCGTTGCACCATTGACGTATTGCGTTGCGGTCGCCTTTGCGAAGCTGGACAAAACCAACTCCGAGGTCACGATTCGCGTGTCTTGATCAGCTAGCGGAATCGTGCGACCGGTTTCTTTTCCGTAAGGTGTTTCCGCAGCGACCAGATCGACCTTGAGGAATCGCCCGCTCGAAGCGTTGACACGAATATCGTTGCCGAACAAATCAACGCGATTACCCGTTAGTGGACCGACGTCAATTCCATCGCGGCCTGCGGCGCGAATGCCAAGGAAGTTGAAGGATTGTGGACTATTGATCGCATCACGAATCGCGGTAGCCAAAACATCGGAATCATCCGTCGCTCGCAAGAATGCCGAACCTGTGAGCACCGGTGTGAATGGTATTCGAACGCGACCAGGTTGAACCGACGGAGCGAGGTCGTTACGGTCAAACTCAAACGTCAACGATCTTGTACCGTTCGAAAGTCTAAAGGTGTCGCCATCCAGAAGTGTGACAGAGGTTGGAGCGACGAGAGTTACTGCGCCATTGGTCAATCGATCATTCGTATCGAACGATCTCCCGAAACTGAATTGTTCGTCAAGTCCGAGACCGGGCGAGTAATCATGAGGGACGCCGTACTCCGCGCTTTTCCGAATCTCAAGCGTATAAGCTCCGACCAAAGTTTCATTGGGGAACTCCGGTTGTTGGTTGTCGCGGAACGAGAACGTTCTCGTTTCAGGTAAAACAACAAAGTCCCGGTTCACCGGTGCGTTGAGTACCACTTCACCACGTTCGGCAAAACCGACCACAATGTCATCAATGTAGAGCCCTTCGACATTGTTGTTTTGACCAGGCCGCGCGTTGATCGCATTTCCGCCTGCAATCACCGTGCTTCCAAACGCGCCGAACAGATCACCCGGTAATGACGTGCTAAATCCAACGGCAGAAGTGTTGCCAAGCAACGACTGTTCAAACAGCCTAATTCGGTTGGTGCCATATCCTGGGAACGTATTAAGTGACGCTTGCGTTACACCTGAAACTGGATTTTGCTCTCCAAGACCATTGACAAGAGCCGCTCGAATCGAATCCCGCACCTGCGTGCTGGTCATCGTTCGATGGTAGAAAATCGGTGTGTTACCGTTTGGCAGAAGCTGCGAATTCGTAGCACCCTGATTAAACGAGACCGGATTCGCGATGGCGGTAAACGCCGTATCCAGTCCAAATGCCGAAGCCCCACGAAGAATCAATTGGTCGGCATTGGTTGAGGCCAACAAAGTTGGATCGAGCGAGTTAAGCTTCGTCGCGATCGCTTGGGCCACCGTGGTCGGAGTCGAAGTTGTCGTATTAAAGTAGACTTCGGTTGAGGAAAAAACGGGAGGCGTCAAAGGCGGGATAAACGGTGTCGACGCAACACCTGCAGACAGGGCAGCGGAGAATGTCGGCAAGTTATTAATCGCCGTGACAATCGCACCAAAACTATTGTTCGCCGGTGCGAACAATGGATTCGAATTGTAGTTCACCGTGATGGTGCCCAATGTCGCGTTGAACGTTGCCGACGCAGGAACGTCCGGAGCCAACGGCGTCAAAAAGTTATCGACGAATCTTATAAAGACATCGTCCGCAAAGCCGGCAAAGTTTGATGTCACCGTGACAATCTGCGCACCATTGGTGAACGAAACTCGCTGAGCCGTTTCCAGCGTCACGCTGGTTGTAAATCCAGTCGCATTACTGAAGGAAACCGACTGGCCTTCAAGTGCTGCCATGTCGGCGGGCATTGTCACCACTGCATGCCCAAATCGAGGTGGATTGAGCGTTGAGCCCGTGGCTTCCGGTACCAGAAGCTGGCCACCGATGTTGGTTGCGACTAATTCAGGTGCAATCGTTTGTAGACGCAACGCAATCGACGCCGCGATATCCGCGGCGGTGGCGGTGCGAGTAAAGCCGATTTGATTCAGACCCAGCGGAATTCCCGTGGTCAGCGTCAACGTCACACTACCAAACCCGGGTCTCGCAAAACTAATTTGTTGACCATTGAGAATATTGGCACCATTGGGAAGATTGATTACAGCACCACGGACAAACTCAAAGTTGTCGACGGAACCTGTGCCAGAGTCGAATAACGAGAACGTTGACCCGTTCACCACTTCCGTTCCAGGCACCGCTTGAATTTCCGTAAGGAAACCTTGCAAAACCGTTTGGCTTTGCATCCCTCCGGCGGTCGAAAAGTCAAAGCGAAGTTGAACATTTTTGTTGCCAGCGAGGGGCGAAAGATCGATTCGCGCCTGCCGCCAAACGTTGCTGTCGTCGTGCAGTTCCTGAACGGGAATGCCGCCGTTGGAAGCAAATTCGTCGTACTCGTCAAAATTAACTCCGCTACGGAAGTTATTGTTCGTTGCCAACAATCGCCATTGCCCATCGTCACCGGTTGCAAACACCCGGAAGCTGTCGACTTGTGCTCGCGGGGCAGGCGTATAGTCATCATTGGCTTCCACTTCGAGGAAGTAGTTGAAGTACAAGGTTGGTTTGTCGCCAGATCCATAACCCTCAAGACTGAAGGGTCGACTGACGGTGGTCCCGTGAACGCCACCTGGCGCAAGCTGTCCGTTAGGACTGTCATTGAGCGTGTTCTCAGTCGCATCCGCCGTTGGTTCAAAACCGAAGTAAAGACTTGTGCCGCCTGATACGCGTTGTCGTGATCCATTATGCGTCGGAAACACGCCGTGGAGATTATCTGTCGAGTTTGGTGCTCCACCTCCGAACGGTGTGTTGCGATCGCTCGTCGTATGCCAGGGATTCTCTTCACGATTGCTGAACGTAACGCCAGTGACTAAACGGTTTGCCGTGGCGGGCACACCAAACGCTGTCATGATCCGGACAGCACTTTGTCCGTTGACCAAGACAGGTGCAGGTTGCACGCGGTTTTGAGCATCAACGCGCAATGTATAAATATAACCATCGGTGGTCGTTGCAAAAAGAACGTTTTCATAACGTCTCCCTTCTGTTGCACGAGGTCCGAAAGTAACACTGGAGAAGCTGGGTGCTCCGAAACCAAAATGAGATGGATCGCGTGAAACCTGGCCGTAGAACGTGGTGTTGATGACGCGGTTATACGACCCCAACAACAATGGATCGACGTCAACCGTACGCCGATCATTAAGCGAGAATGAGTAGAGTCCACCGGTATCGGTGACCGCCCAGAATCGCTGAATCCCTAGAAACGGATCTTGAGCGAGGCCGGTAATATTACCGCCAAGATAATTTGGATTTGAGTCAGGGAATTGTCCGACATCGACGATGCCGAACTCTAGCTTATTGGATGCCGGGCCAAAGCCTTCGTTGTAAGGCGCAGTGCCAAAGTTCCGATCGAGGTTGCCATCGGTGCTTCCACGGTTCGTCGCGTCACCGCCACTGGCAGTGTACGAATAGATGATGTTCGACCGGAGGGCCAATGGTATTTCACCGAAACGGCCCGCATTGTCTCGACTGCCAACAACGTAAACTCGTTCCGTGTCAGGAACCGCTGGAACGTCGCCAGTCGCACTGGCTCCGGCATTGGCCGCGATTGGCTGGAAAGCGATTGCATCGATTATAAATTGGGCCGTATCAGGGTCTGCTGACTCCGTACCATTGCCGGCGGCGTTGGACTGACGGAATGTGAGCCCATCGTCACCACGGTTAACCGAGGCGCCCGTCGCCGCGTTCACATTTAGGTAGTTACCTGTGTTGCCGTTATTCTGTGTGCCCGTCGCGGGACCGTGACTAAAGGAGAACAACTCGCCGTCTCGTCGGATGGCAAGGTCGCCCGATGGTTGGGCGAATTGCCCCATCGTTCGTTCCAACTGCCCGGTAAAAGGATCAACGGTCACAACGGACGTTTGATTCGTGCCGGTTAACCCACCGTCCAACGTAATGAACATTTTGACATCTTCGAGCGTATACGCCACGATCGATGTGTTGTCGAAGAATGGTTGAAGTTGTGGCAACTCCGCGTTCTGGTTCAAGCCAGCTGTCTCGAACGAGTTTACGATCGCTGGGCCATTGACCACGACTGCGTTTTCAGAGAAGCCGAATTCAGCAATGTTCCGAACCGAGTCGACCGGAAGGACGCGAACGTTCGTATCGGCGGGATTGACTGCAAATAATTGATTCAGCGATGCCGGAATCATCTGGGCGCTGCTTACCACCACGTAGTAAGTGCCAACACGCAATTCAACGGGACCGATATAGGAATCAAGCTGACCGAACGAACCGGCAAGCAAATTGGTCTGATCAATTCCGAACTGTGGGCGTCCTTGATCATCCGCAATCTGCGAATCTCGCGAATGCAAAATCAGTCGACCGCTTGCGTCATAGACCGCAAGCGACGTGTTCGCTCGAACGGAGTCGGCATAATCGACATCGAACGTTGTCGATACATAACGGTTTTCAGCAATGATGTTTGGGTTTTGGTTGTTGTCGAAAATATCGACGCGGTAAACATCCAAATCGCCTTCAGCAAGAATCCCGTCGACTGCCCCAAAGTTACCAATGGCTGCTGTTTGTTGGTTGCCCAGTGTACCGCTGACCCGAAGCACACCGCGGTTGCTCGAATTAAGCGAACCAAGGGGATCAGCGTCCGCATTGACGAATGACGAAGTCAATTCGCCCCCGGCAAAATTGGTTGAATTGTCATTGAGATCCAAACCAACGGTTGTCAGTTCCTCGGCGTGTTCACCAGCCAGCGGTGAATTGCTCGGCGCGGCGGGAACATCGATCGCAACGGTTGCGAATCGAATGTTGGCCAACCGTACCGTGCTTCCCGCGAATTCATCGGTTTCGCGAAGACGCACTGATAATTGATATTGACCCTTTGATAGTCCCGGCGCGCTCGTGTTTACGGCAGTGGGAGCGCCGGTTGAACTGTTGTTGCTACGGACCCGCACAAAATACTGGTTTTGTCTACTACTTGAACCCGGAACTATCACACGCATTCCCGCGTCGAGTTCATTGGGATTTTCGACCGAGGTTGCTCCGGACTTGAATAGCGGCAGCACCGCACCGGAACCAATATTGTTGACAAGCAAAGAAGGTAAATTCGATTCGAGGAGGCTGTTGTTGCTCTGCGCAAGAATATTGCCGTTGCTGTCGATCAGTTCGACAACCGTATCCAAACCGAAGCTGGTGTCGTCGATGTCGAGATAGACTTCGGTGCCACCATTGGCAAAGAAGGTGTAAACGTCGATGTCGTTGTTTTGGCTCAGCGAGCCGCGAACATTGAAACCCAGCCGTCGATTTTCGTCGGCCGCCACTTCACTTTCCGCAAGCGAACCAAGAACCTGGGCTGTCGAAGGCACGGCGTTGACACCCGAGGCGGTTCCGATCGCTTGTTCGGCTTCGTTAATAAACGCAACATTGCGATCATTTGCGCCCGGAGCAATCACGATCCCGCGCCAATTAACCGACGGCGCCACAGTCACATTGTCAGTATTGGCCTGAGCCGTACCATTGGCACTGAAGCCTGCACCCACGGTGTCATCGGCGATTGATGTCAATACCACAGGAAAGCCGGGCTGGCCTATGACCTGCAAGGTTCCACCGATCGCATCTTCGACCCCATTTCGGTAGCGGTCAGCGATGATCGCCCCGCCATTTTGGAACTTGACCACCAAGCTCTGATTGGGATCGCTCTTTAAACGCAAACCGCTGCGATAGTGCTGATTGAGCGCGTAGACTTGACCTTGGACCACGTGAACAATGTCGGTATCGTCCCACACACTTTCGGTGGTGAGCGATTCATTGCGAACCACCAAGCCATTGATTGAATTGTTGTCCAATCGGTTGCCAGCGATCAATGCTCCTTGGTTATCGTTATCACCCACAAAGAGATCGATCACACCAGTGCTGCGCCCTGGATCGGTGACCTCTAAATAATTCAGCGAGTCAGGATTGATACTGATCGCCGCACCACCGTTATCGCGGATGATATTGTCGACAATGATCGGCTGGGCACCACGAACAAAAATCGTTGCGGCACCATTGAATCCGATGCCGTCACGAATGCCCAAACCGCTGGCATTGCCCGCAGCGTTATTGGCAAATAACGAATTGGCGATTCGAACATCGGCTTGAAGAATTTCCACCGCGTTGAATGACGCCGAGCCGCCGGAGATACCACTGGTTCCGCCCGCGTACTGCACGACAACATTGTCGAGACTTGCAGAGCTGCCTTGACGGAAGACGAGACCACCCCAACCGCCCGGGATCGGCACGCCGTTGCTCCCGTCATTGTTCGTATCAAATGTGCCACCGGCACCATAAGTGTCATCAAGACGGTGCGTGAAAACGACCGGATTTCCATCCGTGCCTTCGGCAAAGAAGTCCGAACCAAACGAAGCTTCGATACGAGCCTGGTCAAGCTTGAGAACCAGACCGGGATCGATGCTTAGACGCGCGTCATAACGAGGGATCACGCGTTCACCACTCACCGCCGCGATCGCAGCCGCTGGCAACAAACCACCGCGAGTCCGACCGGTATCAGTGAATGTCTGTGTAGCGCGATCTAGCTGAGAAACAAATTGATAGTTACCAGACGAATTCAGACGATACAAACGCCGACCAACATACTCCGCAGGGGTCGATGGAAGGTTTGCAAGTGCGACATGCCGGTTGGCGGCAACGGTTACGGAGAGCGTTGGCAAGCTCGCAAGTGATTCGCTGCCATCCGCGTTGATAAATGTCACTCGGTAGTTAAACGTTCCAACCGGAGCAAAGGTATTAGAAGCAGGGGCCGGTGCAACGGCGTTGGCCGTGACACTGAGCACATCAGGACGTTGCTCAAGCAACAACGAACCGCCGGCTTGGCCACGCAAAACCAACACTTCGGATAGCGAGTGAACGACATCGCGGTCATCAAAGCGGCCGCTAACCGTCTGCGGCTCACGCTCACCCACGGCGGGAGTGCGCACGCGGACGACCAAACTGTTGTTCGAATTGTTTAGTAACTCATTGCTGCGAATATCGGGACCGACGCGGTCGTAATCGCTTGTGAACGATGCGGCGCGCTGGAAAATCGGCGCGTGGAAGTTGGTTTCTAAGAAACTGTTCGGGTCTGCACTGAGCGCCGATTCTCGTGAGAACTGAATGGAGTTGTGGATCAATGTCGGACGCGATTCGAGCATCTGCAGCGGCGTCACGGTCGGCTCCGTCGCGGAGATGCTGCCACCGCCAAAACGGATATCTGCATGCGATACGTAATCGAGGAAAATGCCTTCCGTTTCCCAGACGGGTCGACCTTCGCTGTAGTCAAAATCGTTACGGAATTCGATTCCGGCCCAGTTGCCCGATGAGGGCGTTGTCGCAAGCGGATTGGTATCAACGCCTAACAACACACCGCCTCGGCGTTCTTCATTATAGCTTGTGATGATGACATCACCGCTGATCCGCGCACCATTGGAATCAACAACGACTGGCGAGCCCAGGATTTGCAGTGCGGCAAGAGAACGGTCTTCATCGGATCGTTCGCTACCCACGCTGATCTTCGCATTGCGGAGCTTCAGAATGGAACCTGCATCCACCATCACGGTCACACCGCGAGGCACATTAAAAGTCGTCCCGTCGGAAAGCGGTGCATTGGTTGCACCCCCACGACCAATTTCATACGCGAGGTTATCCGCCGTCGTCCCGATTCGATTATCGCTGCCGGCGCTCGGCAAAAGCCGCACGACATCACCAGGTCGCGCAGCCGCAAAAGCGCTCGATATGGTTCGATAGGGAGTTAACAGATCACCTGTTTCTGTGGGGCCCGTGATTGCCTTCTGCACAAACAACGTGCGAGCTTCACCAGGTGCAGCCATCGCAAACGTCTTCGCCGTTCGGAACCAGAAGTTGAAGTCACCACCCTGATTTCCATCACCGTCGCCGTCGAGTGCGGTTCCATCGGTATCGCGGATGGTTGCCGCGGTTTTGTTTTGGAACGTGACACGCATTTGATATGCGCCTTGGGATCGACCACCACTTCCGCTGCCCGCAATGCTTGGGTTGTAGTCATCGTTACCCGACGCGGTGATCCCAATGACGTAAGTTGCCGGAGTGCCGTCGGCATTCGGTGTAACATCGACACCGACAAACGAATCGAGACTGTAGAAATCGTCATTGCGAGCAACGATTTCATACTGATTGGTGACCTTGTTTAGCTTCCACAGCTTCACGTCGGTATCTAACGAACTGGTGTCGTCAAGCCGCTGTGCAAATGTCTCGATCGAAACCTGTCCGGCGGCCGCAACATTGAATTGATACAGATCGGCATCGCGTGTCTCCGGACGATGCAATGCTTGGCCAGGAATAATATCGCTAGAGCTGAGAAAGTCAGGTTCGATAGTGAAGGTAGTAGGATTAACGCCTGGAAAAAGCCCAGCGTTGTAGAGCACGGGGTCTGAACCGCTGGCAACTCCGGGAACCTGTTCAAAAGTACTCCCTAAACCCAACAAAGAACCGATACCGCCAAGGGCTTCGGTGAACCAGCTTGGCCGAGTATCAGGCGACAATCCGTAGCCGTCGTACCAATTTTCACCCGAGTCGAGAACCAAAACACCACGAGTCGGATCACTATCGCGAACGCGGTACTCGCGGAACGGTGCCCCTTGTCCTGTAGTGGCCGTTACAACCAACGACGACAACGAACCCGTGACAATCTGCAAACCGCGATCTTCGCTTTCAATGAACTCGACGCCCAGGTGATCGGCATAGAGCGAAAGGATCTCGCGAGCCCGTTGTTTCTGAGGGAGAGTGATTGCGTTTTCAAGAACTTGTTGCTGGGGATTCAATCCATAGACGGATGCAAAGTTGTAGAAATAGCGATTGATACCTTCGATCGTATCGGGTTGGCCGGTGATTTGTGCGTCGATGCGATTATCACGAACTCCAGGACTATTGAAACCTGGCCACTGTACGGGGTAGCCGACCGTTGGTTCGACTTCACCAGAGACCACAATGCTTTGCGGCAAAGCATTAAACGTCGCGTTAAGGTTACGCGCATTGGCAAATGTATTGCCTGCATCGGCACCTTCGGCTACTTGTGCAGGGGCCGCGGGCAATGCTTGCGATGAACCGATGCGAAGTCGGTAGGTACCACTGCTTCCAGCGGCCACTGCAGCGGGAAGAAGAGCGAGGTCATTGCTGAACTCCAGCACGGCACGATTGAGTGCCGGGTCGTACGTGACTCGCGTCGGTAACTCACGCGGTCCACCGTCGGTATTCTCCACGGTGTCGTTGGTGAAATAAAGTTGATAGAACTGCGTCTGAACCACCGTCGGATCAGAAGGGGTATTCGTTGTCGTGATCACGCCGCCTGCGGGATTGGACAACTTGTCATTGTTGAAATAGACATATACCTGCGAACGCATTTGTTCGCGGACTCCCAGCTCATTGACAATGATTGGCTGAGGCACGACTGCGACAACTTGAGGACCAAGCTCAACTTGGAAGTTGACGGTCTGGAACGGAGCTGATACCGAGGCCGGATTCAGTGCTTCAAAAAGGTTTCCAGTTGTGTTTCGAAGACCCACGACGCGGTTCGTCGTATCATCAAACCCGGCAATTCGAATCCGATATTGATCGTCCGGTAAAGTTTCGGCGAACCGCGCAATCACAATTCGTTGACTATCGCCAAAGCCGAGAAAACCTGGCGTGATGCGAATGTCGTTGTTGAGTCCTGCGGCATTGGGCCCAAAGACTCCATCGCCGCCGGAACGCTCAATCGTGATCGCCGCAAGTGTCGCGGGATCAATCTGCTGACTTCCATCAAACCGGAACGTCAACTGAGTCGGTGACTCGGTGAGCGTATTTCCCTGCGCCAAACGAAAGTTCTCGCCGCTATTGGCCGAGACGCTGATTAGCTGCGGTCCAAGGCCGGCGGCAAGCAGTTCGCGCCGCTCGAGTGTTTGATGGCTCAGTTGCCGTTTCTTGTCAAACACTCCCTTTACTAAATGGCGTGTGGTTTTACGTGGTCTCAGACTTGTTGCAGCAACTCGACGCGCCATGGTCCGGAAACTCTTTAGCTAATAACAAATGGAATGCGGTATCGATGATCGCAAAACAAAAACACCGTCGCCGCCAGTCATCAACGACGACAGGCGACTGCGTTTTATGGATTCAATGATTGAACCCAATCGAATGTCTTGCGGAGATCAGGATGAAAAACAAAGGCTAAGGGGCAATCGCCCGGACGCGTTTTCAACGTCCGGGCCTTTTTGGAGTGAAGGGCATACGTTAGAGGTTAATCGGATCGGACCAGGATGACAAAACTTCATCCAAGGCCGAGGTACTATTTTCAGTTGAATCTGAAGATCGGTCCAACTGCATTAATTCGTCAGTTGACTGTTCGACACGGTTATCGACAACATCAAAACCAGCGGCAAACGGGTCGTAAGCCTTCGTCACAGCATTGGTCACCACCAAGTCAGACTCCGTCGCGAGAGGAGATACGCGATTGGATTCTGATAAACCGAGGGTCGTGGGAGATGCGTAAGCAACCGTGGTCGAAAGCAACGCTTGTTCACCTTCAGGACTGAGCACCACACGGTTTTGACGAGCAATCTCATTGATAACAATCAATGCATCCAAAGGAGACACGATACCATCGCCATTGACATCGATAAAATCGGGTGGTGCCGTCGTGATCGTCGAAACGCTAAACGTCATCGACGGATTGGTTTGTTGGAACGCGGCGATGCGATTGATAACGCGAAGGGCGTCCAAAGGCGAAATCACGCCGTTCGCCGTGACGTCCGCCGCAAAACCGGGAAGCGGATTTTGATAGCGTGAACGGCCCAAGTTTAACGTCACCGTGACGGCGTTCCCAACCAATCCGGTCGGATCGATCGGCCGATAAGTAAACACGTCGGTTCCGCCAGCCGAACCGCTTGTGTTGGTGTAGGTGAACGTTCCGTTCGCGTTGACTATCAGCGTCCCTTTTGTCGGCAGCGTAAGGCTGGCCAAATCAACGCGTATCTTGCTGGTCGTTCCAGGGAAAACGTCTCCATCGGGATCAACGTCATCACCAAGCAAGCCGAGAGCAGGATCGATGATTTCGAATCTCGAACCAACCGGAACATTATAAACGTCTGAACCTTGCGGATCTCTTGGCGCGTCGGGAGTGGACGCAACGGTTATCGTGCCCGAACTGCGAACTTCGAAGGTCCCATCGCTCGCCGAGATCTCGACAAAGACAGTTCCTGATGCGTCAGCATCAAGATTGATGGTCATTGCGTTGCCATTGAACGTGATCGATTGAACCAATGGCGAAGCGGCGATCTGTGCTGCCGTTGGATTCAAAAGCGAACCCAGTTGCGTCACACGATAGACCAACTGACTACCGTCAGGATCATTGAAGACCGTTGACAAATTTTTCACGATGGCAACGTCTTCAGATGTTGTCAACGGATTGAGCGTCCCGATCAATTGTGGCGGATCGGCCGTGTCCAAGACGTTAATATTAACTTGTGCGGTGGCACTGGGACCGCCACCTATATTCGTCGCCGTGACGCTCAAACTTGCCGTGCCGGGCCTGTAGCTGGGCAAGGTAACCGTCAGCGTTGAGATGCCGGTTGAAGGATCCCGCGTCACCACACTACGGATCACGTTGATGTTCGAACTTACAACCGTATAGGTCGAGGCATCGCCTTCGGGATCGGTGAACCAAGAAGACAGGTTGTAGGTGAAGACTTGCTCCTGTTCCTTGCTCTCGTTGAACGTTAGCGAATTGACTCCTGCGACGCCATTCACACCCACAAAAACCGGAGCATCATTGTCGCCGCCAACGTTGATCAAGACGGTTCCCGAAGCGGTTGCTGGCGGAGTTCCGTTATCAACAATCCGGTAGGTGAACTGATCCTGACCGCTGAAGTTTACAGGCGGCCTATAGGTTAACTGTGTGCCGGCTAGGTTCAGCGAAACCGTGCCACCTCGATTTGTCGCTTTCGGAAAGTCGGCGGCAATGAGCGAAACCGTTTGATTCGCAATGACTTCATCGGCGGGCCCGGCAACGTCGTTATCAAGGATACCGGTACGATTAACGTTTCTGACGTCAATGATCAACGGTGTGTCTTCAGTAGCAGTCAACACATCGGTGCCTGCGGTCGGCGCATCGTTGACGCTATTGATATTGATGAAGATTGTACCAAGCGTCTGAGCCGTTTGAACCAACTGATTGAGGTCATTCGGATTGTCCGCGACGATATAGCTAAACCGGTCCGGCCCTGGTCCGGGGAAGTTCGCGGGCGGTGTGTACTGAAGGTTCCCGTTGACCAAAGTCAACGTACCCCCGAGCAATGTTTGGAAACCGGAACCGTTGACGCCTGCGGATTGAATCAACATGGCTTGATTCGATTCGTTCGCCGGCCCTGGTGAATAGAACGAGGTCAATTCCGTCGACGTGAATGTCAGAACCGAATCTTCGTTGATCGTTCGAGTGATCGACGGAGCGGGTCCGGTGACAAACGGCCGATCGTTGACGGGATTGACCGTTAGGTTCACGGTCATGGCGACGGGACTAACAATCTGCGTACCAGGATTGCTCGGTTTCAAATCGGTTGCACGGAAAGTGAACTGAGTCGAACCGAAGAAGTTGAGTACGGGGACAAAGGTGAACGTACCGTCTGCAAACAGAGTCAACACACCCGCGGTTTGACCTGACGACGACAGCAGGGTTCGTGTACCGATATCGCCGGCAAATACTCCGACTTGATCGCCATCCGGATCCAGGATCTTCGCAAGGGCTCCGTCATCGTTCGGTGATGCGGGGGTCAAGGTCGAGTCGACGTCCCGCGCTTGCAGGATGCCGTCTTCGTCGACGTTGTAGCCCAGCGTCTTGTTCAAATCGTTAATGATCGGTGGCAAGCCAGGAAGAATCGTCAATCGATAATCCTCGACTTCACCGCTGAGCGCAAGCCCGGTCGGAGCCAAGCCACCCTCGGCACTGATTCGGAACCGTGCGTACGTGGTCGTCGCAAGTGATGGGATCGGTGTCGTCGCTGGGACGTTGATGATGAATTCGCGCGAGACGGGCGTTCCGAGCGAATTCGATGAGAACACCGCATCGATCGGATGCGAAGCTCGACTGATGATCTGTTCGCCCGGATCAGTGAAGTCACCATCGAAGTTAAAATCGATCCACGCTTCGAGAATTCCGCCACCGGTCACTGTCACAGTGATGGGCGTTGGGATGCCACGATTCAGGATACCAGCGGGATTGAATTCGCTACTGAAGACAACGCCATCTTCGTCATCGGTGACAATGCGAACCACATTTCCAGGGACGGCAACGTTGTTGACAATATTGTCGGGAACGATCACATCGGCTGGACGAAGTGGGCTTTCGAGAACGGCCTTCACAAACGCTTGCGCGATCATGGCGCGTGTCACCGGTTGTGAACGGTCGACCGAAATTGCGAAGTTGTTCTCGTTGAAAATCCCATCGGTGTCGAACTCAAGCGTTGCCGTATCCACGCCTGTCGAAAGTGTAATCGTGCTGCCGTCAACGGTCGCGATGTTCGCTGGCAGGTTGAAGGCAACCTCAACGAAACCGTTTTGGACCGATGCGTTGAAGAAGGAACTTGGCGTACCGATGATGAAGATCGTCGTGTCATCGCCGTTTGCTGCTGCGTTGGGAAGGCCATTGCTGTCGATGTCGATCAGACGGCCAAGACGAACTTGATCGCTGACGATGTGCCGAGGTCCATCGGATTTAAGAAACGTCGGATAACGACCGTTGATACCACCAAACGGATCAGGTGCATCGCCGAAGTCCAATCCAATGGTCGGCAACAACAATGTGAACTGCGTCGTGTTATTATCGCGAGTTGGTTCGAGTCGTTGGCCTGCGAGATCCTTGACGCCTTCGAGGAAGTAGTTCGGAAGCGTTCCATCAATGAACAAAGCGTTCTCGATAAAGTACGTCGATCCCCCGCGATCTTCCGCTGTCAGCGAAGTCACTCTATCAGCGTTCGCACCGTTGATCGCATCGATCGTCGATCGCTTGATGTCTTCCGCAGTAAACGATCCGGTGAACGCGATCGGAATCGCTCCACCCGCCGTGCCGCTGAGGCTGATCGTTGCAGGATTGCTAACGGTGGTGACCGTTTGAGGAGTGTCAGCGATCCGTACTTGGCCACCTGACAACGCCGTCGCGACAATGCCGAAGTTAGCGGTATTGTTATTGATCGATGCAGCCAAAATACTCGCGATATCATTGATCGAATTGGTTGCCTGGAATACGACGGGGATTGCTCCCTGCGTCACACCCCCACCGCCAACGGCCAATTCAAACTCGAACACTCGCAACACGCCCGCTTGCGTGATCGTGATTCGATCTCCGTCGGTGACGATGCCGCGTCGCGGTGAGAGAGGAGCCGGTATTGCAGGACTTGGTGGGAATGCGATCTGATTGTTCGTGATCGCGCCCAACGAGATTTGACCGTTGCCAAGATTGGTCGCCGTAATGTTCAAGCCCGCAGCGTTGATCGCGGCCACGGTGGCGTTGGCAACCGTGTTTGCATCTTCGAAGGTTTGGTACGTGATCGGCGTTGCATTGATATTGGCGACCCCGGTCAGGCTGACGTTGTAGAGGAACGTGACCGTGGTGGTTCCGTTGGTCAATGTAAATTGACTGTCATCTGGGATCCCACTACCACCAACGATCGGAACCTGCAACAGAAGTGGTCCGAAGATTGTCAACGTCGTTGGGCCTGTAACATCAGGACTACCCGTGACGATCAGCGACGAGGTGGGATTAAGCCTCAAACCCAAACCGCCAGTACCGCCGATTGAAACCAATCCACCTGGGCTGGCTTGAACCGTTTGCGTGTTGAGACCGGTGATCGACCGCATCTTGATCGCATCCGCGATGAGAGCGGCAAGTTGGTCACCCGAGGTTAAACGTGTGTAGGGAACCGCGATGTTACCTGGGGTAATCGACGAGTCCCGAGTCAACTCGAAGATGACCGGCGTAATGGTCGTTGGCGTGAACGTGATCGTGTCGCCATCGACCGGTGTTCGGCTGATACCAATCGGTCTTAAGTTGCCTCGGGAAACCGTTGCCACTCCATTCACAGGCAAACCAAGGAAGAGGTCATTCCCAATGGCGATCGGTGCGAGACGAAGCGCTGAACGATTAATCGCCGATAGGATGGCATCTCTTACACCGTCAGCTTGAGCAAGTCCGGCGATCGGAATTGGCGTATTCGCTGCGTTGTTCAAACCGCCTTGAATTTCAAACTCAAACGATACCGTGGTGTTGCCATCGTTGATGGTCAGCACGTCACCATCAGCGACGCCGGCAGGTCCCGCGCCTCCGGTGGGAACTTGGAGGGCAAGTGTTCTCGCGGCGAGTGCCAGCCCACTTCGACTGGTGTCCAAGACCGTACGTGCGTTACTGCCGATAACGACCGTGGGGCCGGTTGCGGCAACGTTGACATCGACATCAAGCAATCCCGCAGCCCTGGCGGCCGCGATTGCGGAACGAGCGGAGGCTGCGATCATCGCCGGGGTGTCGGTGAGATTGAATCGCACTTCGCGAGTGTTCGGCAATTTCGGAATGTCCCGATTGAACTCGAAGACCACCGCAATTCCGCCCACACCTGTGATGCTGAAGAGATCGCCATCGGCAATACCACCGGTGCCGGTTCCCGCAGCAGGAACGGTGAACTGAAGCGTCTCAGGAACACGCAGTTGGTAGCCCGAGTCATACTCGAACGTGACGCGACCGCCTTGACTGTCGGTCACGACAAAGGTGTCACCATCGAGCACTTGGCCTGAGGCGGGTGCGACACCGACGATGCGATCACGGTTATTGATCGCGACTCGATAAGCGCGATCGCTGCGCCAGATCCCCGCGATCGGACGAAGCGTGATCACGTTCTTCGTTGTGTCATAACTGAACGTGTAATCGATACCCTCCGTCAACAGCCTGTCGCCTTCGAACAGTGCGACTACGGCGCCGCTTGCTCGTAATCCTCGAATGGCGGTCACCACGACGGTATCGTCATCGATCCCGCTACCGACGAATGGATCCGAGGAATCGCCATTGTCTTGAAGCAGAATGCGGAACTCTTGATACGTGCCACTTCGCAATTGCAAGAAACTGACGGCGGGATCGGTATCGATCGCTTCGGCGTCGTTATCGCGTGGTCCGTCGAGGATTGCCACCGGGCCTACAAAGTCAGCCCGATCCAGTGCACCGCGATCTTTGAAAACGTTTTGACCGATACCACCCGGGTTGGAAACGTTCGGATCATCGGCACGCAACAAGCCATTATTATCGCGAGCTGGTGCGAGGATGTTACTGATCGGAATCCCAACGGATCGCTTCAAAGCCGCGAACGCTTCTCGCTCGACAAGTGAATCAATCGCGTTGTCGATGATGATGGAATTTTGGCCAGGCAAGAACCGATCACCGCTTGGGTTTTCCAGCACGTCGGCAAAATTGCCCGCAATGATGTTGAAGTCCGTACCGGCACCGTTGACGTTGCTGGGGCCCGTCTGAGTGTCCGTCGAGATGCCGGGGTTACCGTTCGGGCTGAACGGTGAATTCACATCGGCGCGGATCTGCGAGTTACGAGGGTCATCGTACTGGAACGTATTCCCGGTCACGACGACTTGTTGAGCCTTGTAGAAGGTGTTCGTAAAGGTTTGGTTTCCGAAGCCGGCAAAACCGGTTTCGGCGGAAACCACACTTTGATGTAGGTTTACGAAGACATTGTTCAGCACGGTGGGGCTTGCGCCCTGAGTGATAAGAACACCTGTCTCGGCAAGCAGTTGGTCCGCTTGGGTTGCAAGTGCAGGGGTGGCTTGATCGGGAGTCAACCGAAGACCAGCCGCACGAGCCGCGGGACTAAGCTCAATCCGCGCCGCTTTTTGAATCAGCGCGTATAATTCACTCGTTCCGGCACCGTCGCTCAATCCACCTGCCGTTGCGAGACTGCCGCCATTGGGAACTTCTAAGCGATTGTGACCGAAACCTGGAAATTGCCGAAAATCGTTACTTAAGCCAAAACCGAACGATCCCGAAGGAATCGGACCGGTTCCGATCTTATTGATCCCAGTATTGTTGCCGCTTGCGCCACCGAGCGCGATCGCCGTTACTTGTCCTACAGGGCCGCTACGGCCGTCAGGTCCGTTACTGAGTCCATGATTGGGCAACGCAGGAATATTGTTGACGACTCGACCGACAGCACTGGCGATCGCCCGCACGATTTCTTGAGGCCGGTAACCGCCATCGGATGCAGTGTTTTGATTCGTGATCAGCGGAACGTTGATGTTCCCATTCGCCAAAACAACACCCGCTGCGTTGTCGGTGAATTGAAAGGTAACTCGGTTGCCGTCGGCATTCACATTGGAAAAAGCACCTGTCCCGACGTAATCAGGAATCTGTGTAATCGTGAAAGTGGTTCCGATCAAATCGGCCGAACGTGTACCTGGGTTGCTACCGCTTGGACTCTGATCGTTATTATCGACAGACAAGATAAAATCTTGAGGCGCGTAAACTTCGATCCCCAACGTGTAAGCCCCGGTTCCGCCGGTGCCATCTTTCCGCCCGCTGAGGCTTTGGATGTCATAAGCGTCGTTACCTGCACTGCTGACGCCGACGTAATAGGTACCCTTCTCGGTCGCGGTAAAATCAACAAATCCGTCGCGTCCATTGGCCACATCAGTCGTGGAATTATTGGTCGTCGACCCGGCATTTAGATGATTGGGTAACGATCCCGGCAAGCTCGTCGTTTGCCGTAAGTTCCCAGCCGTTGTGAACGTTTGAGGCACACCGCTGGAGTTGAAGACCTGCAACACGGTCCCAGGTCCAGCCGCCAGCGTGTCGACATCGACGACTAAGCGGTCTCCGGCACCAAGTTCAACTTTATAAAGATCGACGTCACGATTGGCGGCAAGCGTATTGGTGTTGTCGCCGATGATTCCAGGCGTCGAGTAAGTCCCTTCGTGGCTAACGCCAATCTTGGTGTCGACGGCACCCGAAACTGTGTCATTGGGCTCCGCAGTACCCAAGCCAAAGAATTGGGACTCGCGGCCATCATCACCATAAATCGTGTTATTGACGATTCTCGCAAATGGCTGAGGCGCCTCGGCGATCGGTGCCAAGTCTGCCGACAATCGACCTCCTCCTCCGCCGCCGAAGTAGATGCCGGTCGCCCCTTCGACATACAAAGCGGGAGTCGGCGTTGATAGGAATCCGCCGGTGAGCGGACCGCTAAACAATGAAGCAGCGACGTACGACTTCACCAACCCAGCGAGATTATTCGTGACCAGAATACTGCCGTTAATGGCCTGCTGCATTCCCACCAAAACTTCCTGGATGGTGCTTGGCGTGATGCGTCCGTTATAGAGACCTACCGATAAGGCGTGACGGTAGTAAATCGGAATGTGACCATCCGCGACACCGTCGCCGCCGACAACTCCACTACCAGCAGGACCCGCTGCACCGCCGACATCATCAAACTCGAACACCACGCGAGTCCCCGCGGCGTCGATCACCATCGTTAATCCGTCGTTGATCAGAGAGAAATTGAATACGTCACTGGCGGCTTCGATAATAAACGGTCGCGTTTGGCCATCGATTTTGATTCCTGCGTAACCGGCTTGATCGACGATGTTGTTGGTAATGACAACGCCGGGGGTCAAACCACCGATAACCGAATCGTTGAGTGTTGGAAGATTAAGAGCAGCTCCGCCTGCAGCACTTCCCGTCGGAGTCGCAACGAGGAAGCTGTTGGTAGCAACATCGCGAGGATCGACCGGTCGGCGACCAGGTTCAGACCAGATCCCAACACCACGAACATCACTGATGCGGTTACTGTCAATGATGACTTGGCCTTGTGCCCGAATCGTGTTTACGTCACCCGATCCGTTATGCAAGATCGCGGGCATGACGATGTCTTGTCCACCGCCGTTTCGCGGTGTTCCCGTGATCACTGCGGGAGCATCGCTGACGCTTTCAATCGACAAGAAATTGCCGGTGACGTCACCATGCAAATTGACGCGTGCATCGGTCGTGATCAGCGATTGATTGCTGGACGCAGGTGACGCTTTGACCTTGAACGAAGCTTGGACGATCGAACTGTTGATCGAATCAATGATCCGCTGCGCGATCTGTGTTGACGTATCGGTCGTCAAGAAAGGAATGACAACGACGTTTGAATTGAATCCACTGCTCGTGTTGAACTCGAACGAAAGCGTCGTCGATCCATCATTGAGTGTGAAGCGATCTCCGGCGTCGATCTGATTTCCAGCGGGCGCGACAAGCGTCACTTGCCGTGTTTGTCGATCGTTTGTATCAAACGTATCGGTGAGCGCAATACCGCCGAAGATCGGCGTCGCATAGTCGCTGCCTGGGCGGATTTCGAGTTGATACTCACCCGCTTGCGAAAATCCACCGGGAGAGAAGCCGGTCGAGTTGAAGCGTGCTTGCGTGATCATTTCGCCGCGTTCGGCAAATCCGACGATAAAGTCGTCAAGAAATAAACCTTCGGCCGCTGAAATACCGGGCGTGGTTTGATACACGAACTCGATCACAACTCCTGAATCACCCGCGAATCGTCCGAGCGAAAGGACTTGTTGGCGCCATGTAAATGTGTCAGTCGCTGCGGTAAGACCACTCGCCAGTATGAAAGGCGTGGGCTTCTCAACGCTTCTGGCTTGCACGACGACGTTGTCACCGATCTGCGGGTTGTAGTAGTGGTTAAAATAGAATTGGGGCAGGTCTGCGGCCGAGTATCA
>Ga0105050_10002433_pt1 | contig 26623 bp, 25 predicted proteins | sample FRY01_FD_78088 | JGI IMG/M metagenome (GOLD analysis project Ga0105050, IMG submission 78088) | Freshwater microbial communities from Lake Fryxell liftoff mats and glacier meltwater in Antarctica - FRY-01 | ecosystem: Environmental > Aquatic > Freshwater > Ice > Glacier meltwater ...
ACAGCCAGGCAAAGCTCAACGCCATCGCCAGGGCGCTGAACGAGCGTCCCAGAAAAACGCTGGACTACGATACACCAGCAATGCGATTTAATGCATGTGTTGCGATGACCGGTTGAAACCACCGCGCGAAAGGGGACACTGGGGATAGAGTAGCCGTCGGTCGGCTAGCGCCCCAATTGCAGGCGTTCCGAACCGAAATTGTTATCACTAAAAGTGGTCGTTCATTCGCAATGTGAATGGCAATACGTGCTCATGTCCCGACAGACGTTTTGTACCGCTGGTCAATCACTGCCCAGTCCAGATTACGCATAAAGGCATCGATATATTTCACCGCTGCAGTGCCATAATCCATGTGATAGCTATGTTCGTACATATCTAGTGCAATGAGCGGGGTACCTGATACGGCACCATGCATATGATCCCATGCCCAGTAATTGTGCAGAGAATCGGTATGATTGTTGTAGCTTAGAATACACCAACCTGATCCGCCCGCCAGTGACATGGCAGTCTTGCGAAACTCGCTCTCCCAAGTTTCATAGGAACCGAAACTGGCAATCAACGCTTCACGGATATTGCCTGCCGCCTGACCATTACCGCCAAGACCGCCAAAATAAATCTCATGCAAAATAACCGAACCTGTCCGGTGCAGTTCCTCGCGCTTCAATCCGCCATATTGCAACGCTGGAAATGCGTTATCTTCCAATGCCGACGCAAGCTTGCCTTCAATCATGTTGAGCGCTTTGACGGAGCCGATATAGTTGATTTCCCAATGCGACGTGATCAATCGTTCGGAAAGACCAACAAGCTTGGCAGGATCGAACCTCAGCGGTTTAGGCAAATGCTTGCCCGCAAATGCAGGGGGCGATGAAAGGCTTGGAGCAGATTTTTCAGTCTGAGCCGCAAAGGCATTCCCACCAGCTGATAAAGCGGTGGCGGCGGCAATTCCACCGATAGCTGTCCTTCTCGAAACTCCTGTCATGGCTAATCTCCTTATCCGATCTGACTTATTACCAATCCGGCCAAAGCCAAAACACCGAGCGTTTTTAACACGTTCCAACGTAACGCAAAAATAAGTAATAATGCGATGAGCGAGAGCAATACCGCGCGCCAGTCAAGGCTGGCCCAATCGGGCATATCGAAATGCAAGGGGCCAGCGGAAACGCGCTCCACCTTCTGAAATAATACATGCAATGCAAACCACAAAGTGAGATTGGCAATTACGCCAACAACGGCCGCGGTGATTGCTGAAAGCCCGCCTTTTAGCCGCTTGGCATGTTGTAATCTCTCGATCCACGGGGCGAGTGCAAAAATCCACAAAAAACAGGGCGCGAATGTGACCCATGTTGTCACGACGGCACCGATGATTCCAGCCACAACAGGTGTAAATGGCTCAGGCATTCGGAACGCTGCCAGAAAACCCACAAACTGCGTCACCATGATTAACGGTCCGGGAGTTGTTTCAGCTAACCCCAACCCGTCAGCCATTTCACCCGGTTGCAACCAGCCATAACCGTTTACGGCCTCTTGAGCCATATAGGCGAGCACTGCATAGGCGCCGCCAAAGGTAACCACAGCAAGCTGGGAAAAGAACAATCCGATTTTCCAAAGGACATGCTCTGGCCCCACAGTTGCAAATATGAACACCAGTGGAATTACCCAAATGATTCCCCACAGAATGATCGCTCGGATGGTCTCCCTCCAAGGCCGAGGAGAATCTTCAAAATTATCGCCATTCCCCGCATTGATCGCAAGCCAATCCGGGCGCGAAGTCGCGACAAATATTCCGAACGCCCCGGCACCCAAGACAACCAGCGGGAATGGCAGGTTAAATAGGAACAATGCGCAAAACGCAGCAATCGCTAATGCTCGCTTGAAATTGGTATTAAGCGCGCGGCCCGCAATGCGCAGCAGCGCCTGAACCACAATGGCGAATACCGCCGCCTTAATTCCCAAAAATAGGGCTTCGAACCATTCGAGATTGGCGGCAAATGCGTAAAGCAGTGACAGTGCAAGTATGACGAGCGCGCCGGGCAGGACGAACAATGTTCCAGCAGCAATCCCGCCTCTGATGCCATGCAGCCTCCATCCTATCCAAGTTGCAAGTTGCTGCGCTTCAGGTCCGGGCAGCAGGTGGCAGAAATTGAGAGCGTGGAGATATTGCTCCTCGTCAATCCAGTGACGTTCCTCCACTAGTTCACGGTGCATCAATGCAATTTGCCCTGCAGGACCGCCAAAACTGAGCATACCAATACGGGCATAAACCCGCACGGCATCTGAAAAACTTGGAACTGTTGCTTTATCTTCCACCCAAAACCTCCATGCCTTTAAGTCCGGCAAACCGAACTGAACAAAGGCAACGCTTGGGCGTATCGCCTGACCGGGAGGTTGCTCGTTCCCGATGTGACTCGATTATAGGCTTACTGACGGGCAGATCAAACCAATCTTTGCGGCTGCTTTTACTCGCTCGCGCCCGAATTGCGGACCGACCGCTACCCACCCAGTTGTTGCCGTCCAAGACGATCAGAACTGATGACCACGTTCGGAATGTAGCGGGCATTCCCCTCCAATTCGCACCTTACCCCGTGTCCAAACTTCCGAATGCTATGCCACCGGGAAATTCGACCGCGTCCGGTTGGCAAAGGCGACCAGCGACAGCATCACCGGCACTTCCACCAATACGCCGACCACGGTGGCGAGGGCCGCGCCGCTGCCCAGTCCGAACACACCGATCGCCACCGCCACCGCCAGTTCGAAGAAATTGGAAGTGCCGATCAGGGCACAGGGGGCCGCGACATTATGCGGCACTTTCCAGGCCCAGGCAGCGGCATAGCTGATGAAGAATATGCCATAGCTCTGGATGATGATCGGCACCGCAATCAACGCGATCAGCAGCGGCTGGGTGACGATGGTCTGCGCCTGGAAGGCGAAGAGCAGCACGACCGTGAACAACAGTCCGAGCACGGACAGCGGTTTGACCCGTCCGGTGAAGGCGGTGATCGCCGCTTCCCCGTCGCTGGACCGGGCCAGCAAGGTGCGGCGGGTCAGCGCCCCGGCGAGCAGCGGGATCACGACATAGAGCAGCACCGAGAGCAGCAAGGTTTCCCAAGGCACCGCTATGTCGGTGACGCCGAGCAACAGCGCGACCAGCGGCGCGAAGGCAAAGATCATGATGATGTCATTCACCGAGACCTGCACCAGCGTATAAGCGGGATCGCCTTTGGTCATCTGCGACCAGACAAAGACCATCGCCGTGCACGGCGCCGCGCCGAGCAGGATCAGTCCGGCGATATATTGCTGCGCATCATCGGACGAGATCAGGCCGGCATATATATATTGGAAGAATAACACCGCCAAAACCGCCATGGTGAACGGCTTGATCAGCCAGTTGACGACGATGGTGATGAACAGGCCTTTCGGCTTTTCGCCGATATGCTTGAGGCTGGCAAAATCGACGCCGACCATCATCGGATAGATCATCGCCCAGATCAGCACCGCCACCACCAGATTGACCGAGGCATATTCAAGTCCCGCAAGACCGGCCACCGCATCGGGCGCGATATTGCCGATCAACAGGCCCAGCAATATCGCACCGCCGACCCATATCGACAGCCATTTTTCAAACAGGCCCAGTCCCGCATCGGCGGGAGTTGCAAGCGGTTGCATTGTCATTTTTTCAAATCTCGACTTTTTCTGCGCCAATTTCGATGAGCCGGTTTTGCAGACTCATTTTATCGATGCTTGCAAGCGGCAAGGCCAGAAACAGGCTGATCCGGTTGAACATCATCCGATAGGCTTCGGTAAAGGCTGCGCGCTTTTCTGCCTCGCTACCGGTGACCGCCGCAGGATCGGCAATGCCCCAATGGGCGGTCATCGGCTGTCCGGGCCAGACCGGGCAGGTCTCGCCAGCGGCATTGTCGCAAACGGTAAAGACGAAATCGAGTTCCGGTGCATCTGCTCCTGAAAACTCATCCCAGTTTTTGGAGCGCAAACCTTCCGTAGGATGGCCCATTATTTTGAGCAAATCGAGAGAATAAGGATGGACTTTGCCGGCCGGATTGCTGCCCGCACTATAGGCTTTGAAACGCCCCTGGCCTTCGCTTTCCAATATCGCTTCGGCCAATATCGACCGGGCAGAATTGCCGGTGCAGAGGAACAGGGCATTATAGACCCGCTCGCTCATGACAGGGCTGCTGTCGAAGGGGCGCAGCAGCTGGTTACGGATGCATTTTCCGAAATGGCGGACAATTCGGGGCCTTCGCCATAGACCACCGATTCGCCATTGGTGTAAAAGGCTTCCCAGACGACACCATCGGGATCGGATATCCAGCTTTTCTCGGACTGGGCATAGCAGCAGGTGGTCTGCCCCTCTTCGAGCATCGGTGCATCGGCCTGACGCAGTCGGGTGAAGACCTGCTGCAATTCATCCGGGCTTTCTGCCTGGATGCCGAGATGTTCAATGCCTTTGGTCGCATGGTGTTCGGACGAGATGGCAAAATTGACTCGCGGATCGTCGAGCATCCATTTGGCATAATCATCTTTTATCACTGTCGGTTCGGCAGCAAACAATGTGGAATAGAATTTGATCGAGGCGTCGAGATTGTCGACGCCGATATGAATGTGCATGCGTTTCATGGGCAGAGCCTTTCAAGTTGGTTGGCAAGGGGCGCGCAATCGCCACCGGAACAGCAATTTTCCAGCAGGAAAGCGATCAGGCCGTTCATCGCCGCGAGATTGGCGCGGTAAATGATCAGCCGACTGTCCCGCCTAGACGCGACAAGATCGGCCCGCAAAAGAATCGACAAATGCGAAGACATGGTGTTTTGCGGGACATCGAGCCGCTTGGCGATCTCCCCTGCGGGAAGGCCCGCCGGTTCGTGGCGGACCAGCAGCCGGAACACATCCAGCCGGGTGTTTTGCGCGAGTGCGCCGAGCGCTTCTATTGCTTTAATCGAATCCATATATCGACATGTATGGATATATGGATAGTTTGTAAAGGGTTTGATGGATATATCTGCTCTTGTCTCAGTTTTCCGGAAGAAGCGATGATTGTTCCCGGTCTGCTTTGACCAATCCCTTGTCGAAACCCACTGCTCCGATTAGAGACCATATACAAATCTCCCTCTCGCCAACGGAAACCCCATGACCCTGATCGGCCCCGCCTCGCACAGCTATTTCTCCCAGCGGCTCCGGCTGCATTATGCCGACTGGGGCAATGAGGACAAACCGCCGCTGATCCTGCTGCACGGCGGCAAGGACCATTGCCGCAACTGGGACTGGACGGCGCAGGCGTTGCGCGACGACTGGCATATCATCGCCCCTGATATCCGCGGCCATGGCGACAGCCAGTGGAGCACCGATGGCAATTATGCGCCGATGGCGATGGTCACCGATCTGGCGCAGCTGATCCATCAGCTCGACCTGTCGCCGGTCACGATTGTCGCGCACAGTATGGGCGGCAATATCGCGCTGCGCTACACCGGCCTCTATCCCGACACGGTGCGCAAGCTGGTCGCAATCGAGGGGATGGGTCCCGGCCCCGAAATGCTCGCCGAGCGGGAGAAGATCGGGCAGCTCCAGCGGGTGCGCAATTCGATCGAGGAAAAACGCAAGGCCGCCGGCCGACAGGTCAACCGCTATCCCAGCTTTGAGGACGCACTAAAGCGGATGCAGGATGCCAACCAGCATCTGTCCGACGAACAGGCCCGCCATCTCACCACCCACGCGGTTATCCGCAACGAGGACGGCAGCTACAGCTGGAAGTTCGACCCCTATGTCCAGCATTGGGATAGCATCGATCTGACCCAGGATGCGATCCAACAGCTATGGGCTGATATCAGCTGTCCGACCCAGCTCCATTATGGCGCCGACAGCTGGGCGAGCAATCCGGAGAAAGACGGGCGACTGAAATATTTCGGCGACAATGTCGAGGTTCGGGAATTTGCCGAGGCCGGCCACTGGCTGCACCATGACCAGTTTGAGCTATTTGTCGGGACGTTGAGAGAGTTTCTGTAGCATTTTGATTGTGCGGCACGATATGATGCACGATGCTGGGAATAACGAAGCGGGGAAAGCGCGCCGGACCCTCAAAGCTCAGAAGCGTGACCCCAACTGCCAAGCTCACCATCTTTCCCTACAGTTAAAACCTGCTATACTGCTTTCATGACGATGCTCGAGAAATTCATTTCGTTCACCAAGGACCTGCCTGCCGACCAACTGGAATCGGTGGAGTAATCGCTAGCGGCGCTGATGGAATCCCTGTCGGAGAAATATGGATTTTCGGCTGAGCAACTGATAGAACTCGACAGCCGCACGGCGGAAGAACATCCGGAATATGCCAGCGAAGCAGCGATCATCAAGATTTTTGGAAAACCGTTCAACGCATGAAAATCCGCTTTCGCCGAGAGGCGGAGGCCGACCTGCGCGCGATCATCGGATATTATCAGGATATCGCACCCGAAGCGGTCCCCAATATAGTGTCGGACATTTACCGCTCGATCAACCAACTGGCGCATTATCCCTAGTCAGGAATGGCAGTTCCGGACCGGCCCCTCCGCAGGATCGTGACGCTGAAATATCATTTTTCCATCGGCTATGAGGTGGCGAAGGATGGAGATAATATTGTGGGGATTTTCCGATATCAGGACCGGATAGTTTGAGGCTTTGGTATATTTCGTAAACTGTCAACGCTCTCCATTGGTCGAAGGCCGCCCATGTCATCGGGCCAGATCATGCCTGTCGGGCCGCATATTGCACGGCGAGAGACTGAAAAGGATTGACCGGCTCACCGTCTGACAGCATCGTCTCAGTGGAACCAGGTTCAATCGCGAACAAGAAGAGGTCACATATGACTGCCGCTAAAGCCCGCACGCGTTTTTCGCCCCTTTCCATCCTGCTCCATTGGGGGATGTTGTTACTGATAACAGCGGTTTACAGCTGCATCCTGTTGCGCGAAAATTATCCCAAAGGCACGGACCTGCGAGAGGGTTTGAAGACTTGGCATTTCATGCTTGGCCTGTCGGTGCTGGCGCTGGTGATCATCCGGATCCTTGTCCGGCTGCTCTCTGCCAAGCCACCGATCAAACCGGAACCGCCTGCGTGGCAAATGCTGTTTGCCAAAGGGACCCATTTGGCGCTTTATGCGTTCATGCTGGCGATGCCGATTGCCGGCTGGCTGATCCTCAGTGCCGCCGACAAGACCATTCCCTTCTTCGGGCTGGAACTGCCGGCGCTGGTTGCGCCGGACAAGGCGCTGTCGTCGCAGATCAAGGAACTGCACGAGACATTCGGTACGGTCGGATATTTTCTGATCGGCCTGCATGCCCTGGCGGCACTATTCCATCACTATGTGGTCAAGGACAATACGCTGCGGCGGATGCTGCCCGGGAAGCGCTGAACGCCAAGCACAAATCAGCCGCAATTTCGCTGCCCGGCAGTCGCTATGTGAGGAAGACGCAGGCGGCTGGATGCAGCTGGGCGAGGGTGAACGATTGGTGCGATGCGCAAGCATCGCTCGCTTCAGCGAACTAGTCTGGTACCGACAGAAACGAATTGGATCCGGAAGGCCCCTGCTTCGACGAGAGAAACCACCCCAACCCCTCCTTTGAAAAGGAGGGGCTTAAGTTAGCGTTCGTTCTGAAACCGTCGACTGATTGTTCTCGGACGGAAGACGCCCTTCGACAAGCTCAGGACGAACGGATTGAGTCAAGCAAGTTGTTATGGCGAGCATAGCGAAGCAATCCAGCGCGACCTGCTGAGGTGCTATGTGAAGCCAATGTGATATTTTCCCTAGACGCGTCACATTATGGTGTGATAGAAAAGTTACAAATCACATTGTAAAGGCGAGTCCATGAGCAAAATATTGATCGAGCAACTGACCCAACTGATCGAATCGGGCAAGGAAACCCGCGCCGGTCTGGCACGGGCCGTCGGTTTGCACGCCAACAGTCTGCGCAGCCTGGGGCAGGAGGACTGGAACCCGACCGCGGAAACGCTCGGCAAGCTGGAGAGCTATCTGACACGCGGCGGCAGCGGCGTGATGGCGACAGCGGAAGAAATCATCAACGAAGCGCGCAACGGCCGGATGTACATATTGGTCGATGACGAGGACCGGGAGAATGAGGGTGACCTGATCATCCCGGCGCAAATGGCGACTCCCGATGCGATCAACTTCATGGCCAGATATGGCCGCGGGCTGATCTGTCTGGCGCTGTCGCGGGACCGGGTCGAGGAACTAGGCCTCGACATGATGAGCCAGAATAACCGCGGCGCTTATGAAACCGCCTTCACCACTTCGATCGAGGCGCGCGATGGCGTCACCACCGGGATCAGCGCTGCCGACCGGGCCCGCACGGTCGCGGTCGCGATCGACCGGACCAAGGGCAAGGAAGAGATTGTCACCCCCGGCCATGTCTTTCCGTTGCAGGCACGCAATGGCGGCGTGCTGGTCCGTGCAGGCCATACCGAAGCGGCAGTCGATGTTTCGCGGCTAGCTGGCCTCAACCCGGCTGGCGTGATTTGCGAGATCATGAAGGATGATGGCGAGATGGCGCGGCTCGATGATCTGATCGAATTTGCCCAGCATCACGGCATGAAAATCGGCACCATCCGCGATCTGATTGCCTATCGCCTGCGCCATGATCATCTGACCGAGCGCCGCGAAGAAGCGCGTTTCACCAGCCGCTGGGGCGGCGAATGGAATGCGATCACATTCTATAATACGGCGACCGAGAGCGAGCAGATCGTCCTGCAGAAGGGCCATGTCGATCCCGAAAAGCCGACCCTGGTGCGGATGCATGCGACCGCGATCTTCCCCGACCTGTTCGGGCAGGAAACCGGTCGCGCCAACATGCTGCAGGAATCGATGAAGATCATCGGTGAGGAAGGCGCTGGTGTCATCGTCTTCATCAGCCCGCGCGTGTCCGACTTATATTCGCAGCAGGTCCGCAGCCTTGGCGGCGGCAAGCCACCGGCGATGGACCAGCTGCGCGACTATGGCGTCGGCGCGCAAATCCTCAGCGAACTGGGTGTCCATGATATGGAACTGCTGACCAATACCAGCCATGATCTGGTCGGGCTGGACGCTTATGGGCTCCGGATTATCGGGCAGCGGGCGGTGCCGGCCGGTGACGGCAGCGCAGCAGCGAAAGAGCTGGAGAAGGCATAGCAATCATAGCCCCTCCTCTTTAGAGGAGGGGCCCAAGGGGTGGTGGCAATGCCCTTGCATCGCTCGCGCCAGCGAATATTGGGTTGGCCGAGACACACCACCCCAACCCCTCCTCTGAAGAGGAGGGGCTTAAGAAACGGAAAGAAACAGAAAATGGCAAAATTCCTGATCGTCGAAGCGCGTTTTTACGACCATCTCAACGACATGCTGATCGAGGGCGCGACCGATGCGCTGAAAGCGGCCGGTCATGAGCATGAAGTGCTGACCGTCCCGGGGGCGCTGGAAATTCCCGCCGCTATCTCGCTGGCCATCGACAGCGATCTCTATGACGGCTTTGTCGCGATCGGCGTAGTGATCCGCGGCGAAACCTATCATTTTGAAATTGTCGCCGGTGAAAGCGCGCGCGGGATCATGGCGCTGACCATGGATGGCGCGGCGATCGGCAATGGTATCATCACCGTCGAGAATGAAGAGCAGGCGCTGGCCCGTGCCGACAAGACCCGCAAGAACAAGGGCGGCGAGGCAGCCCAGGCGGCGATGGCAATGTATGAATTGGCGCTGAAGTTCAGCCGCTAACAGCAGCAGGACCCTTATCCTGCCACTGTCAGAGCCAAAAGCTTATTGGGCCTGGGTGCCGGCAATAGCGGCCTTGAATTCGTCTTCGGTCATCGTGATCGAGACATCGTCACCCTGAGTCATGAAAGCTGCGACCGGCAGCTTCACCGCCTGGCCGTCATGGTCCACGGTCACATATTCGGCGTCTTTTTCCTTTATGGTACCGATCACCGCGGCTCCGGTTACCGATTTCACTTCGGTGCCCGGGGTCAGGCTGGCCAGCAATTGGGCCTGTGCATCGGCAGCCGCTTTTTCGACAGCAGCATCGAGATCAGTCTTCGTCATCATGATCGACAGGCCATTGTCTGTTTTCGCAAAAGCATTGGTACCGAGCGCAGCTTTATTCGTGCCGGTATCCACCACCACGGCGCCATCGCTTACAGATTCCACTATGCCCACATCTGCGCCATTGGGCCCGACAACCTTCATGCCGACCTGGGCTTCGACAGCCGGTGCGGCATCTTGTGCCAGGGCTGGTGCAGCGGCGAGCAGCGCTGTGCCGGTCAAGAGGGTCAGAAATTTCTTCATATTTTACTCCTTAAATTTACAAAAAATAGTAATCAATCAATACAGTTTTCTGGCTAAAAAACGATGGCTAGTTTTGTTAAGGTGTTTGAGGCGAGCCGACGCATGAACAGGACAGAAGGTGACGGCGGTGCCACCGGCATCACGATCGGCAGGGAAAACTGCCGTTTCGAGATTGTTTCCGGCAAAGACACGCCGCAGAAAAAAGGGCGCTTTCGCCTGTCAGAAAATGGCTGATGATTGGCTGATGATCAGCTTCGCAGTGCTTTTATCTCACGCCTGATCGCCCGGATCTCTTCCAATATTTCATCCCGCTGGGCGGTCTGCTCCTCATCGGCTTCCTCGTGCATCGCGTTGACAATGATCGCGATGAACAGGTTGAGCACAACAAAGCTGGTAACCAGCACAAAGGGTACGAAAAACACCCAGGCCCAGGGATAGACTTCCATGATCGGGCGGACGATGCCCATTGACCAGCTTTCGAGCGTCATGATCTGGAACAGCGAATAGAGCGATGCACCAATCGAACCGAACCATTGCGGAAACTCGCTGCCGAATAATTTGGTCGCCATCACCGCAGCAATATAGAAAACCAGAGCAAGCAAAATGATGACCGTGCCCATCGACGGGATTGCCGCAAACAGACCCTGCACGACCTTGCGCATCTTCGGCATGGTCGAGACCAGGCGCAAAGCCCGCAATATGCGTAGCGCGCGAAGGACGGACAGGCTTCCCCCGGTCGGCAGCAGCGCCACTGCAACAATCACAAAATCAAAGATATTCCAGCCATTTTTGAAGAAAGACAGACGGTAGACAAATAGCTTGAGCAGGATTTCGATAATGAAAATTCCGATCGCAATCTGGTCGAGAGCGCCAAGTATCGAGCCATAGCGTTCCATCAGCACGGGAGAGGTTTCCATCCCGATGATGATTGCGTTGATGACAATCACCGCCATGATCGCATTCTGAAAACGCGATGATTCAATCAATATCCGAAGTCTTTCAACCACAAGCTACCCTCATTGCCAAATGCTGCTGTTTTTCAACTCGGGATCATCTGGTCGCGCAACAACCGGCAATCAAGACAAGCTTTGCATCGTCAGCGATAGAATATTGCCGAGGGTTGTGACCGGGAGATTGCGCCCCCCTTTGCTGATTGCCTGCACGGAACCCAATCGCGAGCAATGCGTAGTTTCCCGGGGTACCGCGCTCCGCCAGTTCGTGCCAGTTCGGGAAGTGCGCCGGGAAGACCAGCAAGAAAGCCAATGATATGACTGTCAAAACTGTCGAGCTTCGTAAAATGCAGAGCAATATCAAGCAGGCCGACCGTAGCAAAATAGCTGGCGAGCATAGCGAAACAACGGGATCGACCGATATGCTCGATCAAAAAACACCGTTGCTCGACTGGAACGAGGCCGGACCGTCGTCCGTCGGTGCCCACAAGTTGACCGACGGTCAGTATGAAGAGCTTGCCGCCTCGATCGACGCAATTGCCGAATGGATCCGGGTGCTCGGCGCGAAAATGCCGACTGGCCTTTCAGCCTGTAGCAAGGAAAGCATGGCCGACGATCAGGCGGAATGGTGCGATGTCGATACCATGGTCAAGCAATTGTCCGGCGATGCGCTCACCGTGGTCAAGCAGCTGCGCATATTTGTCGAAATCGCTGAAGAAGCCGACGATGTTTTCGCCACCAACTTCCTGACCGGACGGATTGGGGCGCTGGAAAAAGCATCACGGATGCTGTCGGCGAACTTGTCGTCGAGCAACTGAGCAACCGGAATAAGGTAAAATATCTGGATAAAACCAGGGCCCGTCGGGGCTTCACCACCTGTCATATGACCATGATATTCGGTCAATCAACCGTGCTTGCGATCATAGGGCCAGCCACTGTGACGAGTTTTTGCTCGCTTGCCTCGCCCTTCACTCCGAGCCCATGCCATCGGTCAGTCCGCCGACAGCCATGGAATCACTTGACCCGGCCGTTCTCTTCTATAAATTAGAACATATCATGAACAATATCGATTCGGATCCGGACCGGGCTGAGAGGCCTGCGTCGACCAACCCTTCCGCTGTGGCTTCGGCGACAGCAGCGAAACCTTCTGTCTTGCGGGCCCGTCTCGCCAAGATATTGGCGACATCCGGCGTACAGACGGCGGAGGATGACGGTCAGCCATCCCATTTCACTTTGGGCGTCGACAGGATCGACACCGGTTTGCGCGGCAATGCGGGGGCCGATGGCCTGCCGCGTGCGGCGCTGCATGAATTGCATGCAGTAGAGAAAGCGGACTGGACGAGTGCGGCAGCCATGGCGCTGCTGTGGGCACAGCGTTGCCGGAACTTGGGTCGGGAGGAACGGCCCATCCTGTGGATCAGCGAAAGCGGGGAAGCCAGACGGCTGGGCAGGCTCTATCCACCGGGGCTGGCGGAACTGGGCATTGATCCATCCGGCCTCATCCACGTCGATGCGCCGGACAGCATCGCGGTGCTCCGTGCGGCGGCCGACGGCGTAAGGTCTTCGGCGATCGGCGCGGTGATTATCGAACTGTCGGGCAAGAGGCCCAAGGGTCTCGACCTGACGGCGACAAGGCGGCTGTCGCTGTCGTCGCAAAAGTCGGGCGTGCTCAGCCTGTTGCTGCGCTCCGGCAGCGACGCGGACAATCCGCTGCCGACCGCTGCTTTTAGTCGCTGGCACGTGGCTGCTGGACCTTCCTCGCCACTGGAGGCCAATGCTCCGGGCCATCCCGTCTTTGATATCAGCTTGCTGCGCCATCGCAGCGGTCTTTACGGGCTGAGCGCCCGAATGGAGTGGAACCGTGACGATCAAATCTTCCGCGAACCGCAGGGCACGCCGGACATTGGCGCTGTTCCTGCCCTATCTGCCGTCCGAACGAATCATCCGGGCACACGGGCCGCCTGACCATCCGTTTGCGCTGACCGCAAAAATTCGCGGCGCGATGGTGATCATGGCGGCGGACCGGCAGGCGGTGGCTTTGGGTCTGGGACCGAGCATGAAGCTGGCCGATGCGCGGGCGCGGGTGCCGGACCTGCTGGCCTTTGACCATGATCCACTGGCCGATGCAGATCTGCTGTCGCGGCTGGCGGAAGCCTGCGAGCGCTATACGCCGATGGTGGCGGTCGATCCGCCTCATGCGCTGATCCTCGACATCACCGGCGCGGCGCATCTGCATAAGAATGAGGAAAAGCTGGCGCAGGATGCCGAGGACCGGCTCGATGCGGCGGGCTATAGCGCCTGCTGGGCTCTGGCCGGAACCCCCGATGCCGCGCTCGCGCTGGCCAGACACGGGCTGAAAGAGGGCGCCGAGGCGCAGCTGCCGGTATCGGCGCTGGCCATGGACGCCAAGGTCCATCAGGCGCTGGAACGGGCCGGACTATACAAGATCGGCGATCTGGCCGAGCGCCCGCGCGCCAATCTGGCGGCGCGTTTCGGGATGGAGCTGACAGTGCGGCTGGACCGGATTCTCGGGATCGAAGACCGCCCGATCGATCCGCTGCGCAGGATTGGCAATGTCATCACCGAGCGCCGCTTTGCCGAGCCTTTGACCCATATTGATGCCGCTTTGGCCTGTCTGTCGGACCTGTTCGCGGAAGCGTCCGAACGGCTCAATGAGCGCGGCCAGGGCGCGCGGATGATCCGGATGATGCTGTTCCGCTGCGATGGCGATGTCGCGCGGCTCGGGCTGGAAACCGGCGCACCGACCCGCGATGCGGCGCTGTTCAAGCGGCTGCTGCGCGAACGGATCGAGGCGCTCAACGACGCGCTCAATCCCGGCTTCGGCTATGATCTGATCCGGCTGAGCATCGTCTCTTCGGAAGTGCTGGCGCCGCAGCAATTGCGGCTCGAAGGCGGCGAAGACCGGCAGGGTGATGAAGTCGCTCTGCTCAGCCAGCTCAGCACCAGGCTGGGTCGCGAGCGGGTGCAGAAATTTGTCGCCGCCGACAGCCATATCCCCGAACAGGGCCTGCTTGCCCTGCCCGCGCTCAACGCTCCGGCACCGGTGCCGTGGGAGAGGCTGTCTTGCGACAATCCACCGATGCGCCCCCTGCACATGTTCGACCCGCCGCAGCGCGTGCAGGTGATCGCCGAGGTCCCCGACGGCCCGCCCTATCGCTTCACCTGGCGGCGCAAGACCCATCAGGTGATCCGCTATGAAGGTCCGGAACGGATCGCGTCGGAATGGTGGCAGCGCAAGGACGGGCAACAGCCCGGCAACGGCGGCCTGACCCGCGACTATTACCGGGTCGAGGACGCCCGCGGGCGGCGCTACTGGCTATTCCGGCACGGGCTCTATGGTGAGGAGAAAGCGAACCCGGACTGGTATTTGCATGGGCTGTTTGCGTAGAATCCAGGGGCCAGCGCGCGCGTCATTGCGAGCGAAGCGAAGCAATCCAGGGCGTCTTTGCGTGGCTCTGGATTGCCGCGTCGCCTGCGGCTCCTCGCAATGACGGCCTTCGCCGAACTGGCCGCCTCCACTCATTATAGCTTTCTGCGTGGCGCCTCCTCGCCCGCCGATATGGTGATGCAGGCGATGGCACTCGGCATGACCGGCATTGGTATCGCCGACCGCAACAGCGTCGCCGGGGTCGTGCGGGCGCATGCCGCCTTGCGCCGGGCGGGCGAGGATGCGGCGGAAGAGGGACTTACGTTGCCCGCGTTCAAGCTGATTGTCGGATCGCGGCTGGTCTTTGCCGATGAGGCGCCGGAGATGATTGTCTATCCGCTCAACCGGCGCGGCTGGGGGCGACTAACGCGGCTGCTGTCGGCCGGGAATTTGCGGGCGGAGAAGGGGGAGTGTTTTCTCTACGAGGCGGATCTGCTGGAGTGGTGCGACGAGGATTGGGCTTTAATTATTATAGCCCCTCCTCTTCAGAAGTTCCGGGTTGGGCTGCCCTCGGCAGTCCAAGATCATGTCGGGGGCATGATCGACCCGGAACTGGGTTGGGGTGGGATAGCCGAGGTTCGGCTCGACGCCGAAGCTCGGCTTTCGCCTCGCCACCACCCCAACCCCTCCTCTGAAGAGGAGGGGCTTATTGACTGCCTCCGCACCCGCACGCCCCATATCTGGCTCGGCGCGGTCATGCCGCGGTCCGGTCCCGACAAGCGGCATCTTGCCAGGCTGCACAGCCTCTCCCAAACAACCGGCATCCCCCTCATCGCCACCAACGACCCGCTCTATGCAACAGCCGAACAACGCCCGCTGCACGACATATTGACCTGCATCGCCGAGAAAACCACGATCGACAAAGCCGGTCGCCTGCTCGCCGCCAATGCCGAGCGCTATCTCAAACCCCCGAAGGAAATGGCACGTCTGTTCCGGGACCATGTCGCGGCGATTGCCGAGACGCAGACGCTGCTCGGTCTGATCGGCTTTTCGCTTGATGAGTTGAGCTATCATTATCCCGAGGAACCGGTACCCGAAGGCTGGACGCCGCAGGGCTGGCTCGCGCATCTGACCTGGTCCGCCGCCCATGATCGGCATGGCGCCAGTCTTCCGGAACGGCTGCGCGCGAAGGTCGAGGAGGAATTGCGGCTGATCGAGAAGATGGACTATGCGCCCTATTTCCTGACCGTTCACGATATTGTCAAATTTGCCCAGGATCAGGAGATACTCTGCCAGGGGCGCGGATCGGCGGCGAACAGCGCAGTCTGTTATCTGCTCGGCATCACCTCGGCCGATCCGATGGAACATGATCTGCTGTTCTCGCGCTTCATTTCCGAGGAGCGCCGCGAGCCGCCGGATATCGACGTCGATTTCGAACATGAGCGGCGCGAGGAGGTGATCCAATATATCTATGCGCGCTATGGCCGCCACCGGGCGGGGATTGCCGCCACGGTGGTCCATTATCGCTCGCGCAGCGCGATCCGCGAGGTCGGCAAGGCGCTTGGCCTGTCGGAAGATATTACCAGCCGCCTCTCGAGCACCGTCTGGGGCAGCCATTCGAGCAAGGCACCCGACAATCGCTTTGCCGAAACCGGGCTCGACCCGGACAATCCGGAGATCAGGCGGGTCGGCGACATCGTCCGGCAGATCCTGCAATTCCCCCGCCATCTGTCGCAGCATGTCGGCGGCTTCGTGCTGACCCAGGACCGGCTCGACGAGACCGTGCCGATCCACAATGCCGCGATGGACGACCGCACGTTCATCGAGTGGGACAAGGATGATATTGATACGCTCGGCCTGATGAAGGTCGACATATTGGCGCTCGGCATGCTCACCTGCATCCGCAAGGCGTTTCATCTGATGGAGGAAATTGGTGAGATGCCACCAAATCCCTCTCCCCTTCAGGGGGGAGGGGTGAGCCGTGAAACGGCGAAGGGAGGGGGGCATGCCCTGTCCAGCAGCCCCCTCCCCTTAACCCCCGAGGGGGAAGCAAGATGGACCCTGCAAAATGTCCCGCACGAAGATCCGGCGACCTATGACATGCTGTGCAAGGGCGACAGTGTCGGCGTGTTTCAGGTCGAAAGCCGGGCCCAGATCAACATGCTGCCACGGCTCAAGCCGAGAGTGTTTTACGATCTGGTGATCCAGGTCGCGATTGTCCGCCCCGGCCCGATCGAAGGCGATATGGTGCATCCCTACCTGCGGCGGCGCAGTGGTGTGGAGAAAGTGACTCTGCCCTCACCCGGACCGCCCCATGATCCGGATGAACTGAAGTCCGTGCTCGGCCGGACCTTCGGCGTGCCCTTGTTTCAGGAACAGGCCATGAAGCTGGCGATTGTCGCCGCCGATTTCTCGCCCGGCGATGCCAACCGGTTGCGCCGGGCGATGGCGACCTTTCGCAATGTCGGCACGATCCATCATTTCCGGGAAAAGATGATCAGCGGCATGACTGCCAAGGGCTATGAAGCGGATTTCGCCGAGCGCTGCTACAAGCAGATCCAGGGCTTTGGCAGCTATGGCTTTCCGGAGAGCCATGCGATCAGCTTTGCCCGGCTGGTCTATGTCTCGAGCTGGATCAAATGCCATCATCCGGCGGTGTTTGCCGCGGCCTTGCTCAACTCGCAGCCGATGGGTTTTTATGCGCCCGCCCAGCTTGTCCGCGATGCGCGCGAACATGGGGTGGAGATTCGCGAGCCGGATGTGAATTTCAGTGACTGGGATAATGGGTTGGAGGTTGAAGAAGCTCCGTTCGTCCTGAGCCTGTCGAAGGACCGCTCTCCTCCTGCCGACCCTGGGCTTCGACAGGCTCAGCCCGAACGGCATCCCAAGTCAGCCCCCGCCCTCCGCATCGGTTTCCGCCAGATCGACGGGTTTCGCGAAGCCTGGGCGAACGAAATCGTCAGCGCGCGTCCGTTCCGGACGATTGAGGAGCTTGCCCATAAAGCAAACCTCCCGGCCCGCGCGCTGCGCCTGCTCGCCGATGCCGATGCCTGCCGGTCGCTGGGGCTGGACCGTCGTCAGGCGCTGTGGGAAGTCCGCCGGACCCCGGTCAACACCCTGCCGCTGTTCGAGGCGGCGCAGGCCAGGGAATTGGGCCAGGAACAGGATGCCCATCTCCCCGCCATGACCAGGGGCGAACATGTCGTCGCCGACTATCAAAGCGTCCGCCTGTCGCTCAAGGGCCATCCGATGGAATTTTTGCGCGAGCGGTTCCGGGCGATCGGCGTGCTCAGCTGCGCCGAACTGGCCGCGGCCAAAAACGGCTCGCAGGCGAAAGTCGCCGGCGTTGTCCTGATCCGCCAGCGGCCCGGCAAGGGCAATGCGATTTTCATCACGCTGGAGGATGAAAGCGGCGTGTCCAACCTGCTGCTCTGGGCCAGCCGCTTTGAAAAAATGCGCCGGCCGGTGATGGCGGCCAGGCTGATGCTGGCCACCGGAGAGGTGCAGCGCAGCATGGAGGGCGTCACCCATTTGATGACGTCGCGGGTGGAGGATTATACGTTCATGCTGAACGAAATCACCAGCCGCGAACCGCCCGACATGCCAATGGCCCGCGCCGACGAGGTCAACCGTCCGGTCTATCGCAACGAGGACCGGCAGGCAGCGCGTCAGGCAGAGGCTGCTCGATCAGCGCATCCCGCCCGGTCCAATGGCGGCCATCCGCGCAATGTCCGGATATTACCGAAGTCGCGCGATTTTCATTGAAAGACAGGTACCGGATTCCCTGTCCGCACGGGCGTAGCGACGGACAAGCACCATGAACGCAATATTGTTCCACTATATGTGGTCATCGTTGCACGCAGGAACGAATCATCCGCCGACCACGAGACGCTTTATATGTCTTTCTTCCACCATGTTTTGCTCTTCGAGATGGGAGAGCAGTTCCATTGCGGTCATCGGCATTCCGAACAGATATCCCTGAACCATATGCGTTCCCACTCGTTTCGCCATGAGCAGCTGGAGTTCGTCTTCCACCCCTTCAAGGAGGCAATCAACACCGAGTGTTTTGGCCATTCCAACCAGGGATTGCAGAATTTTCTCGGTCATGGGATCCGCCACATTTTTTATGAAAGAGCGGTCCACCTTCAGCTTGCTGATCGGCAGCGTACGCAGATAGCTGAAATTGGAATAGCCGGTGCCAAAATCGTCGAGCGCCAGCGGATGACCACGCGCGGACAAGCGAAGCATATTGTTACTCGCTTTGCATGTATCCGCCATCATCGCCGTTTCGGTCACCTCAAATTCAAGCAAGGCCGGGTTCAATCCGCTGATTTTGACCTGATCGATAATCTGGTTGATGATTGGGTCGGAAATAAGATCATGACCCGAGAGATTTATCGAAAGCGGAATCGGGTCAGGCCAATTTTTCAGGGCGGCAATCGCCTGTTTCAGCACCGCCAGTGTAATATTGGCAATCAGGCCGCTTTCCTCGGCAACCTCAATGAAATGACCGGGCATGATATCGCCAATGATCGGGCTGCTCCATCGCGCGAGCGCTTCAGCACGAACAATCCTGTTCTGTGTCAGGTCAATTTGCGGCTGAAAGAGCAGTTGAATTTCGGAATCGAAATCGGCGGCACGCAGGGCCTGTTCGATCCTGAAATGTTCCGCAGCAACCTTTGCATGCTCATCCTGAAAGACGACCACTCTGTTCTTGCCATGTTTTTTCGCATATAAAAGCGCGTAGTCGGCGTCCCGAACAAGCTGTACGTCATTTGCTGAAGAGATAATCTGATGACAACCGATGGAAGCAGAAATCTGAATCAGCCTGTCCTCGATCAGATATATTTCGGCAACATGATCCAACAACCCCTGACACCAGGACTTAACCGCACTTTCCTCAGCGATGCCGGGTAGAATTATGTTGAATTCATCACCTCCCATGCGGCTCAGATGCGCCTCGGCACCGCAATAGTCCTGCATTCGGGTTGCAACCGCGTTCAACAAGGCGTCACCGATCAAATGTCCGTAACCGTCATTCACCGCCTTGAAGCCGTCCAGATCAAGCAAGACAAGCCACATAGCGCGCCCCGAGCCAGCCTCCTGTTTGCTCCTCTTGAGAGTTTCGAAGAAGGCACGGCGATTGGGCAAACCGGTGAGACTGTCCGATAAGGATCGTTGACGCATTTTTTCGCCAAGCTTCTCGGCATCTTGCAGCCTGTTTTCCGCCTCAAACCTTGCAAATGCGGTCAGGCCGAGCGCCCGACGCATGAAATAGGTAATTGAAATTGAACTTATCGACGCAGAAAATGTGATGAAACCATAGATTGTCAACTGCTCGGGGGCATGTTTCAGGAGCACGCAAAATAGCCCGGCCAGCACCGCCGCGATAGAAACCAGCGCTTGGGCTATACTGGTGCAGGCGAGTGCGAACATCATGACCATGATGATGAAATAAACAAGATTTTCTGGAGCAAATTCGATTTCCATCGCCACCATGACATTTGTCAGCATGAGCAGATTGGCAATAGTTATAACAATATGAAGCCTTGCTGGGGCCATAACATTGCGGTGCGCATGCCAGGCGAGAGTGAAGACTATACTGGCAATGATTGATGCTATGACTATCAGCGGCAAGCCGGCTCCGCTGTGCATCCTGAAATGGATCAGGGTCATCACAATATAATAGACCGCACCAACCCCGAAATAGCCACTGATCATGGGTCGGTAAATTTTTGCTATAAACGGACTTATATCCGGACCGGTCGAGGCGGATGCAATGGCCATAATTTACACGGTAAGCGCCTTCCAAAAAATATTGTTCTGTATTTACGGCATTGTCTTCCAATACGTTATAGGGAGGATTGCAGCGACTAGGGTCAGGACCTCGGGGGAATCTTCCTGATATCCGCTTCCGGAATCAACAAATTTTCAGCAACCCCGGTTTTTCCGGACATTGCCGCAATCAGTCGAATTTCATTGAGCCGGTGCTGTCTGAAACTGCCGCTCGCCGCTGCCAAAGATCAGATAGAATATCAGGCCAAAGGCCGCCACTCCGGCTGCTACCTGGAAGACCAGCGCCCATGATCCGGTGACGTCCAATATCCAGCCGCTGACCAGCACGCCGACAATGCCGGGAATGGTGCCGGCGGTATTGGTAATCCCCATCAGCGTCCCGGCATGTTCCGGCGCAATGTCCATATGGTTGACGAAAAAACCACTGACAGCAAAGGCACCGAGGGCGCTGCCGATGGTCATGATGGTGATCGCGGTGACCGCATTGTCTGCCTGTCCGACCAGCAGCAGCGCGATGATGCTGCCGCCAAAGCCGATCAGCATCATCAGCTTGCGCACCCGCGTGATGGTCATGCCGCCGCCGATCAACTTATCTGCGACAACCCCGGACAGGTTGATGAACAGGAACAGCGCGATATGCGGCATCATCGCAAAATAACCGACCGAGGCATAATCGACGCCCAGCCCCTTGGTGACAAAGGTCGGCAGCCAGGCGAGCAGGACATAGAACCACCAATTGTTGCAAAAATGGGCGACGATCACCGCCCAGACCGGCATATTGGTCATCAGCGCACGCCAGGGCGTTGCCACAGCCGGCGTATCGGCAATCGTGTCGGCGGCAATCAGGTCGAGCTCGGCCTGGCTGATGCCGGCTTGCTGGCGCGGGCTCGAGGCAATGCAAAAATACCAGACCGCGCACCAGATAAAACCGATGCCGCCAAATATGTAAAATACATATTCCCAGCCCCAGGACGCGACAATCACCGGCGTCGCCAGCAGCGCGAAAACCGTGCCCAGGGGGATGCCGCTATTGGAAAATCCCGCCGATCGCGACCGTTCCCTGACCGGTATCCAGCGCGCATAAAGGGCATAAATGGCCGGGAAGGTGACCGCTTCGCCCATGCCCATCAAGATGCGGGCAACGATCAGCACCGCGATACCCAGTGCCGCAGCCGGAGGGGCGACCAGAGTGAACAGCGACCAGATCAGCACGCCGAAGCCGAGAACGATCTTGCCGCCATAAAGATCGGCGAGTTTTCCGCCGACCACCTGGGTGAGCAGATAGCCGATGAAGAAGCTGGACAGCACCAGCCCCTGCGTCGACAGGTCCCAGCCATAGGTTTCAACCATCGGGATGATCGCGACCGAAATCGCGACCCGGTCCATATAGCAGATGAAAATGGCCAGAAAGGCCATGAATGCCAGTTGATGGCGTTTTTGCATACTCATCCTCCCCGATGATGCCCCCTTGTCTTGTCGACAGGGTGGGCGGCTATTAACTTGCATATTCCCTCCGAATCCCCTATAGTTTCATTTGCAACTATATTGCGACTTTGCGCATCTTTATCTCAAGGAAATCCTGTGACTGATCTGTTTGAAAATCCCGTAGGCCTGGACGGCTTTGAATTTGTCGAATTTTGCGCGCCCGAGCGCGGCGTCCTCGAACCGGTTTTTGCGGTCATGGGCTTTACCGAGATTGCCCAGCATCGGTCCAAGGACGTGCATCTGTGGCGGCAGGGCGGCATCAATCTGATCATCAACTATGAACCCAAGTCGGCGGCCTGGTATTTTGCCCGCGAACACGGCCCGTCGGCCTGCGGCATGGCGTTCCGGGTGAAAGACGCGCGCAAGGCCTATGCCTATCTGCTCGAAAAAGGCGCCGAGCCGGTGAACGTGCAAACCGGACCGATGGAATTGCATATCCCGGCGATCCGCGGCATCGGCGGCGCCATTCTCTATCTGGTTGACCGCTATGATGGCGGCGATCGCGGCGAGAATCTGTCGATCTATGATATTGATTTCGAATATCTGCCGGATGTCGACCGCAATCCGGTGGGTGCCGGCTTCAAGATCATCGATCACCTGACCCATAATGTTTATGGTGGCCGGATGAAATATTGGGCGGATTATTACGAGACTTTGTTCAATTTCCGGGAAATCCGCTTCTTCGACATCAAGGGCGAATATACCGGCCTGACCTCGAAAGCGCTGACCGCGCCGGATGGCAAGATCCGGATTCCGCTCAATGAGGAAGGCGAAGGCGGCAAGGGCCAGATCGAGGAATTTCTGCGCGAATTCAACGGCGAGGGCATCCAGCATATCGCCTTGATCTGCGATGATCTGATCGCCTGCTGGGACCGGCTCAAGAAGCTCGGCGTGCCGTTCATGACCGCGCCGCCGAACAGCTATTACGAGATGCTAGACGGCCGCCTGCCCGGCCATGGTGAAGATGTGCAGGCGCTGCAGACCCGCGGCATATTGCTCGATGGGACGACAGAGGGTGGAGAGCCCCGTCTGTTGCTGCAGATTTTTGCCGAAGCGCAAGTCGGTCCGGTTTTCTTTGAATTCATTCAGCGAAAGGGCGATGACGGCTTTGGCGAGGGCAATTTCAAGGCCCTGTTCGAGAGCATCGAACGCGATCAGGTATCGCGGGGCGTGCTGAAAGTAGAGGAGCCGGCAGAATGACCGCACCAAAAATCAACGGCATCCACCATGTCGCCTATCGCTGCAAGGATGCGAAGCAGACGGTCGATTTCTACAAAAGGGTGATGGGCATGGATTTCCAGCTCGCCTTTGCCGAAAATGAAGTGCCGTCGACCGGCGAACATGATCCCTATATGCATATTTTCCTCGATGCCGGCGGCGGCAATGTCCTGGCCTTTTTCGAGCTGCCCGAGCAGCCGGATATGGACCGCGACCAGAACACCCCGGCCTGGGTGCAGCATATTGCCTTCAAAGTCGGTTCGCTCGACGATCTGATGGCGGCCAAGGCCAATGCGGAGGCCGAAGGGCTGGAGGTGCTCGGCCCGACCCATCACGGCATTTTCAAGTCGATCTATTTCTTTGATCCCAATGGCCACCGGCTGGAACTGGCCTGCGATATCGGCACTGATGAAGAAATGACCGAATTGCGCCGCGTCGCCCCGGCGATGCTCGAGGAATGGAGCCGAACCAAGAAGGCGCCGCAACATGCTGCCTGGCTGCACGCAAAGGCGCGCGACGAGCATTAGGGTTTTCGCATTGAACAATGCTGTGCTCCTGCGTAGGCAGGAGTCCATCTCCTGAAGTTTCGGCTAGAGGCAATAGTCGGAGATGGGCCCCCGCCTTCGCGGAGGAACGGAGCATGATGAAGGAACGCACATGAAACTCGCTACCCTGAAAAATGATACCCGTGACGGACGTCTGGTCGTGGTCTCGAAAGATCTGACCCGCTGCTGCGAAGCGAGCAATATTGCCCCGACCCTGCAAGCGGTGCTGGATGACTGGCAAAATTGCGCGCCAAAGCTGGAAGCGCTTTATCGCGACGTCGAACATGAAACCGTGCCCTGCGAACGCTTTCACGAGCGGCTGGCAGAATCCCCCCTGCCCCGCGCCTATCAATGGGCCGACGGCAGCGCCTATATCAATCATGTCGAACTGGTCCGCAAGGCACGCGGCGCGGAAGTGCCGGAGAGTTTCTATTCCGATCCGCTGATGTATCAGGGCGGCAGCGATGCCTTCCTCGGCCCGCGCGACGACATTCCGCTCGGCGATCCCAAATGGGGCTGCGACATGGAAGGCGAAATCGCGGTCATCACCGACGATGTGCCTAACGGCGTCAGCAGCGAAAGCGCGGCTGGCCATATCAAGCTGGTCATGCTGTGCAACGATGTGTCCCCGCGCGGCCTGATCCCCGGCGAGCTGGCCAAGGGCTTCGGCTTTTTCCAGTCGAAACCGCCATCGGCCTTCTCCCCGGTCTGCGTCACCCCCGATGAACTGGGCGATGCATGGCAAGGCTCGGTGATCCATCTGCCGCTGCAGGTCGGCTATAATCGCGAGCCCTTTGGCCGCGCCAATGCCGGAGCAGACGCCACTTTCAGCCTCGCCGATCTGGTCGCCCACGCCGCCAAGACCCGGCCTTTATGCGCCGGAACGATCATCGGCTCCGGCACCGTGTCCAATCAGGGGCCCAATGGCGATCCCGGCAAACCGGTCAGCGAAGGCGGCCTCGGCTATAGCTGCATCGCCGAAATCCGGATGATCGAAACGATCAACGACGGCGCGCCGAAGACGCCGTTTATGAGCGCTGGCGATACGGTGAAAATCCAGATGCTGGATGCGGATGGTCATTCGATCTTTGGCGCGATCCGGCAGGATGTTGTGGCGGTTTGATGGGGAACGAGACCAATAGCGTCTAGCCAACTCCATTCATCATCCACCAATGAGATGACGGCTTACCACCGGTATTCTTATCCCTACGCGAATGGCACAATATGCATCAGGGCCAGCTAGCCTAAGCTCTTAAGCACAATAACGCTGGTGTTTACCAAAAACTGCGCCATATCGCCGAAATGGATGATGACAAAATTTCAGAATTGATCGCCCTTGCCTGGGACGACAAGACGTCTTTCGAGATGATTGAAGGACAGACCGGCATGGCGGAAAAAAATGTGATCAAGCTGATGCGTAAGAGCTTGAAGCCTTCAAGCTTTCGATTGTGGCGCAAACGTGTTTCGGGACGCACAACCAAACATGCGGCCCGGATGAACGCGCTGACATGACGTTCCGATTGATCGCAGTCGATTATCAGGAAGCAATGATCCCCAATGTGTCACCTTGAAGCACTGGAGCATGATGAAAAAGTCTGACCTGCCACAGAAAATTTGCCCGATATGCGAACGCCCTTTCGCTTGGCGCAAAAAATGGAAGGCCGTTTGGGATGATGTGAAATATTGTTCCGAGCGTTGCCGGCGTTCGTCCAAGAGCAAATCCAAATGATGAAACAACAGACCCGGATTATTAAGTGCAAACGCGATTTGCGGGAAAATGACCATGTCCCCCTATTGGCCGAAACTCCGCTCAATATCCGCGAGCGGATGGACCATGTTTAACACTGACATTGTCATCACCTGGGTGGATGGAGCCGATCCAGCATTGAAGTCCAAACGCGACCGTTATCTTGGCGACGCGCTATCGCCGCTGCACGACAACGGGATCAATCCGCACCGCTGGCTATGCAGTGACGAGCTTAACTATTGCCTGCGCTCTATTGCCAATAACGCGCCGGATGTGCGCCGGATATGGATCGTGACCGATGGCCAGATCCCCATTTTTTCCGGACTGACCCCAGAATTTAGCACAAAGATCAGCACGATCGACCATCACGAGATTTTCACTGATTATGAAGAAGCCCTGCCGACTTTCAATTCGCTCTCCATCGAAACTTTCCTGTGGCGGATTCCGGAACTGTCCGAGCATTTCATCTATTTTAATGACGATGTATTTTTAACGTCGCCCGTGAATTTTTCCGATTTTTTTACCGCTACGGGGCCAGTGATGCGCGGCCAGTGGGTTGATTTTTCTCATCTGCCTGATTGCGGGAACAGTCAGCGTGATGCGGCTTTACTGAATCACTATAATCAGATTGAAGCAGCCAATATCATGGGTTTTGGCAGCGACCATATGTTTGCCAGCGCCCATGTCGTCCACCCGATGCAACGTTCCATCATGGCCAAGTTATTTGCCGAAAATCATGATCAGTTCGTCCTCAACAGCTCATTCCGGTTTCGCGACATCGCCCAATTCTTACCGCAGAGCCTGCACAATCATCATTGTATCAGAAACGGCCATGGCCGCATTCACGAACCACGCGACTATATCCACGTCGCCGCCAATGAACCGGACCAATGGATCACGCAACAGAACAATGGCGTCCCGGCCAACACCGATTGGGAAAATATAAAATTCTTGTGCATCAATGATTTGCCAGAATTGAAACGCCGTATTCCCAATGCACACCAGTGGATCGAAACCGCGATCGGAAACTAGCAAGCGTCAAATTTCCAGTATTCGCTTTTGCGCGGTGGGTTCAACCGGTCACCGCAACACTTTAGTCTTTCAGGAAAGATGGAGTGTACGCCATGGGTTATCGCCGCCGGATATTTTTCACAGACAGGCAGAAGTCACAGATCTGGGATCGTTGGC
>Ga0105050_10002447_pt1 | contig 26524 bp, 24 predicted proteins | sample FRY01_FD_78088 | JGI IMG/M metagenome (GOLD analysis project Ga0105050, IMG submission 78088) | Freshwater microbial communities from Lake Fryxell liftoff mats and glacier meltwater in Antarctica - FRY-01 | ecosystem: Environmental > Aquatic > Freshwater > Ice > Glacier meltwater ...
CAATTTTTTTTACTTTTTGTTTAATTTCTAACTATACTTTTTGATTAAAATCGGAAATAATTACCGTATTTTCGATTGTGAGACACAAATAAGCATTCAAATTTGATTCAAAATTTTTACCAAATGCACAGATTCGAATGCAATTTCAATTCTTAAAATTCAAAACGATTGAAATAGAATGATAATTCAATGATTTAATAATTGGGTTTGAATTTATATTAAGCAGTCCCAAAGAATAACGAATTTCAGGTGCAAAAATAAAATGCTGAAATGTATTTTCTAATCCAATTCCAAAATCTATAGTAAAATTCGATTTGCTTTGGAAATCTGTTTGCAATTTTGCTCTTTTAAGAGATAGATTCAAACTTGGACCTATTAATAAATAAGGGACAGTTGAACCTTTTCCGATTTTATAAACGAAGTGGGTCATTATATTCAGTGAAATAGGTAATACCTCATAGTCTGAAATTGAATTGTTTGCATTTGTAGTTTTAACACCGCTTTTATTAAATACAATTTCTGTTTTAGGCGAGAAAAGTAAATTCTTGGAAATCGAATAATCCATGAGTAATCCAACTTTGGCTCCAACGCCATTGTAAATTTTGGAGTGTGTGGGTAGCTCTTCGTTTGATTGAAGTAACGAGTAATTAGCACCAAAATTGAATCCAAATCGAAGTTTATTTTTTGTGCTTTCCGTTTCTGATTGAGCAACTAAAACGCAGGTTATGATTGAAAGCATTGCTGATAAAGCGTGTTTTTTCATGTTTAAAATTTTAAAGGTTAGTTAAAAAATGTAAACAATTATCATTCAATTTTTATTTGTGGTTTTAAGCAAAACGTTTGTTTCTTTTAATTAGTATGAGACTAACCTTTATTTTTTTATGAGTAAAAAATTAGTTTACGTAGTTTTTGTGATACTATGTTAAAAAAGTTTCTTTTGTCATTTTTTACTTTGCATCCCTACTAACTTTACTTCCAAACTTTGTTTCTAAGCGATTTTAATCGAAGTTGTCGTTTTGATTCCTACATTTTATCTGAGCATAAATCTAGAGCACTGAAATAATTAAGAGAAGAGGAGCTAGCTTTTTCGCTATCGAAAAAATAAATTCATGATAAAAATCGGAATTACCAACGAGGATTGTAGTCCTTGGTTTCTTTAATTTGCAAGTTTTTTTTACCGAAACAATTGGTGCGGGATTAGTGATAGGGATTGTTTCTTTCACTACTACCGAAAATATGTTTTCAGTTTCGGCGATGTAACAAGTGGATTATGAAATCACTAATCGTTTAAACTACAAGTGATTAGCAAGCGACATCAGTAATTGCCTTGGATAATGCGCAATAAAACTGAAATTACGGCCAGCACTAATAACATATGAATAATTCCTTTTGAGTTGTACCCAAAAAACCCAATTGCCCAAGCGATTATTAAAATCACCGCAATTCCGTAAAGTATGTTTCCCATGTTCTTAGTTTTAATAATAATTTGTTGTTTTTTATGCTTATCCGCAACTTTCCCTAACAGAACGTAAATTGATTACGTCGTTTAGGTTGTAGCTTTGTTTTTTAATACTCAAAGTTATGAAGCTACAAGAATTTAGCATTCAATTTCCTGATGAATTATCTTGTAAATTGGCATTTAAAATCCCATCCGTATAGACAGAAATGAGTTCCATACCCGCTATTCTTCTGTCAATTGCTTTATGATGTTAGTTTTGCCAACTTGTCATAAACCGCTACAACTTAAATGAATTTTCGGAGTTCTAAAAAATGTGTGATTTAAGGTTGTCTAATCGCTTTCTACGAATCATTTTTCTGGATTAAAAAATAAAATTTCGTATTTTACTTAAGGTAATAAAATATTTTACTCAATAGATTGAGTTATTTTGCTCAATTAGATTTATGATTCAATAATAGTTTAATTATCAATTATTTACTTAACAAATAAAGTGAATTAAATCCAGTTAATTGGGTTTTTGAGTAGCTGAATGGTCTTATTTTCTTCCGAATCTTCAGCTACAAGTGCATTATATTCCCATTTTGCCATTGGCGGCATGCTCATCAAAATGGATTCTGTTCGACCTCCAGAATAAATGCCAAATTTTGTACCCCGGTCGTGGAGTAAATTGAATTCAACATAACGTGAACGGCGGGTTGCTTGCCAAGCTAATTCAGGTTCTGTTGGTGTTTTTACTTCCATAAAATCAACTTGCTGTGCGTAGAGTATTGGAAACAAATGACCTAAAGCAATACAAAATTCCAAAATTTTTGCTTTTCCCAAGCCACAAGATTCGTCTAGGTGATCGAAGAAAATACCGCCAATTCCACGGGATTCACCTCGGTGTGGTAAATGAAAATAAGTATCAGCCCATGGTTTGAATTTAGTATAGAATCCTACTTGGAATTGGTCGCAAAGTGCTTTTAATCCTTGGTGGAAAAGTCGTGCCGCATTTTCATTGATGTAATGGGGTGTTAAATCAATTCCTCCGCCAAACCAGTACGTTCCATTGTCAAGTTCAAAATAGCGCACATTCATGTGAATAATCGGATGTCGTGGGTGAAACGGGTGTAAAACAATAGACACGCCAGAGGCAAAAAAAGATTCGCCCTCCATTCCCAGTTGCTTTTTCATGGCTTCACTCACAGCACCTTCGACAGCGGAAAAAGCAACTCCTCCTTTTTCAAGTATAGTTCCATTCGTCATTGTACGTGTAAAACCTCCGCCACCTTCAGATCTCGTCCAAGCGTCTTCCTGAAATTTAGCTAAACCATCTACTTTTTCTAAAGCCTGGCAAATATAAAGTTGTAAGTTTCTGAACTCACTTTTAATTTGAGAACTATCCATGAATTATTCGATTTTTGATTCAAAATCTTGAAATTTCAAAACAAAACCACCTTCATTTTGAATACCATTTCCTTTGCCGATTTGATTCATTAGATAGGAGTTAATTAACCCTTTTTTCAATTCTTTATCGAGAAAGAAAGCAGCACAAACATTTAAAACTGCATCGTAACCTTGACAGGCGGTTTTCGTTAAATCAGCTCGGTAAAAACTTCTATATTGTTTGTGGAAATCAATTACCTCCGGGTCGTGTAAGTCAAAATGAGTTGGGGAAGCGTAGGTAAATTCAAACTTATTTAAAATAGATGCGTTGACTTCTTTCCAATCAGCCCATTCTTTTAGACCGAAGATACTAACTGTCTGATTCTCTTCGTATTTTTCTAATAATTTCAATACTTTGTCTTTGTCTGTTGAAAGAAAAATAAACATCGTTTCCGCACTTAGACTTTCAAAGTTTTTGAAATTAGCCCAATCTGCCTCAATGATGCGAGGACGTGAAGCTTTCGCTTGAAATTCTTTGAAATAGTTCAGAAAAACCTGACTCATCCAATCTTCGTCGGGTTTTGTTCCTTTAATGAGAATAATTTGTTGGTTTTCGTGTTTTTTGTAAATATGGTAAGCCAAATTACGAATCAAGATTTCGTTATCTGGATTTAAGGCATAAACAAAGCGATTAGATTCTAATAACTTCGGTGGCATATTCACACTCAATACGACACGAACTTTATTCTTTTTTCCCCAATTAGCGGCGATTTCTGCTTCTGGAACTTGTAAGGGAGCAAAAATTAAATCCATGCTTTTGAATTCTAATTTATCCAATTGCTGTTGAATCGTTTCGTTTTTCGATTGATAATCATATACGTAAAAATTAGCTCTCAACCCCATTTTTCGTAAGGAGTCAATCGCGAGATTTGCACCCATATAATAGTCAAAAGCAGCATTAGAAATTGATTTGCTAAAGGTTGATGTAGAATCTAAATTAAAAGGCAAAAATAAGGCAATATTATAATTTTCTTTCTCCGAAAAAGTTAATAAAGAATCTTTTGAGGTGCGATTTTTAACGGGAACTTCGCGCACTTTAACAGGTTCTATTTTTTCTTTTTTAAGTGGAATTTTGATGCTTTGTCCTGTTTGAACTTTGTTGGAATTCAAATTATTGATACTTCTCAATGTTTCCACTGGAATCATGAATCGCTTAGAAATTGTATAAATCGTTTCAGTTGGTAAAACTATATGTTTGATAACGGAATCTGTAAACGAGACCACAAATTTCGATTTCACTTCCTCACTTGGTTTTGGTACTTCACGTGTATTTTCTTCCACGCTTACGCTCAACAAATCGACTTGAATTCGAGGAATAGCATTCACTAATTTCAAGCGCTGTCCGACTTTTAAACCATTTTCAGACCCTGGATTTTTTGCTACAATTGAGTCAACTGGCAAAGCGTACATTTTCGAAATAGCGTAAAGCGTTTCTTGTTTTAAAACCGTGTGTAAAATAATTTTTTCTTCCGCTGGAATTAATATTAATTGCCCGTCGTTTAAACCGCGTTCAATTCCTGGATTAGCTTCCAAAATATCTTCCACGGGACAATTGTACATTTGTTGTAAACCAAAAATGCTATTGCCATCAATAACGGTGTGATTGTAGTATTTTTTTCCATCTTTTTGAGACACTACAGCGTATTTCTGAGCAAAGGTAAATTGCGTAAAAGCCACAATAAATAACAACAAGAAAATATTATTTTTTAAATTCATTATTCCCATTCGATTGTTGCTGGTGGTTTGGAGCTAATGTCGTAAGTTACGCGATTAATTCCTCTCACTTGGTTAATAATACGGTTCGAGATTTTAGCTAAAAACTCATACGGTAAATGACACCAATCAGCCGTCATACCATCTGTCGAGGAAACAGCACGTAAAGCAACTGCATTTTCATACGTTCGCTCGTCACCCATTACACCAACAGATTGAACTGGCAGAAAAATTACTCCAGCCTGCCAAACATCATTGTATAAATTATCTTCTTTCAAACCATTAATAAAAATCGCATCTACCTCTTGCAAAATTTGTACCTTTTCTTTCGTCACTTCGCCTAAAATACGAATTCCTAAGCCTGGACCAGGAAATGGATGTCTACCTAAAATACGTTGATCTATACCCAAAGAACGTCCAATTCGACGCACTTCGTCTTTGAACAGTAAGCGTAAAGGTTCCACTACTTGCAATTTCATATAATCAGGTAAACCACCAACATTGTGGTGAGATTTTATTGTTTGAGAAGGTCCTCCAGTTGCAGAAACAGACTCAATCACGTCAGGATAAATTGTTCCTTGCCCGAGCCATTTAGCACCATCCACTTTTTTGGATTCTTCATCGAAAACATCCACAAATACTTTCCCAATTGCCTTACGTTTTAATTCAGGATCAGTTAATCCTTCTAAAGCTTCATAAAATTTTTCAGATGCATTAATCCCTTTAACGTTCAAGCCCATTCCTTGATACGATTCTAACACAGACGAAAATTCATCCTTACGCAATAACCCGTTATCGACAAATATGCAATATAAATTAGCACCAATCGCTTTGTGAAGTAAAACCGCAGCAACAGACGAATCAACGCCTCCAGATAAACCAAGAATTACTTTATCGTCACCAAGTTGTTTTTGCAATTTCTTAGTCGTTTCATCCACAAATGAATTTGGAGTCCAATCGCCAACACAAGCACAAATAGTACGAACGAAATTACGCAGCAAAACAGCGCCCTCTACAGAATGGTAAACCTCTGGGTGAAATTGAACACCAAAAGTCGTTTCACCTTCGATGACATAACCAGCAACTTCTACATCGTGCGTGCTTGCAATGATTTTATAGTTTTCAGGAATCTTTTTTATCGTGTCGCCATGAGACATCCATACTTGTGAACCGAAAGACATCCCTTCTGTTAAAACATTTGTTTCATCTACAAAAGTTAAATGCGCTCTACCATATTCACGTGTATTAGAGGGAAGTACTTCACCGCCAAAATGATGTGACAAATATTGCGCGCCAAAACAAACACCAAGCAAAGGCATTTTTCCTTTAATGGCAGACAAATCTGGACGAGGAGAAGTTTCATCTCTCACAGAAAATGGACTACCAGATAAAATAACACCTTTGATATTCGGTGTCAATTCAGGAATCTTATTCCAAGGGTGAATTTCACAATAAACGTTCTGTTCACGTATTCTTCTGGCAATCAATTGGGTATATTGAGAACCGAAATCTAAAATTAAAATCATTTCATGCATGGGAACAAAGATAATTCGATTCAATTGCTTTCTAACTTTCTTTTTCGACTATTAATAAACATTCGATGTTAATAGGGGTTTTGAATCAGAAAAAAAATTAGGATTGTATTCCAATTGCGTACTCGATTAAATAAATACTTAAAAGAAGACACCTGCAATTCGTAATCCGTTGAAATTCAATACAAATACTCTCCTTCAAACAACTATTTCAAAAAATTAACAAGTATCGACTTTTAACTAAAGCTTGTTACTACTTTAATGATTATCTTTGGCTCTTGCAAAATTTACAATTCCATGATTGGTGACCTATTAAAAAAAATTTTCGGCGATAAAAACGCAAAAGATAAAAAATTACATTGGCCTTATGTTGAACAAACATTAGTACAATTAGAACTAGTTAAGACTCTTTCCGACCAAGGATTGCGCAACAAGACAAGAGAATTTCAAGCTACAATTAAAGCAGAAAAACAACAGCTAGAAGACGAATTGGCTGGTTTGAAGACGCAAGCCGAAGACGTTAAAACGCCAATCGAAGACAAAGAAGTGTTGTTCGATAAAATCGATAAATTAGAAAAAGCAATTGTCGAGCAAATCGAAATAACGCTCGCTACAATTCTCCCTCAGGCTTTTGCTGTTGTGGAAGAAACCGCTTTCCGTTGGACAACTAACAAAAAATTAGAAGTGACAGCCGAACCTTTTGATCGTGATTTATCGATGAAAAAAGATGGTATTACAATTGAAAACGATAAAGCAATTTGGCACAGTGAATGGACCGCCGCGGGAACTGCAATCAATTGGAATATGGTTCATTACGACGTTCAGTTGATGGGAGGCGCTGTACTTCACAAAGGAAATATTGCTGAAATGCAAACGGGTGAAGGTAAAACATTAGTTGCTACATTGCCAGTTTACCTGAATGCGTTGGCAGGAAAAGGGGTTCATATTGTAACTGTGAATGATTATTTGGCAAAACGTGACTCCGAATGGATGGGACCTTTGTACCAATTTCATGGTTTAACGGTGGATTGTATCGATAAACACCGCCCAAATTCAGCAGAACGTCGTCAAGCATATTTGGCTGATATTACTTTTGGAACTAACAATGAGTTTGGTTTTGACTACTTGCGCGATAACATGGCTGCACACGTCGATGATTTAGTGCAACGCAAACACCACTTTGCTATTGTCGATGAGGTCGATTCGGTTTTAATTGACGACGCAAGAACACCTTTAATAATATCTGGACCAACTCCGAAAGGGGACGAACATGAATTTTATGAATTGAAACCGCGTATCGAACGTGTGGTGGATGCTCAAAAGCAATACGTTCAGCAATGTTTAAGTGAAGCAAAAAAATTATTGACCGTAATCAACACGCCGCCTGAAGATAAAAACGAAGCGAAAAGAATGTTGGAAGAAGGCGGAATTGCTTTGTTAAGAGCTCATAGAGGTTTGCCAAAAAATAGAACATTAATCAAATTTTTATCAGAGCCTGGAATTCGCGTTCATTTACAAAAAACAGAGAATTTCTACATGCAAGAGCAAGGAAAACACATGAAAAAAATCGATGTGGAATTGTTCTTTGTAATTGATGAAAAAAATAATACCATTGAATTAACAAATAAAGGAATCGATTTGGTTTCTGGAGTAGAAGATAGAGATTTCTACATTATGCCAGATATTGGTGCTGAAATTGCAACTCTTCAAAAGCAGAGTTTACCAAAGGAAGAGTATTTGGAGAAAAAAGATGTTTTAGTTCGCGATTATTCTATAAAATCGGAACGTATTCATTCCATTAATCAATTATTGAAAGCATACGCACTTTTTGAAAAGGAAGTAGAATATGTGATTTTAGATAATAAAGTCAAAATCGTTGATGAATCTACTGGTCGTATTTTGGACGGAAGACGTTATTCTGACGGCTTACACCAAGCAATTGAAGCGAAAGAAAATGTCCAAGTAGAAGCAGCAACTCAAACTTACGCAACTGTCACTTTGCAAAATTACTTCCGTATGTATCACAAATTAGCTGGTATGACAGGAACGGCAGAAACGGAAGCAAAAGAATTCTGGGACATTTACAAATTAGATGTGATTGTTGTTCCACCGAATAGAAATGTGGTGCGCAAAGACCAAGACGATTTCGTTTTCAAAACGGGACGTGAGAAATACAATGCTGTAATTTTAGAAATCGAAGCACTTGTCGCAGCTGGACGTCCAGTTTTGGTTGGTACAACGACAGTTGAAATTTCTGAATTATTGAGTCGTATGTTGTCGATGAAAAAAATAGAACATCAAGTATTGAATGCGAAATACCACCAAAAAGAAGCTGAAATTGTTGCTAACGCCGGTTTTGCTGGTGCTGTAACAATTGCAACCAACATGGCAGGTCGTGGAACAGATATTAAATTAGGACCAAATGTGAAAGAAGCAGGTGGTTTGGCAATTATAGGAACAGAACGTCACGATTCACGCCGAGTGGACAGACAGTTAAGAGGTCGTTCTGGTCGCCAAGGAGACCCTGGTTCTTCTCGTTTCTTCGTTTCATTGGAAGATGATTTGATGCGTAAATTCGGATCAGAGCGTATCGCCAAACTAATGGACAGAATGGGATTGAAAGAAGGTGAAGTTATCACTGCTGGGATGGTTTCCAAATCAATCGAACGTGCGCAGAAAAAAGTAGAAGAGAATAATTTCGGTGTGCGTAAACGTTTATTGGAATACGATGATGTAATGAATGCGCAGCGTAAGGCAATTTATAAAAAACGTAGAAACGCCCTATTCGGTGACCGTTTAGATATAGATGTGGACAATATGTTTTTTGAATTGTGCGATACAACTGTGAAGCAATTTGGAAATTTACCTTTTGAAGAATTTGAAATTGAACTTATCCGTTTGATTGGTATTGACACACCTGTTGATAATGTTGCTTACGGAACGATTTCTAAAAATGATTTAGTGGACAAAATTTACGCTTCTATGCGTGAACAATATGATCGTAAATGTGAGAAAATCGCCACAAAAGCAATGCCTCAAATTCAACATGTTCATGAAACAATGTCTGACCGCTTTAAAAATATGGTCTTTGAATTAACAGATGGAAGACGCGAAATGGAGTTGTTTGTGAATTTGGAGGAAGCGTATAATTCAAATGGAAGTTCGATTTCTAAATCGTTTGAGAAAAACATCATCTTAGCAAAAATCGACGACGAATGGAAGGAACACTTACGTGAAATGGATGATTTGCGCTCAGCGGTAAACAATGCCACTTATGAGCAAAAAGATCCGCTGGTTGTTTACAAATTGGAGTCATACGAATTGTTCCGATCCATGATGAATCGTTTAAATGAAGGTGCCGTGGAAATGTTGATGAATTTGGACATGCCAATTGAACAACAAATTCAAAGTACGAACAAAGAATCAAAACAAAGTAACTACGAAAAAGCGCAAACGAATAGTTCCAATACTTCTTCTACCAATCCTCCGCAGTTTCAAGGAAGACAAGGTTACCAACAAGCGATTGAAAATTCGTTTCCGCAAGAAGAAAAACGTATGCCTGTAATCGCAGAACCCAAAGTAAATAGAAACGATTCGTGTCCATGCGGAAGTGGAAAGAAATTTAAGCAATGTCATGGTAAATGATACTTCCTTTTAGTGAAATAGAAACAGTAGCATTCGTTGGATCAGGCAAAGTAGCCAATGGTCTAGCTACCATTTTTCACAACGCTGGATTTATAATAACTGGAATTTCTAGCAGAAATAAAGAAACAGGAAAGGCGCTCGCACAAATAGTCGATGCGCCTTTTTTTGATTCACAACTAGAACTTAAAGCTGATTTAATTTTAATTGCGGTTGCAGATCAGCACGTCAGTGAGATTGTAAAATGTTTTCCAGCTGAACAATTAGTTGCTTTTACCGCAGGAAGTATTTCCCTAGAAGCTGTAAATTCTAATGAAAATCGAGCTGTATTTTATCCTTTACAAACATTTACAGAGGGTCGAAATCTAAGTGTTAACCAAATCCCTATTTTACTGGAAACAAAGTTATTGGAAGCAGCAAATTGTTTGAAATTGGTTTGTGAAAAAATAGGTTTTCAGTTTCAATTTTGTGATTCTGAAAAGCGTAAATATTTACATTTAAGTGCTGTTTTCGTGAACAATTTCGCAAATCATTTGGTTTATCTAGCTAAAGAGGAATCAGACAAAAACATGTTAGATTGGAGACTTTTTGAACCTTTATTAGCAGAAACGTTTGAAAAATTAAAATTCCTTTCTCCTTTTGAAGCACAAACTGGTCCAGCAAAACGAAACGACACAGCAATAATTGAGAAGCACTTAAAATTATTGACTGGAAGAAAAAAAGAAATTTATGCATTACTTTCAAAAAGTATAACAGAAACATTTTTAACTAAAGGAGAATTAACAAAATGAAAAGTTATAAAGAAAAATTAAAGGATATAAAGGTATTTATGTTCGATGTTGACGGCGTTTTAACAGACGGATTAGTGTATTTGATGAAAGACGAACTTGTACGATCTTTGAACGCAAAAGATGGCTACGCTTTGCAATACGCGTCGAAAATGGACTATAAAATTTTCATCATAACTGGCGGACATTCAACTGAAGTGAAAGAACGATTGCTAGGTCTGGGAGTAACAGAAGTACATTTGGGAACGAGTTATAAGTTAAGTAAATACCAAGAGTTGCAGGAGAAATTTGGTTTCTACAACGAGCAAGTTTTATACATGGGTGATGATATTCCAGACATTCCAGTTATGAATTTAATAGGAGTTTCTACTTGTCCGCAAGATGCGGCGATTGATATTAAGTCTATCGTGGATTATCAATCACCTTTGGATGGTGGAAAAGGTTGTGTCCGTGATGTGATAGAACAAACTTTGCGTGTCCAAGGAAATTGGATGAGCAATAAAGCTTTTGAGTGGTAATTACCTTTTAGTTTCTCGACTTGTAATTATTTAAGAATTTTGCGCAAAAAAAAAAGAGTCGTTTAGGACTCTTTTTTTTTGAATGTTAATTTGATTAGTTTTTAGCCGGAGTATTTTCGACTTTTTTCAAATTTTCTTTTTTCATGTCAACTTTCGTTGTTTTCATTTGCATTTTTTCAGCTTTTAAAGCTTCGTATTTTTGATACTGTTCTGTTGTTAAAGAGCCTTTCATCATTGAATCTCTGGCCTCTTCATTTGATTTAATGGCAGCTTTCTTTTCTTCGCCCGTCATTGCCGAATTTCGAATACCTTCATTTTTTTGGACAATACCAGAATTGATAATTTTCACTTTCTCAACCTCATCAGCTGTTAGCGACAATTCTATTCTCATTTTTTCAGTTTGTGCAGTTGCTCTTTCTTCAGGCGTCTTTTCCACTTGACTAAATGCACTTGTACTAATTAACAAAGATGCAAGGATGATTTTAACTGATTTCATAGTTTTTATTTTTTTAATTTGAGATATTGTTTTCAATTATTGTACCAAAGAATAACGAAATTAAGTGTTTTTTCTTAAATTCCAAAGTGCAATAATTTCAAAGTTGTTAACTTAGCTTAAAGTTTACAAGTATGAAAAGGTCTAAGCTCACTTTTATTCTAGGAATTTCACTGATTTTGATAAGCTCATTTCAGTTTAAAGCACTAAATCCAGAAAACGATTGCGGTTTGCAAGTTGCCGATGCTTATACGCAAGAAGTACTTGGGAAAAATGTCGGGTTTTATGTGAAATTCTATAACTCAAGCGATAAAATTATTGATGCAATCGAATATAAAGTGATTTTTAAAAATGGTTTCAATGAAATTAAAGGAACAAAAACCTTCACGTGGCAAGCGGGAAATTTAGTCGGTGCAATGAAACCTAAAAGCTATTTAAGCGATGGTGCAACGAATTGGATGAGTGACGCTAACAAATTGGAGGTAAAAATAATCCGAGTACATTTCACAGACGACTCAATATGCGAAGTTAATACCTCAATAAAAACACTTAAATAACGTTTGCTAGTTATGAGCGATTTTCGATCTTTTGCGAAAGCTATATTCCCTTCTTTTATATTTGATTGGTACAGAAATAAGAAAAAACAAAAACGAAACGCTAGCCTGAAACTTGAAAAAGACAAAGGTGAAATTATTACCACTCAACAACTGGTTGAAAACTTGAAGTCAATTGGAATCGAAAAAGGCAATACCTTGCTCGTGCATTCAAGTTTGAGTAAAATTGGTTATCTTGAAAATGGCGCCGACACCTTAATTGATGCATTACTTGAAGCAATCGGAGAATCAGGAAATTTACTGATGCCGAGTTCACCCAACGCTTTACTCCAGTTAGATTACATTCGTCAAAATTTACTTTTCGATGTTAACGAAAGCCCTTCGAGATTAGGGATTATTACTGAAGTTTTTAGAAAAAGAGTGGGAGTAAAGCGAAGCTTAAATGCAACCGAACCTATTTGCGCTTTCGGTCCCGATGCAGATTATTTCACCGAGGGACATTTTCAAGAATTGACACCATACACGAAAAACTCTCCGTTTTATAGGATCACTGAAAAGCATGGAAAAATCCTTTATATTGGTGTCACTTTGGCCAATGCTGGAACAAGTTTACACCTCTTAGAAGATGCGGTAAATTTCTGCTTTCCTGTTTATTTTTCGGAAGTTTTTGAAGTGAAAATTAAAGATGAGGTCGGAAAAATTCATTCAGTCAGAACGAAAGTTCACAATCCAGAGTTTTCAAAAAAACGGCGCTGTGATGAATTGATTCCACGTTTTTTGGACGAGGCTATTTGTCAAAAAGTAAAAATAGGAAAAGCGAATTCCTACTTATTTGACGCAAAGAAAATGTTTGATTCTATGCTGAAAAATTATGAACAAAATGGAATCACAATGTACACTCCAAAACCTAAAAATTGAAAATTGCGCTGACTTGGGATTATGAACTGTTTTTTGGTGAGCGAAGTGGTTCAGTAGAAAAATGTATGTTGCAACCAACAACTAGATTGTTAGAAATTGCCTCCAAGCACCAAGCTAAATTTACCTTTTTTGTGGACGCAGGAATGCTTGTGAAAGGAGCTGAAATTGACGGTTTCCAATCGGAACTAGCATTAATTAAAGAACAAATTTCAACTTGGAGTGCAAATGAACATGAAACGGGACTTCACATCCATCCTCATTGGGAGGATGCGGTTTGGAGCTCTTCATGGGAATTTGATTTAAAACGTTACAAATTGGCTGATTTTAATGAACCAAAAGTAAACCAGATTTTTGATGCTTACCTAGCGGTTTTACAACCACTTTCAAAACAAAAAATAGTTTCTTACCGCGCTGGAGGTTGGTGTATTCAGCCATTCAATAAAATAAAAGCTGCCTTTTTGAAACACAATTTACACATCGAAAGTTCGATTTTTCAAGGAGGTAAAAACACTACTTCGCCTTATAATTATGATTTTACGTCAGCGCCTAAAAAAGAAAAATGGTTCTTTGAAAACGATGAATGTCGAGAAACTGAAAACGGAAATTTTATAGAAATCCCAATCGCTTCTCAGTCCTATTCTCCGTTGTTTTTTTGGAAGTTGTTTGTTCTTGGCAGACTTTTTCCGAAAAAACACAAATCTATCGGTAATGGAAGTCCTGCTAAAGGCGGAGGTTCACGCAAGGATTTTCTAACGAAGTACAATCATTTATGTGTTAGTGCAGATGGTTATTTTGTTACTCAAATCTTAAAAGCAATCAAGGAAGCAGAGCAAAAAGGATGGGAAAGTATAGTAATCATTGGTCATCCGAAAGCGTGTACTGAATTTTCCTTAAATTACCTTGATAAATTGATTTCTAAACTTTCAAAAAAACACCAATTTGTATGTCTGAAGGATTTGGAAGTGTAAGATTAATTGCTCGAAAAGATATTTCTACTGAAAAGTGGGAAGAATTGGTGAAACAGTCTAATAATACTATTTTCATGTCTTATTGGTATTTGGACGCTGTAATGGAAGATTGGTCGGCGTTTGTTTTAAACGACTATGAAATGGCATTCCCAATAAAAATGGCAAATAAAGCGGGTTTTAACTATGCTTTGCAACCTCTTTTTTTACGTTCTTTTTCCGTAATAGGGACTTCAATTGAAAAAATAAATCCGTTTTTGGAGAACATCTTTAAATCAATCGATTTTTCCCAATTAAATTTTACTGCGGATTTACCGCTTTCAATTGAAAATTCAACGATTCAGACTTCTGTCTATCAATTTCTAACATTTCGTGAAGATTATTCAATTTTATCGAAAAATTATTCTGAAAATACGCGTCGGAAATTGAAAGATTTTAAAAAATCGAATGCAAATTTTAGTGAACTTTCGACTGTTTCCTTGCTAATTGATTTATTCAAAAAAGAGAAAGGAGAGCAATTTGCACATCTAAAAGCTGATGCTTATTTGAGGTTAGAAAAATTAATGAATGTTGCACTTGTAAATAAGTTTGGATTTATTAAAGCAATAGAATTAGAAGGCGAATTGGTCGCTATCGGTTTTTTTATTCGAAAAGATAAACAATTGCTTTATTTAAAAGGAATTGTTTCAGGAAAAGGTAAAAAAATTGGCGCAATGCAAGCACTTTTTGATGAAGTGATTCAAGAAAATTGTGCAAGTTGTATAGGTTTAGATTTTGGAGGTTCAAGCGATGCTGGCTTAGCGAGTTTCAACAAAAAGTTTGGAGCTTGTGATATGAATTACTTAATTTTGAAACAGAACAAAATGCCATGGCCATTGAAAAAATGGGTTAGTAAAAAATTAGGATTATGAGAAAAATTATATTGAGCGGTGCCTCCGGTGGCTTAGGTTTGGTGATTGCGAAAAAGCTTTTAGAGGAAGGTTATTTTATTCATTTATTGTGCAATAGCAATCCTTCAAAATTAATAGATTTACAATCTACATTTCCAGACAAGTCAACAATACATATTATTAATTTCAATGAAAGTGTTGATTATCAAAACTTGGTTGATTCAATCGGACAAATCGACGGAATTGTACACGCATTAGGTGTATCAAGTGCTGGGATGAGTTGGAAAATTAACGAATTGGAATGGAATAGGGTGTTGCACTTGAATTTAACTGTTCCTTTTCAACTGTCGCAAGCTTTTGTTCCAATGATGCGGAAGCAAAACCATGGAAGAATCATTTTCTTTTCTTCCATTGTTGCACAAAAAGGGTTGGTTGGAACCGGAGCTTATTCTGCTAGTAAGAGTGCATTGATTGGTTTAACCCGTACACTCGCAGTTGAATTGGTAAATAATGGAATTACTGTTAATTGTATTGCTCCAGGTTACATGGATAAAGGTATGATCAAAGAAGTTTCTGTCGATTATTTGAATGAAATTTTAGCCTTGATTCCTTCAAAAAAACTAGGCGACGCTGAGAATATTGCACACACTGTTTCCTATTTGTTGAACGAAAATGCAAATTATATCACAGGTCAAGTAATCAACGTGAATGGCGGAATGAATTAATCATTGCATTTACAATTGTCGCATTCAACTTTTGTTAAAAACGGAAGGCCCATAACCGCTAAAACCGATTTGTTTTCAAAAACTTTCACCTTCATTAATGAGATTTTTAAATAGAGGCACTTGATTTTTAATTCAATTCTAGCGTCCAATCATAATCGGAAAAAATGATTTTCTTTTTGCAATCATTTTTAGATGTTATTTCATATTTTTCCAAAAAGCTACGGATACCTTTTTTTCCTCCAAAATCAGCTCTGAACCAAGAGAATAGTAAGGGTAAACTAATATAGTCTTTACCTAATTCAACATTTAAAGAGAGATAATAACGTGTATTCTTGTCTAATTCCAAATCAAGTGTTTCAGAATTATAAAGTTTTATAATTGGACAACTTTTTGCTCCACAATTCAAAGCAAAGTGTAATCTAGGGTCATTGTTTTTAACTCTGAATTGTTTTTCAAATTTACTTACACACCATTTATTTAAGTAACCTAGACTATATTTAATGGCTGATTTTCGGAGAATTCCATGCTCAATCAGATCAAAACTTAATTGTTCCCCTGCAATAACGATTAGTTTTTTTTTGAAAAATAAATTCCGATTAAGATACCACTCAGGATTTTTTTTCAAAAAAAATAGTATGTGGCTATTATATATGTTAATCCAGAATGCAAATTTTTCTTTATCAGTATTCAATTCTAAAGATAATTCTGAAGCGTCAATTTTCGCTAAACCCGATAGAATTTCTATTGTTTGGGTATCATCATTACTTGTAACTGAAAGAAATAATTTTTCTGCTAATCGTTGTCCAACATTTCCAAAAACTATGTTATTTGGAAGAAAAAATAAACACATAATTGAGAAACTTAATTTGAGAAATACTGACATTTTTATTTTTTTTAAATTTAAATAACTTTTTCCTATTTCAATATTTAGATTCAACCATAAATTATGAACTGATTTAATAGCTAGAATTTCAAATAATCTTTAGTGTGAATTAAATGAATTAAAATTTAGCATCAATTGTTGGATTGAATTAATCAAGTGGAATTAGTTAAAGAAACATCAGGAAAATTCAAAAAATATAATCATTGAATTTATTTTTGAGTTTCTTTTTGAGTTTCTTTTTAATAAACTAGTTTAAGTAAAAAAAAGAAATAGTTGAGGTTTTAATGGACAACTTGAAACTTGTCTGAAATAGTAGTTTGATTGTTTTCAGTAGAAAGCTGAAAATAGTATAAGCCATTTGGAAGAGAAATAGCATCGATTGTAAACATTTCTTCCAAAGTAGTCATTTTTTGTAATAAGATTCCGTTAATGGCGTAGATATGAAGTTGAACAGATTTATTTGATGAATTGTTAAAATGTAAATCTGATTTGTCGACGATTGGATTTGATTTCAGAAAATAATTTAATTTTCCAACGTCAATAACTTCAACACCCGACGAATTGAAGACTTCAATACCACCAAGATTTAAACGGTAATAATTTTTGCTATTTTTTACCGGCTGATTATCCGTAAAAGAATAATGAACGCTGAATTCAGCACTTCCACAAACACCTTGAATATCGCCTATTTCTGAATAAATAAGTGAGTCAGATGATCTGTAAATCCGAATACCGTTACACGTATTTCCTGATTTAACAGTCCAAGAAAGAAGCACTTTATTGTCGAATTCTGTTACTGAAAACTTCTCTAAAATGGATTCTTGAGCAAATATTAAATTAATAGCAGAACTTAGCACAAGTACAAGAAACAAATGGTGAAATTCTTTTAATTTTTTCATTTTCAATTATTTTGAGCGATTGACCAATTTTTCAATTATTATCTTTTAAACCCTTTAGAAATTATTTCTTTTTGAATTCAAAGGTATATTGTTTTTTTAAAGTGTCGTTAATTAAAGCGCTTTGATTTTCATTAGCTGAATAAACCTTACACATTTTTACATGTTGGTTAAATCTAATTTTTTCTATTATTTTCAACCTTCCGCGTTTTTTCTTCTCAATCAATTATGTTGCATTTTTACATGACACTATCAATTTCCGCAAAAAACCTTTTTAAATTGGAAATCTCAATCTTACTTCGTCTTAAAATCCTAAAATTATTCCCCCATTTTCTTTTTATCTCATTTCTCTTTTCATCCTAAAACGAATCTCATCAATTCCTCCCTAATTAAGATTTTATCCAAAATTGTGAAATTTCGCCTTATCTAATCCGTATATTTGCCCGATGCAAACAGTAGCGCAAATTATGGCACCGATTGAAATAGAACTCACACAATTTGAGGAACATTTCAAAAATACCATGCGTTCTGATGTACCCCTTTTGGACAAAGTTACTCAATACATTGTCAAACGAAAGGGTAAGCAAATGCGCCCGATGTTTGTTTTTTTAACGGCTAAGATGCTGGGAGAAAGTAACGTAACGACTTTTGATGCGGCTTCATTAGTAGAATTATTACATACTACAACGCTGGTTCATGACGATGTGGTGGATGATGCAAATGAACGTCGTGGTTTCTTTTCAGTAAACGCACTTTGGAAAAATAAAATTGCAGTTTTAGTAGGTGATTACATGCTTTCCCGAATTTTATTGCTTTCAATTGAGAAAAACAATACCGATTTATTAGGAGTTGTGGCAAGAGCTGTGCGCGAAATGAGTGAAGGAGAATTGATGCAGATCGAAAAGGCTCGGTACTTGGATATTACGGAAGAAGTTTATTTTGAGGTTATTAGAAAGAAAACGGCCTCATTAATCGCTACTTGTTGTGAAGCGGGTGCAATTAGCGTAGGTGCACAAAGTCAACGTGAAGCAATGCGTAAATTTGGTGAGTTAGTTGGACTAGCTTTTCAAATCAAGGATGACATCTTCGATTTTGGGAGCCCAGGAAATATTGGAAAACCAACAGGAAACGATATTCGCGAGCAAAAAATGACGCTACCTATTATTTACACCATCAATCACGGTTCAAGAGAGGTAGCTTCAGAATTGGTCGACATCGTAAAAAATCACAACGAAGAATCTAAAAAAATTAAAAGAGCAATCCAATTAGTGATTGAAAATGGCGGAATTGAATACGCTTTCAAACGCATGACTGAACTCTCCGCGGAGGCTCTAAGCATTATTCATCCACTCCCTGAAAGCGAAGCAAAACGTTCTTTAATTGGATTAGTGGAGTATACCATTAATAGAGATAAATAATATATGAAAATAGCACTTTTTACCTTTTTATTGCTTTTTACTTTTACAGCTTGTACGAATAAAAAAGACGACAGCCAAGCTGAGAAATTGAAAACAGAAAAATTGACAGAAATCAAAAAAGGGCAATTTACGGAATGGTACCCAGGAAAAAAACAAGTGAAATTTCAAGGAATGTTGACCAAAAAAGGGAATAGAATTGGCAAATGGAGCTACTATTCAGAAACGGGAAACGAGTTGTCTTTTACTATTTATGAGAACGGAATGAGGGAAGGATTTACTATTGTTAAATATCCAAACGGAGGAATTCACTATACTGGAGAATACAAAAATGACAAGTCGGTTGGAGTTTGGAAAACCTACGATAAAAAAGGTAAATTAGTAACCGAAAAAGATTTTGGCTACACCGAAGAATGAGTAAAATCCCTAGTTATACGATTGACGAAATTATTCAAACTGCTCGGATTGAGGAGGTTATTGGTGAATATGTCAATCTAAAACGTGCGGGTTCAAATATGAAGGGATTAAGTCCTTTTACAGATGAGAAAACTCCCTCGTTTGTTGTTTCTCCAGCAAAACAGATTTTTAAGTGCTTTTCAACGGGTAAAGGTGGTTCTGTCGTTACTTTTCTTATGGAAAAGGAACATTTTTCCTATCCCGAAGCTTTGCGTTGGTTGGCAGACAAATATAATATTCAAATTCCAGAAGAATCTGCACCTACAGCAGACGAATTAGCTGTTAAATCTGAACGAGATTCTTTGTATATCATCAATGAGTTTGCGAAAAATCATTTTATACAAAATTTGCACGAAAGTGAGGAGGGTAAAGCTATTGGATTGAGTTATTTTGAAGAACGGGGTTTTCGAAAAGACATAATCGACCGTTTCCAATTGGGATTTAGTATCAATGTAAGTGACGATTTTACGAAAGCGGCAATTGCAAAAGGATATAAATTAGAATTCCTGCAAAATGTGGGTTTGGTGAAAACAAAAGACGAGCGTCACTTTGATTTCTTTAGAGGAAGAGTGATGTTTCCCATTCATAGTATTTCGGGAAGAATATTAGGTTTTGGTGGTCGGACTTTGTTCACAGATAAAAAAATTGCAAAGTATTTCAATTCGCCTGAAAGTATCATTTATAACAAAAGTGAAATACTATACGGTTTGTTTTTTGCAAAAGGCGATATTGTTAAGTACGATGAATGTTTGCTTTGTGAGGGTTACACGGACGTTATTAGCATGCATCAATCGGGTATTCAAAACGTAGTTTCTTCCTCTGGAACTTCTTTAACGAGAGAGCAAGTTAAACTGGTAAAACGCTACACGCAAAACTTGACTATTTTATATGACGGTGACGCCGCTGGAATCAAAGCTAGTTTTAGAGGGATTGATTTGATTTTGGAAGAAGGAATGAATGTGAAAGTCATTCTTTTTCCCGATGGCGAAGACCCAGATTCATTTGCAAAGAAAACAAGTACTTTAGATTTAGAGACATTTATAAAGACACACAAGCAAGATTTTATCACTTTCAAAGCTTCGATTTTATTGAAGGAGGGTGAATCAGATCCTTTGAAAAAATCGGAGCTAATTCGTGAAATTGTACATTCTGTTTCTTTGATTCCTGATCAAATTACGCGTTCGGTTTATGTTCAAGAAATTGCACGACAATTTGATATAAGTGAGTCAATTATCAGTAATGAATTAATGCGTTTGCGCAAAAACACATTAGCAAAGCAAATTAGTGAACCTGAGTTGAGAAATGTTCCAACCCCTAAGAATAGTGAATTAATAGGTTTAGATAACACGACTGAACTATTTACAAATCAAGGAGAAAGTAATTTTATTTTTGAAAAGGAATTGATTCGTGTAATGCTTAAATATGGTATTCGCGAAGTCCACATTCCTTCAGCAGTAGATGCCGATAAAAGCAAAACAAGCGTAATAGAATTGATTCACGAAGAGTTAAATAAAGATGAATTATCCTTTGATTTCCCGCTTTTTGCGAAGATTTATGCTCAGTTTACGGAGGGTTTGAGTGAGAATACACTTTATTCTTCTTCGTACTTTTTAAGACACGAAGACCAAGAGATTGTGAGTTTTGTAAGCGATATCGAAACGAGTGAAGAGGAATTGAGTAATAATTGGGTAATTAAGTACAATATTTTCACTAAACTCGAAAGTGACGATTTGTATTCAACTGTTATTTTTTGCATTTATAATTTCAAGTATAACAAAGTAGATCAGCATTTAAAGCAGTTAAAACTTAAGTTCATAAATCATACGTTGTCGGATGATGATTTATTATTGTTACTTTCGGAGCAAATGGCCTATGAGAAGGTTAAAATGGTTCTTTCAGAGAAATTAGGTCGTATAATCTTAAAATAACTATGTTAAGCAGCACTTTATTTAATATTGGACCATTTAATATTTGCCTATGGAATTTAATTTTCTTGGCGATAATTTTTATGATTGCGGCCATTATGCGTCGTTTGGTGCATCGTTTATTGAAGCGCTACATCAAGTCGACCAATATCAATTTGCAAGGTCGTCGTTTGGCTTGGTTGAAGTTAATTAGTCAAAGTGTGTATCTAATCGCCGTATATGTTGGCGTATTGAGTTTTAAGTTTAATAATAAAGATATTACTTTTAGTGATTTTTTAGACTTCAAATTAATCGATTTAAAATCCTTTAAATTAGATTTTTACGACATATTAGTTATAGTTTCGGTTTTCTATGGAGCAAGAATCGTTGTGAATTTAGTTAGACTCTATTTGGGAAGAAAATTTCGTAAAAGCGAAAGTCATGATCGAGCTACGGAATATGTTTACATGCAGTTTGCGAAATACGTAATTTATGTTTTTTCAATTCTTTTTTGTTTCCAAGTACTTGATATTGATTTAACCTTACTATTAACAGGCTCTGCTGCCTTATTGGTTGGTATTGGTTTAGGACTGCAAGACGTGTTTAAAGATATGTTTGCAGGTGTCGTTTTGTTGTTCGAGGGAAACATCCGGGTTGGGGACATTGTTGAAATCAATACTTCTAGCAAAAACGGAAGTAAAGACAATGATGGAATTATAGCCAAGATCGTAAAAATCAATGTGCGAACAACCGAAATTCAAACACGTGAAGGAAACGTATTGATTATTCCAAACACACGATTGACACAAGAGCAGGTTGAAAACTGGAGTCATGGTTCTGAGTTGTCACGTTTCACAATTAATGTAACAGTTGAGTATGGGTCAGATAGCTTATTGATTGAGAGATTATTGAAGCAAGCAGCGTTAGCACATCCTAAAGTAAAAACGAGTCATCCAATTTTGGTGAGATTAGCTAATTTTGGTGATTCAGGTTTAGAAATGGAATTGGTTTTTTGGGCAGACCAAAGTTGGGATGTCAACAATTATAAGTCGGAAATTCGTTTCGAAATCGACCGTTTATTCAGGGAATACAAAATCATTATCCCTTATCCAAAAAGGGCTGTGATTATGGAAAATAAGTCAATCTAGTAATAACATCTTGTAGCGTTGAATCGTGTTTTCTATTCCTAAATACAGCGCATCTGAAATCAAAGCATGACCAATTGACACTTCGTCTAACTGAACCAATGATTTTTTGAAAAAGCGTAAGTTTTCCAAACTTAAATCATGTCCAGCATTGATTCCTAAACCAATAGATATTGCAAATTGAGTCGCATTTATGTATTCTAAAATTGCCTTTTCGCGGTCAATTGAATAGTTTTCGGCGTAAGGTCCTGTGTACAATTCGATACGTTCCACTCCCAATTTTGCAGCGTTTTCAATCAGGTCGTTTTTAGGTTCAATAAAGATAGAAGTACGAACTCCTAAATCCTTGATTGAATTGCATATATCTTTTAAATATTCAAAATTATTAATAGTATCCCAGCCTGCATTTGATGTCAAAACACCAGGTGGATCCGGAACCAAAGTCGCTTGAGTTGGACGCAAGTCTTTGATAAGTTTCAAAAATCGTTCGTCAGGATAACCTTCAATATTAAATTCAGTTTTTACCACTTCTTTCAATTCATACGTGTCTTTGGTGGTAATATGGCGCTCATCAGGTCTTGGATGAATAGTTATGCCGTCTGCGCCAAATCGTTCACAATCGATGGCAAATTGAACGACATTTGGTAACATTGCACCACGGGCATTTCGAATGGTTGCAATTTTGTTTATATTGACACTAAGTTTTGACATTGGTATAAAATTTGACATGCAAAATTACAAACTCTTAAAGGATTTTACTACTTTGGCACTTCTTATGATAGCAAATGATTTAATAACCGAGGAAATACCTCCTCTAGTACACACAGACACAGGCGAAAAGGCGATAAGTTGGATGGATGAATTCAAGGTTTCGCACTTACCAGTTTTGAAGAATGGCAACTTTGTAGGGGTTGTTTCTGAATCAGTGATTCTTGATCACTTAGATTTGGATAAAACTTTGGACGGTTTATTTCAACATTTGCCACAGCCTTACGTGAAGTCGAATGCGCATATTTACGAAGTGCTTGCCAAAATGTCAGAATACAAACTAAGCGTTATTCCTATTTTGGATGAACATGAGCATTATGTGGGTTGTACAAGTATTTACAAGTTAATGACAGAGTTAGCAAATACAGGTAGTATAAAGGGAGCAGGAGGAATTTTAGTCTTGGAAGTGAACACAGTTGATTATTCAATGGCTCAAATTGCACAAATCGTTGAAAGTAACAATGCGCGAATTTTGAGCTCCTATATTCTTTCAAATCTGGACTCGGTAAAACTAGACGTTACCTTGAAAATCAATCAATTAGATTTAACTAGCATTATTCGAACTTTTGAACGTTACGATTATTTGGTGAAAGCTTCTTTTCAATACGGTATTGGCGATGAAGATATGAATTGGCGTTACGATTCGTTAATGAATTTTATGAAATTTTGAGTATGCGAGTAGCAATTTACGGACGAAAAGTCACTAAACAAACAGCTGAATATTTTGTGAAACTGCTTCAAATCTTGAATGACTTTGGTTGGAAAGCTGTAATTGAAGAAGAATTAAAAAATCATTTGGTACAAAAAGCAGGGATTTCAGAATCGTATGAAGTTTTTAGAAATCACAGTGATTTTCATTCAGGTTTAGATTTAGTGATAAGCATGGGTGGCGATGGAACTTTCTTGAAAACAGTGAGTTATATCCGAAATTCAGGTGTTCCTATTATGGGAATTAATACTGGAAGATTAGGTTTCCTTTCCAATATTTCTAAAGATGCGATGTTTGAAACATTGTCTCAAGTAAAGGACAAACAATTTGAATTTCAGTTGCGCTCTTTATTACGTGTTCACACGGAGGATGATTTATTCGGTTCTGATAATTTCGCATTAAATGAATTGACTTTGCACAAAAAAGACACTTCTTCGATGATGACAGTTCACGCTTCTTTTGATAACAAATATTTGAATACTTACTGGGCAGATGGACTAATAGTGGCAACACCAACAGGTTCTACAGCTTATAGTTTAAGTTGTGGTGGTCCAATCATAACGCCTGGTTGTCAGGTTCATATCTTAAATCCGATTGCGCCTCATAATTTAAATGTACGACCAATGGTTGTTCCAGATCATTTGCCGATTTCCTTGGAAGTGGAAGGACGTGATAGGACTTATTTATTGAGTTTAGACGGTAACTCAAAAAGCATTAAACAAGGAGAACAAGTTGTAATTCGAAAAGCTGAATTCATGATTAATGTTATTAAATTTGAGGACAATAATTTTTTAGATACAATTAGAAATAAAATGTTGTGGGGAATTGATACCCGAAATTAAAAAGTAAAAACCATGAAAAAAGGATTAATTGTTTTAGGAGCTGGATTGTTTTTGTCAACAGCAGCAATCGCTCAAACACCAACACAAAAAAAAATCACCACAAAGGTTGATTCAGTTTCTTATTTAGTTGGAATGAACATTGGCGCAAGTATTTTAAAAGATTTTAGCGAAGCAAATGTTGAATTAGTAATGAGTGCAATTCAGGACATAATTAATGGTAAACCGCCAAGAGTGAATGACCAAAGTAATACAGTTATCAATGCTTATTTCCAAGGTAAATCTCAAGCGATGGCTGAAAAACAAAATGGAGAACAAAAAGCAGTAGGTGAGCAGTTTTTAGCGGAGAATAAGAAAAAACCAACTGTTAAAGTAACGGCAAGTGGATTGCAATATGAAGTAATAAAAGAAGGAACAGGTGAGAAACCAACAGCCACTTCGAAAGTGAAAGTTCATTACCACGGAACAATACCTGACGGACGCGTTTTTGATAGTTCTGTTGACCGCGGTGAGCCAATCGAATTTGGATTAAACCAAGTTATCAAGGGTTGGACAGAAGGCTTACAGTTGATGAAAGTAGGAGGGAAGTATAAATTTTACATTCCTCAAGATTTGGCTTATGGCGCGAATCCGCAACCAGGAAGTATCATCGAACCTTTTATGCCATTAGTTTTTGAAGTTGAATTATTAGAAATTTCTAAATAAATAAAAATGAAAATTACAGTTTTAATTGCAGCGATATCATTGATTTCTCTCAGATTATTTGCACAAGAAGCAATTTATGATGCAGGAATATATGCCGAAATAAACACCTCCAAAGGTCAAATAGTGTGTGTTTTGGAACACATTAAAACACCAATGACGGTTGGTAATTTTGTTGGTCTAGCAGAAGGAAAATTAAAGGTTGACAGCAAAGAAATCACAAAGCCTTATTACAATGGTTTGAGTTTCCACCGTGTAATAAAAGATTTCATGATTCAAGGTGGTTGTCCAAAAGGTGACGGGACGGGAGATCCAGGTTATAAATTCTACGATGAAATTGTACCCGAGTTGAAACACATTGGCCCTGGAATTTTGTCCATGGCGAATTCTGGTCCCGCAACAAATGGAAGTCAGTTTTTTATCACACACAAAGCAACGCCTTGGTTGGATGGTAAACACACTGTTTTTGGTCACGTAATCAAAGGACAAGACATTATGGAAGCAGTTCAGCAGGGAGACAAAATTGAATCTATCAAAATTGTACGAGTTGGTGAAGGAGCTAAAAATTGGAATGCAAATGCGGAATTTAATAAAGTTTATGCACCAATAAAAGCGGAAGAAGACAAAAAAAATGCAACTTACGCAAAGATTGCTGCTATGTCGGAAGATGAGTATAAAACGTTCATGTATGCTGAAGTGAAGAAGATTCATAAAAAAGCAAAAATGACAGCATCAGGCTTGGTTTATGTAATGGAGAAAAAAGGTAAGAAATTGAAACCTGTTGATGGTTCTAAAGTTTCATTACATTACACAGGATCATTTCGTTCGGACGGAAAAAAATTCGATTCTTCTAAAGATAGAGGTCAACCAATGGATTTCAATTTCAAAAAGCAACGCATGATTCCAGGTTTTGAAGAAGGTATCGCTCTATTAGGTGCAGGCGGAAAAGCTAAAGTCTTCATTCCTTACTTCCAAGCTTACGGAAAAGGTGGACGTCCTGGTGCAATTCCACCTTATTCAGATTTGATTTTTGACATCGAAGTTATTTCTGTTGAAGCCCCATCTAAAGAAACGGAACAAGAAAATCATGACGGTCATAACCACGATTCAAACGACGGACATAAGCATTAATTAGTGTAAAAAATCTGCTTTAAATTCAATAAAATTATAAAAACAAAAAGGTCG
>Ga0105050_10002449_pt1 | contig 26505 bp, 27 predicted proteins | sample FRY01_FD_78088 | JGI IMG/M metagenome (GOLD analysis project Ga0105050, IMG submission 78088) | Freshwater microbial communities from Lake Fryxell liftoff mats and glacier meltwater in Antarctica - FRY-01 | ecosystem: Environmental > Aquatic > Freshwater > Ice > Glacier meltwater ...
CATCGAATACGAAACGCTGGACGAAGCGGTAGAGATCGCCAACGACACGCCCTATGGCCTGGCGGCTTATGTGCAAGGCACCGATACCGCCACCCTGCACAGCGTGGCCAACCGCCTGCGCGCCGGGCAGGTCAACCTGAACAGCGCACCAACCGACATGATGGCGCCGTTTGGCGGCTTCAAACAGTCGGGCAACGGGCGCGAATGGGGAGACGTGGCCTTTGGTGAGTTCCTGGAAACCAAAGCGGTGCTGGGGCATTCGCCCGCCAAGGTCTGACGCCAAAACGCCCCTTCCCCAGCGGGGAGGGAGTTGGTCGATTCAGCCGCCAATGCCGACCGTCCATGCTCAATCGCCTGCGGGCGCCTTCAGCAACCCAGCCGACAACCGGTACAAGCCCCACACCAAGATCACCGGCAGCACGATGGTCTGCATCAGGAAGATCACCATCAGCGCGATCAGCTTTTCTGCGACTCGCTCAGCGGATTGTTTGATTTCCTCGTAGCCCTCAAGTGCGTTGGGCAACGGGTTCTGGAACGTGCCGCTGATGGCGTTGGCTGTGCCGGTGACCGAGTCTTTCAACTTCTCCCAGGTGCTCCTGCCATCGGCGGGCACACCAGGCGCAGGCTCTGGCAGGACCACCGTGGCGCCGTTGTTCAAGGCCTTCAGCTGTTGGCTGGCCAGGTCGATCATCTGCTGGTTGGTCTCGTAGTCTTGTTTCAGCAAACGGTCGAAAACCGCTGCGCTGCCGATGGTGGCCACCGGGATCACAAAACGGATGAAGAGCAGCACCAGCAGCAAGCGCGACAGCCCGTGCGGGGATTTGCCGAAGTAATAGAGCAACGCCCAGGTGAGGGCCATGCCGGTGACGGCGGCAGAGACCATCCAGCTGGAATCCAGGTTCAAGAGCAGCAGTTGCATGCCAAAAGCGACGCTGGCGGTGAGCATGACGGTGGAGAAGGCCTCCACGAGATCGTTGATCGGGTCCAGGATTTCACCGACCGACATCGATACCCCCACACCCAGCGGCTCCACCGCCACCTGCGTGCCCTGAATCACCGAGATCACACCGTTGAGCGCGCGTGCCGAGGCAAAGGTCACCAGCGATCGCTTCAGCCCGTCGCCGAGCTGGCTTTCGGCCATTGCTTCGATTGGGCGGTACCAGCTGAGCGCCACCAGCAGCAGCGCCAGCGCAATGGTGGCGATCTTGCCGAAAGGCCTGGGTGGTTTTCTCATTCAGCGTGGTCCTGCTGCTCCCGTGCTTTCGTGGTGATCGGGATTATCAAAGCAATCAACGCAGCAACCCAGAAATCACCAGCCCCACCAGCCCTACCAGCAACGCGCCCATGCCCCAGAGCAGCATACGCGTGCGCGTTCGCAGCACCGCCACCGCGCCCACCAGTCGGGCGTTTTGCTCGGCGAGTTCGGTCAGGGTCTGGGCCATTTTTTCCTGTACCTGGGCTTGATGGTCGATCTGGTGCTGGGCGATGATCAGGCGGTTTTTGAGCTCGCCGAGGCTGGGCAGGGTGGCGCTTTGCGCGTCGAGCACCTCGCGGTCAGGCGCCGGGCCATCGGCGTTGTTGGCGTGGGGTTTTTTGTCGAGCAGGTTGCGCGCGGCGTTGAGCACCTTGGGCGCGTGTTCGATCACGTCACCCCAGGGGATGAATTTGAGAGCGATCATCCAGGGAAAGGGCATGGGGAAACTACCTTGTAGGTTGGCGCGCAGGGCGGCGCGATGGTCAGCCCAGGGGATTCCAGATTAAACCGCTGTGCTGCCTGGGCCGAATTCGCGCCGCTTCAAACAGCGCAGGACAAAGCGGACACAACACTCGAATTTGCGCCTATTTCAACAGCAGAAGCATCCCATCATGGACTGGATTGGCTGGATCGAGCGTTTTGGTGCGTCTGCGGTGCTGGCGGCCTGTGGTTTGCCGGCCGGGCTGGGCTTTGGCTTTTTTGCCCAGCGCTCGCACTTTTGCCTGCGCGCGGCGGTGATCGGGTTCTGGCACGGCAAGGTTGGCGACAAGCTCCCCGCCTGGCAGCTGGCCTTTGGCTCGGCGGTGGTCGGGGGGCAGCCGCCGATCGTCACCGGCTTGCTGGACATGAACCGCGCGCGCCAGCGCTCGACGCGCAGCAGCCTGTCGGGTGCGCTGCTGGGTGGCGTGATTTTGGCGCTGGCATGGTGATGACGCGCGGCTGCGCCAGCCGCCTGCTGGAGTTGTCGGCCACTTGCAAACTGCGCGTGCTGCTCTGCGGGCTGGTGTTTGCGGTGGCGGCGCAGTCCCCGTTGCCGGGCGTGCTGGCGCCTCGGCGGCTGGCGTTCTCCAACTGGTGGGTGGTGGGCCCGCGCGCTGTTTGTTGGCGCAAATGGGCGCCGGGCTGTGGGACGGGCTGGTGTTTGCTGCGGTCTGGTCGATCGCCGCGCTGTTTTTTGCGCACCACAGCGGCTTGGGCGTTCTGGAAATGGGCCGCTGGCACTGGCACCGGGCTGATGGTGGCGCTGGCCTGGTGCTTCACCTATGCGGTGGGGACCCATTCGTTTGGGCCGTTGCAGATCCAGGGGCTGACCTTCAGTGGGCCGTCGGCCGAGCAGCCGATGCGGGTGCAGGCCCAGCCGGGCGAGCCCTGGACCTTTGGCCTGGGCTTGCTGCCAGGCGTCTTTCTCGGCGCGCTGTCGGGTGCGCTGGCGGGCAGCGCCTGGAAGATTGAAAGCTCTGGCGGTGCCCACACCATGACGCGCTACAGCGTCGGCGCGGTCTTCATGGGTTTTGGCTCGTTGCTGGCTGCTAGCTGGTGACTGGTGACTGGTGGCTGCGCGGTGGGCGCTGGTATGACCGGTGCCGCGATCTTCGCCGCTACCGCCTGGTTGACCCTGGCCGGCATCTGGGTTGGCAGCGGTGCGACCGACTGCTTGCTGGGCCGGCCGCGCCAAGCCCGCGCCATGGCGCCGAACACGCCCGTGGCCGCCGCCTCGGCCGCCGCGCCTTAGGCGCCAGCCGGGCGCCGCCAGAGCAGCCAGCATCCGACGCCGGCCACCAGCAGCAACAGGCCGGGAAAGCCCACCGCAGGCGACCACTGCAGAGCCGCTGCGCCAAGCGCTGGCGCCAGCACGCCGCCCAGCGTGTACGAAAGCACCAGCACAGCGGTGCTGTTGACCAGGGTGATGCCTTCTTCGCGCGAGCCGATGTCGATCATCACCATGGTGTACAGGCAGCCGCCCGCGCCACCCCACAGAAACGCCACCGGCGCAGCCAGCCAGGGCGTGCCGGCCACGAAGGGGATCACCAGCGTGGCCAGCAGCGTGATCGCAGCGCAGGCCCGCATGATCAGGCGCCGCGCCGCAAATTCGTCACCAAAGCGCTGCTTCGGGTGGTGTGCCAGCCGATCGGCCAGCAGGCCAGCGGGCAGCATCATGAGCGCGCTGCCCAGGCCACTGGCGGACACCAACAAGGCGGCCGTTGCCGCACCCAGGCCCAGCGTCAGCCCGTACAGCGGCAGGATGCTGGTGATACCGCTCTCGAAAAACCCGCCGACAAAGCCGATCGCCATCGTCAGCGGATGCGCCAGAAACGCATGCCACACACCGCCCAGCCCGACCTGTGCGCTGAGCGCGTTGGCCGCAGCCGGCAGGCGCGGAATCAGCAGACTCCAGCCCAAACCCACCACCAACAGCGCCAGCGCCAGCCACAGCGCGGCATCGCTCTGCGCACCGACCCAAACCAGCAGCGCCGGGCCGATCACAAAGGTGGTGCCGACCATGGTCTCGAAAATGCCGATCGCGCGTCCGCGCTGACCGGGCGGCGCAAATTCCGCCACCACCGCCTCGGCCAGCACCCAGCGCAGGCCCGAGGCCATGCCGCCGATGAGGTTGAAGACAAACCAGGCGGGGAGCGCGTCGGTGAACAGAAACCCCGCGGTGGTCAGCACCGGCACCACCGCCGCCAGCCACAGCGTGGGGCGGCGCCCCAGCCGCTGCGTGATGGCCGAGGCAAAGGGCGTCATGCAGAAAATGCCCAGCCAGGCGGTGGTGGCAAAAAGGCCGATGACGGCGGTGGACACGCCATCGGCATTGAGCCGCAACACGAGAAACGGCGTCAGCATGAAGTAACCGACCAGCTCGAAGAAGGTGGAGCCGAAGATGGTCCACAGCCCCAGCCGGGCCTGCGCTGGCGGCGCCCCCTGCACCGTGACCCCGGTGTTTGGCGGTGGCCGCGTGTGCTCGCTCATGCGACGCTGGGCCGCGCGGCGAGCAGCGCGTCAACCACCTCGGCGAAGCCGGCGCCGCGCTCGCTGGGTGTGATGTAGCGCGGCGGGTGCGAGAGCGCCGGCAAAAATCGCGCCACGTTGGCCACGCCCACGCTGTGTGGAAAGTGGCCAAACATGCGGGCGTCGTTGGGCGAGTCGCCCACGTAAACCCAGCGCTCCAGCTCGTTATCAAGATCGCGGCCCAGCTGCTCGCGCACGATCCAGCGCGCTCCTTCCAACTTGTCGTGGCCGCCGATCCAGCCGTTGATGTGGATCGAGCTCACCGTGGCGTTAAGCCCGCCCGCGTGCATCAGCACCACCACCTGCGCAATGGCGGCCTCGCTCAGGTGGGCGAACTCGCTGTGGTCGATGGCAATGTCGGTTTCGCGCCCCGGGCTGTCGGTGGCCAGGCGGGCCTGCGGTAGGGTTTGCAGGATGTGCTGCGCCACCGCTTGCAGGCGCGCGAAGTTGGCGCGTCGCAACGGCTCGCTTTGCAGGTAGGCCTTTTGCAATTGGCCGTTGGCGCCTCGGTGCAGCGCCACCGCGCCGTTTTCCGCCACGATGGCGTTCACCGGCCACGCGAGCGCAAACGCCTCGCTCCAGCCGGCCGGGCGCCCGGTGATGGCAAACACCGGCAAACCGGCGGTTCGCAGCCGATGCAGCGCAGCCAGGGCCTCACGCGTGATCGCACCGGCGGTGGTAAGGGTGTCGTCGATGTCGGTGAGCACGCCATGCACGGCAGCGCGGTCGGTGCAGGACCAGTGGGACAGCGGAATCAAATTCATAGCAGGGGCAGCAGTTTCGCACACCCCATTCGGCGCGCTACGATAGAATATTGTGTTCCGAGGAGCGTTGCAGCGCACTCCCGACCGAGGTCGGCGAGGAGCGTGAGGCTCGGATTCATCTTGCAACGACGCTCATCCACTGACCGGGTGCGATGGGCTTTTTTATGTCCGTTTCGCTCACCGTCAGGGGTTCAACCACCACTTTTGGAGCGCAACCCATGAACGCACGTATTCCCGCCATTCTCAACGCCGACTGCACCATTGCCGACATCGGCCTGGCCGCCTGGGGCCGCAAAGAAATCAACATCGCCGAGACCGAAATGCCTGGCCTGATGGCCCTTCGCGAAGAACTTGCGAACAAGCAGCCACTTAAGGGCGCGCGCGTCACCGGTTCGCTGCACATGACGATTCAGACCGCGGTGCTGATCGAAACCTTGCAGGCCCTGGGTGCAAAGGTACGCTGGGCTTCATGCAACATCTATTCGACACAAGACCATGCCGCTGCTGCCATTGCAGCAGCGGGCACGCCGGTGTTTGCCATCAGGGGCGAAACCCTGACCGACTATTGGGATTACACCCACCGCATCTTTGAATTCGGCGCCGCCCATACCGAGGGCGAAGGCCCGAACATGATCCTGGACGACGGCGGCGACGCCACCATGTTGATGCACCTGGGCAAGCGCGCTGAGACAGACCTGTCGGTGCTGGACCACCCGGGTAGCGAAGAAGAAATCTGCTTGTTCAACGCCATCAAGGCCAAGCTTGCGGTTGATGCCAACTGGTACAGCCGCAAGAGCGCGCAGATCATCGGCGTGACCGAAGAGACCACCACCGGCGTGCTGCGCTTGAACGAGATGTCGGCCAAGGGCTCGCTGATGTTTCGCGCCATCAACGTCAACGACTCGGTGACCAAGAGCAAGTTCGACAACCTGTATGGCTGCCGCGAATCGCTGGTGGACTCCATCAAGCGCGCCACCGACGTGATGATCGCCGGCAAGGTTGCGGTGGTGGCCGGTTACGGCGACGTGGGCAAAGGCTCGGCTCAGGCTCTGCGTGCGCTGTCCGCCCAAGTTTGGGTGACCGAGATCGACCCGATCAACGCGCTGCAAGCCGCCATGGAAGGCTTCAAGGTCGTGACCATGGAATACGCCGCCGACAAGGCTGACATTTTCGTGTCCGCCACCGGCAACAAAAACGTGATCCGCTACGAGCACATGGTCGCGATGAAAGACCAGGCCATCGTCTGCAACATCGGCCACTTCGACAACGAGATCGATGTGGTTTCGCTGGAAAAGTGCGAATGGGACGAGATCAAGCCGCAGGTTGACCATGTCAAATTCCCCGATGGCAAGAAAATCATATTGCTGGCCAAAGGCCGCTTGGTGAACCTGGGCTGCGCCACCGGCCATCCCAGTTTCGTGATGAGCTCAAGCTTCGCCAACCAGACGATCGCGCAGATCGAGCTGTACACCAAGCAAGCCGACTACGACATTGGTGTGGTTTATGTGTTGCCCAAGCACCTCGATGAAAAAGTGGCGCGTCTGCACCTGAAGAAGGTTGGCGCCATGCTGACCGAGCTGAGCGATGATCAAGCGGCGTACATCGGTGTGCCAAAGCAAGGTCCTTACAAGGCCAACGCATACCGTTACTGAATTCGCTCGCAGGACTGGCTCCCCCCGCGCCGCCTTTCGGCATCACCCCCAGGGAGCGGCGCTGGCGGCCCGGCAAAGCCGGTTCCGCGGCGCCCTGGCGTCGAGCGGCCTTCGGACCGCTCGATTCACGTCGGAGCTTCGGCAATTTTTTGCGTCTTCCATTCCATGCGTGCAGATCAATTGCTTTTGGAACGCGGCCTGGCCGCTTCGCGTTCGCAGGCGCAGCGGCTGATTGCCGCTGGCGTGCGCTGGCGCTTGGGCGACGGCGCTTGGAAAGCGGTCGTGAAGAATGGCGAAGCGTTGCGTGAGGGCGCCGAATTGCAGCTGCTGGACACAGCAGAAACCCGCTTTGTCTCGCGCGGTGGCCTGAAGCTAGAGGCTGCGCTGCGCCACACCAGCATCGATGTGCGCGGCATGTGCGTGCTTGATCTGGGCCAGAGCAGCGGCGGCTTCACCGATTGCCTGCTGCAACGCGGCGCTGCCGCCGTTGTTGGCGTGGATGTTGGGCAGGGCCAGCTGCACCCGAAACTGACCGGCGATCCGCGCGTGGTCTGCATTGAAAAATGCAACGCTCGCGACTTGACGGCGCAGATGCTTCTGGACCATGGCGCGGGCGACGCCAGCTTTAACCTCATCGTGGGCGATCTGTCGTTTATTTCGCAAACGCTGGTCTGGCCCGCAGTGGTTCCGTTGCTGAAGCCAGAGGCGAACCTGCTGATGCTGGTCAAACCGCAGTTCGAGCTCCAACCCGAACACATCGGCAAAGGCGGTCTGGTGCGCGACGCGGTGAGCTACGCGCTGGTTCAAGCGCGCCTCGCGCAGGCTTGTACCGAGCACGGTTTGGCGCAGCGCGACTATTTTGAAAGTGCCATCACCGGCGGTGATGGCAACCGAGAATTTTTTGTCTGGGCCACATGCGGCGCTTGAGTGCCACTGGCTTGAACGAACACAGGAACTGACATGGCCTTGCCATTGAGCATCGAATTTTTCCCGCCCAAAACGCCTGAAGGTGTGGTCAAGCTGAGCGCGGTGCGCCAGCAGCTGTACGCGCTGAAACCCGAGTTCTGCTCGGTCACCTATGGCGCGGGCGGCTCCACCCAGCAGGGTACCTTCGACACCGTGGGCGCCATTCTCGCGGAGGGCGTGGACGCGGCTTCGCATTTTTCTTGTGTGGGCGCCAGCAAGGCCAGCGTGCGAGAGCAGCTCGCCACGCTCAAGGCCATGGGGGTGAAACGCCTGGTGGCGTTGCGCGGCGACCTGCCCAGCGGCTACGGCCTGGGCGGTGAGTTCCATTTCGCCAGCGATCTGGTGGCCTTTATCCGCGAGGAAACCGGGCACGACTTTCACATTGAGGTGGGGGCCTACCCCGAGGTGCATCCGCAGGCGAAATCGCCCGAAGCCGACCTGCAGGCCTATGTGGCCAAGGTACAAGCCGGCGCCGACTCTGCCATTACCCAGTATTTCTACAACAGCGACGCCTACTTTCGCTTCGTGGACGATGCCTATCGGCTCGGCGCCGATGTGCCGGTGGTGCCGGGCATCATGCCGATCGGCAGCTCGACCCAGTTGCTGCGCTTTTCTGACGCTTGCGGCGCCGAAATTCCGCGCTGGATCCGGCTGCGCTTGCAAGGCTTCGGCGACGACACCGATTCCGTCAAAGCCTTTGGTCTGGACGTGGTCACCGACCTGTGTGACCAGTTGCGCAACGGCGGTGTGCCCGGCTTGCATTTCTACAGCATGAACCAGAGCGTGGCCACGCTGGAGATCGCGCACCGATTGGGCTTGGCAGCTTGATCGTTGCCTACCACCGCGCCACAAGTGCGCTGCCCGGTCTGCTGGTGGGCGGCGAGTCGGGTCGCGGCCGCGTGCCGGGTGAGCCGATTCCCAACCCGGTCAAGGCGGGGCAGGCCGAGGCTGAACAGGAGATCGTGCGCAGACCGGCTTCCTGTTACGGGCAAAAATTTCAGGGTCGACGCACCGCCAGCGTCGAACGCTTCGACCTGTCCGGCTTCACTACCGCCCACCCCAGCCTGCCGTTTGGCTCCCGCGTGACGGTGCGCAGCCCCGCCAGCGGGCGTGAGCTGGCGGTGCGGGTCACCAGCCGCAACCCCACTCACCGGCGGCCGCATCATCAACCTGAGCGGCGCCTTCGCACAGGCCATCGCTTGGCTGGAGGCCGATGTGGCCACCGGGGTGCTGTTGCAGCCCTAAACGCGAGCTGCCTCCAAAATCTCGCTCGCCTCGCTCCCCCCCCATTCCCATTGATCCCAACCTTCCAGGAGACTCCATGAAACTCGAAACCATCGCCGTGCACGGCGGCTACACACCCGATCCCACCACCAAGTCGGTGGCGGTCCCGATTTACCAGACGGTGGCCTACGCGTTTGACGACACGCAGCACGGCGCCGATTTGTTCGACCTCAAGGTGGCTGGCAACATCTACAGCCGCATCATGAATCCGACCAATGGTGTGCTTGAAGCCCGTGTGGCGGCACTGGAGGGCGGCATTGGCGCGCTGGCCATGGCCTCAGGTATGGCCGCCATCACGGCCGCCATTCAGACCATCGCCGAGGCGGGCGACAACATCATTTCGGCAGCCACGCTCTACGGTGGCACCTACAACCTGTTTGCCCACACCTTCCCGCAGCAGGGCATTGAGGTGCGCTTTGCCGACGCCAGCGACCCGGCCTCGTTTGCCAAGCTGATCGACGAGCGAACCAAGGCCATCTACTGCGAATCGGTTGGTAACCCGCTTGGCAACGTGACCGACATCGGCGCGCTGGCCAAAGTGGCGCGCGCCGCTGGCATCCCGCTGATGGTCGACAACACCGTGCCCAGCCCCTACCTGTGCCGCCCGTTCGAACACGGCGCCGACATTGTGGTGCACTCGCTCACCAAGTACCTGGGCGGCCACGGCACCACCATTGGCGGCGCCATTGTGGACAGTGGCAGGTTCCCCTGGGCCGAGCACAAGGCGCGCTTTAAGCGCCTCAACGAGCCCGATGTGAGTTACCACGGCGTGGTTTACACCGAAGCCCTTGGCGCTGCCGCCTACATTGGTCGCGCGCGCGTGGTGCCGCTGCGCAACATGGGTGCCGCGCTCTCACCGATGAACGCGTTCCAGATCCTGCAAGGTATCGAAACCCTGGCGCTGCGCATGGACCGCATCTGCGAGAACGCGGTGAAGATCGCAAGCCACCTGAAGTCCCACCCCAAAGTGGCTTGGGTCAACTACGCTGGTCTGGCCGACCACAAGGACCACGCGCTGGTGCAGAAGTACATGGGTGGGCGGGCGTCGGGCATCATCAGCTTTGGACTGAAGTCTGACGACGCCATCGCTGCCGGGACGCGCTTCCAAGATGCACTTAAGCTTTTTACCCGCCTGGTCAACATCGGTGACGCCAAGTCGCTCGCCTGCCACCCGGCCTCCACCACACACCGCCAGCTCAATGAGGCCGAGCTGGGCCGCGCGGGGGTCAGCAAAGACATGGTTCGCCTGTCCATCGGCATTGAACACATCGACGACCTGATGGACGATCTGGAGCAGGCGCTGGCTGTGGTCTGAGACTGGCCGCGGGAAGCCGTTGTTTCGAAAACCCGCCTCGGCGGGTTTTTTTACGACTGCCACAACGCAGCTTGCTCGCGGGGTGCCTGTCGCCGGGCAAGGCCAGCAACCCGGTTGGTGGGAGACTGAAGGCGTATGGCCGGTTGCATTTGCCGGTTTCCGTACCCAGCACAGCTGCGGCCGATCGCGCCCGCAAGCTTGAAAGTTATTTCACGTCACCCAAGGATGTTTCATGAACAAGCCCTGGCTTGCCCAATACCCGCCTGGCGTACCAGCCGAGATCGACATGCAGCGCTTCGCCTCGCTGGTCGACATGCAGCGCGACAGCTGCCAGCGCTTCGCCGATCTGGCCGCCTACCGCTCGATGGGCGTCTCGATGAGTTTTCGCGAGCTGGACGAGGCCAGCCGCGCGTTTGCTGTCTGGTTGCAAAAGTCGGCCGGGTTGCAGCGGGGCGACCGCGTCGCGCTGATGATGCCCAACCTGCTGCAGTACCCGGTGGCGCTGTTTGGCGTGTTGCGTGCCGGCATGGTGGTGGTGAATGTGAACCCGCTCTACACCCCGCGCGAGCTGCAGCACCAGCTGAAAGATGCCGATGTACGTGCCATCGTTGTGCTGGAAAATTTTGCGCACACGCTGCAGCAGGTGATTGGCAACACAGCGGTGCGCAGCGTGGTCACGGCCCAGGTTGGCGATCTGTTGGCGCCACCGATGCGGCTGCTGACCAACTGGGTGGTCAAGCATGTGAAGAAGATGGTGCCGGCCTGGCAGCTGCCCGGTTCGGTGGCTTGGCGCGCCGCGTTGGCGGCGGGTCGCCAGCAACAGCTCGATCCGGTGGCGCTGGGCCACGATGATCTCGCGTTTTTGCAATACACCGGTGGCACCACCGGCCTGGCCAAGGGCGCTCAGTTGACCCACGGCAACATGGTGGCCAACGTGTTGCAGGTGGGTGCGTGGATGTCGCCGAACCAGCAAGAGGGCAAGGAAACGCTGATCTTGCCGCTGCCCATGTACCACGTGTTTGCGCTCACCGGCGCGCTGTCTTTCTTCAGCCAAGGCGCGCAGGCGGTGCTGATCGTCAACCCCCGCGACATGCCCGATTTTCTTAAGGTGCTGGCCAGCGCACCCTTCACCGCCATCATCGGTGTCAACACACTGTTTCGGTCGCTGCTGGAGGCGCCCGGCTTTGCCGCGATTGACCTGAACCCGCTCAAGCTGGCGGTGGCCGGCGGCATGGCGGTGCAGCAGGTGGTGGCGCAGCGGTGGAAGGAGCGCGCTGGCGTGCCGCTGGTGGAGGGCTATGGCCTGACCGAAACCTCGCCAGTGGCGATCGCCAACCCGGTCACTGTTTCAGAATGGAGCGGGCATATCGGCCTGCCATTGCCCAGCACCGAGGCGGCGATTCTGAGCGATGACGGCGGTCCGATTCCGTTGGGCCAGGTGGGTGAAATTTGCCTGCGCGGCCCGCAGGTGATGAAGGGCTACTGGAATCAGCCCAAGGAGAGCGCCAGCGTGTTCACCTCAGACGGCTGGCTGCGCACCGGCGACATGGGTCTGATGGACGAACGCGGCAGCGTGCGCATCACCGACCGCAAGAAAGACATGATAATCGTGTCCGGCTTCAAGGTCTTCCCCAACGAGATTGAGGACGTGTTGACGCTGCACCCCGGCGTGCTGGAAGCCGCAGCGATCGGGATCCAAGACGAGCGCTCGGGCGAGGCGGTGAAGGTGGTGGTGGTGCCCGCCAACCCGGGCCTGACCGAGGCCGATGTGCTGGCGCACTGCAAACGCCACCTAACCGGCTACAAGACACCGCGCAAGGTCGAGTTCCGCGTCGAACCGCTGCCCAAAACCAACATCGGCAAGATCTTGCGGCGCGAGCTGCGCGACCCGGTGCCGGTGCGCCCGAAAGCGCAGTGAGCCGGTTTGGCCGGAGCGCTGCGTGAACGCTCTGGCCGGGTGTTCAGCTTGAATGCCCAGCGGCACTAGCCACCGACGTCCAGCGTCTGGCCTTTGCCTCGCCCGCGGCCCAGCACGCCAAGCAGCACCGGCAGCGTCTGCTGCAGCGAAGCCTTCAGCGTGTGCGGCGGGTTGACCACAAATATGCCGCTGGCTGTGAGCCCAGGCCGGTCTTCCGGTCCGTGTGTCGGGTCTTGGCCGATTGCAAGGGTGGCATGCAGCCAGGGACGCTTGGCCTGGGTGCTCAGTGTCTTGAGCCGTTTGGGCAGGTCGTGCGCTTCGGGCCGGGGAATGAGGGGATACCAGACCAGGTAGGTGCCGGTCGGGAAGCGCTTGAGTGAGTCCTGGATGCAGGCACCCACCCGCCCGTAGTCGCTCTTGACCTCGTAGCTGGGATCGATCAGCACACAGCCCCGCTTGGACCCGGTGGCCGAAGGCGGCGGTGGCAGCAGCGGCGTGAGTCCTTCAAAGCCGTCCTGCCGACTGACCGCGATTTGGCGCCCCGCATCGAGCTGGGCGATGTTGGCATCCAGCGTTTTGCCGTCGGTCGGGTGCAGCTCGAACAGTTTCAACCTGTCCCGCGCTGCCTGGCGCAACAGCGCGTGCATCACAAATGGTGAGCCGGGGTAGACGCGCAGGCTGCCTGAGGGGTTGAACCCCGTGATCAGGTCGAGGTAGTCGTCCAGCGCTGTGCAAGCTGGCACGCCCCTGCCCATGCCCTGGGCCGGTCGCAGGGCCGCCATCAGCTTGACGATACCGTCTTTGGCTTCGCCGCCGGTTTCGGTGTAATCGCCATCGAGCCGGTACAGTCCCGCCCCGGCATGGGTATCCACCAGGGTGATGGGCGTCTCCTTTTGCATCAGGTGGCGCAGGGTCGCGATCAGCGTGGTGTGTTTGAGCACATCGGCATGGTTGCCGGCGTGAAAGGCGTGTCGATAAGAAAACATGGTGCGCCGATGGTAGCGCCACGGTTACAGGCAGCATGCGAAACTTGTGTACGGTTGCCGAAACTTCGTACAATAGGTGCCTTCGCAGCGCACGCATGGCTCCGCGGCGAAGGCAACCAAGTGGACTCTCTCAAAGAAATTGAGGAGTCAAATTGGTTGTAAACCCACCTAAGAGGTTTCCAGCAGAGAAACACCGACCGTGGAAAAGAGCCGCCAAATCCTCTTTAACAGAGAAAACCCATGACCAAAACGTTCAGCGCCAAACCCGCTGACGTGACGCACGGGTGGTTTGTGATTGACGCGACCGACAAGGTCCTCGGACGAGTTGCCAGTGAAGTGGCTCTCCGACTGCGCGGCAAACACAAGGCCATCTACACGCCTCACGTCGACACGGGTGACTACATCGTCATCATCAATGCGGCCAAAATCCGCGTCACGGGCAACAAGTCCATCGACAAAATTTACTACCGCCACTCCGGTTATCCAGGCGGTATTTACGCCACCAACTTCCGCGACATGCAGGCCAAGCACCCAGGCCGCGCAATCGAGAAGGCTGTTAAGGGCATGCTGCCCAAAGGCCCGCTCGGCTACGCCATGATCAAGAAGCTCAAGGTGTACGGCGGCGCCGAGCATCCGCACACTGCTCAACAGCCGCAAGTGCTGGACATCTAAGGAGCCATGAATGATTGGTGAATGGAACAATGGCACCGGTCGTCGCAAATCCAGCGTCGCCCGTGTGTTTCTGAAAAAAGGCTCCGGCCAAATCGTGGTCAACGGCAAGGACATTCAGTCCTACTTTGGCCGCGGAACTTCGATCATGATCGCCAAGCAGCCGCTGCTGCTGACCAACCATGCCGAGACTTTCGATGTGATGGTCAACGTGCATGGTGGTGGTGAATCCGGTCAAGCTGGTGCGGTGCGTCACGGCATCACCCGCGCGCTGATTGACTACGATGCCTCGCTCAAGCCCGAGCTGTCGCAAGCCGGTTATGTGACCCGTGATGCCCGCGAGGTCGAGCGCAAGAAGGTTGGTCTGCGTTCTGCACGTCGCGCCAAGCAGTTCAGCAAGCGCTAACCGCTGGTTGTACGCTCAAAAAAACCGTCCCCAGATCAACTTGGGGCGGTTTTTTGTTTTTTGTGATCTCGTACGCTGATGTTCTTTCTCGGTTGAGGTGTCTTTTGAATGCGTGTGCTGCTGCTGCAGAGACGCCAGTCCCACAATATTCTCCGCATGTTGGTGCGCGGTGACTGGGCATTGCGGTGGCTACAGGGCGCGGTGGCTTGGTCTGGTGCCGGTGTTTTGGGTGTTTGGGTTCGGTCAAGACATTGCCAGACTGGCGTGCACCGCCAAGCAGCAGCGGGCGCAGCCACGTGGTTGGCTGGTGGTGTTGCGCAGGGCGCTGGGCAAATCTCAGCAGGGCTCCAACAGCCCCGAGTGCATGCTCACCGCCGAAGGCCAACCCAAGTCTTTGATTGACCGGCAGGGACACAAGTCCACACTTAAATTTGCAGCAAACGATCCCCTAGGGCGTCTGGCTGCGAATTGGGCTACCATAAACCCCTGGGCCAAGAGCCCGAAATTCAGTCCGGCGTCTTTGCGATGCCCCATTTTGAGAAGAGGTAAATCATGACAGCAGTGGCCGAAAATATCCAGACCGAGATGCCGGCTCCGCTGGTCTTCACCGACAGCGCGGCCGCCAAGGTGGCCGAACTGGTGGCTGAGGAGGGCAATCCCGAATTGAAGCTACGTGTGTTCGTTCAAGGTGGTGGCTGTTCGGGGTTTCAGTATGGATTCACCTTCGACGAGGTGGTGAATGAAGACGATACCGAGATGTCGAAAAATGGCGTTTCTCTTTTGATCGATGCGATGAGCTACCAGTATCTGGTGGGTGCTGAAATCGACTACAAGGAAGATTTAGAAGGTGCGCAGTTTGTGATCAAGAACCCCAATGCGGAAAGTACCTGCGGCTGTGGTTCAAGCTTCAGCGCCTGAGTCGGGAAGTTCACAAAAAAGGAGCCGACAGGCTCCTTTTTTTGGTCAGTTGCCGCGCGCTACTCGGCGCTGGCTTGCTGGAGGGTGGCGGCGGCACTCAGTTCGCGGCGCTGCACCTGGGCCACAGCGTCGAACTTTGCGCGCAGAGCCGGGCTTATTGGAATGTTCTCGCTCTTGCGGGCAATCGCCAGTGGGTCTTGGTGCACCCCGTTGTCGCGGAACTCGAAATGCAAGTGGGGGCCGGTGGACATACCAGTCGATCCCACCGCGCCGATAAACTCGCCTTGCGCCACGCGAGCGCCTTTTTTAACGTCGATTCGGCTCAGATGAGCAAACAAAGTGGACTTTTTCCCGGGGTGATTGATCTCAATCACATTGCCATAACCGCGCTGCCAGCCGGCAAAGCTCACAACGCCATCGGCGATCGTGCGCACTGGGGTCCCGGTGGGCGCGGCATAGTCCACACCGAGATGGGCACGCTTGCGCCCGAGCACTGGGTGGAAACGCATGCCATAGCCGCTGCTCACGCGTGAAAACTCCAGCGGTGAGGACAGGAAGGTCAGGCGTGAGCTCTGGCCGTCAAAGCCGTAGAACGCACCCGTGCGGCCGTCTTCACCAAACCACACCGCCTCATGGGATGTGCCGTTGTTGACGAACTCTGCGCTCAGCACGCGCCCAGCGCGCAAGGTTTCACCATCGGCCTCCAGGCTTTCATAGACCACGCTGAAGCGGTCGCCCTGACGAAGGTCGCGGCGAAAATCGATGTCGGAGGCGAAAATTTCGGCCACTTGAATGGCCACTGAGTCGGGCAGATTCACCGCATCGCTGGCAGCAAACAGGGAGCTGCGAATGGTGCCGCTGGACAACTTGGTCGAAGCCTCCAAGCTGTCGATGTCAATCCGTGCCTGCAGGCCGGTGGCTGCGCGCTCCACCACCAATCGGTTGAACTGGCCTTCTTCGGTGCTCAGCCAGCGTGCGGTCAGGCGCTGGAGACCGCCGCGATCGCTGGCCTCGGCACTGACCAGCTTGCCCGGACGCCCGGTCAGCAACTGGCGCGCGGTGGGATCGTTGCGCAAAAAGGTTTCGGCCTCGCGGTCGCCCACACCCAGGCGCTGGAGCAGCGTTTGGGCTGTGTCTTCGCGGCGCACGGTGTCGCTGCGAAACAGGGTCAAAGGGACTGGTACCGCTAGCAAGTCGCCAAGGGCGGGCACGATATCTAGGGTTTGCACCAGCTGGATGACCGGGAGCTGGGCAGCGTCGGGCGCGAGGGGCGCAATACCAAAAGCGGTTACGCCAGTGCCAAGCAGCAAGACACCAAGGCCGCCCATGATGCGGCGGGGATGGCGGGCCAGACTTTGGCTGGTGGCTTGAGCGATGCGCGATAGTGACGCGATGAAGGGATGGGTCAAAATCCGTATCCTGGCTACAGCGGGCGTGGGCCGCGCTGGAAATGTTGGGCGTTTGCGGCAGCGGGGGGTGCCCGCAGCGGCAGTGATGTTGATTTTTTATCGTCCGCAGACAACACGTAGCGCCCTAAAATGTGCTTTAACCTACAAAAAGCACGGTCACAGCCTCACATTCTATCGGCTCAGGGCTGGATGCAACCGGATTTTCTCGCATGAGTCAGGCTCAAAAAGTACCCGAAAGTACTGGAAATACCGATATGAAAGGCTTGGAATGGACAGACGGCGTTCGTCACGCGCTTGGTGTCACGCTGCGCGGTTGCGAGGAGTTGCTGCCCCACGACGAATGGGCCAAAAAGCTGGCCCGGTCTGAGCGTACCGGGGCACCATTGCGCATCAAACTCGGGCTGGATCCGACCGCGCCTGACATTCACATTGGCCACACGGTAGTGCTCAACAAGATGCGTCAGTTGCAAGACCTTGGCCACCAGGTGATTTTTCTGATTGGTGACTTCACCAGCCTGATCGGTGATCCTTCGGGGCGCAACAACACGCGACCGCCGCTGACCACCGAACAGATCCAGGCGAACGCCGAAACCTATTACAAGCAGGCAAGCTTGGTGCTGGACCCGGCGAAGACTGAGATTCGCTACAACAGCGAGTGGAGCCTGGCGCTGGGTTCCATGGGCATGATCCAGCTGGCGGCCAAATACACCGTGGCGCGCATGATGGAGCGCAACGATTTTCACGACCGCTTCAAGGCCGGCACGCCGATTGCGGTGCATGAATTCCTTTACCCGCTGATGCAGGGCTACGACTCGGTGGCGCTCAAAAGCGACCTGGAGCTGGGCGGCACCGACCAAAAATTCAACCTGCTCATGGGGCGACACCTGCAAGCCGAGTACGGCCAGGAGCCGCAGTGCATCCTGACCATGCCGCTGCTCGAAGGCCTGGACGGCGTGGACAAGATGTCCAAGAGCAAGCACAACTACATCGGCATCACCGAGCCGGCCAACACCATGTTTGCCAAGGTGTTGAGCATTTCCGACAGGCTGATGTGGCGCTGGTACATGCTGCTGTCGTTCAGGTCCTTGGTCGAGATCGAAGCCTTGAGGAAAGAAATTGAAGGCGGACGCAACCCCAAAGACGCCAAGGTGGCGCTGGCCAAGGAAATCACCACCCGCTTTCACAGCGCGGCGGCGGCCGAGGCGGCTGAGCAGGACTTCATTCAACGCTCACGCGGTGGAGTGCCCGACGAGATTCCTGAGCTCAGCCTGAGCGGCGCGCCGATGGGCATCGGTGCGCTGCTCAAGGCCGCCGGCCTGGCGCCATCCAGCAGCGAAGCCAACCGGCTGATTGAGGGCGGTGGGGTGCGCGTTGATGGTGCGGTGATTGCCGACAAGGGCCTCAAGCTCGACGCTGGCACCCGCGTGTTGCAGGTCGGCAAACGAAAGTTCGCCCGCGTGACTCTTTCCTGATGCACCGGACAGCCGGTTGCGCAACTGGCCCGCTCACGGCTTGCGTGCTGATACCGCTATGAAGGCATCAACGCTGCAATACCTCACTCCCCGCCGTCTGCTGCTGGTTTCGGCGGTGGTGGCGCTGTGCACCATCGCACTCAAGACGCTGGCCTGGCAGATCACCGGCTCGGTGGGCCTGCTGTCTGATGCGATGGAGTCGCTGGTCAACCTGGCCAGTGCGCTGTTTGCGCTGGCCATGGTCACGATTGCTGCGCGCCCGGCGGACCACCACCATCCCTATGGTCACCACAAGGCCGAGTACTTTGCGTCCGGTTTCGAGGGTCTGCTTATCATCGTGGCTGCGCTGGCCATTTGCTGGGCCGCAGTGGATCGCCTGCTCGCGCCGCAGCCGCTGACGCAGGTCGGCTGGGGTCTGGCGCTGTCGGTGGCCAGTTCGGTGCTCAACGGCTTGCTGGCCTGGGTGATGTTTCGGGTGGGCAAGCTGCACCGATCGATAGCGCTGGAGGCCGACGCCCGGCACCTGGTCACCGATGTCTGGACTTCGGTGGGCGTGGTGGTTGGCATCACCCTGGTGCACCTCAGCGGCTGGCTCTGGCTTGATCCGGTGGTGGCGATTGGGGTGGCGCTCAACATCTTGCGCGAGGGTTTTCACCTGATATGGCGCTCTTCGCAGGGCCTGATGGACGAGGCGCTGGAGCCCGAAGTGTTGGCGGTCATTGAGGAGACGCTGGTAGGTTTTGCCTCCCAACAGGGCGAGACCCGAATCATCCGGTTTGACCACCTCACCAGCCGCAAGGCGGGCCAGCGCCGTTTTGTCGATCTGCACATGCACATGCCGGCCAGCTGGTCGCTGGGCCGCGCGGCCGCTGTGCGGGCCAGCGTGGAGCAGGCGCTGATGGGCGCAGTGCCGGGCCTGCGGGCGTCTATCCAGCTGCTGCCCAGTGACGCTGAAGCCTATCTGGGTGACCAGGAGGAGCCGATTTGATCGCGCTGTTGCAACGCGTGAGCCAGGCGCGGGTGGAGGTCGCGGGCGAGGCGGTGGGCGCCATCGGCGCCGGGCTGCTGGTGCTGTTTTGCGCCGAACCCGATGACACCGAGGCACTGGCCGAGAAGATGCTGGCCAAGATCCTCAAGCTGCGCATCTTCAATGACGACCATGGCAAGATGAACCGCAGCGTGCAGGACATGGGTGGTGGGTTGTTGCTGGTGAGCCAGTTCACACTGGCTGCCGACACCAAGGGTGGCAACCGGCCCGGCTTCACCGGCGCGGCGAACCCTGTGCTGGGTGAGGCGCTGTTCAACCACTTCGTGGCGCAGGCCCGGTCGCAGCACCCCACGGTGCAGTGTGGGCGCTTCGCCACCGAAATGCAGGTGCATCTGGTGAACGACGGCCCGATCACGATTCCGATTCGTCTGAGCGCCTGAGCGCATTCTGCGTTCGGCATTCGGCATTCGGCGCCAGCCTCAGCTTTTCAGATACGGGTCGGGCAGTCCCAGGCCAGCCAGGATGGCTGTTTCGCGCGCTTCCATTGCCTCGGCATCGGCTTCGCTGGTTTCGTGGTCCCAGCCTTGCGCGTGCAGTGTGCCGTGCACCAGCAGGTGCGCGTAGTGCTGGGCCAGCGGAATGTTCAGCTCGCTGGCCTCGCGCGCCACCACCGGCGCGCACAACACCAGATCGGCCATCACCAGCGGCTCGGTGGCGTAGTTAAAGGTGAGCACGTTGGTGGCGTGGTCCTTTTGCCGGTAGTCGCGGTTGAGTACTCGGCCTTCTTCGGCGTCGACGATGCGCACCGTGATTTCGGCATCGGCATCGGCCTCCAGCGCATGGCGGATGGCACGCATCACCGCGTGGCGCGGCAGGGCGGCACGGTGGGTGGCGGCGTCAGCTAGTGCGCTGAATTGCAGCGACAGACTCAAAGAAGGCAGCGCCATCAATGCGCTTTCAGGCGGCCGAGCGGCGCGCGCGCTTGGCCGGCGCCGCGTCGACGCTGGTGCTGCGCGCGTCGTAGGCGTCGACGATGCGGGCCACCAACGGGTGGCGCACCACGTCGGCGCTGGTCAGGCGGCACATCGCTATGCCGGGCACCCGCTTCAAGACCCGCTCGGCGTCGATCAGGCCGCTGGGCTGGGTGTGCGGCAGGTCGATCTGGCTCACGTCGCCGGTGACCACCGCTTTGGAGCCAAAGCCGATGCGGGTGAGGAACATCTTCATTTGTTCCACGGTTGTGTTCTGCGCTTCGTCGAGGATCACGAAGGCGTGGTTCAACGTGCGCCCGCGCATGAACGCCAGCGGTGCGATCTCGATCTGCTGGCGCTCGAAGGCTCTTTGTACCTTCTCCACGCCCATCAGTTCGTACAGCGCGTCGTACAGCGGGCGCAGATAAGGGTCCACCTTTTGGCCCAGATCGCCCGGCAGAAAACCCAGCTTCTCGCCGGCTTCCACCGCCGGGCGGGTCAGCACAATGCGCTGCACCGCGCTGCGCTCCAGCGCATCGACCGCGCAGGCCACCGCCAGGTAAGTTTTGCCCGTGCCAGCCGGTCCGAGACCGAAGGTGATGTCGTGCGAGGCCATTTGCTCCAGGTAGCGCGCCTGGGCCGGCGTGCGACCCTTGACCTCGCCGCGCCGGGTTTGCATGGCCACGGCGTCAACGCCGTCGGACAGGGCGGTGTCGCCGCTGAGCATGAGCTGCACCTGCTCCGCCGGGATCGGTTTCCTGGCCATCTCGTACAGCGCTTGCAGCAGCTCCAACGCTTGGTTGGCTTTGGCTTTCGGGCCATCGATACGGAACTGCTCGAAACGGTGCGCCACCTTGACCTGCAAAGCCGCCTCAATGCTGCGAATATGGCGGTCCATCGGGCCGCACAAATGGGTCATGCGGGTGTTGTCGGGCGGCGAGAAAGTGTGTCTGAGGATCAAACGGATAATCCGGTGAAGGTTGGGATACGCGCTGCAAAAGCCACAACGCACACAGCGCGGGTTTTGCAGAGCATCTCCAGACCAAGGCAACAAAGGAACCCGCCATGATAGGCAAATTGACCGGTACCCTGCTGGAAAAGAACCCACCGCAGATCCTGATCGACTGCAATGGCGTGGGCTACGAAGTAGACGTGCCGATGAGCACCTTCTACAACCTGCCAGCGCTGGGCGAAAAGACGGCGCTGCTGACCCACTTTGTGGTGCGCGAAGACGCGCAGATTCTCTACGGCTTTGGCACCGCCAGCGAGCGCGAGGCGTTTCGCCAGCTGGTCAAGATCAGCGGTGTCGGCCCGCGCACCGCGCTCTCGGTGCTCTCGGGCATGAGCGTGGCCGATCTGGCGCAGGCGGTGACCGCGCAAGAAAGCGGGCGCATCGTCAAGGTGCCTGGCATCGGCAAGAAAACGGCGGAGCGGCTGCTGTTGGAGCTCAAGGGCAAGCTTGGCGCCGACCTGCCGCTGCCAGGCACCGCCAGCGCGGTGGGCGAGGCAGCCAGCGATATCCAGCAGGCGCTTATTGCGCTCGGTTACAGCGAAAAAGACGCTGCTGCCGCGCTCAAGGCGCTGCCCAAGGACGTGGGCGTGAGCGAAGGCATCAAGCTCGCGTTCAAAACCTTGTCCAAATAAGATGGCGCGATGAGCATCCAGACCGACGACTTTACCCCGACACCACGCGTGGTGTCTGCCGCCGCTGCTTCGCCCAGGGAAGAGGCGATCGAGCGGGCGCTGCGGCCCAAGCTGCTGGACGAGTACGTGGGCCAGATGAAGATTCGCGAGCAGCTGGAGATCTTCATTGGCGCGGCGAAGAAACGCGGCGAGGCGCTGGACCATGTGCTGCTGTTTGGCCCACCGGGTTTGGGCAAGACCACACTGTCCCACATCATTGCGCAGGAGCTGGGCGTCAACATGCGCTCAACCTCGGGGCCGGTGCTGGAAAAGCCCAAAGATCTGGCGGCGCTGCTGACGAATCTGGAGGCCAATGATGTGCTGTTCATCGACGAAATTCACCGCCTCAGCCCGGTGGTCGAAGAAATTCTGTACCCCGCGCTGGAGGACTACCAGATCGACATCATGATTGGCGAAGGCCCAGCGGCGCGCAGCATCAAGCTCGATCTGCAGCCGTTCACCCTGGTGGGCGCGACCACCCGCGCCGGCATGCTGACCAACCCGCTGCGCGACCGCTTTGGCATTGTGGCGCGGCTGGAGTTCTACACCGCCGAGGAACTGGCGCGTATCGTCAAGCGCAGCGCGGGTCTGCTGAATGTGCCGACCGAGGCTGACGGTGCGTTTGAGATCGCGCGCCGCTCACGCGGCACGCCGCGCATTGCCAACCGGCTGCTGCGCCGGGTGCGCGATTACGCCGATGTGAAGGGCGACGGTTGCATCACGGTGGACATTGCCCACCGTGCGCTCACCATGCTCGATGTCGACCCGCAGGGTTTTGATGTGATGGACCGCAAGCTGCTGGAAGCGGTGATCCACCGCTTCGACGGCGGGCCAGTTGGTCTGGACAACATCGCGGCCAGCATCGGCGAGGAACGCGAAACAATCGAAGACGTAATCGAGCCCTACCTGATTCAACAGGGCTACCTGCAACGCACACCGCGCGGTCGCATCGCCACACTCGCCGCCTACCGCCACCTGGGCGTTGCGCCCCCAGCGTCGGACACCGGCCTGTTTGCACCCGGAATCTGACGTATGGCTGCTGTGAAACCAGCGACGCTGAACCGTCGCTGGTGGTGCATCGCCCTGCTGCTGGCGCTGCTGTGGTGGCATGGCGCGCCCGCCGATGCGGTGGCGGTCTGGCAGCGCACGCTGCAGTTTTCTGCGCGCCTGGCCAGCCAGACCTGGGTGGACGTAGGAAGCACCGTTACCGGTTGGGTGCAGACGGTGCTGGTGAGCGAGGGCGTGGCGGTGAAGCAGGACGAGGTGTTGTTGCGCCTGCAATCGCAGGAGCTGAGCGCGGCGCTGACACCGGCTGAGGCAGCCGAGCGGCAGGCCGCTGCCCGGCTGGATGGCTTGCCCAGCACCGGTGTGGTGTCTGCGCAGGCAGCGGTGAGCCAGGCCGAGGCAGCAGCGCGTGCTGCGCAGGCGGCCTGGGTGCGCGCGAAACAACTGGTGGCGCAGGGAGTTCTGAGCGGTGCGGCGCTGGACGAATGCCGGGGCACACGTGATGTCGCCCAGGTCCAACTGGCCAGCGCCCAGGCGCTCCAGTGCGCCTGTGGTGAGGAGGGCAGCGATCAGGCCCAAGCGCAGGCACAGCTGGCGGCGGCGCAAGCCGCGCTTCAGTCCGCGCGAGCCATGCTGGCGCAGACCGAGCTGCTGGCCCCCGCCCATGTTCGCGTGCTGCGGCGTCAGGTCGAGCCGGGGCAGATCGTGCAGCCGGGCAAGGCGCTGCTCGGGCTGGCGCTGTCCAGCCCGGTGCAAATCGTGGTGTAGGAGGAGGAGCGCTTTCTCGATCCGCTGCGTGCCGGGCAAACCGCCTCGGTGCTGGCCGACGCCTACGCCGCGCAGCGCTTCAGCGCGCGGGTGCTCTCCATCGCGCCATCGGTCGGCGCGGATCGATTGAGGTCAAGCTGGCGCTGCTGGCGGCGGCGCCAGCGTTTTTGCGCGAAGACATGACGCTGTCGGTGCAGGTGGACACGGCGCGGCGCGAGCGCTCGCTGGTGTTGCCGCTGGCTGCCTTTTGCGTCGCTGGCGCAGACGGATCGCCGACCGTCTTGATGAACGATGCTGGCCATGCCCGCGAGAGCAACGTGCGCCTGGGGCTGCGCACGCTCGAGGCGGTAGAGGCGGTCGATGGCCTGGTCGAGGGCGACCAGGTGCTGGTGGCTTGCGCGCTTAAAGCAGGCCAGCGGTTGCAGGTTCAGGTGGTGCTGCGGCAGCTCACCCAACGCACCAATGGCGGCGCAGCGCCCGATGCGGGCACCGCGCTGACCAGTGCCATGGGCCGCTGAGGCCGCGCCGCGCACGGGCTGGCTGGCATTTCAGCGGCAAGTGGCGCTGCGCTTTTTGCGCCAATGCCGCATGCAAACCTTGCTCATCATCGTGGGCGTGGCCGCTGGGGTGGCGGTGACTGCCTACATCTCTGCGCTGATTTCTGGATTGCAGGCCAGCACACTGAAGAAAACGCTGGGCGCGCAGCCGCACATTTCTGTTCAGGCGCCGGACGTCTGTGGTGACGCCGGCTGCGCCGCGTGCGCAAGGCACCACCGTTTTGTCCTAGGTGCAGCTGCGTGCGCAGCGCCTGCGCGCCGTGGCCAACTGGCAGGCGCTGATTCCGGTGCTGAAGCGCCTGCCAGATGCGGCGGCCGTATTGCCCATGGTGTCCGGCGCGGATCTTGCACCGCGCGGCAAGGCCAGTCAGGCGATTCCCTTGCAGGGTGTGGACCTGGAACGCCTCGACCGCATCGTCGGTCTGCGCAGCAAAGTGGTCAGCGGCACGGCGCGACTGATGCCGGGCGAGACGATTGCGGGCCGTGAGCTGGCGGCTGACCTGGGCCTGCGCGTGGGTGACCGGATGCGGGTGCAGACCACTGAATCGTTTGATCTGGTGCAGGTGACCGCTCTGGTCGACCTGGGCGCGAAAGAGCTGAACCGGCGTACTGTGATCGTGCCGCTGCGCAGCGCGCAAAACCTGCTTGGCCTGCCGGGTGGCGTCACCAGCGTGGACCTCACCGTGCGCGATGCCTGGGCCGCGCAAGCGATTGGCGAGCAGCTGCGCCGCCAGCTGCCTTACCAGTTCGAGACCTGGCAAGAGAGCAACGCGCCACTGGTCTCGGCGCTCAACGCGCAATCGGTCAGCACCAGTCTGATTCGCGCGGTGGTGCTGATGGTGCTGCTGCTGGGCATTGCCAGCGTGCTGGTGGTGTTTGTGGTGCAAAAGCAGCGCGAGATCGGCATTTTGCGGGCCATGGGCGCCACGCGCGGTCAGGTGTTGCGGGTGTTTCTGGTGCAGCGCGCGGTGGTGGGCGCGCTGGGCTCGGCGCTCGGTGTGGCGCTGGCTTGGGCGATGGTGGCGCTGTTTGACATTTCGCTGCCGCCCGCGCTGGCCTTGCAGTTCGTGGCGGTGGTCACGGTTTGCGGCGTGTTGGCCGCAATTGCACCGGCGCGCCGTGCGGCTGCGATGGACCCAGCGCAGGCGATCCGCCTATGAGCCACCCAGCCTTTGATCGAACTTGAGCAGGTCTGCAAGACCTGCAACCCCGATCTGCCCAACGGGGCCGAGGGGTTGCACGGCATCGAGCTGCGGGTCAACACCGGCGAGTTCATCGCACCCATGGTGCTGTCGGGCTCGGGCCAGAGCACGCTGCTCAACATCGTGGGGCTGCTTGAGCGTATGACAGCGGGCCATTACCAGCTGCAAGGCGAAGAAACAGTGGGCCTTGACGACGCTGGCCTTGCCATGCGCCGGCGCCGGTTGCTGGGCTTTGTGTTTCAGTTTCACCACCCGCTGCCGGCCTTCACTGCGCTGGAAAATGTGACCCTGACCGCACGCATGGCCGTGGGTCGCGTGAGCGGTGCACAGCGCGATCACGCGAAAGAGTTGCTCGACTCGGTGGGCCTGTCGGCCGCCCCGAACAAGCGGCTCTCGGCTCTCGGCGCTCTCAGGCGGCATGCAGAAGCGGGTAGCGATCGCGCGCGTGCTGGTGGCGAACCCGCCGCTTGTGCTGGCTGACGAGCCCACGGGCAACCTCGACACCACCTCGACACCACCTCGTGCGACGAGGCGTTCGTGCTGCTGCAGCGCACGCACGCCGAGCGGGGCACCCCGTTTGTGGTGGCCACCTACGATGCGCGCCTGGGCGCGCTGGTCGACGGAAAAATTTCAAGCGACAGGCCCGGTGGCCCGCGAAGGCGAACCTTAGGTGTAACAGGAGGCGTCTCGCGTGCCAAAATCCGTCATGCCCAGCGAATCTGTCTTGCCGTCAGCGCCCCCCGCCGGATCGGGTACCCAGGAATCTTTGTACCGGGCCGCGCTCGGGCCTGTGCATGCCGAACACTACCTGCAGGTGTTTGCCCGCTTTGACGAGCGTGGCGCCTATGGCCCGGCCTGGAACACCGCAGCCGCAGTGGGCAACCTGGGTTGGCTGGTCCACCGCCAGCTCTGGGGCGCGGCGGGGGAGTTTGCCGCAGGGCTGGCGGTTTGGGCGCTGATTGCCGCCGGCCTGGCGTTCTGGCTCGACTTCCTGCCGCTTGGGGTGCGTGCGGGACTGGCGCTGTCCTTGTTGCTTCTCTTGCTGCTGGCGCCTGGTCTGTACGGCACGGCGTTGTTGCATGCACAAATTCGTCGGCGCATGATCGAGGCTGTTCGGCAAGTTGACACAGTGGACGAGGCCCGCACCCTGCTGCGGCGTCAGTGCGACGCCCAACAGCGCCGGGGCGCCTGGGGTGTGGCGGGGTTGTTGCTGGTGGCCGCGTTGCTGGCTGGCTGGGTGTGGACAGCGTGGCCCACGCAACAGCCAGCACCGCTTGCGGTGTCAGACCCGGTGCCTGTGGCAGCAGC
>Ga0105050_10002460_pt1 | contig 26458 bp, 7 predicted proteins | sample FRY01_FD_78088 | JGI IMG/M metagenome (GOLD analysis project Ga0105050, IMG submission 78088) | Freshwater microbial communities from Lake Fryxell liftoff mats and glacier meltwater in Antarctica - FRY-01 | ecosystem: Environmental > Aquatic > Freshwater > Ice > Glacier meltwater ...
AATCGACCCGGCGCCACGGAATTCAGACCAGAACGAAAAAAGCACGCGCCCAATGGCAAATTCGACTCACACCAAAACTGACAATAACCCTCTACCGAGGGGGTGCTTGGGAGTTACGATAAACTTTCCAAAAAATTCGTCGATGGCTATTGAGTCTGTATGGCGAGTGCTTTATCGCGGCTTTAAATCTTTAATATACGAGTTCTGAACCCCGCAAATTTTTAATTTCGGGATCCAATCAATCAAAATAAGGACGAAACATGTCTAAACAGTTGTTGATTTACGAGCGTGCAACACCAATATCTTCCGAGTTGCACGGCGATTGGTCCGTGCAATCTGGAAAAAACTTTGCTTTTGCAGAAACGGTCAATTCCTCACCGCTTCTTGCCGCCGAGTTTACAGCTGCAGCGCCCGAGTTTACGATCATTTTTGCAGGAACGGCAGACGCAGTTTTTCCTGCGGTGATCTTGGGTTTCCAAGATGGGCAGAACGTATTTGTTGGGAAAGACGGTGCTTGGAAAGGCAAGTATGTCACGGCGTTCTTGCGGCGCTACCCGTTCGTTTTCGCCGAGAGCGAAGGCAAGGGCAGCTTCACGCTGTGTATCGACGAAGAGTTTGAAGGCCTAAACAAAGAAGGAAAAGGCGAGCGTTTGTTTGATAGTGAAGGAAATCGCACTCAATATCTCACGGGCATTCTGAACTTCGTTTCCAGTTATCAGGGTCAATACGAGCGAACCAAGCTATTTTGCAATCGGCTGATCCAGTTGAAAGTTCTCGATCCTGCCCAAGCGCGATTTTCCTTGCCCGATGGCAAAACTGGGTCTCTGGCAGGCTTTTTCACCATCAATCGTGACAAGTTAAAGGCGATCCCACAAGAGCATCTGGTCGAGATGTTCCAAAACGATGAGTTAGAACTATGCTATTTGCACCTGCAATCCTTGAATAACATCAACACCATGACGCAGCACTTGGACGCTGCGGCAGAACCCGAAACAGCAGCGGCCTGATTTTCGCTTCATGGCATGAACTAACCCACGGAGGGGTGTTTGAATTTGATTGCCCCTCCCATGACCCTTGATGACTGCCTGGGCACATTTCTGGGCGTGGTGGCATTAGATGTGGCAATCGGATCGGGTCTGATCGATGCGCTTTCCTCTGATGCCCCGGCCACTACCCCGCTACTCTCTGAGGCAGCCCCGCTGGTCGTGATCCTGCGCTCTAACGGCGTACTGAAACCCGAAGTCCTTTCGCTAACCGAACGTTTCGCGTCGCTATGGCAGGAACAGTCGGTACAATTGCGTACCCGCGTTGGGTTTCTTAGGCGTGCAGCAGCTGACGTGGCTCTGTACGCTGAAGATCTGTTCTACAACACAGACAGCTTCATGGATAAATCATCGACGTTCCATTTTTTTGATTATGAGCCCGCCACGCGGGATGACACGGAAGCCCGCAATCACACACAGCGCTGGGTGGATTACGTTGCGGCTCTGACCGACGCCGAAGCGCCCGGTTTGTTGGATGCAATTTCACTGCCGGATAAAGGACTTGTGCTCGAGATTGGCGGGAATTCAGGAGCTTTTGCACGCCACCTCTTAGGTCGCCACACCGGTCTATCTTACGCAATTCTTGACCTTTTCGGCGTCTGCGCCCTTGGGCGTGCCGATCCTGCGAATGCCCCCTTTGACGACAGGTTGCGGTTTCTGCCCGGCGACATGCGCAAAATGAACTGGCGACTGGAGGCTGGCGGGGCGCCTGATGTGATCATCTTCAAATCGGTCCTGCACGATTGGCCCGCCGAGGAGGCCGCCGACCTGCTGACACGCGCATCCCGGTATCTTGCCCCATCTGGCCGGATCATCATTCTGGAGCGGGGTGCCTACACCAGCGCCAATCTTCCGGACATTCCCTTCAGCAGCTGTGCCAATCTGGTCTTCTCGTCGTTCTATCGCACCCCCGACGTCTACATCGAAGCTCTGCGCGTAGCTTGGCCATCGGCACAGGTGACAATTCGCCCCGTTCTGCTGGACATGGGATGGTTCGTGACGACGGCGACGGAGTGCATACTGTGAGCTTCCCGATTATTGCAATCAGCGGCCCGCCCGGCGTCGGGAAATCAACGGTCATTGCAAGCCTTTCAAGCAAGATGAATTTGCACTCGGTGTACTTCGACGCGCATGAGACAATGACAGACCGGCCTGTTGAAGAGATCGAGGAATGGCTCGCGCGGGGGATGCCGCTGGCCGAAATGGTACCGGTGGGTCTTGTCGATCATCTTGAGGCAGCCCGTCAGGATCGTCCGGTGTTGTTTGAAACGCCGCTAGGGCGGGCTTTCCCCAATCATTCCCGGCTGATTTCCCACTCCATCTGGCTGGATTGCCCCGCCGATATAGCCTTGGCACGCAAGATTTCTGAGACGGTGTCGCGCGGCGACTGGGACTCCCTCGGAGACCTAACCAGCTGGTTGAGCGGATATTTGGCAGCCTATCCCCGCATCACGGCACCCAGTCTGCTTCAGCAGGCCGCGCGGGTACGTCCGCTTGCAGACGATCTGATCGACGCGACAGGCGACGCTTCAGAAGTTGCGGCGCAGGTCGGGGCCATTGTTGACCAAGTGCAGCAAGCCTATTCGGTGTAGCCGGAAATTGCCAATTGCACGTCACGTTGCCGCTCGCGGGTAAGCAGATCAACCCGAGTCTTTGCCTGCCGCGCGTCTTCGCGGGCTTGGCAATACCGAAAGAGGGCCAGCGTAATGCGCGGCAAGCCCGCCCGATGCGACCAAAAGGTGACGGCCCGCATGGCGACGCCCCGCCGCGCCAGAATATCATCCTGCAGGCTCAGCACATGGATGACCCGCCCCGGGTCACCTTGCCGTCCACACCGGCCCGACAATTGCAGATCGACCCGGCGACTGTCGTGCAATTCGGTCAGCAGCACATGCAGGCCACCCGCAGCCCGCGCTTCGGGTGTGAGTTTTATATCGGTTCCGCGCCCCGCCATGTTGGTCGCAACGGTCACCTTGCCCGCCGTTCCCGCCAAAGCAATGATCGCCGCTTCTTCCGCATGGTTATGGGCGTTCAGAACCTTGTGAGCCATCCCATCCAACGCTTGGCTGACTTCCTCCGATCCTCCCACCGTCTTTGCGCCAATCAGGATCGGCACGCCACGGGCTTGAAGCCCCTGCACGCACTCGGTGACTGCGACCCATTTTAGCGCTGATGTCGCATGAACCTCGGCGGTCTCCCATATCCTTTGATCGGGTAGCCGGGTTGGGATGCGGCTAACGCGCATGCCATAGACATCCCACAGTTCACGCGCAGCGCTGCGGGCCGTGCCTGTCATACCGCCCAACCGTATGTAGCGGCGAAAAAACTTCTGAAGCGTTATCCGCGCGATGGTCTCAAACAACTGGGTCAGCGGCACCCCTTCCTTGAGTTCGACCATCTGGTGAAGCCCTTCGGACCATGTCCGGTCTCCCATGACACGACCGGTACTTTCATCAATAATTTTGATCTTTTCGGCCTCGATCAAATAGTCGCGGTCGCGCTCGAACACATGCAGCGCGTTTAGGGCCTGAGTTGCCGCATGTTCACGGATGGCCGCAACAGACAACGGCCCCTGCGCTTCGGCCAAGGTCTCGGCAAGCACGTCGCGGCCCGCATCGGTCAGTTCGGCGATCCGGTGCCGAGCCAGAACGCGAAAGTCCCGGCCGATAGTCAGATTGCGGGCGGCCACCATGGCCACCTGCAAAATCTCTGGATCAAGACCGCCGGGATGGGTGATGCCACCACTCAGAATAAAAGGCGTGCAAGCCTGATCGATCAAAACTGAGTCCGCCTCGTCGATGATCGCAGCCGTCAGACCACGCATCACCAGCCCGCTTGCCGGTGCGCCATCGCCCGCCAGAATCCGATCCACTTTCCGGGCCAGATTGCCCGGTCGGGCACGCAAGGTTCCCCTGTCGCGCAGATAGTCGAACACGATCTCTTTGGCGGTGCCGTGCACCACATCACAGGCGTACGCACGTCGGCGCTGGTCGGGTGTCTGGCCTTCCAGCACCAACCCCACGGTCAAACCAAGCGCGTGATAGAGCGGCGCAAAGCTGTCATAGTCTCGTTGCGCCAGATAGTCGTTCACCGTCATCACATGCACCGACACGCCGCCAAGAGCGAGGGTGCCCGCGGCAAGTGTGGCGGTCAGCGATTTGCCCTCTCCGGTGCGCATTTCGGCAATGGTGCCATTCAACATTGCCCAGGCCGCAAGAATCTGGACGTCGAACGGCCGTTGTTTTAGCGTACGGTCGGCACATTCGCGGATCGCCGCAAAGGCAAGTGCCACGACCTTTCGGTTTGGTCGTGACTGGCGAAGGGCACGGCTCACGGCCGGGCGCATCTTGCGAAAATGTAGGCGCAGTTCGGCATCCGACAGCGCGGCAAGGCCCACTCCCGCAGCCTCAGTGGCCCGAACTATGGCAGCGCGGCGATGCACAGGTGGCAAATGCGCCACAACTGGCGCGGCATAGGCCAGAATGGACCGCACGATGCGATCAAACTCCGTCACCTCGGGTTGGGCGCGTTCGGGATAGACAAAAACGGCCGGTGGCACCCACACGGTCTGCAAACCAAGCGGAGTATTGGGTACCGTCATTGGCTGAAATGCCGCAAGAACAATTGGCGCAACCCGCGCAGCGCTCGGTATCCGTAGGGCTCGGCACCATGATCAAACCGCACGATGGCACGTTCGCCGATCATTGTACCGGTCAGCGCCGCCACCGGGGCAATCTCGAACTGAAACAGGCTTTCAATCGCGCGCAGCCCTTCCGGGTCATTGGGGTCTGACACGATATCGCCGCCGCCACTGGTGGCCAGCGCCTTGGATGGCAGAATCATGGAGCCTTCGGGTACGGCGCCTGAAAGCTCTCCCGGATAGGCGCGGCTTCGGTCGCGCTGCAGAACAAAATCCACGCTTTGCGTTCGGTTGCGCACCAGTTCGGCCTGATCTTGCCCAACGGCAATCCGTAATGTCGGGGCGGCGACGGGCCAGATATATCCGACAGCCTCACCCTTGCGCACCAGACGCCCGACCAGGTCCTCGATGTTTGGCAAATAGACATGGCCACCGTTCGGCGCGCGCAGAACCAAGTTTGCCTCGGTCAATTGCAGGTCCGTCAGTTCCTGCCGGGCGAATGCAATCTGCTCGCGCAGAATGCTGGCCTGGACCCGGTCGAGCAAGGAGGCTGCCTGTTCCTCCAATTCGAGTTGCCGCAAGCTAGAGGCTGCAACGCTCATCCGGGCTGCCAGAATTGGGTCGGCAAGATGCAGGACCGGCGCGTCGGCAGCAACGGATTGCCCCGAATTCACATCCACACTCGCAACAAATCCTTCTGCTTCGGACCGCAGAATGGCCCTTGTATCAGGCCAGATCACGCCCTGTACCACCGTCGCATAGGGCATCGGCAGCACGAACAGCGCCAGCAGTGCGGCCCCCGACAAGCCCGCACATACCAGCAGTCCCTTGCCCCGCGTGCGGCCGAGTGACGGTGAAAACAACACGAAATAAACCCCTTTGCCAATCGGATACACCAACGCCGTGAACATGCTGAGCGCTGCCAGCAGCAGCCCGAATACGTAGAAACGGCTCGCGATGAACAGCGAAATCGCAATCATGATCATCAGCCGGTACAAAAAGGACGCGATCGCATAGAACACCAGCCATGGCGGCTCGGAACCAGATGTTGCCGGGTTCACCGCGTCTTTGCTGAACAACAGGTGGCGTTGGCACAGGTACCAAAAATACTTGTTGGCGCGCGGCCCCATATTCGGGATTTCTAGTAAATCCGAAAGGATGAAATAGCCATCAAAGCGTAACAGCGGGTTGCCGTTGAACAGCAGCGTCGAGACCCCACCGATCAGCATCACGTTATAGGCAAAGGCCTTGGCCATGCCCGGCTCTGCGTTCAGCCAGAAGATTAGCGCCATCGCTGCCAGGGTCAGCTCAACCAGTATCCCCGCAGCCCCGACTGCCACGCGCTGCCATTTTGAACCGAACGCCGTGGCTTGCGAGGCATCGACATAGGGCACCGGCATGAAGATCAGCAGCATCAGCCCAATCTCACGCACCTCCCCCCCCCACCATTTTGTGGCATAGGCATGCCCAAGCTCGTGCAACCCCTTCACCAGCGGATAAGCGCACAGGATCAACGCGATGTTTGACCCCGCAAGAATCTGGTCTCCCGCGCTCTGTGTCAATGCCGGCCAGTTGAACACCATCAGAACCAGAGCCGTCAGGATGAAGCACACCCAAAACGCCATGAACCAGCGGGTAAAGATCGGGGTAACCAGCCATTTGGTGCGTTCCAAAAAGGCATTCGGGTCCAGCAGTGGCATGCGAAGTGCCAGCGGGTTACGAAAATGGGCGAACGTCTTCTGGCGGTTCAGGCGCTGTGACCGGCTGGACAGTTCGATCAGGTCGGGCGTGGCATCGGCAGCGATCAGATCCGCTTGGTACAATTGGCTCAAAAGCCGGATCGCGTCGCCTTGCGTCGGGGGATCATCGGGAAAACGGTCGCAGGCATCCTGCCAGAGCGATTGCAGGGTGCGCTCGCCGTTCATGCGGCCAAGGAGGTAGTGGCCTTGTGGGGTGAGACGATTGAACTTGCCCGACTGGTGGTCCTGGACAATCACCCAGACCATGCCGCGGAAGATCTGACGATGATAATCCACTTGGCGGCGGACCCTCGGCTTAAGCGCGGCCACTCTGTACCAATCGCCCGAAAGAAAAGGACCGGCCATCCCTATACCGGCCAGTTCGTCCAGATAGCCATGCGCAACCAGTCTGTCACCGGTTTGAACCAGATCGCATACATCGGACGTTTTTCGATCTCGATCCGGGCAGCCCCTTGCATCCCGTGCCGCAGTTCAGGTGCCGGGTCGTCCAGCCCTGCCACGACGCGGAATGTGGTGCGCCCTTCCCCATAGTCGGCAATTGGCAAGACCGACCGGATGTGCAGAGCATATGCACGGTCCGGCAGTGCAGTCAGCCGCAGCACAGCGGATTGTCCCGGCACAACATTGGCAATCTGGCGTTCATCCACTTTCAGCACGATCCGGAAATCGGCGATTGGCGCAATGCTCATCAACGGCTCGCCCCGGCTGACGGATGCCCCAATAGACCGGCTCATATCGCCGGAAATCACCAAGCCGTCAAAAGGCGCGCGCAGTTGCGAGCGCTCAAGCTGGTTGTCGATCAAAAGGATCTGCGAGTCTGCCTGCTGGATGCGCGCCTCGCGGATGCCAGTCTGCGAACGGTCCCGCGCCGCAATCGCGCTATCCAGTTCCAGTTGTTCCTGATGCTTCACCGTCGTCAAGCGCAAGCGTTCCAAAACCAGATCACGGTCATCCAGCCGGATGACCACCTGCCCCTGCGTGACCAAATCACCTTCGCGCGCATTGGCTGCCGCAATGAACCCGTCAAAGCTTGCCGCGATCACCCGCTGAGTTGACCCTTCGACCGAGGCATTGGCAGCAACAGTCAGCGTTTGGTGCACGGCCACCATCAGTATCAGCCCCAGAACTGCGGCGCTGACGACAACCTTACGCAAGAAATGCTGCGGCCCGACCAGCGCACGCGCCTGATTTTGTACAACTTCCAGTGCCTTGGTGATGAGCCATCGATCATTCTGCCGCTTTTCAACCAGGATGGGCGAGATCACGGTGACGACAGCTTCCAGCATTTCCACTTCGGCGGGCTGAAACGGATCGGCCTTGGGGCGTTCGAACACCATCGCGCCGACATAGGCCACGCCATCAAACATTGGCACGGTAAAGATGCAGGAACCGCCGACGTTGCGATCCATCGCCTCATGCGCCACCGACAGGGCCCCCTCCTCGCTGTTCGGCTGGGGCCACAGCATTGCGGTTTCCTGATCTATCGCCTCATCCATCACCGCTTCAATGTTGCGCACATCGCGCAGGTTGCGTGAGAACTGCGCAGCGTTAGAAATCGCCCGCACTCGGGTCTGCCTGCGCTTGTGTACCCCAATCGAGGCACGGTCACAGCGAAACCTTTGTGCCATATCCGTAACGGCGGCCTGCGCCGCCTCCAGATAGCCGCGCCGTTCCGCTACCGCGATCACGGTGTGGAGGGCGGCCGCCGCCGAGTTGTAGCTGCGCCCTGAGCGTGCAATGCCCTCCGCACGAAACCGGTCCTGAAGCCAGCCCGCGCTCAATTGAACCAGCGCAAGTAGCTGCGTCATCGCCGCCTGATCGACAAGGCGGACCTCGATCCCCACCGCCCCCATAGCGTCGCCATCAACCAAGACGGGCACGACTAGCGATGTCAGCTTCTGGTCCTGATCCTGCACCGCCCCTGGCAGTTTTCCGGAGACGATGATCTGCCCGCGATCATAAGCATTCTTCAGGGCCTCCAGCAAAGCCTGGCCTGCGAGGCGGTTTGCAGGGTGTTGCGCGCAGGGAACCGCGTTGCCGTCGGCATCAAATCCGATCACCGTCAGAAAATGCAGCTCTGTGCCGCGCAAGGCAAGCATGCGAGGCAACAGCGACGCCATCCAATCGCGTGCTAGTTCATCTGTCGAAGCGGCCTGCGCCAGTTGCTGCAACAGCTGTAACTCGTCAAGTTCCGCCTGCTGCCGGTCGTGTTGTGCCTCTGTGTCTCCGTGAGCGAAGATCTGCGGCGCCGATCCGATCATCCCTCATCGACCTTTAGGGTCCCGTGACGGCTTTCATAGGTGTTCAGCACGTCCAAAAGGATGCGGCTCAACCGCTTTGCGGCATAGGGCGTCAGGATCTGACGGTGATTGAGGTCGATCCGCATCACGCTGTCGGCCTCGGCATTCCAACTGCGTGTGATCCCGAAAAAAATCTCGATCTGCTCACGCGTGGCTTGCACGTTTATCACGTTGGAAAACGAGGTTTCCATCTTGTCGTCATACCATTCCACCACGCCGGTTCGGCTGGTTTCAGTTCTGCTTGGCTCGTCGTTCTTCATAGCATCTCCCAAAACTGATTACTCAATCTAATCGGTTGCACTCTATCTGGCAGCACGCGCCAGAAGGAAGCGTTGATAGGCAGTCAGCGCCGGAGCAGCTTTTACCACCACGGGCGGCGTCACCACGACTGGGGGTGTGACGACCACAGGTGACGTCACAACCACAGGCGGTGTAACAACCTCGGGAACGTCAGGGGTGGTCACTATGGTGCCGTTCCGGGCGGCCATGAACCGCTGGTAGGCGGTCATGGGCGGAGCGGCAGTCTCAACCACGGGTGGCTTCTCGACGATCAGTGGCACCACAACCACGGGCGGCGTCACGACCACAGGCGGTGTGACAACCTCGGGAACGTCCGGGATGGTCACGGTTGTGCCATTCCGGGCGGCCAGGAACCGCTCGTAGGCGGTCATGGGAGCAGCAGGCGTCTCGACAACCGGCGGCGTCACCGGGTCCATGGTTGTTGGGGGAGGAGACGTTGGAGTTTCCGTTCCTGGCACCGGTGTGCCGACCGCCGTAGTTGGTACCATCCAGAAACCGCCCTTGTCATCGACATAGGCGAACAGCACACCGCTGGCCGTCTTCAACTCGGTGAGCTTCGATGTTCCGGTCGTCACCGCGCGTTTATCGGCGGTAACCGGCACAAATGCCTTGGTGGTCGCATTGTAAGTATAGGTCGAGACACCGTTAGTCGCGCCGGCAGTCAGTGCGGAGCCAACAGTGATTTTCACTGCCTGGCTTGCAAAGGCCGCTTTGGCCGCCGTCGGGGTACTGCGGCCATAGGTGCCGTTCAGCTTGGTCACATCCACACCGGAAACCTTCGCGGAGAGCACGGATGCTCCACTGCGGTTCACGGCCATCTGTGCGGAGCCTTTCACACCGTGGGCAACATCGCCAAGCGTCGATTTGATGATCATGTCCTGCGCGCTAGCCGCGAGCATATAAGTCTGGTTCACGCTGTTGGCGGTTGCGCTGTCAAGCAGTTCCACAGCCCGGCGCATAACCTTTGCCGTGGTTCCGGAAACACTTTGATCGACGGATTGAACAGCCCCGCCACTGACAAGACGCAGCACATTGGCGTTGCCCGCCACCACGACATTGCCTTCGCGGGCGTGCCCGTCTGAGGTCGCCGCCGGGACGGTTTCGTTAAGCGCGCCTGACCCGCCGAACAGGATATCGGCTCCGGCCACGTTCGCGGCCACCGAAACCAAGCCACCGAACAAGCCGGAAGACCCGCCGATGATGTCATCCTGCCCGCCATTGCCGAAGATCACGTCGGCACCGGACCCGCCTTCGATGTAGTCATCGCCGTCGGTACCAACGCCGTTGAAGTCGAGGACGGACGCCTTGACCGCTAGGAACGTGCCGCCGCCGCCGCCGGTAATTTCAGGCGTACCGATCGAACCAAAGGCATAGTCCAGCATCCCGCCCGACGCAGCGCCCTCCAGCAGCACCGCGCCACCTGTGGTCGCGGCAGCGGACTGACCGTTGATCACGGCGTTGGTGTCTTTCCACCCCAGCAGTTTGGCATAGGCTGCGGCACCGCTCCAGGCACCAATGCCCAGGTTCTCGAGGGAGTCTGCGGTGCCGTTGCGATTGAGGTCCAGCGCCCCGTCGCCCTGGATAACGTCAATACCGGCCTGACCAAAGATCATGTCATTGCCAGCACCACCCGCAATATAGTCATTGCCATAGGTCGAGGCGACCACGGTGGGCGAGGTAAACAGCCAAATCGCGCGCGCCGGACCCTCCGGATTGGCCTGCGCAAGTGTGCTGACCGTGGTGGCACCCGTAATGGTCCGCGTGCGCGCATCGGTCGCGGACCGGATCAAGAAACCACTGTCGCCGAGGATTACGTCATGGCCCGCGCCGCCATCAATCAAGTCGCCCCCATCAGAGGATGCCGTCGCGCTGGCCGAGGTGGCCATTGCTGACGTCAGATAGTGGCCGCCGATGATGTCATCATCCCCGGTTCCGCCATAGATCGTATCCGCACCCTGGCCACCAACGACAAGATCATCGCCGGTGCCCCCGTTGATCACATCCGCGCCACCGCCATGGGTTGCCCCGGTAAAGGTCGACTGGATCGCGTAGCCCGCAGAAATCTGCAGGAAGCGTGTCGGGTCGATGGTGCCGGAAATGCTCACGTGGTCGCCAAATAGCAGGTTGTTGCCCGCCGATGTGCTGATCCGGTCTGTGCCGGTTCCACCGATGATCAGGTCATTGCCGGCGCCGGTGGTGATCACATCATTGCCACCCGAGGTAGAGAACAGCGTTTCCACCAATGTCGGCAAGTTCGCGCCGGTCTGCGGATTGGCGAAGACCACCCGACCATGATCGCCCAGGATCGTGTTGGCCCCAGCTGCCGTGCCGATTGCGGCCCCGGCCGAGGTTATGATGGTATCGTCCCCCGCCCCGCCCAGAATGAGCGCGCTGCCGAGGCCGGTCTTGATGGTATCCGCCCCGCCATTGGTGCCCACAACCGTGGTCACGCTTGACAGCGTCATCGGAACCTTGCCAACCGCGGCAAGCGAGGCATAGCCGGTCAACACGCCTTCATCCCCGAGGATGACGGCCGCGCCATTTCCGGTAGTGATCACATCGGCGTAAGCGCCCCCGACAATGATCGCCGCCCCGTTGCCGACAGTGATGGAATCAGCTCCGCCCAGACCCGAGAACGTGCTTTCGATCCGGGTTGCCGCGCCGTTTACCGGCTCGAAGGTCAAGGTGGCGTGGTCACCGACCACGATGCTGGCCCCCTGCGTGGCAGAGCTGTCGCCCAGAGTGATGGAATCGGCACCAACGCCGCCCATGACGATGTTCGAACCTGTGCCGGCAGCGATTATATCCGCCCCGCCCATGGTCGCGCTGAGGCTGATGATCGAAGTGATCGTGTGCATCGCAGCGCCCGCGGGCTTGACGCCCGTGGCGGTGCTAGAGATGCGGGCATTGTCACCAATGACCACATTGCTGCCGTTGCCCAAGGTTATCCGGTCAAGCCCAGAGCCACCAAGAACGATGTTCGCGCCGTTACCGGCAACGAGGGTGTCGTTACCGTCCGTCGTGCCCAAAAGGGTTTCCACCCCGATCACGATCTGGTCCATGCTGGTCGTGGCAAAAGTTATCAGCGCATGATCGCCAGTCAGGATGTTGGCCCCTTCGCCACCATCCAGCGTATCCGCGCCAGTGCCGCCGACCAGAATGTCATTTCCGCCGCCAGAGCGCAGAATATCAGCGCCGCCCAGCAGAGTGCCGGTTGAAGTGATGGAGTTGATCGCGCGCTGCCCGGTGCTGCCTTGACGGAACACGATATCCGCAGAGTCCCCGATCAAGACATCATTGCCGATGGCATCGCTGCCCCGGCCGCTCAGTGGCCCGATCCGGTCCGCACCAAAGCCACCTATCAGGATGTCGTTGCCGGTGCCTCCATCGATGATATCCGCGCCGCCTTTGGCAATATCGGTCGACCGTGCCGCCGCAACTAGCCAGACTTGGCCCAACAACAAAGCGCCGACCTGGCTTTCAAGTGTACCCAGATCGCCGAAGATCAGATCGTCGCCAGCACCGCCAGAAATAGTATCTGCCGCAGCTGTGCGTGGATCTGCAGACAGCTTGCCCGTCGTGACCTGGGATGCGCCTTCGACGGATACGGCGCGCGTCGCCAGATTGATCCAGACTCCGCTGTCACCAAACAACAAATCGTTGCCGCCATTGCCGCTGATCACGTCAGAGCCGGACCCGCCCGCAATCAGATCGGCCCCTTGGCTGCCCAGGATCGTATCATTGCCGGTGCCGCCATCGATCACGACACGGACCACGCCTGCGGTTCCGGTCGCTACTTGCGACACGTCGATCGTATCGCCATTGCCCGACGCAGTTTTCGTCGCATCAAAGAGCCAGCCGTTCCCGTTCTTGGCCCCGACCGCATCGCTGTAGCGCAATCCGGCGGTGTCGCTGTCGCCATAGATCACCAGTGTCGTGCCGTCAGACACGTTCAAGGCCGTGATCTTGTCAGCCCCGGCCCCGCCATAGATCACTGTGGTGGCGACGAAGGCGGTGCTGTCGGCGGTTGCCGTTGTGTCGGTGATGACGAATGTGTCATCGCCTTTGCCCAACAGAACCTCGATGGTCTCGAACCCGCTGTAAGATACGCCCCGCTGGTAGACCAAGCCGCCATTGCCATCAGCATCAGCGCCAAGCGTCACAGCCCCGGTGGCCATACCAAGCCCGGCAACAAGTGTGCGCTGGCGTCCGTCAAACCCGGTGGAGTTCTTCATGGTCCCGGTCAGGCCCGCATTTGCGCCGTCGCTAAAGAACACGACCCAGTCATTCGCCGCCGTTTCCAGCGTCGAGATGGTGACAGTCTTCGGCCCTCTGTAGGTCTCGGCCTTCAGCATCACCGGCTGGCGGTAGGCCAGCGTGTTGACCCGCGCCGCATCCAGCGTGATCGCACCAGCCAATGCCGACAGCTGATGTGTTCCCGCATCAAAGGCTTTCAGCGCGCCGCTCTGGCCGCTTGTTCCCGATGCCGTCGTGTTGGCCGCCAGAACCCACGCCTCAGAGTTGGTTGCCGCCGGATCCGCAAAGCTGACCCCGGAGCCGCCAAAGCTTCCCCCGAAGCTACCGCCGCCAAAGCCCGACCCTGCGGGCTGGCCGATGATCACAGATTTGGTCACATCGCCGGACAGCGAAACCATGTCGCTGCCCAGATCGCCGATGATCCGAGTCGCGGTCAGCGCACGTGTCGATTGCACGAAGATGGAGTCGTCGCCTTCGCGGGCGTCCAGCTCGATGAACTCTTCGGTTCCAGACAGGCTGATGCTGCGACCCGCACCCCATATGCCGTTTTCAGCTGACACAAAGGCATCTGCGCCTTCAGTACCAAAGACGCGCAACGTGTCATTGCCGACACCACCCACGATCTCAACGATGCCGTTCGCCTTGTAGCGGTTGAGTTCAGTCTGCGATCCTGCACGCAGCAGCGAATGGACCGCAAGGCTGTCATCTGCGTCGCCACCTTCAAGACGCAGCAGCGCATTGTTGGAATAGACGTTGAACGTATCGGTGCCGGTTCCGCCACGAACCAGCGTGTCATAGCGGATGCCGTTCGAAACCCAGCCGCGCGTGGTTTCGGTTGTGGTGATCCCATCGGTGCCGCTGCCGAATGTGCTGCCGACCGCTGGGGCCGTCCCGAAGATCTGCCCGATCAGGAAGGTATCATTGCCCTGTCCGCCATCCAGAATCATGACGGTGCTGTTGTCATCGGACACGAATAGGTCGTCGCCCGCTTGGCCAGCGACCAGCAGTCCGCCGTTGATATTGGCGTTGTAGCTGATCCGTTCCGCCGTTGCCGGACGCGCTGCGGCGTTCGCCAATTGCTGCTCTGGTGTGCCATGCAGTAGGGCGACGTAGCCCTCGCGGCTCAGGAAGGCATCGCGCTCGGCCGTGCCCAGCACCACCAGACGGTCCGTACCCCGGTTCGCAGCACCGCTGTCAAACACCTTGATATTATAGTTCACGGCATTCACAGCACCGGTGGCTGACCCGTGCGTCAGGATGTTCACCTGATCACTATCCGCCCCGCCGTCAATGAGCAACGTATCGGTCTGGCCCTGCCCCGGCAGACGGATGATATCGATGATATCATCGCCCGCACTGCCATAGATGATCGAGGTGCCACCAAGGGCGATCAAGTCCCGCATCTGCAGGTAATCTGCACCCGCGCCAAGCTCAAACGTCGTCGTGGCCGATCGGATCGCCCCATCGACCAGATAGACAGCGTCAACTCCGGCACCCGCATCGATCAGAGTTGCCTTTGTGACGGTGATGGTGCCACCGTCCTGCACGAACCGGTCGTTCCCGTCGTTCAGCTTGATCGTGAGGAAGGAAGTGCTGATCAGGGTCGTGTCCGTCAATGTCACGACATCCTGCCCACTGGACAGATCAACCGTCATGCCGCCGCGCCCGGTTGTGACCGTGCTGCCTTGCAGTGTCATGGTCGTAGTGCCGGCCCCCGTGTTCAGAACGTAGAGCCCGATCGAAGCGTTCAGATCGCCCGTCACCTCCAACACTTCGGCGCCGCCGTCATCAGCCCCCAGATTTATCACCACATCCGCATTACGGCTGAGCAGCGCGGCATCTACCGTGATCCGCACCACGTCACTGCCCGCGCTGGTGGTTATCCCAGTTTGCCCAGTGGCCGTGACCACATCATTGATCACGATCAGGTCAGAACCTGATCCGCTGGCCAGCAGGAACGCCCCACCGGCAGTCGCGGCCTTGTCCACCAGATAGCTTGCAGCTCCGGCACCGGAATTGGTCAGGGTGATGTTGGTTGCCGCCGTCAGCGTGTCGTAAAGCGAAACGCTAGCGGTGCCTGCGGAAACCGACCCCAGATCGATCAGGATAGCCCCGGTCTCTGCCGTGACGGTGCCGTTCAGGATGATTACATCCGCTCCGGCCAACATAGAAAGCGTGACATTCGTTCCGGCAGTCAAATCGCCGTCAATAGTGATCGCATCGCTGCCATTGGCGAGATCAATCAGAACGAAGGTGCCCGTCGTCACATCGCCGACAATCTCGATCACGGCGCCATAGGTGCCTTCGTTCTTGAGGGTGAGCGACGTATGGGCGTCGAGCGATCCGCTGACCGACAGCGTATCCGGCGCACCGGGCCGCCCCAAGCTACCCGCGCCACCGACACCCAGATCCACAAGGATCAGGCCCGCCGTACTGGTCATATCGCCAAGCACCGTGACGCTGTCAGAATCCGCACCGGTGCCGATCGACATGGCACCGCCCGAGAGCAGGTCCTTGGTGACGCGCACCACGTCCTTGCCGGAGCCGGTGACAACGGTCAGCGCCCCCCCGGCAGCCATTCCGCCGACGATCATCAACTCTGCACCAGCAGGGCCTGCCGCCTGCAACGTGATATTCGCGCCGGCGATGATATCGCCTTTGACAATATCGAAGGTCTGGGTAACCCCAAACAGCCCTGAGCCAAGATCAGCCAGAATAGAACCGGTGACGGCTTTCAATGTGCCCTCGATTTCAATGGAATCGGATCCGGTTCCCGTGGTCAGGGTCGCGTTGCGCCCTGCAGTCACAATCCCCATGATCGAGACAGAATCCGCCCCTTGATCGCTCTGGATCAGCAGATCTCGGCCCGCCACCAGGTCTTTCGACACAGCAACCGCAAAATCTGCCAAGCCGCTGGCTTTGATCGTGATGTCAGTTCCAGCCAAAATCCCGCTATTAGCAAAATTAAGGGTTTGCTCTGTTCTGATCTTGGAGTCGCCAAGGTCCAACAGTACCGCACCGGTCACCGCGTGGATGCCTTTGGGCAGACTGATCACATCCTCGCCACTACCCATCCGGATGCGCACATCCCTTTGCGCCTTCAGCAGCCCTGCGACTGCGATGCTGTCATCGCCGCCTCCCGTCCAGATATCGATATCGCGGCCCGCAGTTAGCGTGGCAACTCCGGTCACGGCAATCGTCGTTCGGCCTGAGGTGTCCGGGTTAACTGTGGTTTCGCGCCAGACTGCGGTGTTTGAATAGTCGGCACTGCCCAGATCAATTTGCGGACCGGTTGAGCCACGATACTCATAGACGACCGGGCGGTTGTCCGTCGTGACCCGCACCAGATTGCCTTTGGCAAGATAAACCGGCTGACTGACCCCCACGACCGCAGACACGGCAGTTTGCGGCAGTTTGTACATCAGGATATCGCGCGACGCGGCGACCGCGCCCGAAACCGTCAATTGGTCAAGCAGATCCCCGTCAGTGCCCAGATCAAACAACACGTCACCTGCCGTGGCGGTCAGAGTGCCGGTCAGCGCGATGGTATCGCTGCCGCTGCCGGTCAGGAAGTACAGGCTTGCGCCGGTAAATGCGGCAGTTGCCGTGATGCTGTCGCCGCCCGATCCCGTGCTGGTCAGTACATGGCCGCCGGCAGCAATCGCGCCCTCCATCCGGATCTGCGAAGTACCAGTTCCGGTGATGCGCAGTTCAAGATTGCCCCCAGCAGAGACCCCTCCATCGATCAGGTCGATGATTTGGGCCGATGCTGTCGGACTGTTGGCAAGATCAAGAATGATGTTCCCGGTCGTTGTCTGCAATCCGCCGGTGACCTGTAGAGTATCCGCCCCACCGCCGGTCCGAATTTCAATGTCGCGTCCGCCGGACAGCGAACCGAGGGCGCTTACGGTTATCGTTGCCCGCCCGGTATTTGCGAAGATATCTGCGGCGCGCCACAGGGCGCTGTCGGCATAGTCGGCGGCTCCGATATTCTGCGTTCCGGTCGTACCAAGATACTCATGGATCACGGCCTTATTGCCCGTTGTCACCTTCACCAGATGACCGCGCACCAGGAAAACGGATTGCGCGGTTCCGGGCGTTGCGGACCAGTCGGTCTCGGCCCGTTTCGAAATAAGGATGTCCTGCGACGCCGTCACGGCGCCGTTGATTGTCAGCGTATCGAGTGTGTCAGTGTCGTCGCCAAGATCGATGACGACATTCCCTGCCGTGGCAGACAGCGTCCCGCCAAGGGTCAGCACATCGTTGCCACTGCCCAGCATCAGGTAGACGTTTTCTGCCGTGAGGTTACCAGTATGGGTCACTCTATCGACGCCGCCGCCGGTCAAAAGCCAGAAATCGCCGCCGCTGGTGAAGGTCCCCATCAAGGAGACGGTATCCCCCTGGCCTGCGCTTGTGGTGATGCGGGTATCGCCCGAAACCGACGTCAAGGTGCCCGCGACAGTTACGTTACCGCCCAAACCATCCAGATCGCCATGATCGGTATTGATGATCAGGTCCGTGGCCGCGGTAACAACCGCCAAAGACGCAACCGTCAGGTTGTCACCGGCGTTCAGCGTGATGCTGCCTTCGGTCGAGGCCAGCCTGACTCCGGCATTCACGGTGATATTATCGCGGTTGTCCGCACTGCTTTCTTTCGCGGTGTAAACGATATTCCCGACGACAGAGACATTGGATGCCACAGTGATCGGACTGCGCGCCGTTACGATCGCATCGCCACCGGAATACATGCCAAGCGCGTCTTCAGACGCGACAATTGTCCCGATCGTCAGATCACCGACGTTGACGATGTAGGTGCTGCCCAGAGTGGACCGCCCCTGAACCATCGCGACCGTCGAATAGAGTTCCTTGTCACTGCGACCGATGTTCTGCTGGGCGACCAGATAGGCCTTGCCACCCGCAACGTTGGAATTCCCCAAAATGGCAGAGTTCAGGATGCTGCCTGTCAGCGCGGTCAGGAATGCCGTCGCATCGGACGCAACCGTGACCAGACCGAGGAACAGGTCGCCGGTGGTTTCGGTCAGATACATGTGCTCGGCGCTGGTGGCATTTAGTATGCCAACGCCCCCAGCGGCCATGTTCAGATCCAGCTCATTGCCCGCAGCACCGATGAAGCCGAGCCGCGCGATCAAGGTGATGTTGTTGCCGGTGATGTCCGCAAAGGGGTTCGAGGTGGTGATGGCGTTGTCGCCGCTCAACGGATCAGAGGCGGTCGTCACATCAACCGCATCAAACATTGAGATCGCCGACACCAGCGTCACATCGCCACCGGCATAGATGTTGCGCACCCACAGATCACCAAAGGCTTCGGTAAGCACCACATTGCTGCCGGCGAAGACTGTCACCCAGCCGTTGCCCGCCGCGCTGCCATTGCCGCGAGCCTCGATGTCGAATGCATTGCCCGCTGAACCGATCGACCCGGACGCCCGCATCCGGATATCATTCGCTTCGATGTTGACAAAATCGGCATTCAGCGCGTCCAGAACGGAACCGGCCTTGGCCCAGATATCGACATCGCCCGACTGCGAATAGATCGTCGCAATCCCCATGTCGCCCAGAGTTTCGCCAAGCCATACATCGCCCTGCGCACGCACAGTGATATTGGCGTTCGGATCGGTCAGGTTGACCCAGACCCGGTTTGCCTCCGTGCCGATCTGGCCCTGCCCGGCTTCGAGCACCAGATCGTTCTCGGACGTGATCGTGGCCACGCCATCCGCCGCGATCGTAAAGATCGAACCCGAGGTCTTGATCCGAGCCGAGTCGCCAACATTCAGTACGTTCAATCGAATATCGGATTCCGAACCAAGGAAGGTGTCTCCGCCCGATGTCGTCGAGACTCCGCTGGTCAGCGTGACGTCGAAATCTTCGCGCAGTTGGATCTGGACGTATTTGATGTCGACCTTTTCGTTGATCGTAATCCCGATGTTGCCTTCTGCCAGCAGCGTTTCAGCCACTGTGATGGTACCCCCGTTGATCGCGATGATCGTATAGGCGGTTGCCGAAGAATTCACATTCAGCGACGGGCGCTTGTCGCCTTCGACGCCTTCCGCTGCAGACGATACATTCGAAAGAATAATCTTGTCGCCGATTGTAAGCCCGGAGAACGTTCCGCCATCGTAGCGCGTGATGGTCTGGCCGGAAATATTGACACTGGCATTGAAGATTTCGCCAAGCGGATTCAGCGCGACGACCGAAACAGTGACGGATTGCAAATTCTCCGCCGTCGACAGGGTTTTACCCGTCGATTCAAATACCATATCAGCGCCATTGATCGACAAAATCTTGTAGAAAGACCCTTCGCCGGTCACGTTGGCTGTCGAGCCTTCGATCTGGATATAGTCACCGATCTTGAATTCGGCACCCCAAGTGCCGCCATCGGTGCGGTGCATCGTATTGCTGCCCGTCACGAAGTTCACCGTGGCCTTAACTCGGTCGCTGGTTAGGAAGTTGACATCCTTACGTTCGGCAGCGGCAAGCAACACGCGTTCGTCATCGGACAGGGTGGCGCTCATGTTGATCAAAACCTGCCCCCCGGTCGTGCCGATGTTGTCGCGGACCGAAAGGATCAGATTGCCTGCTATGATATTGGCATCCTCGATCGTCGTCGAGGTATCTGTCACGGGCTGCAAAAGGCCCACGCTGAAGCCATAGAGAAGCTCATCCGGCGTCCAGATCTTGATGGACGCCTCAATGCTCAAAATTTCGTCAGCATCGAGCGGCACCACATAGGCTGCAATATATTCGGTGGTGGCAGCGCTATAATCCGCGTGAAGCGTCCGAAGTTGCTCGGTGCGCGATACTTTCAGCGTCGTGACTTGCAATCCCGCAGAGGTAAGAGCGTCGGTTTTCTGACCTTCCGTCGCCGTGGCCCACGTAATGCCATCGGGCAAAGAGGCCTCGGCATAGGACTGAAGCAGGGACGCTTCTTCCTCGGGGTTCAGCACCATGATTTCGCTGCTGCCTGCGATCACTGTCTCAAAATTCTCGCCCTGCAGCAAACGCCAGGTCCAGTAGGTCTTGTATTCCCGTGTTTTTGCAGCAGAGAGGCTGTCCTTGGCTTCCTGAACCTTGGCGCCGGCACCCGTCTCTTCGGTCAGTTGCAGATCGGTCCAGACCGAGGCCAGCAATGCCTCAACCGCGCGCGTATCGACCACAGCGTTGTTGTTGCCATCCATCAGACTACCCGTGCCGACGCGCAGCGAGACCGTTTGCCCCGGTGACCGGAGTTCGAATACCCGCAGGTCGCCCGAGATTTCCTCGACATAAATGCCACCTGCGGCGGTCCCTGTCAGGGTATGCGACGCGCGGTTTCCGGTATCGATGCGTACCAAGCTGGTAGATGAACCAACCGCCCCACCTGTTGAGGCCAAAACCATGGCACCACCAGAGACAAGACTGGAAGAGGTGCCAAGGATGGCACCCGCCGCACTGAGTGATACCAGCCCGCGCGATTCTTGCGCCGTGCCTGCTTTGCGCACCGCCGTGATCGTGCCGACATTCAGCACACCATCAACTTCACGGATGTGGATATTGCCGCCGCTGGACGCGTTTAGGATTGTGTTCGGAATTGAGTCAGCCAGATCAACCTGCAGGGGCGCGAGAGTGGTGCCGATGCCGTTTCCGGCGGTCAGGTTCACAGTCTTGCCGCCAACACTGGCCAAACTTTCGCCGCCCATCGTGGCTGTGGTGCTGATCGTGCCGGATGTGATCAGCGTGGTCGTGCCGGTCAGGTTGGTCAACTTGCCCGCAACGACGATATCGGCATTGCGGGCATTGATGCTAATATTGCCGGCAGTATTGTGCAGGAAGCTGATGCCAATCGGACGATCAGCCTCGATGCTGTGGATATTCGAGGTGAACTCCCCGTTAATTCTTTGATATTCGTAGGTGTAGGTCTTCTTGCCGTACCAGCTTTTCTTCACACTGTACTGCGTCTGCTTCCAGCCCGTCGTTGATGTCGTGACAGTATTGCTCGAATACATATAGGCGTCACCGTCATTTCCGGTGTCGAGGTAGAAGTAGTTCGAATTCGGAACAAGCTCGGCGTTGAGCGTCTGCTTCACCGGTGCGACGGGAATATTCTCGGTACCAAGATCAATGATCCCGAGCCAGCCGCTTTCCGACCACTTCGCCGTTTCCTTCACACGCGATGATACGCCCACGGTCCAGCCATAGCGATAGCCGGTGACGGGATTATAATTGATGGAGGTTGCCGCGCCGCCGGTTAGAACCGATGTCGAAGTAGAGGCAGAGCCAATGGTGATGCGATCTACTTTCACATCGCCATTGGCCTGCTTGGTGTAAATCGTTGTCCGGTTGCGCGCTTTGTCATTCAGCATGATGATGCCGTCGCCACGCGTATCGGCGTCGATGCTTTCCAGCGTCAGGTCGATGCCGGGAAGATTCATGTTATTGTCGATGTTGACCTGCGGATAACCCGAATAGGCGAGCAATTTGCCATTCTGGGTATTCACCACATTGCCAGTGAGTTCGATATACCCACCGGTCGGACGCAGGGCCTTGATGATCAGCGCATCGTTCTGCCGGTCATAGACCACCGTGAAATCAGTATTGTCGACTGCGATATTTTGGAAGTTGGCGCCTCTCACTCTTGCCCGCTCGATCAGAGCTTGCTGGCTCGAACCAAGGGTCAGATTGAAGGTTTGCTTGCCCGACTGAATCAAACCACTGACGTTGATGAATTCAGCGCTGATCGTTATCCTGTTCGACATAATCGATGGAACTGTCGGCTGGATATTGAGATACGCCGTGATTGCGGCATCTGTCGCCGCAACCGAGCCGTTGCCAATCATGCCCGTCGCCAGAAACTGACCATAGGGATCACCGCCGACGTGTTGCATCAACGCGCCAGAGATATTGATGCTGCTCTTTGAAACAATGCTCAGCTCGGCCGCCGCTATTTGACCGAAGACCGTGATCGATCCGCCGTTCGAAGGGTTTAGGATCTCCACACGGCTGGTGCGGGCAATGATATCGCCAATCACCCGAATTTCCTGTGGCGACGGTGTAATTCCCGTATTTCCGTCCAAGAAGGTGTTGATGTTCGTCACTTGGATAGAGATCTGTGGCATGGAACTTGTCCGGTCCACACTTTCCGCCGTGATGCCGAAGGTGGCGGTCTTGGTGGAGTCCGAAGCGCCGATGCCCGACAGGTTGTCGTTATTGAAATTCCTGTTGCGAATATTTTCCTGGTTTATCCAGGTCTTCGCCTGCGCCGCAGTCGTTCTGCCTTCGGTCACCATGGTCACATCGGTGCCATTGAAGTAGATGCCGCCGTTGGTATCCGGGATCGTGATGTCACCCAGATAGAGCTGTGCAAACGAATCGCTGAGGATCGTTATGCTGGCATTCTTCGGCACATCAATCAGCCCGCTGCCCGACAACTGGTCGGCAAATATACGGACCCGGCCAGCTGCGGCCTTGATGTAACTAATCTGGACCGTATCGACCTCTGGCGTCAATGGCACAACGGTGCCATCGGGCATGGTTTCGGCCAGCCCCAGAAGAAGAAGCTCGCCTTCGATCCGCGTGATCTGCGCTGTGTAGAAAGCCACCAACGTTGCGTTGTTCGAATAGGTCTGAATATTGTCGCGCGCGGTCGCGATCATATCAAACTGAGCAGATTCCAGCACCTGGCGACCGGCAGTAAATCCGATATCGCTGACGAACACGCCGTCGATCCATTCACCCGTCGAATTGGCCGTGTCAATCACGGTATCCCCGACAGAATTCACCACCAGCGTCAGTTCGACATTACGCTTGATGCCGGTGCGGATCGTTCCGTTGTTGACGACATCGCCCATGATGACAGAGCGCGTCGCACCAGCGCCCGAGCCGACGCTGCCGCCCCCAAGCGCATTGCCGACCGCTGAGGCCCAGTTGGTCGCCTTGGCTACGCCTACGACGCTGGCAATGTTGAAGCCATCGGCGTTCAGGTCGATATTGGCATAACCCTCCAGCGTTGCTCCGGCATCGATCTGCACCAGATTGTGCGCTTCATAGAGGGCACGGGTCTTGAGGCTGGAGATCGGGATAAGCGACCCGGCAAAGTTATCCACCCGCATTTCCAGCGAATGTTCCGATAGGCCCAGATTCCGGTCCGTGCCGGTGCTGATGAACATGTCTTCGGCGGCCCGGACAAAGGCGCCGGAGTTGAACACGATCCGGTTCGTCGGCGTCACATCAGCCTTGGCATAGCCAAGCGCCACGGTCGCTGCCCCGAATGTCTCGGAGTAGGATTGCAGTTTTATGTCGGTGAAGCCATCCACCTCCATCTCAATCTCACCGTCAGACCGCAGCACAGCGCCCGGACCGACGATGATTTCGCCCAACACATCCCGTCCGTTGAACTCGGTATAGGCCCCCGCACCAGACAGCGCGCCGCCAGTAACCAATTTGGCCTTGTGCCACTGCTCAAGAGAATTGAACACCACGGCTTTCAGCGTACCATCGACCTCGGTGGTATCCACGACGCTGCTGGTGCCAAAGCGCACGCTGGTATCAAAATGCACGGTGGTCAGGGCATTGGCGCTTGCGCCAGACACAAGACCGCCGGTTTTGCCGTCGATATCAATCCAACCCTTCAGCAGGTTGGTTGCTTTGACGTCTAGGGTGCCCGCTCCGACAACCGAATAGTTACCTATTTCCGCCGCAACGGTCGAGTCGATGGTGTTGCTTGCCTCCGCACCTGACCCGGCCAGAACGCCGAAGGCGGTGGTGTCGATCTCCGCATCCGGATTTGCCAGATGCGACGCCGCAATCTGGAATGTGCCGATCACATTGATGGCAGACTTGCGTGCCGACGAACTCGCGTCCACGATCCCTGCAAAAACATCAGATGTAATGCGGGTGGTGGCTGTCGCCGCCGAGCCGCTGGCCAGGCCATAGGCACCGGCGACAACCCCCACGGAAACCGCATCGCTGCCAACGGCCCAGATGGACAGATTGCCTGCCGTCAGTTGAACGAGCTCACCAATCGTGGCGCTGACCCCGGTATTCGTCGTGCCCGAGGCAACGGCCGCACCCACACCGATCAGGCCACCTGCGACGGCCTTGGAGCGGATTCTCTGCTCGTCGCTGCCGCTGGCTGAGATCACGGCGTTTCCGCTGATCACCAGCGTCGCCCCGGCTTCAATGCCGGCATCGACCTGACTGGTATTCGTTGCCGTCGCGGACGTGGATTGCACACCCAGCAAAAGCCCGCCACCCGACGCGTATGCCGCTACATCTTCAATGACGTTGCCATTGATGCCGCCAGCCTCGGCTGTGACGCTCAGACTGCCCAAGTGATAAGTGCCGGAAATGCCGCCAACCGTGGCGGCAACCGTGCGACTGGTTGAGACGGCCGCCACACTGGCGCCCACACCCGCCGTCGCACCGACGGTCATGCCCCAGACCGTTGTCCGTTGCGAAAGCTCACTGAGCGCCGAGACGGTCAGGCTGCCTGCGGCCATCTCAACACCCGAAACACGGGCCGCAACCGAGCCGCCGGTGCTGATCGACGCTGTGCCGCCGCCTGCGGCCAATGCAAACAGGCCGATTGCGATGCTGGTCACATCGACTTCCGCCACCATTGTGGTCAGAGATCGCGCCGAAACGGTAGCGCTCCCGGTCAAAATGATATTCGTCGTCGTGCCGTCAACTTCGGCCAGCATCTTGTTTGTGTTGCTGATCACCGCATTTGCACCGCCACCAGACAGGGCGACCCCGCCGAACGATGCACTGACTGCGGATGCCGAAGACACAACTCTCACTGTGGCAGTATCCCGTGCCAAAACACTCATGTTCCAGGCGGTCACGTCGCTGTCGCGCACTCGTGCCGTTATTGTGTTCGACAGACTCGCATTGGCCAGCGAAACGGAGATCGCCGCAGCGCCGCCCAGACCGACGGAACCCGCAATCGAGGCCGATCGCACGGTTGCATTAATAGTACTGGAATCCGTGGCGACCACACTCAAGGTACCGTCGTATGCCGTAACCGTGCTGCCAGACATGATCGCGCTGACGTCATAGTCAATCACGTTGTCGGCACTCGCGCCGGACCCGCTGGCAGCGACAGCAGTCACGCCGCCTGCAACCGAGACGGCGAACCCTTCGACAAAAGCAATGATGCTTGAGATCATCGTTGCCGTGACTGCCACGCTGTCATAGGTCGAAGCTAGGCTGGCATTGGTGACAGTCGCCCGAACACCGCCGCCATTGCCGATGCTGTTATGCGCCAGCGATGCCCCTACTGAGATGCCCACACCTACTGCGCCCACCCCAATTGAGGCGGCAGCGGAAATCACCCGCGCGTCAATCGCCGCAGCACCGGTGGCACCAAGCGAGATGGAGGAATGTGCCGAAAGACTGATGCTATCCACAACGACCTGGGTCGTTGTGGTGATCACGTTCTGACTGTCAGCCCCTGCCCCACTGACGGCGATCCCGCCAGCCCCAAACCCGGCCGCCAAGGCAACCGAAGCGGCCTTGGCCTTGATCGTACTGTCATCATTTGCCTGCACACGTATCGCGCCGGTCGTGGCCCGGACTGATCCCAGACCACCAGACGAGGCATTGCGGCTCATAATGGCGCTTGTCGTGCTGCTAATGCTGTTGACGGCAATCGACGCGGCAATCGCCCCCGAAACGCCAACCATACCGGCCGCCACGCTCAGCGCAACAGCGCCCGCCAGAGCTTCGATCTTGGAAGAGTCCGCCGCAAGAACATCGACAAACGTCGCGTTGATATTGGTCGCCGATCCCAGAATTTGTGCGGTCGTCGTCGACCCGATCCTGTTTTCTGCTTCAACCCCGGCCCCCGAAAGTGCAACCCCGACTAGGCCCGCCGCCGCGGCGCCCGCACCGGCGACCACAAGCGCCTGAATGGACTGGCCGCTTGCGGCATTCACCGTCAGGCCGCCTTTTAATGCGGTGATGATGCTGTTTTCCACGGTCGCAATCGTGCAGCCGCGATTGGCGACGACGTCGCCCTGCGAATCAAATCCGATAAAGTTGCGCGAGATCGCCGCACCGATGCTGATGCCTACGCCCACTTTCCCAAGTCCGACAGACAGCGCTGTGGCAACGACGGCGGCGTTGATGCGCGCATCACTTTGCGCTTCTACAAGCACGGCACCA
>Ga0105050_10002464_pt1 | contig 26436 bp, 23 predicted proteins | sample FRY01_FD_78088 | JGI IMG/M metagenome (GOLD analysis project Ga0105050, IMG submission 78088) | Freshwater microbial communities from Lake Fryxell liftoff mats and glacier meltwater in Antarctica - FRY-01 | ecosystem: Environmental > Aquatic > Freshwater > Ice > Glacier meltwater ...
TCGAGTCGAAACCTTGCCAAATCAAAGAAAAAAGAGGAAAAACCAACCAAGTCCAAAGTGTCATGAATGTTGGCACAACGACCTAACCGCCCCGGTGTCATCTTTCATTGGCTCAACACGAAGCCTCAAGCTCCGGGCGCGTCCGGGTTGGTAGATTACCTCCCCTGTTCCGACCATCGAGTGGATCAGCTCGGAGGCGGCATTGGTGCTTTTGAAACCCAGTTCCTTGCATATTTCCCGGATGGAAGGCGGGGGCGCGCCTTCTGCCTCCAGGTCTTGTAGAAAACCGAGCAATTTTGCTCTGGAGCTGGAGGTGGGCTGATGCATAAGCTGAACAAATGTTCAGTATCGGGATTTCCCGGTTGTTGCAAGCAGGGTTTCCAAGATTCCGGCGATATTTCTCCGCTTTCTTGCCGAAGATCTCGGCAAGCACCTTGACCACAGCCTCGATGCCATTCTGCGGACCCTCAGCCATTTGCGGGGGAGGCGGGGGAAGGGATGACTGAGGGTGCCTCGGCGAGGTGTTACCCAGGCGCTTCGATGTCGATGATTTCAAACACGCCGAAGATGGTGAAATCACGCGGATTCAACGTGAGGATATCCCGGATGCCTGCCGTGTGCCAGGTGGCGGCGATGAGGGTGTCGATCAGGCGTTTTCTGCCCAGCCGGTATTCCTTCAGCCACCGCAACCATTGGGTGTGCGCTGCGGCATCGGAAGTGATGAGGGAAACTTCCATCGCACCACTCCAGAAGCCTGCCCACGCCAAGGCCTCGGTCAGGGTGAGCGGCTTCTCAAAACGCCTTTGGTCCGTGACGATGTGGAGGAACTCCGCGAGAATCGCGGAGGTCAGCGCGAAGCCGCGACCTTCGTCAAGAAGCCGGCCGATCTGTTCCCGGACTCTTCCGTGGAAGGGATGATCAGGAATGGCATGGGCGACGAGGATATTAGTATCGATCCCGATCATTCGCTTCGGTCGCACCAGTCGTCAGCTCGCGAGATCAGGGCGTCGGTGGATACCAGGATTTTTCCCACGCTGCGAAGCGATGGTGCCCCCTGAAAGCAGGGTTCCTTTCCCTGATCCCGGAGCAGGGCGGTCTCCAGGTAATGGATCGCCTCCTGGTTCAAGGATCGCTTGTGCCGTTTTGCACTCTCTTTCAGCGATCGATGAAGCTCTGTCGGCACGTTTTTGAGTGTGATGGTCGTTCCGCTCATTGGAGGAATCATAACGGAAGCGTTTCGGATGTCAAATGGATGCTTTGGGGAGGTTTCGAGGTGCCAAATCACGGATCTGGCAAGGTTCGTCATCGGAAGGTTGAGCGGGGAGCAGTGAAACTCACCAGGGAGACTTTGAGCAAAAAAGTGGTTTTAGAGGCTTGAAGGGGCAGGGGGGGGAGCAATGTTCAGAGGAAGAATTTCACCACAGAGGCCATAGAGAGCACAGAGGGGGAAAAAGGAGCGCCGATTCGATCATCTGGGCGCTTCTTGAATGAGATCTCCCCGTGAAACATCCCCGGGCGGATTGGACGACGGCGGGACGCAGTCGCTCCTCTGGTCAGATGTTGTGACAGACGTGCGGGACTTCTGTCAGGGAATCCAGATCATGCGGGTGGGCGGGGTGGTCAGAATGAAATCCGGTCGAGGCTCGGGATGAGGTCGAAGTGGTGGTCGTTGATGAAGAGCGGGAGGTGGAGTTCTTTGGTCATCCGCGCTTCCTCACGAAGTTCTCCATGGAGTAGTTGATGCTCTTGAACTCCGCGTCTGGCAAGGGGTGGCCCTCGGTCATCTCTTCCACCAGTTGACGATTCGAGTGTGCGGGTTGATACTTCGGATCGATTTCGAGGGCGCGATCCAGCGCGGCGAGGGCGGCGGCTTTGTTGCCCAAATACGCGTGGCAGATGCCCAGGTTACCGTGGCAGGATGCGCTCCTGGCGTTGAGCTCCGCCGAGGTCTGGAAGCCAGCAAGAGCGCCGCTCCAATCGGCGTTCTCCATCAAGTCGAAGGCCTTCAGGAACTCATCGCCGGCGACGAGATAGGTATCCAGGTCGAGACCCTCGTTTTTCAAGATGACTGCGGCCATGTCCTTGACGATGGAGCGGGCCCTGGCGACTTCGGGGTCATCGACCGGGCCAATGGCCACCACTCGTTGATAGGCGCGGATGGTGTTGGGCACGTCCAGGAGTTTCTGGAAGGCCACCGCAATGTTGAACTGGGCTTCGATGCTGTAGGGATTGATCGAGACGGCGCGGTGAAACCAAGTGATTGCTTTCTCGTGTTCCCCATTGATCGCGTGGATCACTCCGATGCCGAATGGCACATCGTGATGGCGTGGGTGGTCGTCCAGCAATTCGGTCAGGGTGGCCAGGGCAGATTCTGTTCGACCGGCTTGGGCTGCCTGTAGGATGTCATCGACGGTTCGTTGGACCTCCGCGTTGACTTCCATCAGGAAGTGCTTGGGGACGTGGCCGGAAGTCAGGCTGCGGTTCGCTTCATAGCGAAGGGCGGAGTCGTAGTGCACGCAATCCCCGCAATCGGCATCCCGAATGGAGGCGCAGCATTTGCTGCAGATTTCCTCACCGCCCGCCCGGGCGCATAGTCGGCGCGGCTTGCCGGTACCACATTCGGGGCATTTTTCCTTCATGAGGGGGGAGCTAGCCAGCCCGGGGACTGAACGTCAAACACAGGATTCACCTGAAGCCATCTGTGGACTCAATGGTTCCACTTTCAGTGACGCAGCCACCCAGGACGATGACCGGGGTGACCAGGTGTCGGGCCGCAGGGAAGATGGGGCGGGCAGCTGGGTTGCCCTCGGCCCAGGCGCGAGAGCGCGTTGGTGTTGAGGATCATTCCTTGTCCTCGGGCTTGATCGTGTCGAAGGCTTCAGGGAGGAGGGTTTCGACGTGGCGGTGGCGCTGTCGAGAGTGTCGATCAGGCGTTTTCTGCCCATCCGGTATTCCTTCAGCCACCGCAACCATTGGGAGTGTGCTGCAGCATCGGAAGTGATGAGGGAAACTTCCAACGCCCCACTCCAGACTTGCGAGACCCTTCAGCTGGCTTGTAGTCTGGGGAGAGATGACCGCTTCTGCCAAGTTGCTTGCTGCCCTTTCCCAAGTGACCGGGACGGGTGATTTTCACTCGTCGGGGAGGGCTCCGTTCTTCTTACCGAAACTCCACGTCAAAGGACTCGGCGAGTTGGGCTTTCCCATCGCGCCATTTCAAGCGGAAGAGTTGATCGGTCTCGCCGAAGCGGCACCCTACGGGCAGCGAGAGAAGACGGTGCTCGATGAATCCGTCCGGAAATGCTGGCAGGTGGATGCGGCGGAGTTCTCGTTCAATTCGCCGCAGTGGGGAAAATTCCTGAAGAAGACAGTGGGGCGTATCGGTGAGGATCTGGGCATCAAGGGCAAGGTTTCGGCGAGTCCTTACAAGCTGCTGATTTACGGGGAGGGCGGGCATTTCATGCCGCATCGGGACACCGAGAAACTCGATGCGATGTTCGGAACCTTGATCATCGCATTGCCTTCAGCGCACTGCGACGGCCAGTTGTTCATCCGTCATGGCGGTCGGGAAATCGAGATCGATTTCAGTTTGGAAACCCATCTTCATGAGTTTCAGTTTGCGGCATTCTTCGCGGACTGCGAGCATGAGGTGGTGCCGGTGAAGTCAGGTTACCGGTGTTGTCTCGTTTACAATCTCCGGCTCGACGAGGGAGATCCCGGCCAGCTCAATCTCTCCCTTTCCAAGCATGCGAAATCGCTGCTCCCCGCGCTGTCCGGAATGAAAGGCGGGCTGACCGGAGATCTGGGAGCCATCCTGCTGGAGCACAGCTACACCGAGGCAAATGTGTCCGTGCGAAATCTCAAAGGCAACGACGTGGCCCGTGCGCAAGCGCTCTTCGCCGCCGCGAAGGAAGCGGGCTACATCGCGCATCTCGCGCTGGTGACATATCATCAGATGGGTGAATTGGAAGTAGATCATCACAGCTACGGCCGCCGTCACCGGTATGACGACGACGACGATGAATCGGAAGGCGGAACGATGGGCGAAGTTTACGAGGAGGAGCTCACCATCGACCTCTGGCGGGACTCCGCAGACAAGCGTATCGACCTCGGTTGTTATCAGATCGACAGCGGGGCCCTCATTTCAAAGGAGGAGATCGACACCCCCGAACCGGATGAAAAGGAGGCGGAGGGCTTCACCGGCAACGCGGGGTGCACCATGGATTACTGGTATCGGCGGGCTGCTGTGGTGCTGTGGAAGGAGGAGGACCACGAACGGATCCTCTGCCGGTACAACTTCCGTGGTGCTTGTGCTGCGTTCGCCGAACTTTCAAAAAGGAAGAAGGCTGCGGCGAGTTCGGCCTTTCAACGGCTGGGCGAAGCCATCGTGGCCATGTTTCCCGAGGCCCTGCCCTCGCCAGATTACCGTTCCCGCTACGGGGACCCCAGCTCATCGCCATTCGCCATCACCCTGAGAGCCTTGGCCGATGCGGACGCAAAGGATCTGTTAGGCGATCTGCTTGCCCGCGTTCCCAGCAGTGCGTTCGTGCAATGCGATGCGACTCTCTGGGCGACGCTTCACAAGACCTTCGGAGTCGAGACGTTTACCCCGGTTTATGATTCCCTGCTCGAGACTGATCCGGAGGAAAACCGTCTGACCTGTTTTCAGGTTCTTGATGGATTGCTCAAAGGGAAGGGTGGCCTGGCGGCGGCGCGGACCATCGCGACCCGCCTTGCCCATCTCGCTCCGCAGCCACCTCGTCAATCATACGTGCGGAACCAGCAGGATCTGGAACCGCCTGGCAACAAGGATGAGATCCGTATCCTCCTCTCCGCCTCCCACCTCTTGGAAAAGCCGATTGATCGCCGCGCTGCGCTCGCCTTTATTCTGGCCGATACGTCACTGGCCTACACCCGGGCAATGCTTGGGCCGGTCCTGCTGGAAAAAACCGTGAAGAAATTGCTGACCCGCGAGGGTTCGCTCGCGCAGGATACATTCGCTTTCGCGCGGTGCCTTCTCGAGGCAGAAGTGGCCCGCCCCATCGATCCCTATCCGGATTGGGTTCGTCCCTGTCCGCAGATGAAAGAACCCGAGCCAGCGACAGGCCGGTTCTATCGTGGAGGGGGCAAAAGATCCCGCGAGGCGTTCGTGGAACTGACCACCTTCATGGCGGATCCGAAGGAGAAAACGACAGAATAGAGGGACAGGTCTTCTGTCAGGGCCGGTCTTCTGTCAGGGGATCCAGACCACGCGGATGGGCGGGGCAATCAGAATGAGATCCGGTCGAGGCCCGGGATGAGGTCGAAGTGGTGGTCGTTGCTGAGGAGGGGGAGGTGGAGTTCCTTGGTGATGGCGGCGATCCAGAGGTCGTTGGCCGGGATGGGTGAGCCTTGGGATTTGAGGTGGAGGCGCAGGTTGGCGTAGTGGCTGGCGCTGGTGGGGGTGATGGAGATGATTTCGGTGAGGGGCAGGTTTTGGGCGAGCCATTCCTCGTAACGGAGGCGATGGCGGGATTGGCGGATGCCGTATTGATATTCGCCGAGGACGATGACCGGAACGACCAGGCGTCGGGCCTGAACGAAGAGGGCGCGGGCGGCCGGGTTGCCCTCGGCCCAGGCCGAGAGCGCGTTGGTGTCGAGGATCATGTCTTGTCCTCGGGCTCGATCGTTTCGAAGGCTTCCGCGATGAGGGTTTCGACGTGGCGGTGCTCAGCTTCAAGATCGGACAGGCCACCAAATCCCTTCATCCACTGCGGCTCGGAGGAGGGCAGGGGGGTGTTTGGGGGAGCGGAGATTTTTTCCTGGAGGGCTTCCGTGACGTATTGCCGCAAGGGGATGCCCCGCAAGGCGGCGCGGGCCTTGGCCAGGCGGAACACCTCATCGGGGAGATCGAAGGTGGTTTTCATGGATCAATTTTGCCATATTTACAGGAAATTGCAAGTAAAGTGCTTTTACGGGTCGGCTAGATATTGGGGAGGCTGGTAGCCGATTGACCATGCGCTCCCCTCAATGGGCTATGCGCAAATGGCAATAAACGGAAAATATACGAATCTACGGGCAAATCCATTTTATTCGCAAAATCGCATATTGACAATTTATTCGTTTTCCCGCATAAAACACGGGATGAAGAGCTTGGTGCGAGACCTCCTGCAATTCGGGAGCATTGTGCGTCGGGCGCGGAAGAAGGGGGGGATGAGCCAGAGCGAGTTGGGAGCCAAGGCTGGAGTGCGGCAAGCGATGATCTCTTTGGTTGAGAACGGCAGGGCGGCGAAGTTGGAAACGGTTTTGGTCGTTCTGGCGGCGCTGGACTTGGAGCTGCAAGTGGCGCCGCGTTCCCATGCCCGGGGCGGGAACATCGAGGACCTTTTCTAGATGCCGCGCAAACGTCTCCATACGCCGTTACGCGTCCTCTTGAACAAGCGCGTGGTCGGATACTTTTCCAAGGCATTTGGGGGAGCCATCAGTTTCCGGTATGACGAGGGTTGGCTGGATTGGGATCAGGCGATTCCCGTTTCCTTGTCCCTGCCCTTGCGAGAGGATGTCTACAACGGTGCTGCGGTCGCGGCGGTGTTTGAGAACTTGCTGCCTGATGCTGATCAGATGCGGAGGCGGGTCGCGGAAAAAGTCGGAGCGGAAGGGATTGATGCCTATAGTCTTCTATCGGCCATCGGGCGCGACTGCGTGGGGGCATTGCAGTTTGTCCCCGAGGATGATGATCATGATGATCCGACATCCGGCATTGATGGTGAAACCGCCAGCGACGCTGACATTGAAAAGATACTCAACAACCTCGAGCAAGTCCCGATGGGAGTCGATCAGGATGAGGATTTTCGTATTTCCATTGCCGGGGCGCAGGAAAAAACAGCGCTTCTCTGGCACGAGGGGAAGTGGTGGAAGCCTCGTGGGGCAACACCCACATCCCACATTTTTAAGACACAGATCGGAACTCTGCCGAATGGGATCGATCTATCGAACAGTGTTGAGAATGAGTTCTACTGTTTAAAGCTCTTGGCTGAGTTCGGGTTGCCTGTCAACGCAGCGCGGATGGAAACTTTTGGAGAAACGAAGGTTCTTGTTGTGGAGCGTTTTGATCGGCGGTGGACAAAGGACGGGCGACTGATTCGCCTGCCGCAGGAGGATTGCTGTCAGGCACTTTCAATCCCTCCCACGAGGAAGTACCAAAGCCAAGGGGGGCCCGGGATGTTGGAGATTCTCAAGTTCTTGAAGGCGAGCGATACGCCGGGCGAAGATCAAAAAAAGTTTCTGAAAGCGCAGATTCTCTTTTGGCTGATGGGTGCCACCGACGGCCATGGCAAGAATTTCAGCATTGGGCTGGGTTCCGGAGGACAGTTCAGCCTCACTCCTTTTTATGATGTCCTGACAGCTCAGCCCAATGTTGACGTTCGACAGATTGAGCGGAAGCAATTCAAAATGGCGATGTCGGTGGGCGACAATCGACATTATGTAATGGATCAAATCAGGGGTCGGCATTTCCTGCAAATTGCCAAGAAGGCAGGGATGCCGGAGACCTTGGCTTCCGAAGCACTTCAAGAGGTGGCCGATCAGGCGCAAGTCGCGCTTGATCGGGTGGGAGAGGCGCTTCCTTCGGGATTTCCCGAGTCCATTCATGCCTCCGTTTCCGCCGGGTTGGAGTCCCGGATTAAGTGGATTGAGGGCGCGGGCTAGTTTTTGGCTATCTGGCCGGAAAGGAAGACAGGCGGCCCAAGGAGCTAGCCGATGGCGTTGGCTTCTGCCAAGGCTTTGTCGGCGGCTTGTTGGTGGGCTTCGGCTTCGTCGGCGAGGTCGGCCGCGATGAGGAGTTGGGCGACCTTTTGTTTTTTGGCGGCGAAGGTTTTGAGGTCGGCGATCTTCTGGAGTTGCTGGGGGGTGAGGGCGGGTTTGGCGGGGGGCGGGGTGGTGCCTAATAGGTGGCGGGTGGCGCGGGTGTTGAGGGAGAGGAGTCCGGTGGCGGCGAGGTGTTGGATGGCGGACCAAGTGGCTTCGTCGAGGATTTGGAGTTTGGGGGTGTCGCCCTGCCAATTGGTTTCGCGGTGGAGGGTGTCGAGGGCGGGGGCGCGGTCGGGGTGGCGGAGGACGGCGAGGAGGACGGGGGTGGATTCGCCGGGGAGGAGGGCTTCCTGGCAATGGAGAAGGGAGTTGCCGAGGGTGGCGGCGGCACGTTCGGCGAAGGCGAGGGTGGGGTCGGCGGGTGGGGCTTTGGGGGCGGGTTGGCCGTCGGGGAGGATGCTGAGCATCTGTTTGAGGCGGGCGAGGTTGGCGTCGGCACCGCGCTTGAGCTTGGCTTCCTTGAGGGATTTTTCGGTGCCGTCGAGGACGCCTTCGGCGAGGGTCATCTTGTTGGCGAGGGTTTCGAGCATGGCGTGCTCGATGGTGTCCTCGGCGACGAGATTGACGACGGTGACGGGGCGCTTTTGGTTTTTGCGCCAAGCGCGGGCAATGCGTTGTTCGAGTTTGGCGGGGTTCCAGGGGAGGTCACAGTTGACGACGACGCTGGCGTTCTGGAGATTGAGTCCGACGCCGCCGGAGTCGGTGCTGAGGAAGAGGCGGCAGTCGGGATCGTCGCGGAAGGCGTGGATCTCACCGCGGCGTTTTTTCTGGGGGACGCTGCCGGTGTGCCAAGCGTAGCCGACATTATTTTTGTCGGCCCAGGCGCGGACTTTTTTGAGCATGCCTTCCCATTCGGAAAAGATGATGATCTTCACGTCGGGATCGGAGAGGCAGTCGTCGAGGATGCCGGCGAGTTCGTCCATTTTTGGGCAGTCCTCGCAGTCGCGGTTCTTGATGATGGAGGGGGAGTCGCAGATCATACGCATCATGGCGAGGAGGATCATGAGGAGATCCTGTTCCTTTTTGGTGAGGGGGCGACGGAGGGATCGTTGGATGATTTGGGAGACTGATTGTTTGACCTCGTCGTAGTCGGCCTGCATGGCGGGGGTGAGTTTGACGAAGTGGTGGAGGTCGGTGCGGTCGGGGAGTTCTGTTTCGACGTGGTGTTTGCGGCGGCGGAGGAGGACGGGGCGGATTTTTTCGCGGAGGCCGGCGAGGTTTTTGTAGTCGGAGGGGCGGCCTTTTTCGTCGAATTGGTAGAAGTCGCGGTTGAAGCGGAAGAGGGGGCCGAGGAGGGTGGGGTCGAGGAAATCGACGATGGAGTAGAGTTCGTCGATGCGGTTTTCGATGGGGGTGCCGGTGAGGACGAAGGCGTAGCGGCTTTCGAGGCGTTTGATGGCTTGGGCGGTCTTGGTGGCCCAGTTTTTGATGCGCTGGGCTTCGTCGAGGACGACGATGTCGGGTTGGAGGCGGGCGTTGATGTCGAGGCCGTCGGCGATGACCTGTTCGTAGTTGACGATGGTGAAGAAGGGAGGGGTGGGATCGGCGTAGTATTTGGCCCGGGCGGAGCGGGGGCCGAAGATGACGCGCTGGGCGAGGGTGGTGAACTTGCCGATCTGTTCCTCCCACTCGGATTTGAGGGAGGCGGGGGTGACGACGAGGACACGTTGGGCTTTGCCAAGGTGGTGGAGGAGGGCGCAGGCGGCGATGGCCTGGATGGTTTTGCCGAGGCCCATTTCGTCGGCGAGGAGGGCGCGTTCGCCGAAGGCGAGGTGGAGCATGCCTTCACGCTGGTACGGATAGAGGGGGTGGAGGGTGACGTGCTCGGGGTGGCGGCCCTTGACGACGCCGGTCTCGTAGTCGCGCCGCAGGGCGAGGCGTTCGGCGGCGTGGTGGCGGATTTCGAGGAAGGGAGCGACGTCTTGGGAGATGCGTATTTTTTTGCTGCGGCGGAATCTGGGGAGGGCTTCGTCGGGATCGGCGAGGAGGGTGCCGTCGGCGTCGAAGAGGCTGCGCATGGCGGGGGTGAGGGAGGTGAAGTTGCGCTCCACGACGAGGCGGTCGTTGCCGGGGACGATGTCGATGAAGGGGGATCCGGTTTTTTCCGCGGCGGTGAACTGACCACGGAGGCGGCGTTTGAGGCGGATGAGGGTGGCTTCGACGTGTTTGCAGGTGCCGAGTCCGTTGCGGCGGAAGTCGGGGCAGGTGCAGGAGAAGGCGCGGTCGGCGAGGTCGCGGATCTCGACCTGGTAGGTCATGCCGCTGGGAGAGCCGACGGCGAAGGTGGAGAAGAGGGGGTGTTCGGGATCAAGGTTGCGGACGCTGTGCTTTTCGTCGATGGCGCGTTGGGTGCGGCGGTGGATCTCGTCCTGATCGGTGGTGCGCCAGTCGTGGGCCGGGGGGACGGGGAGTTTTTTGGCCTTCTTGCGAGCGGTAGTTTTGCGGGCTGCTTTCTTCATGGATGGATCAGAGTTGGCTGTAGGGGATGGAGAAGGTGTCGCCGTCCTTGAGGCGCCCGGACTGGAGGCCCTTGTGGAACCAGCGGGCTCGTTGCGCGGAGGTGCCGTGGGTGAAGATGTCGGGTTGGACGTGGCCTTGGGACAGGTTCTGGATGCGGTCGTCGCCGATGGCTTCGGCGGCGCGCATGGCTTCCTCGATGTCACCTGATTCGAGGAAGCGGAATTTTTCCTGACCGTGGTGGGCGAAGACGCCGGCGAGGAAGTCGGCTTGGAGTTCGAGGCGGACGGAGAGGCGGTTGTAGTCCTCCTGGGAAACGCGGCCCTGCTGGCCGTGGACGCGGTCGGTGAAGCCGGTGAGTTTTTGGATGTGGTGTCCGTATTCGTGGGCGATGACGTAGACCTCGGCGAAGTCGCCGGTGGCTCCGAAGCGTTGTTTCAGTTCGGTGAAGAAGGTGGGGTCCACGTAGATCGTTTCGTTGACGGGCATGTAGAAGGGGCCCATGCGGGCGTCGGCGATGCCGCCGGGGGTGTTGGTGCGGCCGGTGTAGATGATCATCTGGGCGGGGCGATAGGAGAGGCCCTCATTTTGCATGATTTCCTGCCAGACCGTTTCGTTGTCGCCGAGCATGGTGGCGAGGTAGTCGCGCATGACGGGGTCGGGTGGGGGTCCGCCGGTGGCGACGACCTGGCTGCCGCCTTGACCGGAGAGGCCGAGGAGGTTGAGGGGGTTTTGTTTGAAGACGACGGCGGCGACGATGACGCCGAGGATGAGGAGGACGCGGACCTTGCCGCTGCCTTTTCTGAAGAGAGCGAAGAGGATGGAGCCGACGGCCCCGGTGCGTCCTGCGCCGCCTCGGACGGTGGTGCCACGACGGTCCTCAACGTTTTGACTTTGTCGCCTGCCTTGCCATTTCATGCGCTGATGATGGGTGGTCCTGAGGGGGAAGGAAAGTCAGGAAGCACGTGCGAGTCCTGAGCCCTATGCTCTTTGCTCCTGCTGATCGACATAGTGTCGGCGGGAGAGGACGAGGTGGCGGTGCATGGCGGTGGCGGCGGCCTCGGGATTGGAATCGGAAATGGCGTTGAGGATGGCGCGATGGGTGTTGATGACCATCGAATACCAGTCCTCGGAGCCTCGATTGGCGTTGGCGTAGTCGATGCAGCGGCGTTCGAGGCCGGCGAGGATGGTGGCGTAGAGGGAGTTTCTGGAGCCTTTGGCGACGGCGAGGTGGAAGGCGATGTCGGCGCGGCTGAAAGTGGCGCGGTCGCCGCGGGAGGCTTCCATCTCGTCGATGGTGGTCTGCATCTGTTGGATGATTTTTTCGCCGGCGTGGGTGGCGGCGAGTTTGGCGCATTCCGTTTCGATGAGGATGCGCAGGTCGATGAGGTCGAGGAAGGAATCGTCGGGGGTGAGGACGGAGTAGGTTTCGAGGGCGTTGCCGAGGGTTTCGAGGCTGGGGTCGGCGATGTAGCTGCCGGAGCCTTTCAAGGTGCGGAGGAGGCCGCGGCCGCGGAGTTGTTGGATGGCTTCGCGGACCACGGTGCGGCTGACGTCGAAGCGTTCGCAGAGTTTTTCCTCGGAGGGGAGGCGTTCGCCGGAATTGAGGGTGCCGGCGAGGATTTCCTGTTCGAGTTCGGCGACGACTTCGGAACTGCGGTGGGCCATGGGGGGATGTTAGAAACAGAATGGGTGGGTCGCCATCAGAAAGTGTGGACGGGGAAGTGGAAGTTGGTGTTTCCCCACAAGTGGCGGGATGAGCGGAGTGAGCCGGGGAAGGACGGGATGCCGGGCAATTACCTATGGCCGGTGACGGGGCTGGAGTTGTACGAATGGGAGTAGGATCTGGGGGAGGTCGCGAATGTGATCGAGGAGCATCCGGAGGTCTTGGCGAAGATGCAGGCGCTGGCGAAGGCGATGCGGGGGCGGTTGGGGGATGACTTTCAGAAGGCGAAGGGGACGTGGCGGAGGAGGGGGGGAAGTGGTAGGGGACTTGGTTTTACGCAGCTCATTTCTCGTGGTTCGCGGCGAGATTCAAAGCGAGGTCGTTCTCTTCCGCCTGCGTCAGCCCATTCTTCAGCAGGAGATCGTAGAGTTCCTGTTCGTCTTCGGTGGCCACCTCGATGTCGTCCTCGGAAATGAAGTTTGGCATGGATCAAAGTTCCCAGAGTTTGGAGAGGGGGACGGCGAGGAAACGATCATCTCCGACGGGGAGGATACTTTCGCCAGTGTAGATGATGATTCCCGATTGGAAATTGGTTCCGGTTTGGTCGGCCAGCCGCCGCAGCCCGTTGAAATCCGAGGGGTTGACCGAGCGGGCGGTTTTGACCTCCACGCCCCAGACCTGCTTGCCTCGTTCAATGACGCAATCGACCTCGACCTGATCCCGGTCGCGGCGAGGGAATCGTCGTCCAGATCGAGGTAGGCCCGGTCCGGGGTCAGCCCACGGGCGAGGGTGCTCTTGCCCGCCTGCCTCGGCCCCAACAGGCAAATCACCGGGGTATCCTGCATGGCCTCCTCCAAGCTCACCTGCAGTCCTCGAGAAAGGATGGTTCCGGAGTTCTCGACCATTTGCGGGTTAGTGTCCCGGCAATTTGATGGTTTGGCAATCGGCAAATTGTGGATTTGAGGCCCGTCTGATTGGATGGGCAGGGCGCGTCCGGTTGGATGGCGTGGGGTTGGCGAGTTTTCCGATCCGTTGATCGGGAATCAGCAGAAGATCAGCCAAGCGTCCGAGGACGAATTTTCTTTCGACGACAAGGGGGTGGAAATGGAAGTGGTGAGCGAAGGCGAGGCGGTGACCGAGGATGAGGTGGTCGCCAACCGGGCCAAGCTCGAGGACTACCTCGAACGGATCCGGGCGCTCGCTCGTGAGGTGGGCGCGTGGACTGCGGAGTCCCTCGGAACGTTGGAGGAGCATCCCGCCCCGGAGGGTCTCCAGGTTGCGCCGAAGCTGGTCCTACTCGATGGCGAGGGCATCGGCCACACCGCCAAGGCCGCCTCCAGCATTACCACCCGCATCACGCGGCGCTTTGCGGAGGTCGATCTCATCCTGATCGTGGACAATGCCGAACAGCCCATGCAGACCGCTCCACTCGAGTTGCTGCGCTCCATCGGGAGCGGCGGTCACGCCGACAAGCTGGCGGTGGCCTCCCTGCTGGAGCACCGGATCGAAGGCTGCGCGTTCTACCTCGGCGATCTCGTGGATGGGCTTGTCCCGACGGGTGCCCTTGAGCTTCTCGAACTCCTCCTTGATGGCCTTTTCATGCCGCCGGTAGTTGAGGTCGGCGAACTTGAGGAAGATCAGCCCTATCACCGGGGTGCCATACTCCGAAGCCTTCAGGTCGGAGTTGGTGCGGAGGTTGTCGGCGGCGGACCAGAGGTCGGCTTCGAGTTGTCGTTGTTCGGGTTGGGGAGTTGTTTGTGGGATTGGGCGGTGCGGGTGAGGAAGCGGCAGGTGCCGTCGATGGCGGTGGACGAGGGGGGGAGGACCGGAGAGGGCTTGTAGGGAATCGGACCGCCCAGCCGCCGGACCGCTCGGAGAGCGGTCCCGGCCTTGGAGGTCCCGGCCTTGGACGGCAGTCAGTTGGCGATCAGTGTTTCGACGACCTGGTAGTAGCGTTCGCCGATGCCGGTGGCCTCGATGTCGATGCACTGGAGCATGTAGGCGGAGTCGCCGGAGGTGACGGGTTCGCCGAGGAGATTGTTGGTGAGGGCGTTGGGGCTGGTGCCGTAGTTGATTTGGTATTCGCAGCCGGGTTTGCCCATGAAGGGCAGTTCCACCCCGATGCCGGGACGGTAGGCGATGCTGTTGATGGCGAGGTTGTATTCGGGGATGAAGAAGACGTTGTATTGGAGGGAGAGGCTGGTGTTGCGGCCGATGATGTTGGAGAGGCTGGTGTAGGTGATCTGGGTGCGCAGGGCGGGGGAGAGGGCGCTGTCCCAGAGGTAGAAGAAGCGGTCGCCTTTGGCGAGGCGGGTGAATTCGGCGGCGAGGGCGGTGGCGATTGTTTCGCCGACGGCGGCGTCGGGCAGTTGGTCTTCGGAGAGCGCGGCGGTCCAGAGGTCGAGGTCGTTGATGCTGGCATACATGGCGGCGTAGTCGGCCTGCACGAGGGCGTCGCTGGAGAGTTCGGCCCAGGTGGTTTTCGGGGGGAGGCCGTAGGTGGCGCGGACGGTGTTGTAGTCGGCCAGGCCGTGATCGCGGCCGCGCTGGATGTTGAGGGCGGCGAGGTCCATGCCGCCACTGCCAGCGGGGCCGAAGAGGGTGTTGCGGAGTTCGGGGATGATGCGGGCGTCGGCGTCCTGATGGAGTTGGCAGGAAAGACCCTTGAGGAGGTATTCGTAGGCGGCGGGGGACTCGATGGAAGGCGGAAAGAAGAACGAGTTCATCAGACTGCGGCTGGGGATGGCGTCCTGGAAATTGTCATCGTGGATGCGCATCATCTGTGGGCTGACCATGGTGTGGCCGAAGCGGAAGAGGGCGGTGGCGAATTCATTGGAGACGCTGGGATCGACGGCGGAGTCGTAGCTGAAGGTGGAGGGATCCGGTGCGGCGGCGCCGAGGAAGGCGGGGAGCCATTCGTTGTAGGTGATGGACTGGATGAGGGCTCCGACGATCTTGCGGGCCCGTTGGTAAATTTCCTCGTCGGTCCAAGAGGGGTGTTCCGCGGCGATCTCGGCGGCGAGGCGGTTGTGCTCGGAGACGAAGAGGGTGTGCATGGCGGTGAGGCAGGACTGCTCGTTGGCGCGGATGTCGCCGGCCATGCGCATTTGCTCTGCGGTGATGCCCGGGACGGTGCCGACTCCGGCCATGGGGAGGCCGGCAGTGTTGTAGGGGAGCATGCCGTCGGGTTCAGTTTTCATGCGGCCGCCGGAGAAGGAACGCAGGGCGGTGGCGGTGGTGGGGTTGGAGCCGTAAACATTGGAGCCGTCGATGAAGGAAGTGATGGCGTTGACCTGTTGGCGGACCCCGGAACCGTCGGTGAGGTAGTTGGTGCGGCTCATGGGGATGAAGGGGAAGTCGCCATTGTAGAGGACGTCCTCATTGTCGATGACGGCGATAAAGGCATTCTCGCCGGTCTCGGCGGGGGAGAGGGTGATGTCGTGATCCACGAACTGTCCCCACTGCCAGATGTAGTCGGATCCCCCGCGGCCGTTGGGTTCGGATTCGTTCTGATCGGAGAGGAGGTTGGAGATGTCCCGGGCATTGGGGCGGGTTGCGCCGCCGAGGGAGGAGAGGCCGTCGGTGTAGCCGACGGCGCTGAGGCGGAGAAAGGGGGTGTTGGCGGCACCTTTGTCGCCGGGGGCGTTGCCGGTGCCGTCGATGGTGCGGTCCTCGGCGTGGAGGGTCGCCAGGGAGGCGAGGAGGACGATTGCCCGGGTCAGCAGCGGGGTGCAATGTCTGGTCATGTTAGGGTGCAACTAAGGGTGATACGCTCAGAAGGTGGATAGTAATGAGAAATTGGTCAATGAGAGGACGTGATTACCCGGGATGCTGAGAATGTGAATAGGGAGGGTTGGGTTCGTGTAATCCTTCTAGAATCAGTGGTTTTGTTGGCTGTTGGATCCCAGAAAAATGTTTGGAAAAGTGCGCCTAAGGTGAAAATTGATAATCAGGAAATCTGAATCAAGTTGCGGAATAAGGGTGAGGAGGCCGATGAATTATCGATTGGGAGAAGTGGCGGCCGGGTTGGAAGTTTGGAGGTCCTAAATGAAGTTTCAAGAAATAGGGGGGGAGCGGGTTGGCAACTGTGGATGATGGAGGGAAGAAGGCTTGGGGTCAATTTTCATTTTGGGAGGTGATTAGTTCGGGCTGTGGGTGACGCGGGCGCGGAGGTAGCGGGGTGAGTCGGGCTCCCGGGTGCTGGTGCCGCCGAAATGGCTTCCGAAGTGCTCGGTGATGTCGTTGCCTGACCAATGTTCCAGGTCGGTGGAGCCCTCGATTTCGTAGAGGAGGTCCGATCTGAGAAAGGGGATTTGGATGGAGAAGGAATCTGGGGTCAGGAGCAAGCTGGGCCAGGGCGAGGAATCGGCGAGGTTGGGATTCGAGTCATGGGCGTATTCGAAGAAGTCGGGCCACTCGACCGCGAGGGGTGCCATCGATGTTCTGGAAGTCGCCGCCGAGGAAGAACTTTCCATCGGATGTGTTGAGTGCCGTTCTCACGGTGGCATCGGCTTCCATGCCCGGGTGGAAAGAGGTGTAGTTGGTCCAGGGCTGGCTCGAGTTTGAGGGGGGGGCTCAGTGCGGCGAAACGGTTGCGGGTGTCGGTGCCGATCTGGGTGAAGGTTCCACCGATGAATAGTCGAGAAGGCAAGAGAGGATTGATGGCGAGAACGGAGCCATTCGGGGCGGGAAGTGAATTCGTTTGGAGGACGCCGGTTGTCCCGACAACGGCGAGGTTGTTCCGGGTTAGGCCGTTGACACTGGTGAAGGCCCCGCCAATGGCGATTGTTCCGCTGGAGGAGATAGAAGTCCAAGCGATAGTATTGACCGGACCGTTTGGTCCAGAGCCCGGCGTGGAGAAGAAGTTGGAGACATTGCCGGACCGGGACAGGCCCGCCAGATAGTTTCGGGCAAGGCCACCGACCATCGTAAAGGCTCCGGCGATGAAGGTTTCGCGGCTGGAGTAGGGAAGGATCGAATTCACTGCGCCGTTAGTTCCGGTGGTGAACCCCGTGTCCGGATCTCCGTTTGACGTGATGACGGCCAAATTGCTCCGTGCCGTGCCGTTGAACGATGAGAAGCTTCCTCCAATCAGGTAGGTCGGGGGCGAGGGTTTGTTCGAGGCTGGTCCAATCGCCGGTGTCGCCGACGCGCATGCGGACGGTGGATTTTTCGGAGCCGCCGCAGACGGTGACGTGGATGACGTGGTGGCGGGGTTCTTTGCCTTGCCAGCCGCTTTTTTCGTCGAGGAACTGGTGGGCCTGCCAGTGGGTGTGACCGGAGCCGCCGCTGCCGTGGTTGCCGCCCCACATGACGGAGTGGGGAGCAGGCGCATGGTGGGATTACTGGCGGAGGGGAGGGAAGCGATCGGTTTCGTGGATCAGGCGAGGATGTCGTGGACGACGTTTCCGTGGACGTCGGTGAGGCGGAAATCGCGGCCGCTGTGGTGGAAGGTGAGCTGTTCGTGGTCGAGGCCGAGTTGGTGGAGGATGGTGGCGTGCAGGTCGTGCATGTGCACCTTGTTCTCGACGGCGAAGTGGCCGAACTCGTCGGTGGCGCCATGGACGGTGCCGGGCTTGAAACCGCCGCCGGCCATCCAGACCGAGAATCCGGTGGGGTTGTGGTCGCGGCCGGTGCCGTTGTCCTGGGCGTAGGGGGTGCGGTCGAACTCGCCGCCCCACCAGACGATGGTGTCCTCGAGCAGTCCGCGCTGTTTGAGGTCGGCGAGGAGGCCGGCGATGGGTTTGTCGACGCGCTCGGCGTGTTCCTTGTGCTTGGGCATGTTGGAGTGCTGGTCCCAGGCGGGGTTGTTGGAATTGTCGGTGTAATTGACTTGGATGTAGCGCACCCCGGCCTCGGCGAGGCGGCGGGCCATGAGGCACTGCCGTCCGAAGTTGTCGGTGGGTTTTTCGTCGATGCCGTAGAGCTTGTGGGTGGCGGGGGATTCGTCGACGAGGTCGAGGACGTCGGGGGCGTGGTTCTGCATCCGCCAGGCCAGTTCGTAGGAATGGATGACGGCCTCCAGTTCGGAGTCGCCGGGGGCGCTGCGCAGTTGTGCGGCGTTGACGGAGCGGAGGAGGTCGAACTGGCGGGTGCGGGTGGAGAGCGAGGCGGCCTTATTGCGGAGGTGGCGGAAGGCGGCCTCACGGGCGGGTTGACCGGCGCGGCCGAGGGAGGTGCCTTGGTGCACGGCGGGGAGAAAGGCGTTGCCGTGGTTGCGCGGTCCGCCATTGCCCATGGCAGGACTAATGGTGACAAAGGCGGGCAGGTTGTCGCTCTCGGTGCCGAGGCCGTAGCTGACCCACGCGCCCATGGAGGGAAGGATCTGGCTGGTGCTGCCGGTGTGGAGGAAGAGGGTGGCGGGTCCGTGTGCGACCCCCTCGGTGGCCATGGAGCGGATGACGCAGTAGTCATCGACGTGCTTGGCCATGTGTGGGAAGAGGTCGCTGACCCAGGTGCCGGACTGGCCCCGTTGTTTGAAATCCCAGAGGGGCTTCATGACACGGTTTGTGGAGCCCTTTCCGGTCTTGGCGATGGAGCGCTGGTCGTGGAACGACATCAACTTGCCGTCGTCGGCGTAGAGGCGGGGCTTGTAGTCGTAGCTGTCGACCTGGCTGACCCCGCCGGCCATGAAGAGGAAGATGACGCGTTTGGCCCGGGGCGGGAAATGGGGGCTGCGCGGGGCGAGCGGGCTGGCGGCGGGCAGGTTGTCCCTTGTTTGCCCGGAGCAGAGCCCGGCGAGGGCCAGGGAGCCGAAGCCACAGGCCATGCGCTGGAGGGCTTCGCGGCGGTTGGCGGTGTTGGGGATGATGGGGTCGAGCATGTTTACGGATCTGGGGGTGGAAGGCGTTCAGATCAGTCGAGATACCGGAAATCGAGGCAGCCGAAGAGGGTTTGAAGGATGTGGGTCCATGAGGCGAGGGGTTCGTCGGGGGAGTCGCGGTCGGGGGCGGTCTGGAGGAACTCCATCATGACGCGGCGTTCCTCGTCGTCCGGGAGGCGGCCGAGGGTGGTGCGGAAGGCGAGGGTGAGGCGTGCCGCGTCGTCGGGGGCGTCCGCAGCGAGGATGCGGCGTGCGGCGATTTCGGCCTGCCCGGTCACGAAGGGGCTGTGGAGGAGGAAGAGGGCCTGGGGCGCGACGGTGCTGGTCTCGCGGCGGCCGATGGGTTGGTTGACGTTGGCGAAGTCGAAGACCTCGAAGAGCTCGAGACGTTTGTTGCGGAAGGCGGGGGTGTAGACGCTGCGGCGGGTGTCCCGGAAGACGTAGCTGTATTCGATTTCCTGGGCGGCGGTGGTGTTGGCGTCGATGGCGTGGGCACCAGCGATGTTGGGACCGCCCACGGCGAGGTCGAGTGAGCCGCTCACGGCGAGGATGGCATCGCGGATCTGCTCGGCGTCGAGCCGTCGCCGCGGGAAGGAGGAGAGCAAGCGGTTGTCGGGGTCGTCGGCGGGCGGGGTTCCGACGGACTGCTGCCAGGTTCGGGAGAGGACGATTTCACGCACCAGCTTCTTCATCGACCAGCCCTCCTCGAGGAAGCGGCTGGCGAGGTGGTCGAGCAGTTCGGGGTGGGAGGGTGGTTCGCCGGTAGTGCCGAAATTGTCGGTGGTGCGGACCAGTCCCGCGCCGAAGAGCCAGCCCCAGAAGCGGTTGACGAGGACCCGCGCAGTGAGGGGGTTGTCGGCGGAGACGATCCACGCGGCCAGCTCCCGGCGGCCGCTTTCCTTCTTGGAAAACTCTGGCGAGGCGGCGGAGTCGCAGGCGATCTGGAGGAATCCCCGCGGCACCGATTCGCCGCGGTTGTGGACGAGGCCGCGGACGCGGATCTCGGTATCGCCGATCGTCTTGGCATCGCGGACGCTCATGGCCACGGGTTGTTGGGGGGCTTCGGCCTTCAGCTTGCGGAGCTGCGCCTCGAGTTTTTTGAGGTGTTGCTGGGCGGCGGCGGCCCGGCTGGTGTCTGGGGCGGCGGGGGCGTCGTCCGCGTCCTTGTCGGCGAGGTTCGCCTCGGGGAGCAGCTGCACGGCGTCGACGTTCACATGGCCGGTGGTGCCGGTATTGGAGACCAGCACGAATCCCGCGCCGTCCTTCTCGAAGCGGTAGGTGCCGAGCGAGAGGAAGCGGCCGTCGATGAGCGGCGGGGCGGACATGTCGACACGGATCGCGGCCTCGCCGTCGGCGTGGAAGATGGTGACCGGCACCGCGGTGGAGCGCCCCGGGTAGGCGGGGTAGGCGATGCGCACCTCGTAGCGGCCGGTGGTTGGAATGGTGGGGACAAAGGTGAGGGTTTTCTCGCCCTTGCCGCGGTCGATATCGTGCAGGTAACCCTCGCCGATGTAGGCCTTCGAGTGGGTGGAGTGTTGCCATTCGCCGACGACCTTGGCCTCGCTGTCATCGACCACGATGCCGGGCAGGAGGGCGATGGCGATGGGTTGGCCGGGGGTGCGCGGGCCGGGTCCGGTGGCGGCGAGGAGTTTGGTGGCGGCGGCCTTGGCGGTGGTGATTTCCTTTTCGAGTGCGGCGACCTCGGCCTGATGGGCGGCGAGCGCGTCGGCCTGCGCTCCGGCCAGGGGGAGCCGCGCCTCATACCAGCGGGCCACGTTGCTGGTTTCGTCGAGGAGGGTGGCGGTGCTGGCGAGGATGCCGGCCAGGGCGTAGTAGTCGCTTTGGGGGATCGGGTCGAACTTGTGGTCGTGGCAGCGGGCGCAGCCGATGGTCATGCCGAGCAGGGACTTGCCGATGGTGTCGAGTTGTTCGTCAATGATGTCGAAACGGAGTTGTTTCTTGTCCTGTTCCTCGTAGTTGGTCGGCCCGAGGGCGAGGAAGGCGGGGGCGACGAGTTGGCGGCGGCGTTCGGCGGGATCGTCGGAGGCGAGGAGGTCGCCGGCGATCTGTTCACGGAGGAAGCGGTCGAAAGGGACGTCTTCGTTGAAACTATCGATGACGTAGTCGCGGTAGCGCCAGGCGTCCTTGAAGAGGAGGGTGCGGCCGCCGCCGCTTGATTCCGCGAAGCGTGCCAGGTCCAGCCAGTGCCGTCCCCAGCGCTCGCCGTAGTGGGGTGAATCGAGAAGGGAGTCGACGAGTTTGGCGAAGGCGGTGTCGTGGTCGGCCGGATCAGTGGCGAAGGCGTCAATCTGCGCGGGGGTGGGTGGCAGTCCGGTCAGCGCGAACCAGGCGCGGCGGGCCAGTGTCTCGCGCGAGGCGTCCGGGGACGGTTGCCGTCCGGCATGTTCCATGTCGGCGAGGGTGAAGTGGTCGATGCTTGTGCGCGGCCAGTGGCGGTCCTGCACTGCGGGGGGCTCGGGGCGGCGGATGGGCTGGAACGACCAGAACCGGCGGCCGCTTTCGAGGTCGATGGGGCGCTCTCCGGCGGGTTGGATTTCGCCATCGCGGGGGTCGGGGGCGCCGAGCGCGATCCAGGTCTCGAGGTCGGCGACCTGCGCGTCGGTCAGCCTGCGTTTCGGCGGCATCTGCAACTTGGGATTGTGGTAGCGGACGGCTTCGAGGAGGAGGCTCTTGTCGGGGTGGCCGGGGACGAGGGCGGGCCCGGAATCGCCGCCGTGGGTCCAGCCTTCCCGCAGGTCGAGGCGCAGACCGCCCTTCATTTTCTTGTCGGGGTGATGGCATTCGAAGCAGCGCTCCGCGAGGAGGGGCCGGATCTTGGTCTCGAAGAAAGCGAGGCCCTCTGCGGGGTCTGGCTCCGTCGCGGCGAGGACGCGGCTGGCGGCAAGCAGGACGAGCGAGCTGATCGTCGGGAAGCTGGGCAACGGTCGAGGCATGGGAACGGAGAGGGGTCAGGCTACGGGTCGGCCGCGATCCCAGCAAGGCGAAAGGACCTGGCTGCGGGGGCCGAACCTCCTGCCGTGGCGGGTCATCCGTGGATAATCGCGACCCGCGCGGCGGTTTTCGCGACGGTCATCAAGCGCTCCGCCTGCTACCAAGCATTGTTGATTTCGTGGTCGGGCGGGGCGATGGAATGTGGGAGGCCGGCATTTTCCGATTGGACGGAACGGAGAAAGCGTTTAGCGGATGGGGCATGGAAAAACGACGGCTGGGGACGAGTGGGGTGGTGGTGAGTGAGATTTGCATGGGGACGATGACCTTTGGGACGCAGGCCGACAAGGCGGAGAGCTTTCGCATTCTGGACCGGGCCTATGAGGCGGGGGTGAATTTTTACGACACGGCGGAGGTGTATCCGGTGCCGCCGACCGCGGAGTTGGCGGGGTTGACGGAGGAGTGGTTCGGGGAGTGGATGGCGACCAAGCCGCGGGATGGGATCATCGTGGCGACGAAGGTGGCGGGCGCGGCGCATGGATGGTTTGTGCCCCCGGTGCGGAATGGGACGGCGGCGTTGGATCGGCGGCACATCCGGATGGCGATCGAAGGGAGCTTGCGGCGGTTGAAGACGGAGTACGTGGATCTTTACCAGGTGCACTGGCCGGACCACGGGATGCGGCCGGAGGACACCTTGGAGCCGTTGGACGAGTTGGTGAGGGAAGGGAAGGTGCGGGTGATGGGGACGAGCAACGAGAACAGCTATGGGTTGATGCGGAGCCTGTGGGCGAGTGAGCTGCACGGACTGACGCGGTATGACACCATTCAGAATAATTTTTCGCTGAACAACCGGCGTTTTGAGGATGAGTTGGCGGAGTGTTGTCGGCGGGAGAAGGTGAGTCTGCTGCCCTACAGTCCCCTGGCGGGCGGGGTCTTGACCGGAAAGTACAACGGGGCGGAGTATCCGGTGGGGGGGCGGTTTACGGAGTATTTGACGACCGGAGGGGAGCGGCAGAAGGCCATGGCAGAGCGTTTTGTGAATGAGAAGAGTCTGGCCTCCACGGAGCGTTTCCGGGTGATCGCGGAGGAGGCGGGGATCGATCTGGTGACGTTGGCCACGGCGTGGAGCAAGCAGCACGACTATGTGGCTTCGACCATCGTGGGGGCCTCGCGGGTGGAGCAGTTGGATCCCATCCTGGCGGCGGCGGGGGTGGAGTTGAGTCCGGAGGTTTTGGTGAAGATCGACGAAGTGAGTGCGGGGATCCTCTATCCGATGGGTTGAAGGGGGGGGTGACGAATGCCATTTTGTGCGCTTTGTGCTGCCGGAAATTTGTGATAACCGTGCCGGACGATATGAGCGACGAAGCGAAGAAGCCCGGGACAAAAGAGGAAGCGCCTCTGGTGGATTTGTCGTCGTTGGAGTTTGGCCCGTCCTGGGCGCGGACAGATGAGGGGGGGAAGAAGGCCGATAAAAAGCACGAGGAATGGGCGAAGAAGGAGGAGCGTGGGGACCGTCGTGGGGGGGGCGGACGGCGTGATGATCGACAGGGTGGCGGTGGTGGAGGGGGACCGCGTGGTGGGGGTGGAGACCGTCGTGGCGGGGGTGGGGTGCGTGATGACCGGCGCGGGGGTGGTGGTCAGGGAGGACGGCCGGAGCGGGGGGACCGCGGAGGTCGTGGGGAGGGACGATTTGATTCGCGGGACCGGCAGCGGACCGAGGTGGCGCCGCCGGAGGGGGTGAGTGCACAGATCCTGCCGGTGGAGGAGGGATTGGATTCGTTGGCGAAGGAGATCCTTGCGGCGGGCCGGACCTATCCGGTGTTTGATTTGGCGAAGCTGGTGTTGGGGGCGCGGGAGCGGTTCAATGTGGGGTTCAAGTGCGGCGGCGAGCAGAAGCTGTATCGGTGTCGGAAGGATGGCTCGGTGTGGTTGGACAAGGAGGAGGCCATGCAGGCGTTTTGGGGGGGGGAGTGGCGGAAGGAGTTTTATGAAGAAGTGATCGTGGCGACGGATCCGCCGAAGGGGAATTTCCAGGGGGTGGCGAAGTGTGGAATGAGCGGGGAGTATCTGGGGCCGCCGAACTACCATGGGTATCAGATCGCGATTGTGGAGATGCATCGGGATCGGTTTGCGCACATGGATTTGGATGCCTACAAGCGGAAGATCCAGGTGGTGCGTGATGAAGAGGCGGTGAACGCGTGGATGGAGAAGATGTCGACGCGGGCGCGGTATCGTCCGACGGGCGGCAAGGCACCTGAGGCTGTGGTGGAGGATCCGCGGGCGGAGGATGGGGCGGAGGTTCCTGCGGGGGACGTAGCGGACGGAGCGACGGCAGAAGTGGCGGCGGAGGCGGAGGAGGCGGCCGTGGTGGAAGAGGGGGCTGCGGCGGAGGACGCGGTGGCGGAAGAAGCGGCTTTGGAAGAAGCGGCTGCCTTGGAAGAAGCGGCTGCCTTGGAAGAAGTGCCTGCCGCGGAGGGGGAAGCGGTGGAGGGAGAGGATGCTCCGACGGAGGACGCGGCAGCGGAGGTTGTCGCGGCAGCGCCGGCGGCGGACGAGGTTCTGTTGGACGATTTGCGGGAAGTGGAGCGGCATTTCCTGGAGCATCATTTCGCGGAGGTGTTTCAACACACGCCGAAGGTCTGGGTGCCGGGCGGGGTGCAGGGGTATTTGTTGTCGCCGGGATTGCTGACCTTGTTGCGGCAGACCGTGGCGGAGGAGCGGCGCTATCCGGGGCGCTTGACGCCGATGTTGTGTCGTCAGCTTTCGGGGCGTCATGTGGCGGTGTTCAAGTGGCGCAAGAAGCTGAAGGCGGGCCCGGCCCGGCCGCACACCGTGCCGGAGGACATCGTGCTGGCGGATCGGCCGCGGCTGTTGCTGGAGTGGTTGAAGGAGAGCTCGGGCAAGAATCTGGAGCAGTTGTGGAAGGATTTGTTGCCGGAGAATGTGGAACCCGCGCAGAAGCATTTGTGGTATCACGATTTGCATTGGATTTTGAATCAGGGCTACGCGTTGTTGCTATCGGACAGCACCCTGCACCTTGCCCGAAAGGGTGAGGGCGAGGAGAAGCCCGGGAAGAAGGGGGCGGCCAAGGGGGCCGGGGATGCGGTGACGGCGGCCGCGGTGGCGGAGGTCCCGGCGGCAGAGGTCCCGGCGGCAGAGGTTTCGGCGGCAGAGGTTTCGAAGGAGCCGGAAGCGCCCGATATTGAGGAAAAGGAGGCCTGAGAGCCGCAATGGCGGCGGGAGGAAGTTCGAATTTGACTAAGACGGGCCCCGGAGCCTACGTTTGAGGGGAGACAACGTTGAGATCGTGAGCCGGGCACCAAGAAAACCAGACGGATGGCAGGGACCAAATGATGGTTCCCAGCGCGGCTTGCGGCTGGTGCTCCCGCCGAAGGTGGAGGCCCGCCCGGCGCAGTTGTTCCCGTTTCGCAGTTCGTTGATGATCTCGGCGATGGTGGTGGGGGCGCTGGTGATCGGAGGGAAGATGATTTGGACCCGGATGGCGGTGCTGGAGCCGTTGGAGTCGAGGACGATTGTTGTGGTGCCGACGTGGATGCTGGAGGCACCTCCGGAGGAGCCACTTGAATCAGTGGCGCGTCAGGTAGCGGCCTTGCCGCCTCCGGCGGTGCCGATGAATCCCATCGTGGTGCATGATTTGTCGGCCGGTGAGCTGCCTGTTCCGGAAGTGAGCTTGAGCGACGAGCCGTTTGAGTTGTCGGCGGTCTGGGAAGAGGCGGCGAAGCCGTTTCCGGTGCCCGAGCCGCCCGAGCCGGAGGTGAAGGCCACCCCGAAGGCGAAGCCGACGGTGGCGAAGAAGAGCACCCCGCCGCAACCTGCGCGGAAGGCGGCACCGGTGAAGCAATCGCCGCGAGTGGCGCGGCAAGTGCCCCCGGTGTATCCGAGCGCGGCGCGACAGGCGGGAGTGGAGGGCAGTGTGTTGTTGCAGGTGGCGGTGGAGAGCAACGGGCGGGCCGGCGATGTTTTGCTGGTGAGCAGCTCGGGGAGTGGCTTGCTGGATGCGGCGGCGATGAAGGCGGTGCGCAAGTGGTCCTTCCGGCCGGCGACGATCAACGGCCAACCGACCAGCGGCCATGTCCGCGTGCCGGTGCGGTTCCAGCTGCAGTGAACGGTCAGGGAAGATTGCGGGTCATCTCGTAGAAGAACGCGGTGGGGCCGCCGGGAGGGGAGTGGGTGTATCGGAGGACGGAGCCGTCGTCGGTCACCGTGTCCGGCAGGGGGCGAGGGGATTGGCGTCGGCGGAGCCGTTCACACCGAAGACTTCTCCGGGGAGGGACTGGTAGGTGAGGGTGGTGGTGTGGGTGCTGAGGAGGGTGAGGCCGACAGGCAGGGGGTGGGGGAGCGGAGGTTGAATTTGGAGCGGGAGGGGGGAGGGAGGGGCGGGGGTGGAGGGGCGGAGGGGCCGTGGAGGGGCCGTGGAGGGGCTGGGGTGGAACCGCCGACGCCTCGCAGAGGCGCCGCTACGCGGGCGGGGGGAACAGCCAGTGTCGAACACTCAATGTCCAATTTTTAAGTGGGAGAATGGGGGAGGCATGCGACCGGGACGGTCACGCCACGGGTGGGAGGGCGGGGTGCGTGGAGGAGGGGAGGGGCCGTGGAGGGGCGGGGGTGGAACCGCCGACGCCTCGCAGAGGCGCCGCTACGCGGGCGGGGGGAACAGCCAGTGTCGAACACTCAA
>Ga0105050_10002472_pt1 | contig 26400 bp, 20 predicted proteins | sample FRY01_FD_78088 | JGI IMG/M metagenome (GOLD analysis project Ga0105050, IMG submission 78088) | Freshwater microbial communities from Lake Fryxell liftoff mats and glacier meltwater in Antarctica - FRY-01 | ecosystem: Environmental > Aquatic > Freshwater > Ice > Glacier meltwater ...
CGTGTTGCCGGCGGATTTTTTCCAAATTCCTTTCGACCGCCTGTCGCACACGTAACGTCTGAATTCGCCGCACCCATTTTCGAACCTCCGCCCAACGGAGGCGGCTCAGATCCGTCTCAGGCAAGCTTCCGCTGACGCGGCTCCGATTCATCGACGCCAGGTAGGCAAGATCGAAGACGGCTTTTTCAGAGGACGCGACAAATCCGTCCACCCGACCATCGAATTCGTAGCCCCCAAATAATTCCGGAGTGATTCGATGGAGGGCCACTCGCGTTCCGGCGATCTCCACGTCGCCAGGGCGACCAAGGGTCACCGCAAACTGTTGCTGCGGGATCTGTTGAATCCGGTCGTGCAGCCGCAGGGCCGACCAACCGGAGAGATACGCCTGATAGGGATCCGCCGCCGCCGCCACCAATGCTCCCGCCTTCGACGCCACCGCGCCCAAGAGCCAATGGCCTTTCTTAAGGGGAAGGCTCAGTCCCCCGGCAGCCAATCGACGCAGAGCCATTGAAGCGGCCGGAATGCTCAGACCAGTCAACTGGGCCGCATCGCGTGTCGTGATCCGCTTGTGCCCCGCAAGTTTTTGATAAAATGCCAGTGAAGTCACGGCGAAGAGGGCGGCAAAGCTGCCGCAAGGTTTCGCCCAACCAGCCCGGACATGTTTCTCCAGGCCTCTGGGGTGCCGTAGTGGGCGGCCAAATCGTTGGGAAGAAACGGAATCACCTCAGAAATGAGGTGAAACCTCTCGACCGCTTCTCTCTGATTCATGACGAAATATTCACATATACGTTAATATCATGCAATAGAAAACCACGTCATCGAGAGACGAGACTAACCGGCTTCGATGCGCTCTAAGATATAAGCGTTGAGGCTCTTCTTGGCACGACGGGCTTCGGCAATCAGCCGCCGATGGGCTTCCGGGGGCACCCTGAGCAAGAATTTTCCGCTGACCGGGCGGTCCGGCGACTCGCTGCGTTGGGCGCAGAAGGCCAGATAATCATCCACGCTATCGTGGAAGGCCCGCTTGATTTCCTCCACCGAGGTGCCTTGAAAGGTGACCACATCGCGCAGGCCCTCCACTTCGCCGTGGAAAAGCTCCGCATCTTCATCGAAGGCCACCGTGCCGGTATATCCTTGGTATTTCATGGTTTTTGTTTTGCTTGTTCGAGAAACCTCCCCACGTCTGCTCCCTCTTCCTTTGCATCCTTCCCATCCTTTGCGTGAGGCCCCTCTCCTCTTCGCTTCAGTAGCCCGCGTCGCTCCGCGCCTGCAGCCAGTCGAGGGCCTTGGCGTAACTTTGACGCTCGAGGAAGTGACGCAGTTGCGGATCGCAATCCGCCGGCAGCGTCGCGACGAGGACATCGAGCCGGGCGGCGGCTTCTTTGAGTTTTTGAAGGTGTTCCGCCGGGTCGCGGGCTCTCAACTTGTGATCGGCCACGACTTCGAGACGATGCCGGACCGCCGCAAGGAGTTGGGAAAAATTCATCGCTTCCATAAGACTATTCGACCAAGGCTTCCGCTTGGGTCGTCTCAGAATTTTCGTTTCCCCCTCTGTCCCCCTCACCTTCAAGGGGCTCACGGTTTTCGAAGGTTTCTGCGTCACGGTCGTCCGGCGAAACCGCGACCGGGGCGTTCTTGCGTCCCTCTTCGGTCTCGCTGTGGAGGTTTCCATGCTTGTCGAAGGCCTCGGCCACGCTTTTTTCCTTCGCGGCAGCTTCGTCTTTGCTGGTGAATTTCACGCTGACCAATTTGCTCACGCCGTGTTCCTGCATGGTGACACCATACAACATGTCGGCCCGGCCGATGGTGCGCTTATTGTGGGTAATGACGACGAACTGGCTCTGATCGACGAAGCGATCGAGGATCTTAATGAAGCGGCTGATATTGGATTCGTCCAAGGGGGCATCCATTTCATCGAGAACGCAGAAGGGACTCGGCTTGACCATGTAAATGGCAAAGAGAAGGGAGACCGCCGTCATTGTGCGTTCGCCGCCAGAGAGGAGCGAAATGCTCTGGAGTTGCTTGCCGGGTGGTTTGGCGATGATTTCGATCCCACTCTCGAGCGGATCGCTTTCATCGATCAGCATGAGGTTGGCCCGGCCACCTCCGAAGAGTTCGGTGAACATGACCTGGAAATTCTCCCGCACCTTTTCAAAGGTGACGGCGAACATTTCGCGGGTGGTGCGGTTGATCTTGGAAATCACGTCGAGCAACTCCGCCTTGGAATTGACCAAGTCCGCGTTTTGTTGCTCGAGGAAATTCTGGCGCTCTTCGAGTTCGTCAAATTCCTGAATGGCATCCAGGTTCACCGGACCCATCGATTCCACCCGCTCGGTCAATTCGGCCACAAATTCCTCGATTTGATTCCAATCCAATTCTGCCGCCGGCTCGGGCTCGGCCACCGCTTCGATGAGAGCGTTGGCCTCAGGTTCCGCACTCGTCGATTCGTCGGATGAAGCCGGCGACTCGCTCTCCGCGTTTGCCGGGGACTCCCCGGATTCCCGGGAACCCGGACGACTTTTGGCCCGCTCGCGGAAACTGCAAAGGAGGGCGTAGCTATCGGGTTCGAAGGCTTCAAGATCGGTTTGGTAGCGGTGGGAAACATGATCCCGCAAGTTTTCCATCCGCATATCCATCTGGGCGATGCGGACTTCGAGACGGCCCTTTTGTTCCTGGAGATCGGCCAGTTGTTTACGAGCGGACCGCAGGGCGATCTCGACCGACTCGGCACCTTCCTGAACCTCGCGACGCTGGCCTTGAATCCCGGAAATCTTTGCCTCTTGGGTTTCGATTTCCGCCTGCCAGGTGCTCATGGACTCCTGCAAGCTGGCGCTTTCCGAGGAGAGGCTTTCGATCCGCGTCTCGTAGGAATTGATATCCATGCTGCGGGCCTGGAGCAATTCCGCCAATTCGGCCAGACGGTCGGTCATTGGCCCCCGTTGCCGGTTGAGGCTCTCCTGATGCTGCCGATCGGTGGCGACACGTACCCGGACTTCGTTGAGTTCTTCCACCGCCGCATTCTCGCGTTCCCGGGCCGCCAGCACCTTGCGCTCGCATTCTTCGTAGTGACTCCGGCCGTGTTCGATGGCCTGGGTGGCTTCGACGATGCCGGATTCCAGGTCTTGCACCTGCGAAACGCTGGCCCGGAGGGCCTCGCCCAGCTTGACGGTTTCCTGGGCAAAGGTAGCGCGGCGACGTTCGAGTTCCACCGACTGACCTTCGGCCAGCTTGCGCTCATTTTGAAGAGAGGCCGCTTCGACCTGGGCGTGTTGGAAGGCCTCCCGGGCCGCGAGCAAACGCTGCTGGGCCTCATCGAGATCATTGACCGCCCCGTTGCGAGTGGCGGTGTGGAGTTGGAGTCGCTCGATCACTCGGACCAGTTCCCGGTCCAGTTCCACGATTTGCGCCTTGCGGGCGAGCAGTGACTGACCCGCATTTTCACCGGTCTGACCGCCACGAATAATCCCATCGCGGCTGATAAACTCGCCGTTGAGGGTGGCCACACCCAAGTGCGGTTGCTCCGCCTTGATCCGGAAAGCGGTTTGCAAGGTCTCGGCCACCACAATCCGATCGAGCATTTCGAAAGCCAGATCGTGACCGGGGCCGGAGCCTTTCAGGTAATGACGGGCCCAGTTCAGAGCCCCTTCGGGCAGAGGCGCCAGCGCCACCCCGGCCGTCTCGGAATTTTGTCCCCGAATCCAATCTCGCGGCACAATCGCAGCCTTGCCGAGTTTCTTCCCGATCAGGGTCAACATGGCCGCTTCTGCCATGTCGGTGTCCTTAAACAAAATGGTTTGGAGGGCCTCGCCCAAGGCGGATTCGATCGCGGGGATAAAGCGCTTCTCGACTTGAATTTGATCCGCGAGAGCCCCTTGGGTGGCTGCTTTGAAAAAGCCCGGATTGTCGAGTCCGCGCAGGACCGCTTGAGTGCCTTCATCAAGGCCTTCGCCTTCCTCATGCAATTGGCGGAGGACCTCAAGACGCGATTCTACTCCGGCCGCTTCCTTCGCCACGCCATTGAGGGCCGATTCGGCGGCTTGACGCGCATGTTGCGCCTCTTCGTAGGCGAGTTGGGCTTCGGATTGTTCCGCCTGGGAATCCCGCGCCCCCTGGCTCGCCTCATCCAATCGCTCGGCGATGGAAGACAAGCGGGCTCCGCATTCGCCCGCCGCCTGGCCGGCCGCATCGGATTCTCCCTGCAAAAGTCGGAGCCGGGTCTCGCTGGCTTCGCGCCGTCCTGCCGCCGCTGAAATGTCATTGCGCAAGGCCCCGAGACGGTTTTCTGCCCGGCCAATTTCCGAGCGACTTTCTTGAATGGCCCGTTCGGCCACTTCGCGTTCCTCGCGAGCGTGCGCGACCCGGGCGTTTTGCTCATTGAGGGCACCTTCGTGCGCAGTCAACGCCTCGATCATTTGCGCCAGCAATTGATCCGTCTCCTCGAGTTGGTTTTTTTGGATCTCGATTTTTTCTTCGGCCGAGGCAATATCGAGCCGGTGCCGTTCGATGAGCGAACGCGCCTCTTCGCAGCGCTCGCCGTTGGTCCCAATCCGGTTCTCAGCGGAGAAGACCCGGTTTTTCAAAGTCTGCACTTCCTCGCGGACTCCCGTCATCTCGAGGTCGAGTTCTTCCATTCGGGCCCGGAAGCCCGCCAATTCCGCCTCGCGCTGGACGATTTCTTCGGCGTGGACGCCGCGCGCTTCCTCTCCGCGCTCGAGCGCCTCGCGAGTAGTCTCTCGCTCGGCGTCCAATGCACGGTAGTTTTTATGCGATAGATGGGTATCAAACACCCGCAGGTCTTTCATGACCGATTGATAACGCCGGGCCTTGGCCGCCTGACGTTGGAGGGAACCAATTTGCCTCCCAACCTCTTTGACGATGTCCTGGACCCGGAGCAAATTCGCTTCCGTGTGATCAAGCTTGCGGAGGGCTTCCTTCTTTTGCGCTTTGTACTTCGTGATCCCGGCGGCCTCTTCGAAAATGGCCCGGCGATCTTCGGGGCGGCTGCTCAGGATCAGATCAATCTTCCCCTGCTCCATGATCGAGTAGGCGCTCCGCCCCACCCCGGTATCCATGAAGAGCTGGTGGATATCCCGCAGCCGACAGGCGGTTTTATTAAGAAAATATTCGCTCTTTCCGTCGCGATAGACCCGGCGGGTGATCCGCACCTCATTCCAATCCACGCCGAGTTGTTTTTCGCACTCGGAGAAGGTCATCGACACCTCGGCCATCCCAAGCGCCTGGCGGCTATCGGTTCCACTGAAAATAACATCCGACATTTCCCCGCCCCGCAGCGCCTTGGCCGACTGCTCTCCCAGCACCCAGCGCATGGCATCGAGCACATTCGACTTGCCACATCCATTGGGCCCCACCACGGCGGTAACCCCGCGGTGGAAATTGAGAATCGTGCGCGGCGCGAACGACTTGAAACCAAACATTTCGAGAGATTGAAGATACATGCGGAAGCGGATGTTGAGAAAAAGGGACTTTTTCTGAAACGCTAAAAACCCGGCGCGCCGAAAATTGGTCGTTTTTTCAGCCTTGGAGGTTTTTAGACTTTCAGGGTTTGCTCATCAATTGGGAGGAGTCAAATATGGTTGTCCGTTGACCGGCATTTCGCATTTGCCTTCCATTGATGGCAAGCAAAAACACTACATATTGTGGTTGCCCGACCAGGCGATCCCCATCTATTGAGATGCCATGACTGAGAACCCCACCGACCCTCATGTGCATGATCTCCTTGAATTTCTGCGATTTCCAAGCGTTTCCACCCAATCCAACCACGCCAGCGACCTCGTGGCCTGCGCCAACTGGCTCCGAACAAAATTTTTCAAAATCGGCCTCGAAGCCTCGGTTTTAGAAACCGGCGGCCATCCGGCGGTCCTCGCCCGCACCCCCCACGATCCCAGCAAGCGGACCGTACTCATCTACGGGCATTACGATGTCCAACCGCCGGAACCTCTCGACGAATGGAAATCCCCTCCCTTCGAACCCGAGATTCGCGACGGCCGGATTTTTGCCCGAGGGTCCACGGACAACAAGGGGCAAATTCTCGCCCATATCCTCGGACTTGGCGAGATCCTCGCCCGGGGGGAAATCCCGCCCGTCAATGTCACTTTCCTCGTCGAAGGCGAGGAAGAGACCGGCAGTGCCAACTTGGAGGCCTTTCTGGAAAGCCATCGGGAGGAACTCGCCTGCGATGTCATCGTCATTTCCGATACCGGGATGGCCGCCCATGGGTTCCCCACCCTCACCTATGCCCTTCGGGGGATCGCCGCGCTGGAGTTCAAACTCACCGGCCCGTCGCAAGACCTCCACTCCGGCGTTTTCGGCGGGGCCATCACCAATCCGGCCACCGCCCTCGCCCGACTCATTGCCACCCTGCATGACGCCGACGGCCGCGTCGCCGTGCCCGGATTCTACGATCTCGTCCAACCCCTCGCCGACTGGGAACGCGAAGCTGCCGCCGCCCTCCCCATCACCGAAGAACAACTTCGCCAACTCACCGGGGTGCGCGCCCTTGCCGGCGAGCCCGGATATTCCGCCGTCGAACGACTCGGCGCCCGTCCCACCGTCGAAGTGAATGGTCTCGGTGGGGGCTACCAAGGAGAAGGCACCAAGACCGTCCTGCCCAGGGAGGCCTTCGCCAAACTCACCATGCGCTTGGTCCCCGCTCAAGATCCCGCCACCGTCCTCCAACAGGTCAGTGATCATCTCCGCGACCATTGCCCCGACACCGTCGACTTGCACCTGACGGCCGGCCATTGCGGCGAAGCCTATTTTATGGACCCCAACCAACCGGACGGACTGGCGGCCCGGCGCGCCCTCGAGAAGGTTTTTGGCCGTTCGCCCGCCCTCATGCGCGAAGGCGGTTCTATCCCCATCGTGACCACCTTTAAAAAAGTCCTGGGGGCAGATTCCCTTCTCCTCGCCCTGGCGTCCCCGGATTGCTGCGCCCATTCCCCGAACGAGAATTTTCCCCTCGAGAACTTTCACGCTGGCATCCGCCTCCATCAAGCCGTCCTTGAGGAACTGGGGAGAGAAGGACGCGGCGAGGGGGCTGCAACGGATCGGGCGAAGACCGAACGGCCAGGCTTTCAAAATCGGTGACACGGAGAGTTTGCGGGGAGTTTTGGCTTTTGATCATCCTCACTAATTTGTAAGTTTCTCTTATGGCTCAACAAACCACCCGCCTTTGGCTCATGTATCCCGGACGGCTCATCACCCGCCCGATCATTCACGAACTCGGCCAAACCTTTGACCTCGTGACCAATATCCGGCAAGCCAGTGTGACCGACGAGATTGGGATCGTTTGTCTCGAAATCGACGGGGCGCGGGAAGAAATCAAAAAGGCCATCCACTGGCTGGAAGCCCAGGAGCTCAAAGTGGAGCCGGTCGAGATCAATACGATCGAGGGCTAACTCCGAGCTTCCGAGCTTCCGACTTTCCCCCATGGCCAAATTCTTTCGGATCCTCGCTCCCCTCTGCCTTCTCGCCGTGGTCGTCTTCTGATTTCGACTCCCGAAGTGCCTCTAATCTGTGGCGCACCTTATCGATGTGGGCGAGGTAGGACTGGAGGGGTTTATTTTCCGTTTCCTGGCGGAACTCGGCAAGGTGCATCAGGTCGTAGGCATTGATCCACTGGTCGTCTATTTGGATTTCCATCGTGGGATTCAGGATATACTTGCCGAGGGCGATGCGGACAAAGAGCTGCATGTTGCTCGGAAGATCGCGGTTGACCTCATGCCCCGCCAAGACGCTTGTGATGTAGGCGCGGCGGCGGCGGTAGCCCGGAATGACGTGCTCCGGGAAGTGATCAAGCGCGAAGATGAAGTCGCCTGTCTCGAAGGCCGGGAGGTCAAACCGGATCTTCCATCGCCAGATACTCTGCGAGCAGGCCAGCATCGAGTGGATCAGGAAGAAGGCCATGTGGCGTGCGTCGATTTTGATGAGCCGTCCGTCGATCTTGACCTTTATGGCGGTCGGTGCCAACTGCTTGTAAACGGTACTGAGCTTTTGGCTTGCGTAGGCTTTGTCGAGATACGCCTCGCGCAGGGAAATGTGGAAGGGGGTTCTTCCCCAGGCATCGCGCAAGTCCGGGTTGGCCCCTTCGGAGCACAGAAAATCCACCACCTGCGCGTGCCCGGCCTGCGCGGCCAGCATCAACGGGGTTTGGTTAAGCGGCGACCGGAAGTCCACTCCGTAGAGGCCGGTTTTCCGGCGGAGCTCGAGAAAGTTTTTCTCCTCGATGTCGCGCTGGAGTTTTTTCAACACGGCTGGTCGCTCCGCAGTATTGTGCGCGTGGAAGTGGCGAAGCGCCGGCTTGTAACCAAGGCGCACGAGGGCCTCGATGATGCCCGGCGTGTCATAGATGACGGCACACTCGAAAATGAGGTATTTGGCCTGCTGGTTGAAGTGGTCCGGATCGAGGGCCTCCTTTTTGATCTCCTCGAGCGTGGCCGGGGTGAGGACGCGCCACGGCACCGGCTGCACGGTCAGAATCGTTTTGCGGATCTGCTCCGCCTGTTCGTGCTTGCCCTGAAGTTCGAGCCTGTGCGCCTCAGCCTTCCACTCGGCTTCCGTGGATTTCTGCTCCGAGAGCTTGAGGGCATCCAGGCGCGTGTTCAGGCCGAGCAGGTCCAGCAGGTGGTGACGGGGATTCTTTTCGACAAGATAGACATTCTGGACCGCCCGGGTCAGCGCGACATAGAGCGCATTCACGTAAAATTTGTAGGCTTCGAGCGACTTGTCTGTCTTGTCCTTTGCCCGGGCATATTTCAGTTCCTTGTTGAGATCGTCCGCAGTCACTCCGCTGGCGATTTCGGTGAACTCCGCCGCGCTGTCGGAGACAAAGTTCAGGAGGATGATGCTGTCGTATTCCAGCCCCTTGGCTTCCTGGATCGAGAAGATGAGCGGGGTCTGGAACCATCGGCCCGCCGCCTCCTTGTCCTCCGCGCGCATGACCATGACCGCATGGCGGGTCGAGCGGCGGGTCTTGTCGTTGAGTTCACGGAGGGTCTTGTCGTCATCCTGGAGAAGCTCGACTGCGCCGACTCCGGTGGAGTTGCAGGTCACCAGGTAGTTGCTCTCGCGATCAATCGAGCCGAACCGCGCGTTTTTTAAGAGCAGGAGGCGGTTCGACACATCCGTCACCTGGGGAGAGCTGCGGTAGTTGGCATTGAGAATCCTGATGATCTCGGCGGGGGCGCGGGTCAGGCGCTGGTCGTAGAACATGCTTTTCACAGCCGCCCAGGAGAAAAAATTCGGGTGGACGATCTGGTTCGAGTCGCCGCATAGAATAAACTGGTCCCACTGTCGCAACGACTTGAGCACAAGATGGAGCTGGATATTGGTCAGATCCTGAACCTCATCCACGACGATCCAGTCGTAGCGTGGGGTGCAGAGTTTCAGGGACTCGTGGGCGACAAGGTTCAGATCGTAGAAGCCGGCCTCGCTGAGGTGGGCACGATAGCGCTCGAAGATGTCGTAAACAGCCGGGCGTTCCTCCGGCAGGAAAATCGAGCGTCTCACGCCCAGGCCGGTGTAGTCGGCGAGCGGCAGGATCGGCCGGTCGATTTGCGAACCGGTGAGCACGCCATTGATTTCCTCATACAGCTTGTGGGTGTCGCGGATGCGGGACGACGCACGGTAGCGGGCAAACCACCGCTCGAAGTCCCGGTAGGTCATCGGTTTTCCCTCCGGGACGTGCAGCGTCTCCAGAAACTCCCGGAATGACAGGAATGAGGTTTCCTGCCGTGGATTGTCGTAGTTGAACGCGTAGTAGAGGTTTCGGGAGTTCTCGGCCAGGAATGGGGAATGGGTGACGTAGAGGACTTCGCCGGGCAGTTGCTTCAGCTTTTCGAGCGTTAGCACCGTCTTGCCGCTTCCGGCTGATCCAATGAGGATGAATGGGGGGTGAAGGCGAAAGGCATCCTGCTGCGCATCGTCGAACGAAAGGATCTTGTCGAGTACCTGAAAATGGCGGGCGCGGGGGTTGATGTAGGTCAGCGGCAGAGCGTCTTCCGGCGGCAGGGCCTCCGGCGAGGCCAGAAGTTCCAGCTTGGTTTCGTCAATAGGGGCGCCATTCAAAAATCGCGATTTGTCATAGGCGTGGTGCGCGATGAGTTCGAGCAAGAGGATGCAAGTCTTCCCGTCATGGATGCCGAACCGGAACAGAAGCCGGTCCGCCTCGCTCAACTTCGCCCGGTAGTAAGCCGTGGGCTTGAGTTTTTTGACCTCGGCAGCCCGGAAGTCTCCGGCACGGAGATGCTCAACGACCCGATCAAACGCCTTCCGCAGTTTGCCGGGCTCCATGTCGGTGTATTGAAGAATATCCATTTCGAGAAGATTCACATTTTTTGATCCAAGCGGGAAAAGCCGCGATGATTGCGCAATGCGCGGCGTTTGGTCAACCCGCCAAAATGACTGCTTTCAGACCTCCTGACCCGCTCCCGTGAAGGGAGCGAAAAGCACATCGCAAGCGCATTAATCTGCGACGACGGCATCGACGCCTTTGGTGCCATTTTTTAAGGCTTGGAGATTCCAGAAGATGACTCCTCCCCGCTTACGCGGGCCGGTGGTTTCTTCGATCTTTAATTGGCGGGCGATTTCTTTGACTGGCCATTTGTGGGAGCTGAGCCGATCGACGGCAATGCCGGGCCAAATGGGGACTTCCCGCGGGTTGACCTGGGGACTGCGCCACCATTTCAACAAGAGGGAGAAGCTTTGGGGTCCTTCGTCCTGCCAATACAACTGAGGCGCAAGGTAATCGATCCAGCCATTCCGCATCCAAGTGAGGGGATCAGCATAGAGGTCGTTGTAAGAATCGACGCCCGCGCGGGTGCCAGCGGGAATTCCGGGCTGAAAGATCCCAAAGGGACTAACCCCAAAAATGGCACCGGAGCGGGCCGAATGAACGGTCTCCCCCACCCGACGGATGAGGGTGTTGACGTTGTCGCGGCGCCAGTCGCCCTTGGACAACTTTCCACCCCGCTGGCGATAGGCGGCGTAGGTGGCGTCGTCGGGGAAATTTTGTTTATGTCCGCCATCGGTGGGATAGGGATAAAAATAGTCGTCGAAGTGGATGCCGGCGACGTGGTAGCGGGTGACGATATCCCGGACCACATTGACGATATGGTCTTGGATCTCGGAGGATCCCGGATCCATCATGAGAACGGATCCGACCCGGTAGGTGTATTGGGGAAGCTTCCGGCTGACGTGTTGTCCCGACCGGGAGTCCGAGCGGTTGGCAGCGGCACGGTAGGGATTGATCCAGGCGTGAATGTCGATGCTCCGACGACGACCTTCTTCGATAAAAAATGCCAGGGGATCGTATCCTGGATTTTTCCCCTGCGCTCCGGTGAGGTAGCGGCTCCAAGGCTCCAGCCTCGAGGCGTAAAGAGCGTCTCCTTCCGGGCGGACTTGAACGAGGAGGGCATTGAGACGGCAGCGTTTGGCGGCATCGAGGAGACGGATGATCTCGGTTTTTTGCTGGTCGGCGGACAGTCCCGGCCGGGAAGGAAAGTTGATATTGTGAACGGATGCGACCCAGGCTCCCCGGAACTCCGCCGCTTGTCCCGTAAGCGATAAAAAGAGGGTCATCAGCAAGATCGTGGTGAGGATTTTCATAAGTTATTTAATAGACAAAACTTTCGGGCGGCGCCTCGGTGGGGGTGACGCTGGAAGCGATAATCACCGGAACCCGACGGCCGGCGACGAGGGGAAAGGTGGCACGGCCTTTAACTTGGACCCAGCTCATTTCGGCCAGGTTCTGGGGCTGGGCAGTTTGGATGGTAACCCCGACGGGACGGGCATCAGCCGCGCAGCACATCACATACATGCGAACAAGATCAAAGCGATCTCCGGCGGCATTATTGGCCCGGGCCGGCATGTATTGGCCGATCAGTTCGACGTCTTGATCTTCGAAGTCCGCCCGCATGGTGGGTTCTTCAGCGGCGTAGAGTAGGTCCACCGATTGGGCTTTGATCAAGCCTTCTTCGGTCCGGGGCAGAAAGTCGCTGGCCTCCTGAGCGGTGGAGGGTTCGCCCTCTTCTCCCGGGAGCGCCGGTTCAACATAGGGGGTGTAGCCGGGGAGGTCTCCAATGCCGGTGGCAAGTCCGCGGTTCGCAACCAGGGCGGCCCCAAATTGATGAGGGGAAACTATCGTCGCCATGAGCAAGGGCGCGATCAGGATCAGGGCGGCAAAGATTTTTCCGAGGCGCGATCGGGGTCCGGGGGTCTGCGGAACGGATTCCTGCGGGGCGTTGTTGACGGTGCCCGGAAGCATGACCATTCCCACCGCCATGAGGAGCAGGGTGAGCCCGGAGAGGACGGTCCAGAGATGAAAGGATGGATGGAGATAGCTGCCAATCTTGCCGGAAAAATAAAACCCCGTCAGGACCCCGCCCCAAATCAAAAGGATCCCCGCAGAAAGGTATCGATGGAAGGTGGCGGTCATATCCCGAGGACACTCAATCGCACGCAGATGAGCGCGATTAAAACAAAAAGCCCGAGGGCCAGCCCGGCGACGAATCGTTTCTTAAAGACCGAGCTGTAGATGAAGAGGAGTTTCAAATCCATCATCGGTCCAAAAACCATGAAGGCCAACTTGGCGACACCGGGGAAGGCGATGAAGGTGGCCGCGATGAAGGCATCGGAAGTGCTGCAAAGCGACAAGATGCCGGCAAAGCCCATCAGGGAAATGGTCGCCAGCCAGGTATTGAGGGCGAGCGGGAGGATCACTTCCTGATTGATGGCGGTGCTGAAAACCGAGGCTATGGCCGCGCCGAGGATGAAGTAAATCATGACATCAAGAAAATCGGCCACGGCGACGCGGAGGGCCGCGGCCAGTCGCCGAAGGAGCGGCGCCCCGGTCCCGCCACCGGTGGGCTCGGAGTTGGTCAGTCCGAGAATGCCTTTTTTCATCACCGAGGCGATGGGGAGATGGTGGACCGCCATGGCCGCGAGGACGGCGACCAGATAACCGACTCCCAGGCGCAGGCAGGTGAATTCGGCCGCATTTTGACCCCGGAAGGCCGCATAGGTGCTGAGGGCAACGATGGGGTTAACGATGGGAGCGGCCAGCATGTAGGCGATGGCATTGGAAAGAGGCAGTCCCTTGGCCATCAATCTTCGGATCACCGGGACCACGCCGCATTCGCACATGGGGAAAACCATTCCCATCGCCCCGCTCAGGCAAACCCCCAGAAAAGGATTGCGCGGCAGATAGCGGACCATCAATCGGGAGGGCAAAAACTGATCAATGAGACCGGCCATCAAGGTGCCTAGGAGGATAAACGGAACGCCCTCAAGCAAAACGCTGAGAAAGGCGTAGGAAAAATCTCCAAAGCTGAAAGTGAACCAAGGCCCGTCCATTCGCGGTTACTCATACCCAGAGAATCCGTTTCGGTAAATAGAGATTGCGAAAAAGATGGGCGACGCACCCTAGGAGCGCTGAGGATTTCTCGGGAAGGGCCCCCCCGAGCGAGCCACCGGGCCGTGCACGCGGGCCGCGCGCGGTCCCCAAAACTTGACAAACCAAAAAGAATCCTGTCCTTTCCCTGCGTGATGAAACGTCTTGGACAATTGGCCTGCTTTGCGGCCATCTTTGGGCTTATTTTTCAAGCCTCGGGGTCTTTTCAGACCAACCGCCTTGATGAAGAACATCCGGTCTGTGCGACGCATGACGAGTCCCCGACCGCCGGCGACTCTTCTTGTCCGGCCGACCCGCTACACAATCATTGTGGATCGTCTTGTCCTCACTTTTTCACGGCAATTTTATTTTCTGCCACGGACTTTCTCGCCTTGCAGCCAGATCTGATTAGGACGCTGTCTTCCCACTGGGAAGCCCTCCCGGAGGGAGTTTCCTCCGGTTTATTTATTCCGCCTCGATTGTCCTGAGTCGCGGCCACCTTGGCCGTACTTCCCTCGCCCCTCGGGCGATTTCTTGACCGCGCGTCCCACCTACGGAAAATCCGGGATCGCGCTGACCTTAGACCTGACAATTATGAATTTTTTTATCTTCCTCAATCACTCCCCGGGGGCCTGCCCTCGGCAAAGCTAATCCATGCGCCTTCTTTCTTTGACTCTCATCCTGCTGGCCACCCAGGCGAATGGCTGGACGGACCCTCTGTCGGAAGCGAACGCCGTCCGCTTTGCCTTGGACAACAACCAGGACCTTCGGGCCGCCCGCCTCGGCGTGGAAGCCGCCGAAGCGCGCCTCCATGGGGCTGGGCGATTGAGCAATCCTGAGTTGGAGATCGTCGTCGCGGGAGGACAAGACTTTGAAGGCACCGTCGAGGTCGGCCTCATGCAGAGATTTCCCCTCACCGCTCGTTTGCGCTTGGAAAAGGAATTGTCCCAACTGGATGTTGACGCCGCTCGCCAGGAAGTTGCCGATCAAGAACGCCGGCTCGCGGCGCAAGTCCGCAAGAGTTTTCTCGCCGTGGCCACCGCCCGGGAAACCCGGGCTCTCCGCAACCGCCAAACCGAAACCGCGGCCAATATCTCCACCGCCCTCAAACGCCAGGCCGGAGAAGGATTTGCCTCCTCGTTGGACGTGACCCAGGCCGCGCTCGAAGCCGCCCAACTCCAGGCCTCCGCGGAGGAGGCAAAAGCCGCCGAGGCAGCCAGCATGGGAGATTTGGCCACTCTGCTGGGTCTGCCAACCACCCGCTCCGTCGCCCTCCGCGGCGGACTAGGGCTTCCCGACTCGCTTCCCGCCGCCCGATCTTCTCAAGGACGACCAGACCTCGCCCTCGCCCGGATTGCCATCACCGCAGCACAAACCGATCTCGCCCTCGCCCGGGCCATGCGTTGGAAGGATATCGGCCTGGGCGTATTTGTGGAAGGGGAACGTTTCCGCGACGAACCCGAGGGAATTGAAAACGAGGCCCTCCTCGGGATCAAATTCTCGGTCCCCCTTCCGGTTTGGCAAAATGGATCAGCCGCGGTGGCCGAACGCCGGCTTCTGGCGCAACGACGCCAAGAGTTGCTCGCAGGGCTTCAACTCCGGGCCGCCCATGAGGCCCAATCCACCTGGAAACAAATGCAGGCCCGCTTCGCTGCCGCGCAGTGCCTCGAGCAGGAAGCTCTTCCCCTCGCCCAGAAACTCCTCGCCGACACCCAAGCGATTTATGAACGCGGGGAAGCTAATACCCAAAGCCTCTTCCGGGCCCGTCAACATCTCATCACGGTGGAAAACGAGGCCCTCAATGCCCGATCTGCCTTCCACCTCGTCCGCTCGGCCTGGCTTTTCGCCACCACCTATCCCTCCGACCAACCTCGCCAACCATGAAACCAATTTTCCGAAGTTTACTTTTCACCCTTGCCCTCCCACTCGCTCTCTTGGCTGGCGATCGGGGGGACCGGACGATCATCTTGGATGAGGCGGGAATGAAAAACCTCGGCATTGCCTTCGCTCTGGCGGAGGAGTCCGATTTTGAGAAAACCATTTTTGCGATTGGCCGGATCGAAGAGGTTCCGGAAAATCATGCCGTCCTCGCCAGCCGGATCCCCGGTCGGGTGGTCGAGATGATGGTTCAACCCGGAACCATGGTCACTGCGGGCCAGGAACTCGTTCGGATCGAGTCCCGGCAACCCGGCAACCCTCCTCCCTCCATTACCCTCAAATCTCCCATCGACGGACTCGTCCTGGAATCCCATGTCCGCCTCGGCGAGCCGGTGGAACCCTCCAACGAGTTACTCGACATCCTCGATCTCCGTCAGATGCTGGCGGTGGCCCGGGTGCCGGAACACGAGGCCGCCAATTTGGAAGCCGGTAAAACCACCGCCCGCATCCGGGTGGCCGCCTTGGGCGAGCAAATCCTCACCGGCACCCTCACGCGGCTGGGCACTTCGGCCGACCGCGAAAGCGGTTCCATCGATGCCGTCTTTCGGGTGGGCAATCCCGACCTCCGGCTCCGTCCCGGCATGCGGGCCGAGTTTTCCATCGCTAGCAGCGTCCGGAAAAACGTTCTTGCGATTCCGCGGGAAGCCCTCCACGGCGATCCGGCCAACCGGGTGGTCTACGTCAAAGATTTTGATCTTTCCAACGCCTTCCTCCGCACCCCGGTCCAAACCGGAACCCGCAATGAGGAATTTGTGGAAATCAAAAACGGACTCTTTCCCGGCGATGAAGTTGTCACCACCGGTTCCTATCTTCTCGGTTTCTCTGGCGGGGGCGGAATCTCGCTCAAGGAAGCCCTCGATGCGGCTCATGGACATGAACACAACGAAGATGGCTCGGAAATAACCGCCAGCCAAACATCCGCCGCCAGTCCGGACGCGGCCTCTCCATCGACCAGCGGACCGTCCCTGCTGACTCTCTTTTTCGCCACCACCAGCGCTGTTTTGCTCGTCTTGCTTCTTCTGACCCGCCGCAAATCCCACTGATGCTCAATCACCTGATTCGCTTTTCGCTCCAGCACCGCACCCTTCTGCTGGTTGCGGCCATGGTCATCATGATCCTTGGGGTGCGCACGGCCGGCGAATTGCCGGTCGAGGTTCTCCCCGACCTGACCAAACCCACCGTCACCATTCTCACCGAAGCCGCCGGACTAGCTCCGGAGGAGGTGGAGACGCTGGTGACATTTCCGCTCGAGAACGCCCTCATGGGGGTCAGCGGGGTCACCCGGCTGCGTTCGACGTCCGATGTCGGGCTTTCTCTTATTTTTGTGGAATTCGATTGGGGGACGGACGTGTACCAAGCCCGCCAGTTTGTTTGGGAACGGATGGCTCTGGCGGATCTTCCTGCCGACGTCAGTCCGGTGATGACTCCGGTCGCCTCGCTGATGGGGGAAATTCTTTTGGTTGGACTCAGTGACCCTACCGGGTCCATCGCTCCGGCTGATCTCCGCACCCTGGCCGACTGGACGGCCCGACCGCGTTTCCAGAGTATTCCCGGAGTGGCCGAAGTTCTCGCCATGGGCGGCGGCGTCAAGCAGATCCAGATTCAACCCGACCCGGAACGGCTCTTGGCTCACGGAGTTCATTTTGACGAACTTCAGGCCGCCGCCGCCGAAACCGCCAGCAACACGACCGGCGGATTTCTCACCTCCGGCCCTCAAGAAATCATGGTGCGAAACCTGGCGATGACCACCGACCTGCGGGACATCTCCCGCACGGTGATCAAAACCATCAACGACCGACCCGTCACGATCGGGGATGTGGCCCAGGTCGTCTGGGGGATTGAACCCATGCGCGGGGACGCGGCGGTGAATGGTGATGCGGGCGTCATCCTCAGCGTGACCAAATCTCCCGGGTTCGACACCCTCGCCCTGACGGCAGAAGCCGAGCGGGCCATTGCCGAGCTCCAGGCCGCACTTCCCAAAGGCGTCCTTGTCACTCCCCTCTTCCGCCAGGCGGATTTCATCGAACACGCCATCGGCAACCTCGAAGAAGCCATCCGCGACGGAGCCATCATGGTCTCTATTGTCCTCTTTCTTTTTCTTCTCAATGTCCGCACGACCTTCATCACCCTGACGGCCATGCCGCTCTCGTTTGCGATCACTCTTCTGGTCTTCAAGTTCTTTGATATTAGCGTTAATTCCATGACTTTGGGTGGCCTCGCCGTCGCCATTGGCATGGTGGTGGACGACGCGATTGTCGATGTGGAGAATGTCTTCCGCCGACTCCGGGAAAATGCCGCCCGCGAGACCCCCTTGCCCCGCCTGGAAGTCATCGCCCGAGCCTCCGGCGAAGTCCGGAATTCCATTCTCTACGCGACCCTCTTTGTCATCCTCGTTTTCCTTCCCCTTCTCAGTCTCAGCGGCGTGGAAGGTCGTCTCTTTACCCCCATCGCGGTGGCCACCATTGTTAGTATGGCGGCATCCTTCCTGGTTTCATTAACGGTCATTCCGGTTCTTTGTTCGATCATGCTTCACCCCAAGCCAAAGCCAGAAGCAGCCTCGCTCGATACGCGCCTGGTGCGAGGCATGAAAACTCTTCTCCGCACGACTTGGCTGCGACTGGCCTTGGATCGTCCTTTTGCAGTCATCGGGATTGCCGTCACCCTTTTGATCGGAGCCCTCTTTCTCTACCCGCTTATGGGGAAGGATTTTCTGCCGTCTTTTCGCGAGGAGACCGCGTTGGTGGCCCTGACCACCGCTCCCGGCACTTCGCTCAAACAAACCAATGAGGTCTCCGCGGTGGCGGATCGCCTCTTGATGGAAATCCCTGAAATCCGCAGCGTGGGCCGCCGGGTCGGGCGGGCGGAACGGGGCGACCATGTCGTGCCGGTCTCCACCGTCGAATTTGACATCGACTTCCGGCCTGGTGGTCGTCCCCGCGACGTGGTGATGGAAGATATCCGCCAAAAGATGCGCACCATTCCAGGCACTTTTAGTGCGATGAGCGGTCCCCTGGCCGACCGCATCGGGCACATGCTCAGCGGCGTCTCGGCGAAAGTGGCGATCAAAGTTTTTGGCACCGACCTGAATGAAATTCGCCGCATCGGCACCGAGATTCAATCCTTGGCCCAAGGTATTCCCGGCCTAGAAACCGCTCGGATCGAGCAGCAGGCCCCCATTCCCCAACTTCGCATTGAGGTGGACCGCGACCGGGCACTCGCTTACGGGATCACCCCCGGCGAACTCAATGCCCAACTGGCCTCTCTGATGGGAGGCGAAGTGGTGGGCGAACTCTTTGAAGGTCAGCGCACCATCGACCTCGTCCTTCGCCTCCCCGAAGCCTGGCGGGAATCTCCCGACCGCCTCGGCGAGATGATGATCGAAACCAGCACCGGACAATTTGTTCCCCTCAAACTCCTGGCCCACATCCGCGAGGCCCGGGGTCCCAATGTCATTCAACGGGAAAACACCCGGCGACGGTTTGTGGTCAGCATCAATCCCACCGAGCGGGACCTGACCGCGCTGGTCACCCGGCTGCAAGATGAAGTCGCCACCAAGATCACATTGCCCGGCGGGTATTTCATTAGCTATGAGGGAGAATTTCTGGCCCGGGCGGAGGCCTCCCGGCGCATCGCGATTTACTCCCTGCTCGTCTTGGTCGTGATCGGCTTTCTTCTCAACCACTATTTCGGCTCTGCGGTCTTTGCCCTTCAGGTTCTGGCGGACATCCCGCTCGCCATCATCGGCGGACTTGTCCTGACCTGGCTTTTGGTGGACAACATTAGCATCGCCACGTTGGTCGGATTCATCGCCGTGGCCGGAATCGCCGCCCGCAACAGTGTCATGCTGATCTCCCACTACCTGCACCTCATGCGCCACGAAGGAGAGGAATTCAGCCGCGCCATGGTGGAACGCGGCACTTTGGAACGGTTAGTCCCGGTCCTCATGACCGCGCTTTCGGCCGGCTTCGCCCTGATCCCGTTAGTCCTCGCAGCCGATGTCCCCGGGAAGGAAATCCTCCATCCCGTTGCTGTGGTTATCGTGGGGGGACTGATCACCTCCACTCTGCTCGGCCTCGGAGTCACCCCGGCGGTCTTTTGGACCTTCGGACGCCGGGCCGCCCAACGGGCCATCGAAAAACAAGCCCCGGCGGCCCTTTGATTGCAAAAGAAATTTTAACCAAAAACCAACCAAAACATGAAAAACACCATCCTCACCCTCATCGTGACCTTCGCCCTTGCCTCGACTCTGTCGGCGGGAGATTCCGCCACCCCACCCACCCCTAACGGTGGACGGCTCCTAAAAAACATCAAACCCCAGGCGGAATTTTTCGTCACTCCGGAGCGCAAGGCTCAGATCACCTTTCTCGATGAGAAAGGAAAAGCGATTGCGCCGGCGGAGCAAATTGTGACCATCATTTGTGGCGAACGCTCCGATCCCACCCGCTTGGAATTCGTCAGAGAAAACGATGTCCTCCTCTCCAAGGGCACCTTCCCCAAAGGCAATGGCTTCCCGACTATTGTCCAGATCAAAACCAACCCAGACGCAAAACCCGTGCTGGAAAAATTCAACCTCAATGTCACCGTTTGTTCCGGTTGCCAACTGGCCGAATACGCCTGTACTTGCGGTCACTTACATTAAGCCCGTTTTTCGGCTCCCTGCGTTGATGGCAATGAAGGGGGTTGCGTCGATGCCAAAACCTTGTTTCCACCAACGCGGTGGCGTATGCTCCCTGAGAAATGACCCGAGCCGAAGTCAAACAGATCGCCCAGGCGTGGCGGAAGTCACGCATCGCGGCACGTATTCTCCGCCGGGAAGAGCGCGGAAAATTGACGGCGCGTGACATCCGGATCGGGCGGGCATTAGGTCAAGATCAAGCCGTTTCGCCCCGACTGATCAACCAAGCGTTCCATGGATTTAATCTACGAGAAGCCCGATTGGCAAACTCCCGCCGGTAGGTTGCTCGATTTGCTGGCGACGAAGCTGCCCGGCGATCCCCCAATGACGATTCTCGTCTTTGGCTCAGCTCCGCTGCAGCTTCTGGTGGACTCGACATTTCTCAGCCAAGACGTGGATATCATTGGTGGAGACAATCTCCAGTCACTCGCGCGGGATCTTTTCATCCCCCTGGCGACCGGGGATCTCACCTTGCAGGTCTGTGATCGGCTCACTTTCCGCACGGCCTTGGGTTGGGAAGACCGAGCTTATCGCGAAGTACGACAGGGCCACCTCTTTGTCTTTCCTCATCCCTGGGACATCCTCGTTGCAAAACTCGGAAGATTGGAAGAGAAAGATCTCGAAGCGTATCGACTAGTCATCGGCAAGACTGGCCACCCGACAGCGAGCGAATTCAAAGCCCATCTCCAGCTTGCGGTCGACCTCTACCGCCCGAACTTCGATGAGGAACACGGGGCGGACTACACCACGCAAACCGCGGCTCTTTGGCGGGAAATATTTGGCACCTCTATTGATGTGCGCGCCGAGATCATTCGGCCCGCGCTCGAACGCCGAAAAGCTCACTACGACGCAGATGCCGGTGACCCACGTTGGAAGGAGCGATTACGTCATCTGGGAAATTGATCCCCTAAAAAAAAGCGTCACCGTTGTTCTGTGGGTTAGAGCAGTTTCAACAACCCTTTAGCGGCTGCTCTGTGGCGGCACCGGTCGTTGAATCCCTTTGCCAACTCGGGCAGCATGTGAACATACCGTCGCTTCGCCGACAAAGATCGACTCAACCGGATTCGCTTCGGCCTTGAGGATCAAATGCTCTCGCCTAGAAAAGTGTGGATCCCGCACTCGCTTTTATCAAAACCGGTCCAGCGCCCCGCCCGTTCGGAATCGTCTTCCCCCACCGGTCGGGTACAGGGAACGCAGCCGATGGAACGATAACCCCGTGAGGCCAGCGGATTGATGGGAATTTCGTGCTCACGCAGATAGGCTTGGACCCGGTCCCGGGTCCAATTGGCCAACGGATTCAATTTGAGAATGTGGCGGTCCCGGAGGACATCAAATTTGTAGAGTTCCACAATCTGGACCTTTTCCCGATCCTCGGATTGTTGCCTCCGCAGGCCGGTGATCCACACGTCCAACTCTCCCAGTTTTTTTTGCAGGGGCAAAACTTTCCGCAAGGTACAGCAGAGGTCCGGGCGGCTTTTCCAAAGTTCGGGCCCCTGCTCCGCGGCTTGCTCGTCGACGGACTGTTCGGGGTGGAGGCTTTCAATGGAAAGCCCCAGCTTCGCTTCCACCTGGCTCTTGAGCTCCAGCGTTTCCGGAAAAAGCAAACCGGTATCAAGAGTGAAGGCCGGAAATAAATAGCCTGCCGTACGGGCCGCATGCAAAACGACCAAACCGGCCCCTTGAAAACTCGTCCCCACCGCAGCCCTCTGACCGAACTTTTCCCAACACCATCCGAGAATTTCCGTCGGCTCAGCCGTCTCGAATTCGGCCGACTTTCGTCGGATCTCTTCTCGGTCAAATAAGGATGTCTCCATGGTCGTCACTTCTCTCAACCTATATATGACTATTTAGGTCGTAATTCAAGCGAAAGGGGCGGGAAGCAGGACGCAGAGAGGATCTGCTGGCTCCGCGTCTCCCCTCTCCGTGACTGTCTGCTAGAGCGACTTGGCGGCTTCGACAACTTTTTCTGCCGTGATGCCAAGTTCTTTCATGACAACGTCGCCCGGAGCGCTGAGCCCAAAGCGGTTGATCCCAATCGCTTTCCCATCGAGACCGACGAAGCGGAACCACGGGTCGGAAATTCCCGCCTCAATGGAAACCCGCTTGCGAACGGCCTTCGGCAGAACGCTTTCCTGGTAGGCGGCATCCTGACGTTCAAATCTTTCGAAGCAGGGCACCGAAACCACGCGGGTGCCGGGTCCCAGTTCCCCCGCCGCCTTGATGGCGTGCTGGAGTTCGCTTCCGGCTCCGAGCAAAATCAGGTTGAGTTCGGCGGTTTCCTTTTTGGCGATATAGGCGCCTTTGAAGACACCCTCGCGGCGTTCCGCGACCGGGATCTCACTCAAGGTCGGCACGGCCTGACGGGTGAGCACCAACATGGTGGGGCCATCGGTTTTCTGGAAAGCGGCAGCGAAGGCGCCCGCGGTTTCCTCGGGATCGGCGGGCCGGATCACATCCAATCCGGGGATGGCTCGAAGGGCGGCCACCGTCTCGACCGGTTCGTGGGTGGGACCATCTTCGCCCACCCCAACCGAATCATGGGTGAAAATATAAACCACCGGCAGATGCGAGAGCGCGGCGATCCGGATGGAAGGGCGTCCATAATCGCTAAAGACCAGGAAGGTCGCGCCGCTGGGGCGGAAAATTCCGTCGTAGGCCATCCCATTGAGCAACCCGCACATGGCATGTTCTCGAATGCCGAAATGCAGATTACGACCTTCGCGGTTTTCCGGCGTGAAATTGCCGCCATCCTTAATGACATTCAAAGTCGATCCATGGAGGTCGGCGCTGCCTGAAATGACCAGCGGCATGGCCTGGGCGATGGGCTGGAGCACTTCGCTTCCGGCCTTGCGGGTGGCTATGGAGGCGGCGGGATCAAACTCGGGAATAACCGAAAGCAAATCCGGTGTCTTCCCGGCGATGGCGTCGTCGAGTTCCTTGGCCAAATCCTTATTCCCTGCCCGCCAGGCCTGGTATTGTTTTTTCCAAGTGGCGTAGGTCGCTTCCAAGGTCTTCTTGTGATTCTCAAAATAGGACCGCGTCCCCGGATCGACAAAAAAGGTTTCCTCCGGTAGCCCCAGTGCCTTCCGCGACTCGGTGACAAATTTGATCCCGGCTTCGCCATGGGCCTTATTGGTGCCACTCACTTCGGGAATGCCTTTTCCAATCAGAGTCTTGGCAATGATGAATTGCGGTTTGCCCGAGCTGGCCGCCTTGGCTTGGGCGAAGGCATTGTTGATCTCGTCAAGATTGTGTCCGTCGATTTGCTGGACATCCCAACCGTAGGCCCGAAAACGCTCGGCGGTGTCTTCGCTCTGACTCACAAGAGCCATCGCATCCAAAGTCACGTTGTTGGAATCGTAAAAAAGAATCAGGTTATCCAGATGGAGATGAGCCGCCAAAGCCGCGGCTTCCTGTGAGATGCCTTCCTGCAAACAACCGTCTCCGGCCAGGACAACAACATGATGATCGAAAATTGTATGCTCGGCGGTATTGAATCGGGCTTCACACATTTTGGCGGAAACCGCGTATCCGACGCCATTGGACACTCCCTGGCCGAGCGGTCCGGTTGTGGCCTCGACTCCCGGGGTTTCATGAAACTCCGGATGTCCCGGCGTGATGCTGTGCAATTGACGAAAGGCCCTCAAGTCGTTGAGCGAAACGGCATAGCCCGAAAGATGGAGCCAGCTGTACAAGAACATGCTGCCATGCCCGGCCGAAAGTACGAACCGATCCCGGTTCAACCATTTGGGCTCATCGGGATGGTATTGGAGGGCGTGGCCGTAAAGAACCGCGCCAATTTCGGCCGCCCCCAAAGGCAGACCCAAATGGCCTGATTTGCATTTTGTGACGGCGTCCATGGCCAGTCCGCGAGCGTCGCGGGCGGCCACCTCGAGGGCGGGGTTATCCAATTTGGTGGTCATTTGCCCTGAGGAAATCCTCTCCCTTCGCTGTTGGCAAGCGTGAGGAAAAAAAAACGCTCTATCCGAGACGAAACTCGCAGCGATAGTATCCGCCCTCGCCACTTTGTTGACGACGCACCGGAACTCCGAGGAGCTTTTGAAACATCTCCCGTTCCAACTCGGCCGCCCGGGGCATTGCCGCGATGAGGGCCTGCATGGGATGATGGTGTTCGACCAAAACGAGTGGAGGCCCCTCCTCCAGATCCGCCATGTAGCCTTCCCGTTCCCGAGTGCGCACCAACCAACGGGCTCGTTCCTCCACCGTGTCGCCTCGAATCCGATCCCCATAGTCCTTGATGCGATCTTGGTAATAGAGAAAGAGCATCTTCTCCGGCGCCCCGGTCCCGTACAGTTTGCGCGCCATCTCCAGCAAGGCGAGAGACAGGGAATTGTCTGCTTGGGGAAAGAGGTCCCGGGCTTTGGCGGTCAGCCGGTAGAGTAACTCGGGTCGCCCCACGCCACGGTGATGGCGAAACGTATCGAGATACCCGTCCTTTTCCAAATCGAGGCAAATCTGCTTCACCCCCATATAGCTCATCTTCAGGCGGTCGGCCATCGCCCGCACCGCCAGCCCGTCCGGGGCCCGCTTAATGAGGTTGAGGACCGAAAGCCTTTGACTACGTCCAATTTGAGCAAGGAGGCGCTGCATAATTTCTTCTTCCAGCATGACTGCTCCCTCCCGCGCCCTCAACACCGAAGACAAGAAAGTTCTGCCTCACGGTAATTTCCTCCACTCCCGATCACCTGCGAGGGAGTGAGAAGGGCTGTCCGACGGTCCAGCTTGCACCGCGACCTCCGGTCGCTCGTTAGTTTTTGAGAATGGCAAAAGTCTTTTGCCCGCCGCGATCAATCAAAACCAAGACCCCTCTCTGCGAATCGGCTCTCTCGAGGGTCTTTTCGAGATTTTCTGCCGTAGTCACCGGATCTCCGGCCACTTCCACGATGATGTCGCCGGCCCGCACCCCGGCCACGGCCGCGGCGCTGTCGGGAACCACGTCCTCGACGCGGACTCCATGCGACGGTGAGGATGCACGATCCGGAATCAGCCCATATCTTCCCGCCGATCCGTTCGGATCCGATTTTTTTTGCGGCGGCATCGCCGTGCGGATGAATTGTTCCGGCTGTTCGCCCGTCTGCACCGAGCAGGTGGAGATTTGTCCTTCCCGCCAAAACTCCAACTTTACCGCGTCGCCGATTTTCTTGCCCAGAATCTCACGCTGGAAATCCCGCGAACGCCCGACCGCTTTTCCGTCCACTTTCAAGATGACATCCCCCGCCTGCAAGGGACTGTTGAAGGCTGGCGTGCCGGGCATCACCCCCCGAATGAGAACCCCGCTTTTCAAACTGGAAAAATGGGCCCGGGCCTCGGCACTATCCTCTAGCCCCAGGATCCCGATGCCGAGCCAGGGGCGAGAGACCCGCCCATTAGTCATCAGTTGGCTGGCGACATCCTTGGCAATGTTGATCGGGACGGCAAACCCCAGACCGCGATTGATTCCATTGATCATCGTGTTTACCCCGACCACCCGGCCATCCAAATCGCAAAGCGGCCCGCCGCTATTACCCGGATTGATGGCCGCGTCGGTTTGAATGTATTCCTGATAGGTCTCGCTGTAGGTGAGATCGTCCCGCCCCTTGCCACTGATGACGCCCACGGTGAAAGTGTAGGGCAGGTCGTAGGGCGCTCCGATGGCAAAGGCAAACTGGCCCACCCTCGCCTTGTCGCTATCTCCCAATTCCACGGCGGGCAAATCCTTGGCCTCGATTTTGATCACCGCGATATCCGACTTCTTGTCCGCCCCGATGACAGTGGCTGGAAACGTCCGCCCGTCCTGAAGGCGAACGGAAATCTCACCCATCACCCCCGAAGCGACCACGTGGTGATTGGTGAGAATATACCCCTCCGGAGAAATGATAAACCCCGAGCCCTCGGTCGGGCCTTGGGGAACCGGACGCCCATCGGGACCGCGAAAGAAAAACTCCAACCCCTCGGGCAATCCCGGCACCGCCACATCCGCAGTGGCCCGCACCTCAATCACCACCACCGTCGGCGCCACTTTTTCGTACACATCCGCAAAGGCATCATTCATCTGCCGAGCCACCGGGTGCGTCGTGGGATCCGGGGATGGCGAAGGCGACGGTGCGGTTTGCGCGACAACCGGCATAGTCAGAGCCAGGAGGGCCAACGAGAAGTTACGGAATTTCATGGGAAAAAGTTACGACGATTTTTTCCGTTTTCAAGGAGCAGAAAAATTAACCGTTGCCAGTCCCCTACCGCTATGTTTCAAATTAAATGCCTGCTCATGAGCCCGAAACCCAAAGACGCCCGGCGAAAACCCTCCCGCGTCTCCACCGACGGCAAGTTTCCCGAGCCCCCCAAAAAGAAGAAATCTAAGAAGGCGGTCAAAGCGATCAAG
>Ga0105050_10002474_pt1 | contig 26387 bp, 28 predicted proteins | sample FRY01_FD_78088 | JGI IMG/M metagenome (GOLD analysis project Ga0105050, IMG submission 78088) | Freshwater microbial communities from Lake Fryxell liftoff mats and glacier meltwater in Antarctica - FRY-01 | ecosystem: Environmental > Aquatic > Freshwater > Ice > Glacier meltwater ...
ATCTGAGAAAACAAAGTTATATTTGCCATGAGAGGGAGTTTTTTTGTTATGCAACTCAAAGGTAATTTGAGATACGGAATATTCCCTCTTATTTTTTTAAACGTTTAGGACGCTATTGATTTATGAATTTATTTAATGATAGTTTGTGAATACTTCATTAGTATATCGTAATATTGCAATATCAATATATTGTAAAGTTTAAACTTTCAAAAGTTGCAATGTTTAAAGATTTCAACTTTTGAAAGTTGCAAAATTTGAAAGTTTCATTTTTTTAAAAAAATCCGCACTATTAACAACTCAATAATTTAAATCTAATAATTAAGCATGGGAGCTTCAAAATCCGCTTTTTTTAATGAGCAACAGAACCAAATCGCCAACATATTTAAGGCACTCGGACATCCTGCTAGAATTGCAATAATTGAATACATTTTATCAATGAATAGTTGTATCTGTAATGATTTAGTGGAAGTACTTCCTCTTTCCCAAGCAACTGTGTCACAGCATTTACGCGAATTAAAAAATGCCAATATTATTAAAGGAACTATCGAAGGAAATGGCATCTGTTATTGCCTAAATGACGATACTATTAAACAAACCAAAAACATATTGAAACTTTACATTGAAGCATCAGAAAAGAAAAATCTACCCTGCTGCTAACTATAATTCACAGAGCAGATCAATAACCGTAAGATATAAAACAACAAGATGAAATTAACAGAAATCAAACAAGTTCTTAAAGACTTAGACACCGTAATTTTTCAATTACCAAACAAATCATTCGTACCAGAGCACTTTCATGTCACAGAAGTTGGCATCGTAACCAAGAATTTCATTGATTGTGGCGGAAAAGTGCGCGAAGAAAAGGTCATCAACTTTCAACTTTGGGAAGCAGGTGATGTTGACCATCGATTGGCTCCAGCTAAATTGATAAATATTATCGAGCTTTCAGAACGCACATTGAATATCGACCCTGAACTGGAAATCGAAGTAGAGTACCAATCTGATACAATTGGTAAATATGGATTGAATTACAATGGAACTTACTTTCAACTAACATCAAAACTAACAGCTTGTCTTGCAGAAGACGCTTGCGGAATTCCCGTTGAAAAGCAAAAAATTCGACTTTCTGAAATAAATACCGATCCTTCTTCAAGTTGCACACCAGGCGGAAAATGTTGTTAAACACAAGAATTCGGAATTCATACTTCATTTAGTTAAACTCAATGTAAACTTAATCTCAGTGGCATTATTTCAAAACTCATTCCGCTGCAACGGACATAACTCATAATTCCTTTCATGTATACTAAAATCAAAGACCATTGCGAAGCGTTAATCGCTCATTTTGACACTATTTCAGCTGAAAGAAAAAACGTATTGTTAAAAATTTCGAACTATATAAGAACCAAAATGGAAGCTGGTTTATCAGTCAATTTGGTTTATATCTGCACACACAATTCTCGAAGAAGTCATTTTGGACAGGTTTGGGCTGAGGTTGCGGCTGCTTATTATGAATTTAACAATGTGAACACGTTCTCTGGTGGAACAGAAGCAACTGCGTTTTATCCAAATGCTATTGATGCATTGATAAAAACAGGTTTTGAAGTCACTCAAAAATCTGAAGGTCCAAATCCTCATTACTTGCTGCAGCGCGGAGAGGATCAATTTACTCTCTGTTTTTCAAAAGTCTATGACGATGAAATCAATCCAACATCGAATTTCGCAGCAATCATGACATGTTCTGATGCTGAACAGAATTGTCCATTTATTCCTGGAGTTGAATTGCGCATTAGCACAACTTATGATGATCCAAAAGTCTTTGACGACACAAACCAACAAGATGAAAAATACGTGGAACGCTCTAATCAAATCGCCTTAGAATGTTTATTTGTTTTCTCACAAATAAACAACTCATTCCGCCGCGGCGAACACAACTCTTAACTCAAAATTATGTCAGCAAACAACTGTGCCCCTGCGGCTGAGCGTAAAAAACTAGGTTTTCTAGATCGCTATTTAACACTTTGGATCTTCCTTGCGATGGGACTTGGGATTTCAATTGGCTATTTTATTCCATCAGCAGATGATTTCATTCACTCATTTTCGAAGGGTACAACCAACATTCCTTTAGCCATTGGATTGATTTTGATGATGTATCCACCACTGACGAAAGTTCAATTTTCAAAAATTCCAAAAGTAATGGCCAAGCCGAAGCTTTTAGTAGTTTCGTTCTTTGTTACATGGATAATTGGTCCATTCTTAATGTTCTCCCTAGCTGTTATATTCTTAAAAGATTATCCTGAATACATGACAGGATTAATCATTATTGGATTAGCGCCATGTATCGCGATGGTCATTGTATGGAACGAATTAGCGGAAGGGAATCGAGAATTAGTTGCTGGATTAGTCGGAATCAATAGCCTTTTACAAGTCTTTTTCTTTAGTCTTTACGCCTATTTTTATTTAGAAATCGTTTTGCCATGGTTTGGAATAAATTCCCTGAAAATTGACATAACGATACTTGAAATTGCTCAAACGGTTGGTATTTACTTAGGAATTCCTTTTTCAGCAGCGCTTGTTAGCCGATTCGTTTTAATTAAAGCGAAAGGAGAAGAATGGTTCAGAACGAAATATATTCCTTTTATCTCACCAATCACCTTGATATCTTTACTTTTTACCATCGTTGTAATGTTCAGTTTGAAAGGTGAAATGATTGTTTCGATTCCTATGGATGTCATTCGTATAGCAATTCCTTTGGTCATTTTCTTTGCTATCATGTTCTTCCTTATGTTTTTATTAGGAAAATGGGCAGGAGCAAATTATGCGGACAATGCAGCGCTTTCATTTACGGCATCTGGAAATAATTTTGAATTAGCTATCGCTGTTTCAATAGGTGTTTTCGGCATTAATTCAGGTCAAGCTTTTGCAGGAGTTATTGGTCCACTAGTGGAAGTTCCAGCTTTAATTATTATGGTAAATGTTGCTTTTTGGTTGAAGAAGAAATTGTATAAATAACAAACATTTTACGATATTTGCCGCATGAGTCTCGTGTCCTCTAAATCAGCGCTAGTTTTTATTTTAATCACCATTTGCCTTGACTCAATCGGCTTAGGAATAATCATTCCCTCCTTTCCTACCCTCGTTTCTGAGACTGCTCATGTTTCAATTGACGATTCATCCAAGTACTATGGACTGGTGATGGGATCTTATGCATTCATGCAATTCATATTTTCACCTTTAATAGGAAATTTAAGTGATCGCTTTGGAAGAAGACCCATCTTATTATTTTCCGTTCTTGGAATGGGGCTGGATTATATCGTGATGTTTTATGCGCCAGATCTATTTTGGTTGGTGATGGGCCGAGCAGTAGCGGGTATTTTTGGCGCAAGTTATACGACAGCAGCTGCATACATTGCAGACATCTCAACACAAGAAAATAGAGCACAGAATTTCGGAATGATCGGTGCAGCTTTCGGAGTTGGCTTTGTGGTTGGTCCAGCAATTGGCGGACTTTTAAGCGATTTTGGACCACGAGCGCCCTTTTTAGCTGCAGCAATATTTTCACTCGTAAATTTTGTTTACGGCTTCTTCGTTTTAAAAGAATCATTGCCTCCAAATGAACGCAGGAAATTTGAATGGAAAAGAGCGAATCCTTTAGGGGCAATTCTGCAAATGGGACGATTCAAAAAAATGAAATACCTATTTATCGTTAGCTTTTTCTTAATTCTCACAAATATGTCGGTTCATTCAGCTTGGAATTATTTTTCCATGTCAAAATTTGGATGGACAGCAAAAGAGGTTGGTATTTCATTAGCCGTTGTAGGGGTTTGTTTTGGCGTGGTTCAGGGTGCAGCAACTGGTTTATTAGTAAAGAAACTTGGCGAAAAAGGCGCTGCAACCTTAGGACTAGGTGTACTTTTTATTACGCTTATTGGAATTTCCTTTATTCCTAGCGATATGGGTTGGATGATGTACTTAATTATTTTACCCTATGCACTCTCTGGAATTGTTGATCCTGCCATTCGAACGATTGTTTCAAAGGGCACCACAAACAATGAACAAGGAGAATTACAAGGCGTTTTTACGAGTATGATGAGTCTCGGAGAAATTATTGGTCCACAATTGTTTATGTGGATTTTCTATACAAGTCGTACAAATTATCCTAATGAAGATTGGAGTTACGCATCACCTTTCTTAGCAGCATCTATTTTTGCACTCGCTGCCTTTTTCATACTCCGCTGGACTTTGAAAGAATTCAAAAGGTAATCATCCCTGCTTATTTAAATGAAATATTTCTGAATTTGGGATTCGGAGTTCGGGTGTCAATAGATATCGGGATGGGATTTTAGATCGAATTCTGAATCTTTATGTGTAACATTTTTCCATTTATGTATAAGATAAATTATTTGTAAGTAGTGCACTTTTGTCAAGTGAAAATTACTTCACAATAAAAATTTACCAGATGAAAGATCTTACCGAATTAAAAGGCACTTGGAATGAAACGAAGGGCAAATTGAAACAAAAATTTGCTGAACTAACCGACAACGATGTAATGATGGAGGAAGGCAAACAAGATGAATTACTTGGGAGACTTCAAATAAAGTTGGGAAAAACGAAAGAAGAGCTCCACAAAATTATCAATGAATTATAATAAAAACTTTACAATTAATCACTTAAAAACAAACAGTATGAAAAAGTCAATTTTAGTAATTACACTATTCTCATTTATTATTGGTTTAGGAGTAACAAGTTGTGGTTCACCATCAAAAGATGTGAATGACGCAGAAGAAGAAGTAATGGATGCACAAGAAGATTTAGAAGAAGCGAAAAAAGCACTTGAAATCGACATGGCAGAATACAGACAAGAAATTCTTGTTAAAATATCAGATAATGATGTAAAAATTCAAGCGCATAAAGATATGATTGCGAATGAAAAAGGTGCTGACAAATTGAAGCATCAAGAGGAAGTAATTGATCTTGAAGCACGCAATGCTAAATTGAAAATCAAATTAGAGAGCTACAACGGAGAAGGAAAAGACAATTGGGAAATGTTCAAAAATGAATTGAACAAAGAAATCAATGATTTAGGAATCGTTTTACAGAAAATTAGTTCAAAGTAATAATTTTCAATTGCAAATCGTTTCATTATAACAAAAAGGGTAATAAGTTCTATTACCCTTTTTTGTGCAATAAACTTTTATATAGAAATCTACAAAAAACAAGAAAGAATGTACAACAGTTAAGCAATCAAATAACTGAACCTTTGTAGTGTGGAAACTATTTCACATTAAAAAAAACAAATATGAAAAAGTCATTAACTATTGCAAGTATTATAACATTAACATTCGGATTAAATTTAACAGCACAATCAACAGAAGATCCGCGTGAAAAATTAACAGTGGGAGCTAAAGTCGGAGCTAACTATTCAAATGTTTGGGATGAAAAAGGTGAGGATTTTCAAGCAGACGGAAAGATTGGATTTGCTGGTGGTGTTTTTGTAGGAATTCCTTTAGGTAAATTTGTAGGTTTACAACCAGAAATAATGATCTCTCAAAAAGGTTTTCAAGGATCTGGAACAATGTTTTTTACCCCTTATTCTTTTACACGTACAACCACTTATTTGGACATTCCTTTGCAAATTCAATTGAAGCCCTCTGATTTTATCACATTCGTTGCTGGACCTCAGTTCTCTTATTTGTTAAAAGAAAAGAATGAATACACATTCGGATCAAACAGTGCTTTACAAGAGGAAGAATTCAATAATGAAAATCCAAGAAAAAACATTTTAGGATTTGTTGGTGGATTAGATGTAATCATTTCGCATTTTGTAGTTTCAGGTCGTGTTTCTTGGGATTTTCAAGCAAATAATGGTGATGGAACATCTTATACACCGCGTTACAAAAATCAACTTGTACAATTAACTATAGGATACAAATTATAATACTCAATTTAAATTTCAGGAAGAAGTGGTTGACCAAAAGTCAATCACTTTTTTCGTTTTAGCTCGATCTCTGTAACTTTAGTTACCTTTATTCCCAAAGCAAATAAATAGCTTTGTAAAAAATAGAAAAATGAAAACAAAAAAACTATTTCCCATTTTTATCTTATTTCTCGTATTCGGGATGGTAAGTTGTGCGTCAATTTCTCAAGAAGAAGGCGGCACAGTGACTTATAAGGACATTCAAGCAATTGAATTCGATAAGTTAAAAGCAGATGAAAATACAATCATTATTGATGTGCGCACACCAGAAGAAACTGCTCAAGGAGTCATTGAAGGTGCAACTCTTTTTATTGATTACAAGGCCAGCAATTTCGGATCAGAAATCAATAAATTAGATAAAACAAAAAATTATATAGTGTATTGTCGTAGTGGAGGCAGAAGCGCTGGTGCTTCTGAAGAAATGATCGAAGCGGGCTTTACAAAAGTGTACAACCTTGAAGGTGGAATATCAAATTGGAAAGGTGCTGTCGTGGCAAAACCGTAAACATGATCAAAATACTGAATTATAAAGGGGCACTTCTTCCAATTATTGTTGGACTTGCCTCTTTTTTTCTTTCGGTATATACGCCTCCTGCAATAAACAGTGTTTTGATCGCTTTGGTCGCAGGAATTATCCTAAACAATTTCTTGCCAATTCCAAAAAACTTTGATTTAGGCATTTCATTTACCAGTAATAAATTATTAGAAATATCCCTTTTATTTCTAGCGTTTGACATTGACTATCGCAGTATTTCCTCACTGGGAATTGGTAGCTTTGGAATATTGATATTAGTCGTATTTACTGTTTTAATTACCACGTATTTTCTTTCAATAAAATTAAAGTGTCCAGGCTCGACCGGTTGGTTGGTTGGATTTGGAACTGCAATATGTGGCTCCTCTGCTATTGCTGCACTATCCCCAAGTGTTTCTAAAAACAAAGAAGATGTTGCCATTTCAATGGCGGTCGTAAATTTACTTGGAACGCTTGGCATGATCGTCATACCTATAATTTTGCTCAAAACTAGTTTAGGTGCTTCAGAAATCGGACTTGTTATTGGCGGATCACTTCATTCCGTCGGAAATGTGGCTGGAGCTGGATATTCCCTCAGTCCTGAAGCTGGTGAAGCTGCTTTAACCTTTAAATTGGCGAGAGTGGCCCTTCTTTCTCCATCTCTGATTTTCTTTAACTATTTAGTCAACCGAAATACAGTGAAATCTTGGAAAGAACACTTCCGTTTACCTTGGTATTTAATCGGTTTTATTCTCGTAACAATTGTCAGTTCATCACTTCATTTTCCAGAATCGATGCTTTCAGCGATGGAAGTCGCAGGTAAAGTAATTCTAACCATCGCAATGGCTGCAATTGGCTTGAAGGTGAATTTTCAAAATCTAATTACATCTGGTAAAAGTGGTTTACTCTTCGGGGTAATCATTTTCGCAATTCAACTAGGTTTGTTGAGTTTATTTGTAATCTTCTAGATTAATCTGCTTTTAAGAGTTTCACTTTTAAAATCTTAGAATTTACTTCTAAATCCATGTGATACATCCCATTCGATAAATTATACGTAGGAATTAACAAAGATTGATTAACTATATCTGTTTTATCAAATGTTCGCACCAGTTGACCATCAACAGAGAATAATCTTGCAGAAAAATCAACAACACTTTCTGAAATTTCCAAATTCCAAATATCACTTGTTGGATTTGGTTTTACACTCACAATACTCGCCTGCTCAATTTCATCAATTGCCAATGGATCGTAAACGATAAACGTTCCCATCATACCATCATCTTCATGATGTAACAAATGACAATGATACATGTATGGAGTCATCTCATCCGCAAATGTGGTGAATTTTGTTATAAACTTAACGGAATCATGAGGAAGCACTAGAACAACATCTTTCCAACCTTGTTCATACAAAGGCGGTGTAACACCACTTTTCTCTATTACATTAAACAAAATATCGTGAATATGAAATGGATGCGCTATATGTGTATTGTTTACCAGTGTCCAAATTTCTGTATTATTCAATGGTATTTTAATGTTGATCGTGTCCATGTGAAATGTTACTCCATTAATTCCAAATGGACCTTCTGCTAAACTCGGTTCATTCGTAGGTAATAATCTTAATGAATCTAAGATTAAGGTTCTTTCCATGTCAAAAACAACTGGATTTAATGGTACAAATGGAACCAAAGTACTTGGAATACTTGTAATTGGGCTTGCTGTTTGTGCCCCAACAGTTAACTGTACCAAATTGAAATCCGCATTATTTAAACTATTGTCCGAATATTCATGAATTGTGTCCATTCCGACTCCTACTCCTGGGCCACCAAAAACTCCCCATGGCATTTCAGAAGCGAAACTCATAAAATCAATATTTTGACCTATCATAGTAGAAAAATCAACCAAAATTTCACAACGTTCACCAGGCGACAACATTAATCGTGTTAAGGGAAGCGGTGTCTCACGCAAACCACCATCAGTGGCAATTTGGTAAAAGACCATATCATTTGAAAATCCAAAATTATAACTTCTCATACTGCTGCCATTTAGTAGTCGGAAACGAACAACTTGAGACGGAACTGTAAAAGTTGCATTCAAGGTTCCATTTACAAAAATCGCCGTATCCATGTGATCAGCAATGGCAATTTGGGTTAATACATCAAATGCTTTTGTTTGCACTATTAAAGGAATATCATCAACTCCATATTCTTGCGGTAAGCCTGCAGCTAATTCAGCTGGATCATGAATAATAAACATTCCTGCCAAGCCTTTACTAACATGTAATTCAGTTTTACCATCACCATGCGGATGATACCAAAAAGTACCTGCATTATTCAAAATTTCAAACGAAGGACTCCAAGTTGTCGCTGGCGGAATTATTTGATGAGGACCACCATCATTCATAGCTGAAACATGCAAACCATGCCAATGCATTGTTGTTGCTACATTCAATCCATTATTCACGTTTAATGTAACAACATCCCCTTTATTTACGATGATGGTTGGCGATAAAAACGCTCCATTAATGCCATAAGTAGGTGTTGGATTTGCCGGATAAAAATTTTGAAATCCAGTTTGAACATTCAAATTGAAATTTGTACCTGTTAAAGTTGGTGGAATAAACAACGGATTTTGACCAAAAACTATTGAACAATCACCAAGTAATACTAGAAGAATTATAAGAAATGAGTTGTTAATTTTCATGTTGAATCGTTATTTTTTGATTGTAAAAATTACTGTCTGTTTTCATTAAAATCCAATAGTTACCATTTTGTAAATTCAAATTCAACGGTTCAGATGAATTCAAAGAAGTTTCTTCTATTTGTTGACCAGTCATTGAAATGATACTTATTGTGGCATTTGTAAATGGATTACCCATCCAAACTAATTGATTTTTAGAAACAACAAAGTATTCTTTTTGTTTCGAATTTGTGATAACTGACAAGCCTGAAGCATTAATTATCCAAGTTAAAGTATCAATGTCATTTGGAGAACTTATTTCATACATCGTGTACTGAATAATTCCAACTGACATGACCGTATGTGGAGTACAATGAATTAATAATAGTCCATCATCACCAGGCAGAACGGGAAGCGTGGTACCAGCGTCAACAAGAGATAAATAACAATTACTATTATCGCAAATTGTCGCTTCCCATTCAATAGGCATTGTCACATTTAACTTTTCCCAAACAAACTGCAAAGTATCATTAGACGTGTGAATCTGAGTAATGTTCAAAGTTACCTGCTGATCTAACGAAGTAACAGCAATTAATGTGTCATTAGGTGAATGATAGTAACCTTGTCCGAAAATTTGGGCGGAATTTAAAAACAGATAAACGAAAACAGCTAAAATGTATCTCATTGAATTATTTCAATACGATTATTTCTTTTGAAATTAGATTGTCGATAGTCATAATTTGAAACATATAACTTCCATTTTCAATTCCACTTAAATCAAAAGAAATTGAATTTAAACCCGATTTTCCTTGAATAGAAGATCTCTTTAAAATTACTTTACCCGTCATATCAACTAGTTGCAGGGTAAGTTCTTCCTCCGATTTCAAAAAATATTCAATTGTCAAATCGTTACTCGCTGGATTCGGGAATGATTTCATTGAAGTAACATTTATAGAGTTTTCCTCCACACCTAAACAAGCCATTCCTAAAATAAGATCACGCATAGTTGTTGTGTCAGCATCTACAAAATTTTGGGTAGACCATAAAACATCGTGATTCGCACCACCAACTAATACTACTGTCGGCATACCAAATCCACCGTAATAAGCTACTTGATAAGCTCCACTATCCATCGGTGTGTACATCGACAAACCATTATCGGTCACCCAACTTGCAGAATAAGCACATGTTGTTGAATTTTGAAATGGATAAACATATCCTTTAACTAAATCTGGACAAACATTATTAATTTTTGTTGCCATCGCTTGAATTTTTTCTGCTGGTGGCGGGCAAGTTCCACAATTGGGCATGTAATAAAATAATACAACAGCTTTTCCAGCATCAAGGTCTGAAAACAAATTAACAGGATTTCCATTGCAATCTTCACCTTGAAAATTATACGCCGTTGCTTGCGCATAATTAAAAGACAGTGCGGCTGAAATAATAAACGATAGAGAAAGTAAAATTGTTTTCATAATTGTCAAGTTTTACAATGATTTTTCCAAATTTAATTAAAATAAGAATCACACCTTAATTAAAAATCAGATAAAATTTGGAATCCTATTCAGTGAAATAGAAAATTGTAACTATTTTTTCAAATAAGTATTGTATAGGCTGAGTTTGTGCATATCTTTGTACTAGTTCTTTGGGGTCGACATTGGATTTGACAGCGATAGCGATAGTTAAGTGTCAGCATGCAGAGGGTTGTTGTGAACCTCTTAAATATCTTGCAGCAAACAATAATTGACAACACGTCATACGCACTTGCTGCTTAATTTACTGAATGTAAATTGGCTTAATCTTTCCGAAGTATAGTAGGTTAGACAAGTACTCCCTCCACGCCTCTGCTCATTAGGTGAGGAAATCGGGAGTTCAAAATTTTGGGCTGGTAAAAGTGATTATACTAAGCTTTTATAAGACACCAGTATATAAGCTTTGGTCTTGGGTGTTCCCGTCCGTGCCAAGGTCGAAAATTAATCAGGAAATAAGCATGTAGAAAGCTTGAAGATTCGTCGTTTGGACGAGGGTTCGAACCCCTCCGACTCCACAACCCAATTTTAAAAAGGAAGCAGCGATGTTTCCTTTTTTTGTTTTAAACGATTCAGAGGAGGATGAGAAGTATGATGCCGATGAATATTTGCAAGGGAAGAATGACTGTAGAAAATAACCATCGGTAAACCCCTCCGACTCCACAACCCAATTTTAAAAAGGAAGCAGCGATGTTCGCTTTTTTTGTTTTAAGCGATTCAGAGGAGGGTGAGAAGTATGATGCCGATGAATATTTTCAAGGTTTGCGCTGCTTACGAAAATCAAAGTGAATTAATAGATACTGCTTTAAAAAAAAAATATACTTTTGAAAGTAAAAATGAACCATTTTCATTAAGATGCCAAAAAAAGAATTATTGAGCAATTGACAAATCAATCAACTCATTTATTATGAAAAAATCAAGAGACCTTTATATTTTATTCTTGTGTATTAATGTAATTGCCTTGTTTAATTTAAGTTTGGCTCAAGAGTCCATTCTTCAGAAGTTTTCAGCGGAAGAATTTAATAATAAAGTGGTTTTAAGCTGGACTATAAAGTCTGGAAATACGTGCAATGGAATTCGCATATTTAGATCGTCAGATTCCTTGATATACAGTGAAATTGGTGATATTCAAGGCGTATGTGGGAATCTTGGCTATAGTGTAGATTATAATTTCACGGATAACCAGCCAGTAAAAAATAGCTTGAATTATTATCGCTTAGATCTAGGAGGAATAGAACTCACCCATTCAATAAGCATAGAAGTAATTGATGTGGGTAAACAGAACTATTTTCTAAAAACAAATCCAATTTTCGATCAATCAGCATTGTATTTTAATAATTCAACCAACAAGTCCGCTCAACTTTTGATCTATTCTACAAATGGTATTTTAGTGAAAACAATAGTAACGCAAGATGAATTGTTCATGATCGATGCGATCGATTTCCCCAATGGATTATACTTTTTTCAACTTTCCCTTGAAAACAACGAACTTCCAATAACGGGTAAGTTCCAAGTGAATCAATAATGCAAAACATCCCTAATTAATCGATGACAAGATAATACCAGCTCTTAGTTTTGGACCAATAATGTCTGAAATGGTGTAACGGATTAACAAACTGCAATCATTTACGGCTTTGTTTTTCGATTTAAATCCTAAGCGACATTCAGAAGAAAGTAATAGTTTATTGGTATTGTCTAAATAAATCGATTTCATCATTTCATTGCTTCCAACTGCAATTCCAAAAGATGGTTGCAGATACATCGTTCCACGATCTAATTCTTTTCCAGATTTATCAAATTCTAAACGGGTGAATTGAGAAGATAAGGTAACATAAAAATTACCACTTGCGCCAAAATTGAGCTGATTTCGTTCGTCTTGAAATGGGATGGCACGACTATCTCCAATTAATCGAATAGAGATGACGGGAGAATAACTTGAACTGGTAATTTCATGTTGTTTCGTTAAAAAGAGTTCCTTCACAAAACGCAGTGTGAGTGGTGAAGACTGCAATGATGTTATATAATCATTTGCTATTGAACGAGAAGTGTCAAAATTTAATGCTGCACGATTCAATAAGAAAAACTCGAATCCTTTGAAATCTCTATAATTATAAACGGTATTGACATTTGGTGTCTGAGCACTGGTGTCTGTCCTCTTTTTTGAACCTGTCACCAGAAAATAATGATACGTTTGAACGCCAACATCAATGGACCCATTTGCACGATCATTTGAATACACCGCATTGATACCTCCCGTAAAGACTTTAAATGCGTTGGATTGAAAAGTGGAGACTGGAGTGCTGATTATCAGCGTATCAGTTTGACTATACAGATTTACTTGAAATACAGTTATAGTCACCGAAAAAAGTAGAATTTCGCGTGTTTTCATAATGCCAGTTTTAAGCTCGAACGAAGTAATTCGAGTCATTTTAATCATTTAATACATACTAATTGGATTTGAGTAAGAGAATAAGTTGGATTTTAGATTCTGTTACAATCTGTTCGTTTTCTGGATTTTTTTGAGTGAACAGATTTGTACCACTACATTGTTATAAAGCTCACCTAAAGTCTGTTGTGATAAGTTTAGCCACGAATGACAAAGATTTATACGAATTTTCTTAAAATCACCTGAAATTTGTTTGATTTGGAGTTGAATCAGTTTAGCTGATTGCTGAAAATTTGTGAAATTAAGCTCATTATTCACGCATTATTCATCAATTAATGGCGAAACAAGTGTTTTTGTTAATTTGATTAAAGACAAATATTCCGTACTCATTTATTTCGTGGTATGATTTGGAATGATCATTTTTTTTCCTAAAATCCTGCAGGTTTTTGTACTATTGCAATAAGATGTCAAACTACCTTTTCTATATTGCTTTCTTTGTATCGATTTTCCTATCAGGATGTACAAAAGAAGTGCAAATTGATATTCAAGGATTTGAACAACAATTGGTTGTTGAAGGAATGATTGAAACGGATGGTTTTCCGATCGTTTTATTATCACGTTCGCAAGATGTTTATGCCCCAACAAATATTGGAAGTTACTTAAGTTCATTTGTTTCTGACGCGAGTGTATCTGTTAGTAATGGAATTCAAACAATTGAATTGACCCTGTTCTCAATCAATGATTTACCACTTGCCTCAAAAAAAACAGTCGCTGAAATGTTGAAATTAGAATTCAATGTAGTCGGTTTTTTACCCATTCTCGTTTATTCAACTGCCGACAATTCTTTTAAAGGAGAAGTTGGTAAATCGTACACCTTAAGTATTCTTGACAAAGGAAAAACGTATACAGGAACGACATCCTTATTGCCACCTGTTGCTTTGGATAATCTCTATTGGCGACCAGAAACTTCGAATACCGATTACGGACCATCTGTCGCCGTGCTTTCAGACCCTGCCAATGTTTACAACGCCTATAAATGGCAAGCGAAGCGAATCAATATTCAAGCGAATGGCGAAGAATTAGATACTTTATTTCGGAAAGGTCAGAATGGATATTTTGATGATCAATTTTTTGATGGAATCACTTTTGAATTTGATGCGCCAAATAGGCAAGAAATCAAAAATCCAAATCATTTGGAGGCATACAAACGCTATTACAAAATGGGGGATTCTGTTGTTGTAAAAATGTCGAGAATTGATGAAGCAGCATATGACTTTTTCAACAAGAAAGATGCGCAAGTAGGCTCTGCTGGAAATCCTTTTGCAACACCCGTAAATGTGCCATCGAATATAACCGGCGGAGCGCTTGGAATTTGGGTGGGCGTTTCACCTTGGTATGATACCTTGTATTGTGTACCTTAAAGGCTTGAAAAAGAGCTAAACCAAATTTACCTCTACAAAAATCACATGTCCATTTTCAAGAGACAAGACTTCAATCTCTGTTTCAAATTCGCGTTCAATATGTAAAGTGTCTCCTGCTTTTAAAACATCTCCTCGGCATTCAAAAATACCGCTTTGAACATACAAAAAGGCCACATCTTCTTTTAACTCGCATTGAAGTGTTTCCTTTTCCGATAAACAATAATGTTGCACCGTTCCACTTGCTCCTTCCTTGCACATCAAATTAAAATCCTTGACCTTTCCTTTGCTTTTAGTATCCCATTCACCACTAAACGAATCTTGATCAAATGAGTTTAGCTCTTTGGTGTAGCGTCCAACATGCTCCAAAACAAGATTTCCTTCTAAAATCATCAGTGTACGCTGAATGCCTTCAAAAAATGAAAAAACAGATTCCTCAACTTCGACAGTTGCGGTGCTAATACGGAAAAGAAAATCCCTTGTTAAAAAATTTCCACTCGCTGGAAAAATAAACAACTCGGTACTCGTTCCATTTGCCCAAGCAATTGTTTTTGAGCTTATTGCTTTAACTAGTTCTGTTTTCATTTTCTATTACTTGTTAAATCAATACAAAAAACAAGCAGAAGTTTTATAACGAACGCCTTGTGGACTTTCAACTGTCGCTGCCACACAAACTTTGCCGTTTACTCCACGTGAGCGACGTTGCGTAATTTCGTCATTTAATTCTTGATAAATATCAGGACCATTCCCAGAAAAGGACATCACACCTTCTGAATTATTCGACGGATTAAATTCGTTGTATTCCGAACCTCCCCCTCCGTCAGCAAACAATATTTCATACGTAATTACCTTGTAAAAGAAATTATCTAAATCCGCCTCGTTTTTATACCCAAAAACAAAGAAACGAGCTGTTAAATCTACTCTTTCATTCACTTTAGATTTCCCCCAATACAATTGTGGTTGAGGCATGTTTTTCGTTGGAAGTTCTATTGTTCCTATCACTGCATTGGTTGTCGCATCTACTACTTTTATTTTAGCAATTTTATCACCGATTTTCGGCACAAAAATGTATCCACTGCCCACTTTAGCAATTGTGCCATAATCAACAACTAGTTTAAATTCTTTCTCGTATTTCTCGCTGGTGAATTTTACTTTATTCTGGTAGCTATAATATATTACTGTATTGGTTATAATTGGACCATAATCTGACAGCTTCTTCGTTGAAACGGTATTGTTTACAGGAGTTGATTTAGCGGTTTTAGCCTGAATTTTTGATATCGCTTCAATGTAATCTTGGTTCACCGCGGCATTATTCGAATCGATGGCGATGGCTTTTTCCAATTGCTTTTTAGCATCTTCATATTTCCCTTGTGACAAGTACAAGGCCCCAAGGTTGGAGTATCCTTTTACTAAATCAGGTGAGTTTTGAATGGTTTCTTTAAACTTCACTTCCGCTGCCTTCGCATCACCACTTTGTAATAAGATTTTACCTGCATTTACGGTTGTTTCTGACCAATGTGGAGCCAAAGCTTCTGCCTTTTTAATCGCTTCTTTCGCCTTGTCGAGATTATTCATTTGAGCATACAACTGCGCCGTCACATTAAATCCATAAGCACCATTTGGATCTAATTCTTCGATCCTCTTCAGTTTTTCAATCGCTTCATTGTATTTCGCTTTATCCCCTAATGCTAGAATTTCATACACTTCCAACATCAATAAGTTAATCTCTAATTTTTTAACATCTGTCACATAGTCTTTTCCTAGTTCTAAGGCTTTCTTAGCGTAACGTATTGCTTTTCGGATTTCCTCTAGACTAGGTTGTTGTTCTTCACCATTTACAAGCGGATTTAATACCCCCGAAACATAGTTATTCAAGCCAATAATTAAAGTTCCATCAATTTTATACTTGTATTTCGACAAATCACCACACTCCATTAATTGACGATGCACATCAACAGCCGCATTCATGTCTGGATTTATTTTGACCTTTTGAAAAGTAACACTGCCATCACTTTCAGCCATCGCAAGTGTATAATTACTTGGATCGTAACTAATCGAAGTGATTCCGCTTGTATTCGCCATTTTTGATTTCAAAACAGCACGCGTACTTAAATCAACAATACCGACTTTTTTCTGCTTACTTCCAATAAAACAAAACAATTCATACGGATCAACTTCGATATCGCTTATCTCAGCATAACCCAAAGCTATTTCGGTTTCCAATTTTAAAGTTTCCACTTGCCATTTTTTCAATTTTCCATCATCACCAACTGTTAAAATTGCATTCGACAAAGGCAACATTTTCATTGCCGTCGCTCTCCCCACATGACCAGAAACACTCAAAACTTTCTTCTTTGTAGAAATATCAAAGCTGCAAATTTTACCGTCATCCCCAACTGAAAAGAGTGTTGTGCCTTTAAATTCAATATCTGTAACCCTGCCTTTGTGGGCTTTAACTTGTTTAGATGTTCCCGATTCAATATCAATAAAATGTATTGTTCCTTTTATTGTCCCTGCAACGAGTGTTTTCTCTGAAATAAACTTCAAGGTCGAAATTTCAGCATCCAATTTAGGCAAGGTTGAAATTAATTCAAGGGAATAGGGATCATATATGTTTACATTACCTTCAGCATTGCCCGTTGCAAGAACTTTTCCAGATGGACTAAAGTCAGCTCCTGTAGTATTTTTTTGATCCTTTATCCATTTCACCCCTTTCAGGTCCTGACGCGTAATAATTGAAATTCCTTCTGGTCCAGCTGATGCCGTATACACCCCACCTTTAGAAGATGCAACTGATCGCACAGCGCTTGAATGAATCTTTTTTGATTGAATTAATCCTACCGAAAAGGCTTGCTGATCCAACAAATCTAATTCATCATTAAAAAACTTATTGGCAGCAGTTTGTTCCATAAGAAGTTGCATCAACGATTGGCATTTGCTTGAAACCTCTCCAAAAGGAGCCGTTACGGCCTTTTTCTTACCTAAAGCTGTTATCGCTAAAGAAAGATTATCTTGTTTACTCGCTTCCGCCTGTAGTTTTTCATTGACAGATGCAACTTCCATCATCAGTTTACCTGTAAAAACAGGGGTTTGTTGTCCTTCTCTTTCAGTTACCACCTTTGTTTGGACATACGTCTGAAGTTCCAGTAATGATACTTTTAAATCCTTATTGCTATCCGCCAAACCCATCATTCCTTGAATCAAATAATAAGTAAAGACCCCATGTCCATTTCCATACTTAATAGATTCTTCAGAGAATTCATTGTGCTGACAAGAAATCATCGTGGTGGTGTTCATGTTGATTCCACTCATCATTTTGTTTGCTTCAGCGGATAAAACAGACCCAGATCGACAGGCATCAGCAATTAACGTCACCTCTACCCCATTTTTGTCTGCGATATCAATCATTTGGCGCATTTCATTCAGTGACAATGCCTCATTGAATTTATAAGTACTATTATTTGCTGGCTTTACCTGATTCAATAATAAATATCCATCGCCATATAATTTATCCACATCACCGTGACCCGCAAAGAAAATAATCACTTTATCACCCGATTGCGCCTCAGCGAGCAAGGTGTTTTGGAGTTCCATTCCAATTTCATTTACTTTTCCAGCTTCTTGATTTAGGAACATTTTAAATTCAATATTCCCCCAAGTCTTCAAGTAATCATAAAATAACTGTGCATCATCATCGGCAAAATCCAATTGTTGATCAGCTGGTAAAAAGGCATAATCAGAAACCCCAATTAATATGACATGTGTTTTTCCTGTTGCGGCAGCTGTATTCGTTGCTTCACCGCCACGATTCGACGACTGTGAAAAGGATACAACAACTAAAAAGCAGGAAATTATACTGAGTAAAAATGATTTCATTTTGAGAATTTCAAGTGATTATCAAAAATAGTCAAAATCAAGAATCAAAAAACATTTCTATTCCCAACCTTAAAGACCGGACTATAAATACATAAAGCTATCAATAGTTACATAATCTACTAATTAATAAGTCTCTAGAAACTTCACCTTTTTGAGTAGACTCAGCAGCAATTGGTGAAAATTTTTCATTTGTTGCATCATAATTTAGTGCGGCATCTTCCGAAATTTTTATATTTATTTCGGTAACTGTAGAGACCATTTTTTCTAATGCTGCTGTTCCTTCTTCTGAGTCAAGGTACAAAACAAGAAATTCCTTAGTTACATGATCGATATCTGGATTAAAACCTGTTATTTTTCCTTGATCATCCTTATTTATCGTTACTATATTCCCATTTGCATCAATGATAACATTACCATCAGGATCAATAAAATAAATAGGAATATTCAAAGATGAGTTATATGGAGAATGGGCTGGATAATCATTCTTCATTTTATCTAAACTCAACCATCTCCCAACCCTCACATCCAACATTCTCGCTCCAAAGTAATAACTATTCCCATTTCCTTTACCTCTGTGTCGGTTTCCATGCCGTTAAAAGAACGTCTAAAAAACTCCCCTTCAACCGTCCTTTCCGGCAGCAAAACACCGAACGCCGAGTAGTCATAAATGTTTCTGATACCAACCCAACCTGAATGAGTGCTGAAATTCAATTGATTAGAGAGTTTTAATTTAATAAAAAATAAATTTAGTGAATTTTTAGTGAAGAGATATCGAATATCCACAAAATGATTCATCTATCTTTTAAGGAACACATCTTTCATAGCTTTCCTGTACCTTTAGACCATTCAATTTAGTCTATGAAGTTTTTGATTGGTGTTGTGTTTGTTTTTCTGAGTGTTGGTGGTGTTTTGGGTCAAAACGAACTGGAGAAGAAGAAAAGTGAATTGGAAGTATTGAAAACCAAGGAACAAGAACTAGTGGCTGATATTGAGAAATTGAAACTACAAGCTTCTATAAATGCAATGAAAACGGTTGGATATCCTGCCAATTCTAATAAGCTTGAAATCATTGAACATGCAGGAATGGTGCTTGGATTTGATTGTGACTACAAACTGGCTTCATGGGTTTTTCATGTATTGACGCCAGATGTTTCTTTTGGAACCGTTTCTAGATCCAATGACTTTCGCGTAGATGAAAAATCCTCCTTCGGAAGCGCTCAAGAAGCTGATTACTTTTTACGCAAAGAAACCTCCGATGGAACGTTTGAATACGACGGTTTTGGTTTTGACCGTGGACATTTAGCTCCTTCAGCAGATTTCAGGTGGTCGGCGAATGCTTTGAGTGAATCGTATTACTACAGCAATATGACGCCCCAACGACCTGAATTCAACAGAGAATCGTGGGCTTCATTGGAAGGTTTGTTGCGAAAAATTGTGGACCAAGAGAAAAAAGAATTCTATGTAATTACTGGACCAGTCCTGCATGAAGGTTTACCTGAAATTGAGCGTTCTGTGAATAAATTAAAGATCCCTGAATTACATTACAAAATTATCGTTGATGCTTCCGCCGAGAATCCGCGTGGAATGGCCTTTTTAATGCCAAATAAGAAGTGCGAGCAGCGTTTGAGTGCGTATGTGATTAGTATTGACAGTTTAGAGCGTTTAACAGGTATCGATTTCTTTCCTACGATGGACGAAGCACTCGAAACGCAGATAGAGCAAAAAGCTGATTTTAGTGCTTGGAAGACCCAAGGAAAAGACGGCGACGTTGAACCACTAGATGCTTTGGAACTGCCCAAAGGCTATTTTAACACGCAACAAGCTGCTTCTAAAGTGGGAAGTACTGTTTCTATTGTTGGTAAGGTAGTAAGTGCGAAGTTCATCCCAAAATCTCAATCTACTTTTCTAAACCTCGATCAATCTTTTCCGAACCAAATTTTCTCGATTATGATTTGGAAAGACGGCCGACGAAACTTTAGCTACCAACCTGAAAAGGAATTGGAAGGTAAATACATAGTTGTTACGGGAAAGGTAGAGCTAGACAAGAATGGAGTGCCAGGAATAACGGTGACGAAGGAGGAGCAGATTGCAGTTTGGGAGGAGTGATTCAGTTAAACGACATCGAAAAAAAACAATAATTTAAATTTAAGCAAAAAAGTTGGTTTTTTGTCTAATCTCATTAAAGCGTAATGATTAAGTAAAATAAGCCTTGTGTTCATTTTTTTGTATTTTCACCTTCAAATACGTGAAGATGAAATTGAATTTTTTAAAACTTGATAAAACACTTATTTTAATCCTTTTTTGTCAGATTTTCTCTTTTGCAAAAACTCAAAACAATGATATCAATCTTTTAAAGAAGATAAATAGTTCTTATACGCCAACGGGTGGAATTATCATGAAAGGTTTTACGCATAGTATTAATCCAGTTTCTTTAGGATTACCTGCTGGATTATTGATTGCAGGTCTCATAAAAAAAGACAAAGATTTACGCTGGAATAGTTATGAATTAATGGCGTCTGCTTTATGCAGTGGTATTATTACCACGAGCATGAAATTTGGTTTTGATCGAGATAGGCCCTTTGTGACTTATCCGAATGATATTACAAAATATACATCCGCTGGATCTCCTTCCTTTCCTTCAGGGCATACTTCAATGGCTTTCAATACTGCGATGACAATCAGTTTAATTTACCCTAAATGGTACATTATTGTCCCTTCATTTGCATGGGCTTCAACAGTTGGTTTTTCACGCATGTACCTGGGCGTGCATTATCCAAGTGATGTTTTTGTTGGGGCTTTAATTGGATGTGGTACAGGAATCGGAACACATTATTTATTTAAACATATCAAGAAAAAACAAACTGAAAAACATCCAACTACAGCGCTTTTCTTATGATTTAACTCACTTCACTCGATCCGGAAAATCGGTAATGATTCCCACTACTCCACGTCGAATAAGCTTTTGACTTATTTTTTGGTCATTCACGGTCCAAGCAAAGGTTTTTATGCCTTCATTTTTTAGTTTTCGCGTTTTATTTCTTTTGATTGTTGGATAAAACATTCCTAAAGCGTATGGTTTAAAAGTTAGATCCTTTAGAAATGACTTTGGTGATTTCAAAGGTAAATAGGTCAAATAGACACACTTGTATTCTGGCATAATTGCATGTATCTCCTCTAACATTCGCACATCAAAGGACATGAATATGATCTTTTGCTTAAAATCGAAAAGTTCTATTTCCTTTTTTATTAATTCGGCATATTCTTTTGGCTCAGGCTGATAAATCCCATCGTCTTTTTTTTGAGATTTCACTTCAAAAAGAATACTTGCTTTTGATAAATCGACTTGCGAAAAGACATCTTGCAGCAATGGTTTGTGAACTGTGAACTTTTTTTGTTCTGGGAAATTGGGATGTGGTTTTGTCCCACAATCATAGGTCTCAATTTCTACTTGAGACATTTGGTAAATATTTATACTTTTTTCGTTGACGATTTCACTACCATCTGGCATCAAACTAAACTTACTTTCAAAAAATGGATCATGGGAAACGACCAATTGTTTGTCTTTGTTCACAACAACATCCCATTCAATTCCATCAATACCCAATGCTAAAGCCTGCTTAAATCCTTCAATCGAATTTTCGGGATACAAGCCTCTAAATCCTCGGTGTCCAAAATACTCAACAGAATCAGTCTGTGCCATAAAACGACTAAAAAATGCCACAATAATAACAGTCAATAAAAGCTCTTTTCGCATTAATCCTTCATAATTTTAATTGTTCGAATTCCTTGATTTGACAAGATTTTCAACAGATAAACTCCCGATGAAAGTTCATGAATATCAATTTGAGCTGCTGAATTACTTATCGACAGTAAATTAACATCAAGCTTCTGCCCTTTCAAATCCCATAATTCAAGCACTGAATTTGCCAACCCACTTGGAAATAAGACCGTCAATTCACTTTTGCTTGGATTTGGAAATACCTCAATCGCACTTAATAGTTCATTTTCAATACCTAGTTCATCTGGATGTGCGATTCGAATATTGTCGATGTACATGTTATTTCCTCCTTGAGCGCTATACTTGAATTTGAATATTAAATTATTCGTTAAATATGCAGCTGTAATATTTGAAATAACATCACTCGCCCATTGACTGCTGTTTGCTGGTGCAAAATTCGAAGTCACCAAAGTATCTACTGTTGTCAAGGTACTTGAGGCATATAAACTCCGGCGAACAAGCCAAGTAACACCGCAATCAGTAGAAATTAAAACTTGTAAAAGTTCATTCGTCACAGCTTGATCTTTTGCATAGGAATAATCGAATGACAGGGCAATTGCTGTTAGACCACTCGCGTCAAACGGTTCGCTAACAAATTCATAAATTCCTGTCGATTGGGTATCAAAATTATTGAGTGCAATTGATTGACCGCTCATGTATCCAATTGTTTGATCAATTTCCCAATTTATAGGCGTATTTTTAGGGATGACGGCCCAATTATCATTAAAAATTAACGCATCTTCAAAAGGTTCATATAAGCTAGAAATGCTTCCTATTGCCGGCATAATACGGATGAAATCAATAATTGTTGTGTCCTTTTGCTCCACTCCTTGAGTAACATTTAAACTAACAGGGTACACGCCCGGAACTGAATACGTTGCTGTAATTACAGAATCGACCAATGAAGAAGTTGATGCACCGGGTAAATTCCAAGCGCGTGTTTCAACCCCATGATAAGAGACATCTGTGAATGTGACAAGATCACCAACACATGCTAAACGTTTGTCTGCTATGAATTTTGCTGCACACAAATAAAATGTTAGATCATCAGTTCCTGTAGCCAATAAGTTACTGGGTGACCATAAATTATTTCGATTTGCAACGGGTGAATTCAAACACGCATGCATTCTAAGCTTTTGACCCTCTGTGAACATACGCGCGCAATAAGCATAATCCATGTAGTTTTGGACATTATCCAAGCTACTGCATGAGTTTCCAGTTGGATTACATGTTTGCCAACCAACAGTTAATGGAGTGTCGCTCACCTCATCATCAAATGCACAATTTCCTGCTTGCGCAACGGGTAAATAGTAATAATCAGGCACATTGTTTCCTCCCCAGATATGGTAAAGGTTCAAAAAATGACCAATTTCATGACTTAAAACTGTTCTTCTAAAAAATTCTGAAGTCCCGAATGTCCCAATATAACTGTGTTGCATAACAATTCCGTCCCATTGGGGCATTGTATCCGCTGCAGCAGGCATCATTGCGTGTCCTGCCAAACCAGCAGCTTGATTACACACATAAATATTTAAGTATTTATCTGGCGGCCATTGAATGAGACTTTTCACTTGATGATCTCCAATACTTGTCAAAGGAGAAACTGTTCGTGTAATTCCACTGGTGCAATTGCCGTTTGGATCCAATTGTGCCAAACGCAGTTCAATTTCAACATCTGCTGCGATAGACTTAAATGCAGTAACAATTTCCGTTGTATCACTATGGAGTTTACGGTATTGCAAATTCACTTGTTTGATGGCGTCCAAAATTTGAGAATCCTCAATATTTTCAATTCCATTGTTATGGATGATGTGAAAAACAACCGGAATCACATAGGTTGCTCCACTTTTAGGTCTATTTTGACGAATATAATCAGCTGTAAATTGCTGTAAACGCTCATTCGCTCTTTTTACTCCAGCATTGTATTCTGGATGCTCTAAAAAGAGTTGCTGATGTAATTCGTCCGTTGCACAAAAGGGTGAGGCTTCTTGAGCTTTCAGTTGCAGCGCAACAATTGAGAGAAGTGAAAAAAGTATTAAGCGTAGCATAGATTTTTAAATAGGTTACACAAACTTAAGCAATTATCAAGCTAATCAGTATGTGATAGAATATTTCTAACGCATATCCTATTCTTCGTATAAAAACTCAAAGGGATAATCACCAAAATAAGGAGCTAAATTCTTAATTCGATAAACGGAGCGTGTGTATTTATTTGATAGAGCAATAATACAAGTTGAATCGGCACGCAAGGTAGCATAACAACCAGTGCTTCCATGCCACCAACCTGTATGAAAGTAGTAAATTTCCATCTCTGGAACTTGTACCATGCGCATTCCTAATCCATAATTCCCTTTGGCGTTTTTCTTATAACTATAACCCGTCAGCATTTGCTTGCGCAATGAATCACTCAAAAACAAAGTAGAATAAGTAGCATTGTCCATTTTGAGTAAATCGCGAGCAGTAGTGTATAAGTTTTTATCGCCATGAATAGCATCTAAGTAATTGAAACGCTGCAATTCCCATTTTGAATTGTATGATTGCGAAACGGTGTCCGTATTAGTTGTATAATCCAAAATAAAACTGTGCTTCATTTTTAGAGGATAAAAAATCAATTCATCCATCGATTTCGGGAAAGATTTCCCATTGACTCTTTCAATGATCAATGCCAATAACGCATAGTTTGTGTTGCAATAAGAAAATTTTGATCCCGGTGGAAAATTAAGCGGAAATTTGTATTTAATCAATAACCTTAGGACATCCTTATTTTTTAATGTTAACCCTAAATCCCATGTTTTAAACGTGAAGTATCCATAATATTGAATCCCACTTCTATGTGACAAGAGCATTCTCACTGTAATTCCTTCGTATGGAAATTCCCGTAAATATTCTCTTACATCCTTATCTAAATCGATCAATTTACGATCACACAATCTTAAAACCGCTAAAGAAGTTGCTACTTTACTAATTGACGCCACATGCAAGGGAGTATCATAATCTATTCGATTCTTTTTTGCAAAATTGGAATATCCTGAAGTGCGCTCATAAACAATACGTCCATTTTTCGCTACTAAAAACGAACCACTAAAACGCTCTTTTGCAATTTCATCTTTGCAAAAGAAATAGGCAAAACGTCTTGTTCTTCGGATATAATTTTTAGTTAAACCAGGCATTTCTGGTATATTTAAGGAAGTATCCTTCTCAAAAACAATTCCCTCAGTTTTAGATCCCTTCTCTGATTGCAAACAGGAAGCGAAAACACAAATAAAAAAAGAAAAAAGAAAAACGTGCTGCAGTCTCATTTATGGCTGCAAAGATACATATTCAATTAAAATAGTTGGACTTTAGAGAAACTTGTACAAGCCATTCCAAGAAGTACAAGACTTTGCGTGTAATTTAGAGCAATTAGATTCTGTAATGGTAACACCTATTTCAGCCAATTCAATTTTCATTTTACATCCTTTACCGTCAGAATACTCCAAAATCTTCATTGCTTCATCAATCGGCATTAATACCCCTGAATAATCATTTACGGGGCAAAGAGTTGAGATGGCTCCTATCAGTCGAAAACCGATTTGATTATTGTCGTCGAAGAGGATTATTTGCGCTTGATCATCTCTTATAAATGTAACTTCAGAAGGTGTTTCGTACATATCGTCTCCGTATTCTGCATCCATACTTCCAATAAGAAAAAAAATAGTTGTTCCCGTACGATTTGGAAATTGAATTTCCATTTCAATATCTCCAAACTCGTCTGAGGTCATTAAAGCAATTAAAGGTTCTTTATATTCTTCAAAATAAAACAAGGCCTTCATACCTTCCGAATCATCACAATGTCCGTAACCAGAAAGTTCTTGTATTACATTTTCATTTTCGTCATATTGCAGGTATTCAACGAAAAAGCAATGCTCATCCATTTCATCGAGGGTATACAATGTGAGAACCTCCGAAACATCATCAGAAATATACTCGCCTAAATACTTAGAATCAAGTTGAGAAAAAGTGAAATTATAACAAAAGAAAAGAGCAATTAAAACGAGATATTTCATACAGACTATTTTAATCAAATGTATAGAAATAAGTAAGCGAAAAATTAAAAAAATATACTAGTGTCCTATAAAAAAATGAGTAAGAACCCTAAATCTAAACTGACAAACGATTTAAAGAGATTATTTAAATTGACACTTACTTTTTTAAAATTTGAAAAGGAAGTCGAAAAGCGCAAGGTATGAAACACTG
>Ga0105050_10002475_pt1 | contig 26371 bp, 27 predicted proteins | sample FRY01_FD_78088 | JGI IMG/M metagenome (GOLD analysis project Ga0105050, IMG submission 78088) | Freshwater microbial communities from Lake Fryxell liftoff mats and glacier meltwater in Antarctica - FRY-01 | ecosystem: Environmental > Aquatic > Freshwater > Ice > Glacier meltwater ...
CGCAAATGTCAGGTCGCCCGCCACCCCGACCGCCCGCATTGCAAAGATTACATCGACGCGCTGTTCACCGAATATACGCCGTTGGCGGGTGACCGGAACTTTGCCGATGACCACGCGGTAATGGGTGGCCTTGCGCGGCTGAACGACGTGCCGGTGATGGTGATCGGCCATGAAAAGGGCCATGACACCAAGACCCGGATCGAGCGTAACTTCGGCATGGCGCGGCCAGAAGGCTACCGCAAGGCCATTCGTCTCATGGACATCGCGCACCGCTTCAAGCTGCCGGTCGTCACGCTGGTAGATACGCCCGGTGCCTACCCCGGCAAGGGCGCAGAAGAGCGTGGTCAGGCCGAGGCGATTGCCCGGTCAACCCAGAAATGCCTTGAGATCGGCGTGCCTCTGATTGCCGTGGTGATCGGTGAAGGCGGATCGGGTGGCGCGGTGGCCTTTGCCACGGCGAACCGCATCGCCATGCTGGAACATTCTGTCTATTCCGTCATCAGCCCCGAAGGCTGTGCGTCGATCCTGTGGAAAGACGCCGACAAGATGCGCGAAGCCGCCGAAGCGCTGCGCCTGACTGCACAAGATTTGCAAAAGCTCGGCGTGATCGACCGGATCATCCGCGAACCGATGGGCGGCGCGCAGCGCGGGCGGCGTGAAACGATCGAGGCGGTGGGCAAGGCGCTTGAAACCATGCTCAAGGAACTGTCGGGCAAAAAGCCCGAGGCGCTGATCCGCGACCGGCGGCAGAAATTCCTTGATATGGGGTCAAAGGGTCTGGCAGCCTGACGTCAGTACGATCAGGGGCCGGTCCGGGCGGGCGGATTTAGGCGGAATCGTCGCAAACCTCTGAAAATCGGCGTTAAATCGTCCCTGACCGTACATGGTTTTTCCATTTACACCCGATAGATCAGACCCCGGAGACACATTTTGTCGCGAGGGTCAGATGCCGCAGATCAATATCATCCGGAACGGCACGTTCGATGCCGGCAATACTGGGTGGACCGGCTCGGATATCGAGACGAACTATACCGAGGCCGCTTATCTGGGCAACGGCTCGACCAACCGCGTGGCCGAGATTGACGGGCACACCGGCCAGACCACAGTGATGCAGCAGAACATCGCCGTTGCCGATGCACATACCACCAGCCTGACCTTCAACACTGCGTTGCGGACGGCTTCGGCGGGGAACGCCGGGGCCGAAGGCTTCCGTGTGGATATTCTTGATGGCAACGGGATCGTTATTGCCACGCAGACCTTCCTTCCGACCAGCCAGGCCATGACAGCGCAATCCATGCCGGTGACGTTTCCGGTTGGCGGCACATACACGGTGCGCTTCACCGAACTCGGTCCGAATGACAGCCTTGGCGCGATTGTCGATAACGTGTCGATGCTGGTGTGTTTCACGGCGGGGACGTTGATTGAAACGGCGCTTGGCCCGCGGGCCGTTGAAACGCTTGCGGCCGGCGACGGGGTCTGGACGCTGGACGCAGGTTTGCAGCCGATCCGCTGGATCGGGATGCGCGCTGTGACGCTGGCCGATCAGATCGCGGATGCCCGGCTGCGGCCAGTGGTGTTTGAAGCGGGCGCTTTGGGCGACGGGCTGCCGCTGCGCCGCATGGCGCTGTCGCCACAGCATCGCGTCTGCATGAGTGGATGGCGGGCCGCGCTGTATTTCGGGCAGGCCGAGGTACTGACGCCCGCGCATACGCTTGTCAACGGCGGGTCGATCCGTCAGGCCGAGGCGGTGGCGCCGGTGACCTATGTGCATTTTCTTCTGGACGGACACCAGATCGTGCGATCCGAAGGCGCGTTGACCGAAAGCTTCTTTCCCACGGCGCTGTCTTTGGGCGGCGTGGATGCTGCCGCGCGGGCAGAATTGTTCCGGCTGTTTCCGGATGTGTCGACCCTGCGTCACGCCTTCCCTCATACTGCCCGCCGGGTGCTCAAGGGCCGCGAAGCGCGGCTGGTCATGCAGCACGCAGCATAGCGCGGTGGCGTGTCCTGTCGCGAAATGCGATCTTTGCGACACGCGCAATGACCGACCGCGCGGGGTTGCATGCCTCCGGCCTGCCCGGCCCTGTTACCGGACAGTGCCCGCGCCCCGCAACTGTTCGCAGACGTGATCTGCGGCCCGGGGATCGCCGGTCATGGCCTATACTTGCGCTTGTGCTTCCGTCAGCAACCGGTCGGATGCGCCCTCGATGCTGCTTTCCAGCGTGGCCAGGAAGGCGCCGTTGGTCAACCCCGGCGCGATGACTGGCAGAAACTCCACCACCGCCGTCCCACGTTTGCGGTAAATGCCGTGGCGCGGCCAGAAATAGCCGACGTTGGTGGCGACGGGCACGCAATGCTGGCCAAGTTCCTGGTAAAGCGCAGCACTGCCCACCTTGTAGGGTGCAGCTACCCCCGGCGCGGTGCGGGTGCCCTGCGGATAGATGATCAATTGGCCCGGCCGCTGCGCCCCCGCCTCCACATCCGCGACCATCTTCTTGATGGCCGATCCGCGCTTGCCACGGTCCACCGGCACACAGCCGATCCGCAGGGCGTGCCAGCCCATCACCGGCACCCATGCCAACTGCTTCTTCATGATGAACCGCCCGCCGTCCAGCACCGATAACAAGGTGATACTGTCCAGAAACGACTGGTGCTTTGACGCGACGAGTACCGCCCCCGACGGCACGTCACCCCGCACTTCGGTGTGCAGACCGATGATCCAGCGGGCAGACAGGCGCGTCCACCGGCAGAAGGTCTGCATCCAGAAGAATGACGCACCACGCCAGAACAGCGCCACCGGGGTGAACACCAGCGCGAGGCCGATCATCGCCACATACATCTGGATCACGAACACCAGCGACAGCAACCATTGCAGGGCATAGCGCATCACGGCAGATCCTTCAGCTTGCGGAACGCGGCCAGACGGGTGGCTGCGAAGGCCACCGCCCCGGCCAGAACGGGCAACAGCAGTGGCAACAGCCAGCCCGCGCCCTGAAACCCCAACCCGGTCAGAAATCCACCCGCTGCATTCGCCGAGGGCAAAAAGGCGATGCCAAGCATCCCCGCCACAGCCCCCACCGCCGAACCTGTCACGGCGCGCAACGTAAAGCGGCGCACAAAGGCGCGCGCGATATAGTTGTCACGCGCGCCCACCAGCCGCAGCACCCGGATCACCTGCGCATTGGCCGCAAGGGACGCGTTGGCGGCCAGCGTAATCATTGCCCCCATCGTGGCAAGGATCAGCAGGATCGACACGCCACCCAACAGCCGCAGCCGCCCCGCAGCCACGGCCAAAGGCTGGCGCCAACGGGTGTGATCATCCAGCACCGCACCGGGCGCTTCGGCGACAAGCCTTTGGCGCAGACCCTCGCTGTCATACCCGTCACCCTCTTCGGTCAACTCGATCAGTCGCGGGATCGGCAATGCGTCCAGCGGCAAGTCGGGGCCAAACCACGGCTCCAGCAGCGCGCGCTGTTCGTCATCGTTCAGCGCGCGGGACGATGCGATGCCCGGTGTCGTCGCCAGCAGATCCAACACGGCTTGCGTCTGTGCCGCCTGCTGGTCGGCCGGCGCTGAAATTCGGATGGTGGCGGTGCGGGCCAAAGCTTCGGCCCACCGGTCGGCCAGACGGCCCGCTGCCAAAGACAATGCCAGTGCAAACACCGCCAGAAACGTCATTGTGCCGGCGGTAAAGCTGGTCAGCCAGGATGTGTGCCCGGTGGGCGGCACCACGCGATCGGCCTGCCGGTCGCTCGTGGTCAGATCTGCAAGGATATCACGGATCACAGATCGGCCCCCGCAAGTTGAACATGCCGGTTCTTGATACGCAGCACGCGGGCGGCGACCATCTGCTTGGCCGTGCGGATCAGGTTCAGGTCATGCGTGGCAATCAGGATGGTCTTGCCCATCTTGTTCAGTTCCACCAGCAGTGTCAGCAGCCGCAGCGACAGTTCCCAGTCAAGGTTGCCGGTGGGTTCATCCGCGAGGATCACATCAGGCCCCATGATGACCGCGCGCGCCACCGCCGCGCGCTGGCGTTCCCCCCCCGACAGTGACGGGGGCAAAGCATCGGCCAGATGCGCAAGGCCCACCCATGAAAGCAGGTCCGTCAGATCCTGCAACCCGGTTTCACGCCCCGATACGGTCAGCGGCAGGGTGACGTTGGCAGCCAGCGGCAAGTGATCCAGAAACTGACAATCCTGATGCACGACACCCACGCGCCGCCGTATCCGGGCCACATCGTCGCGCCCGATGCTGCGCACCTCGCGGTCAAAGATCGTCACCCGGCCGGCGGTTGGCAGCAACTCGGCATAACACAGTTTCAGGAAGGTCGATTTTCCCGCCCCCGACGGCCCGGTCAGAAAGTGGAACGACCCCGGCGCAAGGCGCAGGGTCACATCAGACAATAACTCGCCCCCGCCATAGCTGTAGGCAACGTTGTCGAAGGCGATCACGGGCGGTTCTCCGTTCTGGCGGTCGGTAGGTGGGGGCAGGCAGATGGGGCGGCAGGCCGAGCGTCAATTGTTGCACTCTTGCCCAGTCACGCGGCGGTTTCAATCGGACAACGGGGCTAAAGTACCACAAAGGCTTGGATAACACCCGTATCGTTGCTACAACATAGGACAATAAAGCATATGACGGGCGGGAGCACGACCAATGCGGCTTATTTGTCCGAATTGCGATGCGCAATACGAAGTGGACGACGACGCGATACCTGATGGTGGCCGCGATGTGCAATGTTCAAGCTGCGGTCATGCATGGTTTCAGCTTTCACCCGAAGCCGAAGCCGCGATGCTGGCCGAGGAAGAGCTTGGCAGTGTTGAAAATGCCGCTCTGGCGGCTGAACCCGAGCCTGCGGCTGAACCCGAGCCTGCGGATGAACCCGAGCCTGCGGCCATGCCCGAGCCTGCGGCTGCGGTCCGCGCGGCGCAGGTAGCAAAGCCGGAACCTGTGTCCGGGCCCGCCCCGCCTCGCCGCCCGTTGGATGACAACCTGCGTGCGGTGCTGCGCGAGGAGGCCGAGCGGGAAACCTTGCAACGCCGCAGCGAAGACCCGCAGCCCATGGAAACCCAGACCGATCTGGGGCTGGAAGATACATCCGGTGCCGCCGTCGCCGCGGCCCGGCGACGCATCGCACACATGAAGGGTGAACCCGAACCGGCACCGCTCAAGCCCGCGCTGCGCCGTGATCTGCTGCCGGATATCGAAGAAATCAACTCCAGCCTGCGCGCCAGCAGCGAACCGCGCCGCGACGGCGACGTGCCCGCCCCTTTGTCGCAAAGCCGGGTCGCGTTTCGCAGCGGGTTCGTGCTGATGATGATCCTGACCGTGGCCTTTGTGCTTGCCTATCAGATGGCCCCGCGGATTGCGCAGCAAATACCGGGCAGTGCCGGGGCGATGGCCAGCTATGTCGCGGGTGTTGATCAGATGCGGTTGTGGCTGGACGGTGTGATGCAAAGTGCAGTGTCCGTCCTGAACGGCGCAGGCGGTTGAACGGCCCCCACCGGCGGCGGTTTGCGTGGAATGGCTGCCGTCACCCGGTCGCGGCAAAGACTGACTCATGGCAATAAGCCTTGCGTCGCTCCGCCCATGGTCAAAACATGTCGAGTAACCGGCGCAGGTAGTCGCGTTCATCTTCCGGGCGGGCCTGATCGCCGGAACGACGGCGGATTTCGTCAAGCAGTTCTTCGGCCCGGCGGTAGACATCCTGGCCTTGCAGCATGTTGCGGTCGGACCCGATGCGCCCGGCCTCGCCCGGTTCACGCCCCAGCGGGTCGCGCTGGCTGTCAGGGTCGGCACGGCCAAAAGCTTCGCCCTGCGCGGTGCCATCCTGCTGCTGCTGGTCTTCGGCCATCGCCTCGCCCAGATCGCGCATGCCTTCGCGCAATGCTTCCATCGCTTCGGCCTGCCGGTCCAGCGCACCCGACAGATCGCCTTCCCGCAGCGCGCGTTCGGCCTCTTGCATCGAACGGCCCGCACGGTCCAGCTGTTGCCGTCCGGACTCGCCCTTTTCCGACCCTGCGCCCGGAAGCGCACCGTTGTTCAGATTTCCCAGCCGGTCACGCAGTTCCTGCTGCCGTTCGGCAAGGCTTTGGCCGCCCTGACCCCCCGGCTGCCGGCCTTCGCCCGGCTGCCCCGGCTGGCCTTCACCCGGCTGTTGACCGGGTTGCTGGCCCGGAGGCGGGCTGCCTTGCAGATCGTTGAAGCTGTCATCCGACAGGCCCTGCTGATCGCGCAGCGTTTCTTGCAAATCGCGCATCGCCTGCTGGCCCGGGCTGCCCTGGCCTTGCCCGCCTTCGCCCTGCGTGACCTGCATGTTTTCCATCAGCTGACGCATCATTTCCATCAGCTCGGCCGCTTCGGCCATTTTGCCTTCTTCCATCAGCTGTTGCAGCTTATCCAGCATCTGCTGCAACTGATCGGCCGACATTTCCATGCCGTCCTGATTTTCCGACGTCTGTTCATCGGGGTTGCGCTGCGCTTCCTCGGCCAATTGCTGCATGTAGTTGTTCAGCGCCTCGCGCATTTCCTGCATGAGGTTTTCAATCTCGTCGGGGTCGGCGCCGTTGCGGATCGCTTCATCCAGCCGGTCCTGCGCGCGACGCAGTGCCTCCAGTGCCGAGGCGAGGTCGCCCTCTTCCACCAGCAGAGCAATTTCCCACAGCGCTTCGGCAAGCGCATCACGCGATTCGACGGTCAGGGTGCCGCTTTCGCCGTCCAACTGCCGCAGGAGGACGCGCAGACGCAGGTAGGCGCGTTCATTGCGGAACAGGCCTTCGGGGCGGTGGGTGACGGCTTTGAGCACCTGAACCGTGCGGGCGGCGTTACTGCGCGCCCAAAGAATGTCACGCCGCGCTTCGATCAGCGCCGCTGCCAGCGGGTCAAAGAAACGCTTGCCGGGAAGGGTGACTTGCAGCGGCGCCGTGTTGCCCGACTGACCGGCGGCATCGGATACCGACAGGGTAATTGTCACGGGAAGGTTGGCGAAGGGGTGCTTTGACAGATCGTCAATCAACGTCTCGCTGAACTCCGCCCGGTTGCCCGAGATTGGCAGCGGCAGGTCCAGCGTGATTGCCTCACGCGGCTCCGGGTCGGCAGAAAGGCCAAAACGGCGGTCAACCGACGGCAGGTCAAGCGCAATGACCGCTTTGCCGCCGAGGATGCCGTTGTCATCTTTAGTGCTGAACGGCAACCGCATTTCGCCTGACGCTTCGCGCGTCATCTCTCCGGTCGATGTGACGGCAGGAGGGGTATCGGGCAGTACGGCAATCTGCCATTCGCGGCCACCCGGACCGTCAATGCGGATGTTGCCGCCTTGCATCACCGCGAAATCCTGCGCAGAATCGGATAAGGGGGGCACATCGGTGCGGGCTGAAACGCTTTCGGCGACGGTCAATTGCCCGACTTCGCCATAAAGCCGGATCTGGATACGGCTGCCGACGGGCAAGCTGATGCCACCTGCGTCAATGTCATTGAGGTAAAGCGCGGGCTTGCCAGTGTAGGCAGGGGGCTGCGCCCAGCCTTCCCACGTCGGGCCGTTGGCCATTGCATCCGCGCCGCCGGCGCCAATTCCGGTGACCGACGCCACCCGCCACAACGACCCGAACATGAGCGCCATCACCAGTGCGGTCAACGCAAGATACCGCGCGCCGTAAGGGTCGCGCCAGGCCAGCCGCAAGTCGGGTGCCACCGCACGCGCTGCCGCCGCCTGCGCCGCCATGCGTGCAACATGTGCCCGCCACACGGCCTGCGAGGCCGGATCGGCGGCACCGATCGCCTGTGTATCGGTCAGCGCCGAAATGGGGCGGCCGGGCATTGCCGCGTCCAGTCGCGCAAGCGCTTCCGCTGCCACAGGCCGCCTGAAACTGCGCAGACCCGACACAACCGCTGCCGCTGCACCACCAGAAACCAGCAGCAACACCGCCCAGACAAACTCCGGCGGCAATACATCCTGAGCGCCAAAGGCCAAAGCCGCCAACGTGGCGATCAACAGTGTCCAAAGCGGCCAGAATGCCCGCGTCAGCCGTTCAGCCCACAACCCCGCCAGCGTCAGCCGCATCGGACGATTGAGACGGCGCAGGGCCGCGTGTGTGTCTGTTTCGGTCATAAGCCCCGCTCGGGTCCTGGCTGCGGTTTACAGCCACTCTGGTATGGTATCGCGGTTCAGAATTTCGTCAAACGTCGGACGTGCCCGGATGACGGCGAAGTGATCGTCTTTCACCAGAACTTCGGGGATAAGCGGGCGGGTGTTGTATTCCGACGCCATGACCGCACCATACGCCCCCGCCGAACGAAAGGCCACCAGATCGCCTTCGGTCAGCGGCGCCATTTGACGGCCTTTGGCGAATGTGTCGCCGGTTTCGCACACCGGGCCGACCACATCATATTCGTGCGCCTCGGTCGCGGGCAAGGGCTCGGTGACCGGCAAAATGTCGTGATGCGCGCCATACATCGACGGGCGCACGAGGTCGTTCATCGCCGCGTCCAATATCAGGAAATCGCGGCCTTCGCCTTCCTTCACATAGATCACCTTCGACACCAGCACCCCCGCGTTGCCAGAAATCAACCGGCCCGGTTCAATCTCGATCTCGCAGCCCAGATGGCCGAGGGTGCGCTTTATCAGCGCGCCATATTCCAGAGGCAACGGCGGTGCGGTGTTCGACCGCTCATAGGGGATGCCAAGCCCGCCGCCCAGATCAAGACGGCGGATGTTGTGGCCTTCTGACCGCAGGCGCGCCGTCAGGTCGGCCAATTTCAGATAGGCCTGCTCGAACGGTTCCAGTTCGGTCAACTGGCTGCCGATATGCACGTCGATGCCGATCACGTCGATACCCGGCAGGCCGGCCGCTTCGGCATAGACCTGCGGCGCGCGGCCGATCGGGATCCCGAACTTGTTTTCCTTCTTGCCGGTGGCGATTTTTTCATGCGTCCGGGCGTCAACATCGGGGTTCACCCGGATCGTGATCGGAGCCACCACGCCCATGCTGGTCGCCACCTCGGACAAGGCGCGCAGTTCGGGTTCGGATTCCACGTTGAATTGCCGGATGCCGCCCTCCAGCGCCAGCCGCATTTCCTCGCGCGTTTTGCCAACGCCGGAAAACACGATGCGGTCACCGGGAACGCCCGCCGCCCTGGCCCGGCGGTATTCGCCACCCGACACCACATCCATGCCGGCCCCCAGATTGCCAAGGGTCTTCAGCACCGCGATGTTTGACAGCGATTTGATGGCAAAGCACACCATATGCGGCAGCGGCGACAGGGCTTCGGTAAACAACATGTAATGCCGGGTCAGCGTTGCCGTGGAATAGCAATAGAACGGCGTGCCGACGGTGGCGGCAATATCCTCCAGCGCCACGCCCTCGGCATGCAACGTGCCGGAGCGGTATAGAAAATGATCCATGATGCCGCTCTCCTGTTGCCGGGTTCACCCCGCTTGCCGGGGACATAGCATGATGCCCCGGCAACCGAAAGCGGGTGGGTCACTGGCAATAGGCCGGCTCTTGCTCGTCGAGGATGGCCTTCATGTCATGCAGGAAGCTGTCGGCCTGCCCGGGGTAACTTTCCATGTCCGAGGCCACGCTTTCGGCAACGGCGTCCGACATGCGGCGCAGCGGCATGCCGGTTTGCAAAGCGCGGATGTAGGTTTCGGCGGACCGCTCGAAATAGTAAAGCCGGTTGAACGCATCGGCGACGGTGGTGCCGGTCACCAGCACGCCATGGCTTCCCATGACCATCACGTTCTTTTTCGGGTCGGTCAGCATCTGCGCGCAGCGGGTGCCTTCGTCGCCGAACGCCAGACCGCCATAATGCTCGTCGATCACCACACGGTTGAAAAAGGTGGCGGTATTCTGGTCGATGGGCGGCAGGCGCGAATCAGCCAGAGCGGCCAGCACGGTGGCAAAGATCGAATGCACGTGCATGACGCAGCGCGCATGCGGCACCAGCCGGTGGATGGACCCGTGCAGCCCCCAGGCGGTGGGATCGGGCGCATCGGGGCGGTTCAGCACATCGGGGTCGTCGGCATCCAGCAGCAGCAGGTCGCTGGCCTTCAGCAGCGCGAAATGCCGCTGGTTGGGGTTGATGAGGAACTGCTTGCCATCGTCGCTGACCGCCAGCGAGAAATGGTTGGCCACCGCCTCGTTCATGCCAAGCCGCGCTGTCCAGCGGAAGGCGGCGGCCATGTCGATGCGTTCTTGCAGATGGGCGAGATTGTGCCCCTCGCCGTGACGGATGCCCGTGTCCATGCCAGCTCCTTCTTGTTGCTGTGGCAACAGTCCAAAAACCCCGCGTCCTATGCAAGCAAAATGTCAGGTGGCAGGCCGGGTGCGCAGAAAAAGGTAAAGCGGCAAGCCACAGGACACGCCGATGCAGAACGTCGCCGGTATCGCCACCAGCGCCAGCCAGTTCCGGCGCACGCGGGTTTCCGCGATGATCCACAGCGTCAGGGTGATCGCCGCAATCGTCAGATCCCAGGTCAGGCCGGTGGTGCTGTCGTTCACATACCACGCGTCAATGAGCCCGCCCAATCCGCCGGGATTGGCGGTCATGTAGCTGACGAAATAATACATCGGGTGAATGGCGCCCCAGACCGCCAGCGCCAGATAGGCCATTCGCAGCGGCGACGGCATCAGCCTTTCACCACGCCAATTTTGGCGGTTCCGGTGACGGTGACACCCGGACCGGTGCCAGGGGTTTGCGGCGGACCGTCGGCGCCACAGGCGGCGAGGGTCAGAATGGCGGCAAGCGCAACAAGGCGGGTCATCGATTCTCCTTTGGACGGACAGAGGTTTCCTCGCGGCCAGGCCCGGTCGCCAGGGGGTCGGCATTTGTTGTGGGGTAGCGCTCAGAGACTGACAGCAGAAGTAGCAGATACAAGGCGCGGCGCATCAAGAATGTCCTTCCAGCGGCGGATTTGCGCGCGCACATTGTCGGGCGCGGTTCCACCATAAGACGTGCGCGAACGTATGGAATTCTCTACCCCCAGAACCGCGAAAACATCCTGTCGAATGCCGTCATGCACCGATTGCATCTGCGCCAGCGTCAGGTCGGGCAAATCGCATCCCTGCTTTTCCGCCAGCGCCACCAGGGTGCCGGTGATGTGGTGCGCGTCGCGGAACGGCAGGCCAAGTTCGCGCACCAGCCAGTCGGCCAGATCTGTCGCGGTGGAAAATCCCGATGCCGCCGCAGCGGCGATGCTGGCGCGGTTCGCCGTCATGTCGCCCACCATTCCGGTCATCGCGGCAAGGCCAAGCATCAGCGTATCGGCAGCGTCGAACACCTGTTCCTTGTCTTCCTGCATGTCCTTGGAATAGGTCAGCGGCAGCCCCTTCATCACGGTGAACAGCGCCACCGTGGCCCCCAGAATCCGTCCCATCTTGGCGCGCAGCAGTTCCGCCGCATCGGGATTTTTCTTTTGCGGCATGATGGATGAACCTGTGGTCCATTTGTCCGACAGCAGCACGAAACGGAATTGCGCAGAGGACCAGATCACCAGTTCCTCGGCAAAGCGGCTCAGATGCAGGGCGCAGATGCCGGAGGCCGACAGAAACTCCAAAGCGAAATCGCGGTCGCTGACCGAATCGAGGCTGTTTGCGGTCGGGCGGTCGAATCCAAGCGCCTTGGCCGTCATGAAACGGTCAATCGGGAAGGAGGTTCCCGCCAAAGCCGCCGCCCCAAGGGGGCATTCGTTCATCCGCGCGCGGGCATCGCGAAAACGTGACTGGTCGCGGCCCAGCATCTCCACATAGGCCATCATGTGGTGGCCCCAGGTCACCGGCTGCGCGGTTTGCAGATGGGTGAAGCCCGGCATCACCCAATCGGCCCCGGCCTCGGCCTGCGCCAGAAATGCCGAAATCAGCGCCTGAATCCCCGAAATAGCTGCGTCGCACTGGTCGCGGACCCACAAACGGAAGTCCACCGCCACCTGATCGTTGCGCGACCGCGCCGTGTGCAGACGCCCCGCAGGTGCGCCGATCACCTCCTTCAGGCGCGCCTCCACGTTCATGTGGATGTCTTCCAGTTCCACCCGGAACGGAAAATTGCCTGTTTCAATTTCTGACAACACCGTGAGCAGGCCTTCCCCGATGGCCTCGGCATCTGTATCGCTCAGGATGCCCGTGGCGGCCAGCATGGCGGCATGGGCACGCGAGCCTGCAATATCCTGTGCGTAAAGCCGCTTGTCGAAGCCGATGGATGCATTGATCGCCTGCATGATCGCATCCGGCCCTGCGGCGAAACGCCCGCCCCACATGGCGTTGGCGGTAGGGGATTTCGGGTCTGCGGTCATGATGAAACCTTCGGAGGTGAAATGCTGCGAGTTCTTGGTGCCGTGCTTTATACGGCCTTGATGTTCGGTGCAAATGGCGTGACAGCACAGACAGTTGCCGCCGCAGATGCCCTGCGCGAAGGTGACATGCGCAAACTTGGCTTTCATTCCGAGGCACGCGCGGTGCCCGACGCCGGGCTTATTGCGTTGGACGACAGCCCTCGCAGCCTTGCCGAATACAAGGGCAAGTGGGTGGTGCTGAACTTCTGGGCCACATGGTGTGCGCCCTGCCGGAAAGAAATGCCGTCGCTGGACCGGTTGCAAGCCGAGTTGGGGGGGCCTGATTTCACGGTTGTGACCGTGGCCACAGGCCGCAACGCCGTGCCCTCCATCGAGAAATTCTTTGCCGAGGCCGGGGTGCATAACCTGCCCGCGCTGCGCGACCCGAATTCCGCCCTGGCGCGCAGCATGGGCGTGATGGGCCTGCCGCTGACTGTGATCCTGAACCCGGAAGGGCAGGAGGTGGCCCGCCTGATTGGCGATGCCGAATGGGACAGCGCGGACGCCAAGGCGGTGCTGGCCGCCCTGATGGCGGGGGGTTAAGCCAGCGCCGCCACCCTGTCATGTGCCGGGCAGCCGGTCATATGGTCGTTCACCATTCCCGTCGCCTGCATGAAGGCATAAGTGATCGTCGGCCCGCAGAACTTGAACCCCTGCGCTTTCAATGCCTTGGACATGGCGCGCGCGGTTTCGGTTTCTGTTGGCACCTGTGACATGGCGGAAAAACGGTTCTGCAACGGCCGTCCGTCCTGATACCCCCACAGGAAATCGGTAAAACCATGCGTCTGCTGAATGCGCAGATAGGCCTGCGCATTTCCGATCGTCGCCGCGATCTTGCCACGGTGCCGGATGATGCCGGGGTCGGTCAGCAGGTGTGCGATCTCGGGCTCCCCCCATTGCGCAATCACCTCGGGGTGAAAGCCTTCAAACGCGGCGCGAAAGGCTTCGCGTTTGCGCAGAATGGTGATCCACGACAGCCCCGCCTGAAACCCGTCAAGCACCAGCTTTTCCCACAACGCGCGGCTGTCCCGTTCCGGCACGCCCCATTCATTATCATGGTAGTCCACATAAAACGGGTCTGTGCCGCACCAGGTACAGCGGCCCGCATGCACTTTATCAGACGATTCCAAAGGCTTGGCCTTTCTGAGCGATAATCCGGAAAATTAGAACACAATGGGAATATTAACCCGGTCTTTACCTCTGCGGCAGCAATCTGTCGATGGTTTTCAATTCAGGGCACATGGGGCGGGCATGGCAGGACAGTTGCGCGGGGCGAAGGCTGCCCCACTTGTGGCAGAGGCAAATCCACTGGCCTTTGCCATATCCGAAAATGATCGTCAGACCATGGCGATGGTGCAATCCGCGCTGGATACAGGACGGTTGCGGCTCGCGTATCAGCCGGTCGTGCTGGGGGTTGATCCGGAAAAGGTCGCGTTCCACGAGGCGCTGATCCGGGTGCTGGATGACACTGGCCGGGTGATTCCCGCCCGCGATTTCATTTTTGCCGTCGAAGGGCAGGAACTGGGCCGCAAGATCGACTGCGCGGCGCTGGAAATGGGGCTGGTCGCGTTGGCGCGTAACCCCGGGCTGCGGCTGGCGGTGAACATGTCGGCGCGGTCCATCGGTTATGCCCGCTGGATGAAAACCTTGCGGCGCGGCATGGCGCTGGGGCCGACGGTAGGCGAGCGGCTGATACTGGAGATTACCGAAAGTTCGGCGATGCTGGTGCCGGAGCTGGTCACCGCCTTCATGGATGAATTGCAGAGCGCGGGTATCGCCTTTGCGCTGGACGATTTTGGCGCGGGCTACACCGCGTTCCGCCACTTCAAGGATTTCTTTTTTGATATCATAAAGATAGACGGTCAGTTCATTCGCGGCATCCACCGCGACCCTGACAACCAGGTGCTGACGCAGGCGCTTTTGTCCATCGGTCGGCATTTCGACATGTTTACCGTCGCGGAGTCAGTGGAAACGGTGGAGGATGCCGAATACCTGCGCAGCATCGGCATTGATTGCATGCAGGGCTACCTTTTTGGTGCGCCCACAACGAAACCCGTCTGGCGCGAGGCGGGGGCACGGATGACGGCTTGAATCCGCCTGCCAATCCCGGTCGCGACGGCATCTGCGGGCTGCAAGAACCTTGCGTTTGGCGCCTGTGGCGCATAGCCATGCTGCAAGGCGGCAGAGAAAACGCTCTGCCAGACTGAGCGAAAGAGAGAGGATCACGCATGACCAATGTGGTAATTGTTTCGGCGGCACGCACCGCTGTTGGCAGCTTCAACGGTGCATTCGCCGCGACGCCGGCGCATGAGTTGGGCGCAGCAGTGATCGAGGCCGTGGTCGCCCGCGCCGGGGTGGACAAGGCCGAGGTCGAAGAAACCATTCTGGGCCAAGTGCTTACCGCCGGGCAGGGCCAAAACCCGGCGCGGCAGGCACATATCCGCGCAGGGCTTGCCAAAGAGGCGAGCGCGTGGTCGCTCAATCAGGTCTGCGGGTCGGGCCTGCGGGCTGTGGCACTTGGTGCCCAGCATGTGCAGCTTGGCGATGCGGCGATTGTTGTGGCCGGCGGGCAGGAAAACATGTCGCTCAGCCCGCATGTGGCACACCTGCGCGCCGGGCAGAAGATGGGCGACCTCAACTTCATCGACAGCATGATCCGAGACGGGCTGTGGGATGCATTTAACGGCTATCACATGGGCCAGACGGCGGAAAACGTCGCTGACCAGTGGCAGATTTCGCGCGAGATGCAGGATATCTTTGCCGTCGCCAGCCAGAACAAGGCCGAAGCGGCGCAGAAGGCCGGCAAATTTGCGGACGAGATCATCCCGTTCCTGATCAAGACCCGCAAGGGCGATGTCACGGTGGATCAGGATGAATACATCCGCCACGGCGCGACGCTGGAAGCGATGGCCAAACTGCGCCCCGCATTCGCCAAGGATGGGTCGGTCACGGCCGCCAATTCTTCGGGCCTGAACGACGGCGCAGCGGCGGTGCTGCTGATGTCGGCGGATGAAGCGGCCAAGCGTGGGTTGACCCCGCTGGCGCGGATCGCGTCTTATGCGACTGTAGGTCTTGACCCGTCTGTTATGGGCGCAGGACCGATTTTTGCCAGCCGGAAGGCGTTGCAAAAAGCTGGCTGGAAGGCCGCTGATCTGGACCTGGTCGAGGCGAATGAAGCTTTTGCAGCACAGGCCTGTGCCGTAAACAAGGACATGGGCTGGAACCCCGACATCGTGAACGTGAACGGCGGCGCGATCGCCATCGGCCACCCTATCGGGGCGTCGGGCGCGCGGATTCTGAACACGTTGCTGTTCGAGATGGGCCGACGTGACGCCAAGAAAGGCCTTGCCACCCTGTGCATCGGGGGCGGAATGGGCGTTGCCATGTGCCTTGAACGCGGCTGATCATTTCGCTGGCGCAGAAAGCGGGCGCAATAATATTGCGCCTGCGTTTTAATTTTGATAACACTATTTCAATAAATGCTTGACGGAGGAGGAATCATGTCGAAAGTTGCATTGGTCACCGGGGGGTCGCGCGGCATTGGCGCTGCCATTTCCATCGCTTTGAAAGAGGCTGGCTATACGGTCGCCGCGAACTATGCGGGCAACGACGAGGCTGCGGCCAAATTTACTGCCGATACCGGAATTCCTTCCTACAAATGGTCGGTCGCCGATTATGAAGGCTGCGAAGCAGGCATCAAACAGGTCGAGGCCGATCTTGGCCCGGTTGCTGTGCTGGTCAATAATGCCGGCATCACGCGCGACGCGATGTTCCACAAGATGACGCCGCAGATGTGGAAAGAAGTGATCGACACCAACCTGACCGGTCTGTTCAACATGACGCATCCGTTGTGGTCTGGCATGCGTGACCGGAAATTCGGGCGGGTGATCAATATTTCCTCCATCAACGGGCAAAAAGGGCAGGCCGGGCAGGCCAACTATTCCGCCGCGAAATCGGGCGATCTGGGATTCACCAAGGCATTGGCCGCCGAGGGCGCGCGCGCGGGTATTACCGTGAACGCGATATGCCCTGGTTATATCGGCACCGAAATGGTGCGCGCGATTGATGAAAAAGTGCTGAAGGAACGCATCATCCCGCAAATTCCGGTCGGCCGTCTGGGCGAGCCGGAAGAGATTGCGCGCTGCGTTGTATTCCTCGCGTCGGACGATGCGGGTTTCATCACCGGGTCAACGCTGTCGGCCAATGGCGGGCAGTTCGTCGTCTGATTGATTTGCATGGCAGGAAAGGCCCGCCTCAGGTGGGCCTTTTTGCTTGTGGTGTGACGGAATGGTGCGCAATGAAGGCGCAGCGTAACGGAGAGCTTCATGACTCGCGCCAAGGCCACCTCCATCGGTTTCACCGCAATCGTGCTGTGGTCGCTTCTCGCGCTGTTCACCGTTGGGTCGGCGCCGGTGCCGCCCTTTCTGCTGAACGCGCTGTGCTTTGGCATCGGTGGAATGATCGGGCTTGTCTGGGTGTGGCGCGGTGCAGGGTTTGGCGCTTTGCTGGGCGTAGGCTGGAAGGTCTATGCTTTTGGCACGATTGGACTTTTCGGCTATCATTTTCTGTATTTCAGTGCGCTGCGTATGGCGCCTGCGGCAGAGGCCGGGTTGATTGCCTATCTCTGGCCGCTGTTTATCGTGCTGCTGTCAGGGTTGCTGCCGGGGGAAAAGCTGACGCCGTTGCACATTGGCGGCGCACTGGTTGCGTTTGCTGGTGCTGCGCTGATTGTGTTGGGTGGCGCGGTGCAGCTTCAGGCGAGTGCCGCGCCGGGGCTGGCGCTGGCTTTCCTGTGTGCGGTGACCTGGGCGGTGTATTCGGTGCTTTCGCGGCGGTTGCGTGCGGTGCCGACCGAAACGGTCGCGGTATTCTGCATTGCAACAGCGGTGCTGTCACTGCTGGCACACCTGGCGCTGGAAACCACGCTGTGGCCCGTGGGCGCTGTGGGGTGGTTTTCTGTTGTCGCTCTGGGGCTTGGCCCGGTGGGGCTGGCGTTCTTCACCTGGGATATCGGGATGAAGCGCGGAGATATTCAGTTGCTTGGTGTAGCGTCATACGCTGCACCGTTGCTGTCCACTTTCGCTTTGGTTCTTGCGGGCATTGCGGAAGCATCGGCAACACTGATTGCAGCGGCGGCGCTTATCGCGGGAGGGGCGGCGCTGACGGCCTACGCCAGCGCCACGAAGGTCACGTCTGCGACAGGCGGGTGATTTCTTCCTTCAACCTCAGTTTCTGTTTTTTCAGATCGGAAATTTTCAGAGCGTCCGTGGCGGGGTTGCGCTGCGCTTTTTCGACAGTTTCGGAAAGCGTCTCATGCTTGCGGCGCAATTCCTGCACGTGCGAAGCGATGGTCATTCTCTACCTCCTGTGATTGTTCCGAATACGAACATTTCACCACACAACCCGATTCGTGTCACGCGTTCTTCACAAACGTTGGCGGACACATGCCGAAAATGCTTTACAGTCGGGGCGGGAACGTGCCAGCGCCGCGCAAGATTTGGGCAGCGGGCATCGAATAGCTGTCACGGTCGACGTCGTGCGCAGTGCCGTCGTGCATCAGAAAGGCTGCTGCAAGGCGAAAGGCGGCGCGCCCGCCCTTGCGAGCCAGAATAATAACGCGGGTGGCGTCGCGGCCCGCCCGCGGTGCCAACGGCAGCACTGTCACCGACCCAAGCTGCGGGCCGAAGCCCGCCAGACATTCCGGCAGCCGGTCCGCCCCCACGATCAGCGTCAGCATGCCGCCCGGATGCAGCCGCCGGGTCGCAGTGCCGATCCAATGCGCCAGTGGCGTCGCCTCGCGCAGCGCAGTTTCGCGGCCGGTGTCGCGGGCAGGGGAGCCGGTGCCGGGTGCGTAATAGGGCGGGTTCATCATCACATGGTCGAAACCACGCTTCAGCGGCTCGGGCAGGTCGGCAATATCGCCGTCGTGCACATCCAGCGCCAGCCCGTTGCGCAGGGCATTTTCGCGCGCAAGTGCCGCGTAGGCGGGTTGCAGTTCCAGCCCCGTCAGCGCCAGCCCAGGAATGCGGCGGCCAAGGCACAGCGACGCAACGCCTGCGCCACAACCCAGTTCCAGCACCGATTGCCCCGCTTTCGCAGGCACCGCCGCAGCCAACAGAACCGGATCGGTCGCGGCACGGTAGCCACGGCGCGGTTGCAGGATCATCAGCGCCCCGCCAAGAAAGCCGTCATCGGTCAATTCATCGGGAGCAAACATCAAAGTCCCGTCGGAATATCGTTGTCGGCCAGCACGATGCGGGCACGTAACAGGTCGGCATCCCGCACCATCAAACGGCGCGGCAAAATGCCGAGGCTGCCGTCGAGGATGCTCATGTGGACGTCCATGTCAAAGACAGCTATATCCTCGCCCTGAAGGAGCGCTGTGGCAAAGGCGATGACGGTCGGGTCGGTTGTGCGCAGAAGATCTTTCATACTAGGGACATAATCGGCATTCCCGGGGTTTGTCGAGCATCATGACAGGGGCGCAATGGGCTTGATGGAATCGCAAAAGCCGCATGACCGGCTTGCCGATTGGCTGGCCGATGATATGGCGCAGGTGAACCTGTTGATCCGTGACCGGATGGCATCGGAACACGCGCCGCGCATCCCCGAAGTGACGGCGCATCTTGTGGAGGCCGGGGGCAAGCGTCTGCGCCCGATGCTGACGCTGGCTTCGGCACGGCTGTGCGGCTACGACGGTGCGTTCCATGTGCATCTGGCGGCGACGGTCGAGTTCATTCACACGGCGACGTTGCTGCATGATGATGTCGTGGATGAAAGCGCACGGCGGCGCGGGCGACCGACGGCCAACCTGTTATGGGATAACAAATCTTCCGTTCTGGTGGGCGATTACCTGTTTGCGCGCAGTTTTCAGCTGATGGTGGAAACCGGACGGCTGGAGGTGCTGGATATTCTGGCGAACGCATCCGCCACGATTGCGGAAGGCGAGGTTTTGCAATTGACCGCCGCTCAGGATCTGGCGACGACGGAAGGCATCTATCTGCAAGTGGTGCGCGGCAAGACGGCGGCGCTGTTTGCAGCGGCGACCGAGGTGGGCGGGGTGATTGCAGATGCTTCCCTCGTGCAGACAGCGGCGCTGCGCGACTATGGTGACGCTTTGGGCATTGCCTTTCAGATTGTCGATGATCTGCTGGACTATGGGGGCACGGCGTCGGTGATCGGCAAGAACACCGGCGACGATTTCCGCGAACGCAAGCTGACGCTGCCGGTGATCAAGGCGGTGGCTTTGGCCGACGCGACGGAACGTGCCTTTTGGGTGCGCGTGATCGAAAAGGGTGACCAGCAGGGCGGCGACCTGGCGCAGGCGCTGGCCATCATGGCGCGTCACGGCACGATGGATGCCGCGCGGTCCGAGGCGTTGGAGTGGGCTGCAAAAGCGCAGGCCGCTTTGGTGCTGCTGCCTGACCATCCATTGCGCGGGATGCTGCATGATCTGGCGGGCTATGTGGTTGCGCGGATTGACTGAACGGCGTTCACGTCCGCATCGCTGCCGCCTCGACCCACCATCCCGGATGTGCCGACCGCAGTTGCGCGGCGGCGGCGGCGGCGGCAAGCGGGTCCGCGAACAGGCCATAGCAGGTGGCCCCCGACCCTGACATCCGCCCGATCATGCAGCCCGGCAGGGCGGTCAGCGCGGCTTTGCACGTGGCAATTACCGAGGCGATCCGGGTAGCGGGCGCTTCCAGATCATTGCGCATCATCGCAAGAAATGCGGCAAGGTCAGCCACGCAGCGCAGGCGGGGCAGGTCGTGCGGCATAGGCGCGTGGTCGCGGCGGGACAGCGCACGGAACACATCCGGCGTCGGCACTGCTGCGCCGGGGTTGGCCAGCACCAGCCATGCCCGGGGCAGGGCCGGCACAGGCAACAGCACCTCGCCAACGCCCGCCATCCGCACGGGTTTGCCCGCAAGACACGCCGGCACATCCGCCCCCAACCCCAGCACCGCCCGCGGTGACGGCAAATGCGTATCCCGCAACGCCACCAGAGCCCGCAGCGTCGCCGCCGCATCTGCCGAACCGCCACCTATTCCAGACGCCACGGGCAGAACCTTGTGCAGGGTGATCGCCGCGCCGCCACCCATCAGCCGTGCCGCACGCAGCACCAGATTATCCTCGCGGGCCGGCAAAGCCGACGCCATCGGGCCGGTGATCGTCAAGGTCAACGCATCTGCACCGGCAACCGTCACCCGGTCGCCCACATCGGCAAAGACCACCAGACTGTCCAACAAGTGATACCCATCGGCGCGCTGGCCGGTGACATGCAGGGTCAGGTTGATCTTGGCGGGGGCGAAAGCCTCAGCCGTCATTGCCTTGGGTGACCTGCACGGCAATCGGCTTTTGCCCCTCGGCGGCCAGAACCGCGTCCAGCCCGATATCAAGCTTCTTGCGGATGCGCGCCGCGTCAGCGTCCGTCGGTTCAAAGGACAGGGCGCGCCGCCACTGGAACTGCGCTTCCAGCCGACGACCCACAGCCCAATAGACATCCCCCAGATGGTCGGTCACCACGGAATCGAGAGGTTCAAGCAAGGACGCCTTTTCCATCGGGGCCACAGCATCGCCGTAGCGGCCAAGCCGGAAAAACGCCCAAGCCAGACTGTCCTGAATATACCCGGCATCGGGCATCGCCGCGACGGCGCGTTCGATCATTCCCAAAGCCTCTTCCAGATTTTCGCCTTTCTCGACAAAGCTGTAACCCAGATAGTTCAGCACCTGCGGCTGATCGGGTTCCAGTTCCAGCGCGCGGCGGAAATCGGCCTCGGCTTGCGGCCATTCCTTCTGGCGTTCGTGGCTGACCGCGCGGCTGTAAAAGATCGACCAGTGCCGCCGCTCGGGTGTGCCCAGCAGTGCCACCGTCTGATCGTAGGATTTCAGCGCATCGGCGTATTTTTCTTCGCGCCGCAATGCGTCGGCCAGCGCCAGATGCACGGGCATCAGATCGCCGTGGCTGCGGGTCAGGGCTTGCAGCACCTCAAGTGCCGCCTCGGTCTTGCCACCGGAATAGAGCGCGTCGGCCCGGCCGATTTCGGCCACATAAAACGCCGGATCGGTGGCAGGGATCAGCGCGTAGTTTTCTGCGGCAAGATCGTGCTGGCCCTGAGCCGACAGCAGTTGCGCCGACAGCAGAATCGCCTCGGTATGGTCGGGGCGCAGGTAGGCCGCCACGCGCGTATAGATCAGGGTATAACTGTCCTCGGCCTCGCCGTTCAGGGCGCTGGCGAGCGTAAAGAACACTTCCGAAATGCCGTCCGCCGCGTTCAGCGACACGTCGTAAGGCAGGGTTTCGCCCGCAGCCAGCCGGGTGCGCAGCACCTTGATGCCGGGATCAGGTTCCGGTCCGAAGGCGGCGTCCAGCAGGGCAATTGCCTCGGGGTTCCGCTCCAGCTGGCTCAGGATCTGGGCATGGGCCACCGTGCCGCGCCGCATCACCCGCAGGCCGCCGTTTTCCTTGCTGGAAAAGATCGCATCCGCGCCTTCAAAATCGCCAACCGACGCAAGCGCGAGTGCCTTGTGATAGAGGCCGAACGCCTCCATCCCCGGCGTTTTGGCCAGCACGTCGAAACCCGCCAGCGCGTCAGACATTTTGCCGCTGCCGAGCTCTGCCCAAGCCTGCACCAGCCCGTCGACCAGCGCACCAATGCTGCGGTCCTTCGTGTTCGCCAGAAGGGATTCAAAATCGCCGGTCTTGGCCTGTTCTGTCAAAAGCGCAATAAAGGCGGCTTGACTCTTTACCCCGGTCTTCGCCAATTCCGTCGCAATCGCTGCCGCCGCCGTAAATTTCCCCAAGGAGATGTCGGACACGATCGCGCCTTCCATCAGCGCCGGGCTTGCAGGGTCGCCCAGCATGGCGCGGGTGAACCACAGGCTCGCCGCCCGGTAATCGCTTTCCGTGCCGGCGAGACGGGCGGCCAGATAGGCCCCGGCATTGCCGTCGGCCCGCGCGAGTTGCGGAAAAGCAAGAGCAGAGGCAAGCAGCAGGCCCAGAACAGGGCGCAAAACTGGTTTCGGCATCAGGCGGGCCTCCCACGGCATTTCGTCAAAGCTAGTGCCCCGCCGCGGCCAAAGCAATGCAGTGCCGGGTTTTGCGCAGGCAATGCTGCGCCCTATTGCACAACTTGCCGTGTTTTGGGTTACATATTGGGGTAATTCGGCCCGTCACCACCCTGCGGCGTCTTCCAGACGATGTTCTGCGACGGGTCTTTGATGTCGCATGCCTTGCAATGCACACAGTTCTGAAAGTTGATGACAAAGCGCGGGTCTTTGCCCGGATCACTCACCACCTCATAAACGCCCGCCGGGCAATAGCGCTGTGCGGGTTCGGCGTATTTCGGCAGGTTGACCGCGATCGGCACCGACGCGTCGCGCAGGGTCAGGTGCGAAGGCTGGCTTTCCTCGTGGTTGGTAAAGCTGAATGCCACGTTGGTCAGCCTGTCGAACGACAGAACGCCGTCGGGTTTCGGATAGGTGATCGGCGCGAAATCCTTGGCAAGCCCGGTGGCCGCCGCATCGGTTTTGCCATGGCGCAAGGTGCCGAAGATCGTAAAGCCCAGCGTATTGGCCCACATATCGGCCCCACCCCCCAAAAGCGAGGCGACAAGCCCGAACTTCGACCACAAGGGTTTGACGTTTCGCACTTTTTTCAGATCTTTTGCAATCGGCCCGCTGCGCACATCCGCCTCGTAGGCTGCCAGTTCATCACCCGACCGCCCCGCCCTGATCGCGGCAAAGGCCGCTTCCGCCGCTGCCTTGCCCGACAGCATGGCATTGTGGTTGCCCTTGATGCGCGGCACATTCACGAGACCGGCCGAGCAGCCCAGCAAAGCACCCCCGGGAAACACCATTTTCGGGATCGACTGCCAGCCGCCTTCACTGATGGCCCGCGCACCATAAGCCACGCGCTTGCCGCCCTTCAGCAACTCCGCAATCATCGGGTGATGCTTGAACCGCTGGAATTCCATGTAGGGGTAAAGGTGCGGGTTCTGGTAATTCAGGTGAACCACAAAGCCGACGTAAACCTGATTTTTTTCAAGGTGATAGATGAAGCTGCCGCCCCCGGCGTTGCTGCCCAGAGGCCAGCCCATCGTATGGGTGACCGTGCCCTCATGATGCTTGGCGGGGTCGATCTCCCAGATTTCCTTCATGCCGAGGCCGAATTTCTGCGGGCAGTGACCTTTCGACAGATCGTACTTTGCCATCACTTCTTTTGCCAAAGACCCGCGCACGCCTTCGGAAAGGAAAACGTATTTGCCCAGCAATTCCATCCCCGGTTCATAATTCGCGCCCATGGAACCATCAGCCTCACGGCCGAACTCGCCCGCGATCACGCCTGCTACCTGGCCTGCATCGCCGTAGACCAACGCCGACGCCGCCATGCCGGGGAAAATCTCGACACCCAAAGCCTCGGCCTGTTCCGCCAGCCAGCGGCAGACGTTGGCCATCGACACGATATAGTTGCCGTGGTTGCCCATCAGCGGCGGCATCGGCCAGTTCGGGATGCGGATCTGGCCTGCCGGCCCGAGGATATAGAAGTTGTCCTGTTTCACCTTGGTCTTGATCGGCGCACCCATGTTGCGCCAACCGGGCAGCAAGGCGTCCAGTCCCGAAGGGTCCAGCACGGCACCCGACAGGATATGCGCCCCGACCTCGGACCCTTTTTCCAGCACGACCACGCTGCGATCGGCGTCCAGCTGCTTCAGCCGGATCGCGGCAGACAGGCCCGCGGGGCCGGCACCGACGATGACGACATCATAGTCCATCGATTCGCGTGTGATCTTGTCGGTCATGGCGTTCCCCGGCGGCTTGGGTGCGCACACCCCTGGCTTTTGTCTGGCAAAGGGTGTGCCCCAAGGGCAAGGCAAGGTCAATCGTGACGCAACATCACAGCGCCGCCCTGCGACGTTCGGGCAAGGATGTTGCGGCGCGGCGGCAGAGCGCCGCCCGCGCTTTGGCATTCTGCTTGCAATTGCCGCATCAGTCGGGTCAGGGTGGTCCAGATGACGACACGCAAAGTCACTGCCCAACCGGGCCGTGGCTTTGTCTTTTGCGGGTGAAGACCGATGGAAAAATTTCCGATGACACGCGCGGGGCATACCGCGCTGGACGACGAACTCAAGGTGCTTAAATCCATTGAGCGCCCGGCGGTGATCCGCGCGATTGCCGAGGCGCGTGAACATGGCGACCTGTCGGAAAACGCCGAGTATCACGCCGCGCGTGAAAAGCAGAGCTTCATCGAAGGCCGCATCAAGGAACTGGAGGCCATGCTGTCGCTGGCCGAGGTGATCGACCCGGCGAAACTGTCGGGTGCGATCAAATTCGGCGCGACCGTCACGCTGGTGGACGAGGATTCCAACGAAAAGCGCACCTACCAGATCGTGGGCGAAGCCGAAGCCGATATCGAAAACGGTTTGCTGAACATCCGCTCGCCGCTGGCACGCGCATTGATCGGCAAAGACGAGGGCGATTCGGTCGATGTCAAAACACCGGGCGGTCAACGCGGCTATGAGGTTCTGAGCATCCGCTACGTCTGACCCGGCATACCTTGAGGCCGACCCGAAAGATCAGGAAACCGCCATGGCAGACCCGCAGGAAAAGCCAATTGATCCGGGTATCTACGCCCATGAAGACGCGCGCGCACGCCTGAGCGTGGCCGAGATCATGGCCGCAGGGCTGAGCGTGGTCTGGGTGGTCGCGGTAGTGGCCTATCTGTGGGGCAATCCGCAGACCGAAGCTGCGGGTGCGCTGGGGCTGGTGATGACGCTGCTGGTGGTCTTTTTGCCGTTGGCGCTGATCTGGGTGGCGGTCAGCGTGCTCCGGTCCGTGCGGGCGCTGCGCGAAGAGGCCGGGCGGTTGCATGCAGCGGTGGATGCAATGCGCACAGCCTATGTCGCCGGCCAGCAGACCCAGGCGGCGGGGCTGAAGCCGTCGGTAGAGAAAAAGCTGGACGAGATCGCAGCGGCGCAGCGGCATACCGATACAGTGCTGGCGACGTTTACCTCGCGCCGGGATCCGGCATTGGTGGTGCCATCGGCTGATCGCAAAATGGCACTGGCCGCACCGCGCCCGGCCAGGGAGGATGAGCAGCCGGCACTGGCGCTTGGCACCCCCGCCGAAGACCTGCGTGCGCCGCTGTCGGTCGGTGATTTCATCCATGCGCTGCATTTTCCCGAAGGTCCGGATGACAAGGCCGGCTTTCGCGCCCTCCGGCTTGCGCTGGAGGACCGTATGGTGGCAAAGCTGATCCGCGCCGCGCAGGACGTGCTGACACTTCTGAGCCAGGAAGGCATCTATATGGATGACCTGAAACCCGACCGTGCCCGCCCCGAGATCTGGCGCAAGTTTGCCAACGGCGAGCGGGGGCGCGCCGTGGCGGCGCTTGGCGGGGTGCGCGACCGGTCGTCGCTGGCGCTGACCGGCGGGCGCATGCGTGAAGACCCGGTGTTCCGCGACGCCGCACACCACTTTTTGCGCACGTTCGACCGGACCTTTGCCGAATTCGAGAAACTCGCCACCGACACGGAGTTGGCCGAACTGGCCGACACCCGCACCGCCCGCGCGTTCATGCTGTTCGGGCGGGTGACGGGCACTTTTGACTGATCCATTGCGCAGGGAGCCGCCCGAGGGGGCATCGAGCCCCCTCGGGCGGCGTTGCCACGCATTGTGGCGTGCTGCGGTGCAGTAGTCCCGCGCTGTGCGGTGACGGGTCCGTGCGGTTGGCCATGTGCATGAATGCAAGGCGGGTGCTGCGTTCTGGCATGAAACTGTTGCGCGGTCAGCCGAGTGTGTGGACCATGGTGGTGGCTGCTGAAAAACCAAAGATGTGGCGCAGCATGCCGAGGCTTTGGGTGCCCGTGGTGACGAAGCCGTTGCGTTCATAAAGCGCGCGTGCGCGCCAGTTCGTGTCGATCACGTCGAGCCGCACACCCGGGTAGCCGCGGCGGCGGGCCTCGGCGCATATCGCGGCGAGCAGTGCGGTGCCGATGCCCGTGTTGCGGGCCGCGCGGTCCACGCAGATGCCGTCGAGCAGGAAGTGGC
>Ga0105050_10002480_pt1 | contig 26339 bp, 35 predicted proteins | sample FRY01_FD_78088 | JGI IMG/M metagenome (GOLD analysis project Ga0105050, IMG submission 78088) | Freshwater microbial communities from Lake Fryxell liftoff mats and glacier meltwater in Antarctica - FRY-01 | ecosystem: Environmental > Aquatic > Freshwater > Ice > Glacier meltwater ...
AAGGCTATGGATGTGCTTGGAGAGTGGGAAGATTCGGCAACGTTGAACGGAAACGACCTCATCGGCAACGCGGCTGCGGAACTACAACGGTTACAACAGGAGGAATCGTGAAAGCAACAGAAGTGGTGACCTTGACGCCCTACGGCAGGGAAACCGATATACGAATCACACTCACGAGTGAAGAGGCGAGTCTGCTTCTTCAGGTTCTTGACTTTGCCCGCATGGACGACGATGACAAGAATCCGTGTGTCATCTTCGCCGACGATCTCTACGCAGAACTGATCCAAACGGTCGAGTCGTAGAATGCTGACAGTCGGATCTCTCTTCACGGGTGTCGGCGGCGCAGATCTGGGACTAGAGTGGGCTGGCTTCAACATTGCTTGGCAGTGCGAACTCGACAAGTGGAAGCGTCAGGTACTCAAGGCTCATTGGCCGGACATTCCGGTCTACGAAGACATAACAAAACTACATGACCCAGAGCCGGTGGACGTTCTGATCGGGGGCTTCCCCTGTATTGACCTCTCGGTCGCTGGGAAACGAAAGGGGTTTACAGGTGAAAAGTCAGTCCTTGCATTCGAGTTCCTCCGACTCGCAGAAAGCATTCGACCTCGCTGGATTATCATGGAGAACGTCCCCGGGCTCCTTAGCAGTTCACGCGGAAGAGACTTCGCCAGACTCATCGATGAAATGGTCTCTTGCGGGTATGGCGTGGGATGGAGGGTTCTCGATGCCCAGTTTTTCGGGACGGCGCAGCGGCGAAGGAGAACATTCATTGTCGCCCGTGCGGTCGAGTCTGGTATCGATACTAGAGACGCAAGTTTCCTCGCGTTATCTGCTCTCGTCGAAAGCGGCGGCGGGGATACTACTCCGTGCCTCACGACGGAACAAATCTCTGCCGCCGGAATTGGAGGCAGCCCTCCGAATAGCAGTGGAGCGCGACGAGTCGTAGTTCCGATCCAGAACACGGTGATCGGACGATCCGACAAAGCAGGACCAGGTGGTCGAGGACACGGTGACGTTGACGGCGTGATGTTCACGCTAGATCGTAGCGGTCCTCACGCTGTGGCGGTGATCCCTATCCAGGACGGTCGAGCCATGAACAAGAAGCAGAACGGTATGGGCGTTGGTGCCGAGGGCGACCCGTCCTACACTTTGGATCGCACTGGAGCACAGAGCGTAGCCGTCTACCGCAAGAGCGCACGAGCTCAGTCGAAGGATGGCTACGAGACATGGGTCGATGACGGTGTGTCCAACACCCTCAACCGATTCGATATCGGTGATGTCCGCTCCACGCAAATCGTCGTAGAGGATTCGGTAGTACGAAGGCTGACCCCGGTCGAGGACGAGCGTCTAATGGGGTGGCCTGATTCTTGGACAGCACCACCGGGTGTTGACGCACCAGACAACAAGAGGTACGCTGCATGTGGTGACGGGATTGCAGCACCGGTCGCGTACTGGATCGGCAGCAGAATAAAGACAATAGAGGAGAGCAATGGCGACAATCGGTAACACCAGGAAAAAAAAGAAGGAAGCGGCAATGAGTCGTCGTCTTGAGCGCGGCAAAAACAAGGCGGCAGCAAAGGCTGCTCGTAAGGCATACACCAACAAGAGAATGTGGTTTTAAAGAACTTATAATTGCCCGAGAGGACTTCGCTAAAATACGATTTACCATAGAGTACACAGGCTTTGCAGGCCGACTACCTTAGTTACCTGTTCCCTACGGAGCCGTGCTTCCTAGACGAAACAATGTTCAATCCGGCATCGTCCGGCTAACGAAAGGAACCACCATGACCACCAAGAAGACCGCTGACGAGCGCAAAGAGTTACTCGCAAGTCTCGTTCATAATCAGGTCGCGCAGGGCGCGCGCGTCGAATCACAGAGCGACTATCAAGCGTTCCTCGTGAAAGGGAAAGGCCCACGGCACGTCCTTCACTTGATCCTCACGATCCTCACGGGGTTGCTGTGGCTGCCGGTATGGATCGTGCTGGCGATCTGTTGTCGCCCGAAGCGCATGGTCGCAACGGTGGACGCGTACGGGAATGCTGCTGTAGCGCGAATCTAACCCTGAGGCTAGTTTCACGCATTCAAGGAGACACCATGAATCGTTACGAACATATCGCTGTTTTCCCTAACGGCAGACGCGAACGCATCACGAAGGGCGTTTGGGGCTGGTGGTGTGATTGTTATTCTGATGATACCACCACCCTCAACGAACTCAAGACCCTCATAGAGGCTGACGGCGGCACCGTCAAGCGCAAGCAAAACAAGGATTGGGAACCCAATACGGAGGAGACACCGTGAAGCCACACAATGAAGTCGTAAGAGAACGCATACAAGCCGAGCATCACGTTCAAAGTCTGGAGTTCAGCCAACTATGCTCGCGACACAGCGCATGAAACAGCCGACCGCATTTTAGTCCTTGATCTTAATGAACCAGAAAAGACAACTAGGAGATATAATGACTGTTCTAGATTTAATTCTACTGCTCGTGCTCGGACCCATCGTAGTGGGATTCTTTTTCGGAATGATAATGCTCATTGCAAGTATTTTCGCAGGTAAGGGGTAACGCCGTGAGTACCGTTATGGTTATGGGGGAGGGTTGGGAAGTAGCATGACAACCACCAACGAGTTACTGGAAGCATACGCGAAAGGTGAGCGAAACTTTCGGGGGGCGAACCTGATGGATGCGAATCTGTGGGGTGCGAACCTGACGTATGCGAATCTGTGGGGTGCGAACCTGACGTATGCGATTCTGAGGGGTGCGGATCTGAAGGGTGCGAATCTGAAGGGTGCGGATCTGTGGCGTGCGAATCTGATGGATGCATATCTGAAGGGTGCGGATCTGTGTCGTGCGAATCTGATGGATGCATATCTGAAGGGTGCTGATCTGACGAATGCGGATCTGACGAGTGCGAACCTGAAGGGTGCGGACCTGACGGGTGCGACTCTACCCGAGAACGCTCGCATGGTAACGATCTGGGACGAAAAAACAATCTGGCCAACTACTTGTGGGCCAAGAGAGCGCAACGAATCGCCCTGGCGGACCTCTACGAAGCAGAGAAAAGGGAAACGACATGAGTAACACGGACTGGGACATGGACTGCGGTACCGATATCCACCTGGCGTACACGGCCTGTGAGAACACAATCAGGGAAGAGAACGAACGCCTCAACTTCGTATGCAGCGATGCGAAAATAATCTGTTCCGAAGCAATGCACAATGCGTTATCAACCCGCAATACGACAGTCAAGAAAATACTGACCGAATACGCCAAGAAGAGAACACGATGAAAGCGTTTTGGAAAAAGAAGAAGCCTGTCATTGTAGCAGGTCCGGTGTTCGATCCGATCACTGGTAAAGAACTGAAGCCGTGTGACCACTGCGGCACAGCCACGAATAAGAAGTACTGCGAGAACTGTCGTCTGACGGCAGCGCCGTGGCGTGTTGATCCGGTCAACCTTGAGCGAGCTTACGAGGTGCTCGGTCTAGAGGTCTCAGCACGGATCAGGTTCACAAAGGCTCAGAACATCAGGGGACGATACTACGGTATGGAACTCGTTAAGGATATTCGCAGCATCTCAGAGTCGGAAGACGAGGACGAGGCGATGCTGTCGATGATGTACCACAACATCCGCGTCATCCATCGCCTGATGCCCGAGGACGCAAGCCGCGTTATCTGGCACGAGTTGACGCATGCTCTGCAGTATGAGCGTGACCCCGAGGGGTATCGAGAAAACTACAAGCGGGAATGCAGAAAAGCAATCGCGCTTGCTCAAAGTCACGTTGTCTCCGAATTCGAGGCGTATCTACGCATCCCTCAAGAGACAGAGGCAAAGGCAAACGAGCACTACCACGACTCGCACTTCCCTCTCACGCTTGCCAACAAGCGTGTGACGATAGAGCACAAGCACGAGCAGGCCTATGTGAACGGGGCCGAGAACGGGCACATTTGGCACGGGTACAAAAACAAAGTGAGCGCCAAAGAATGGCGTGCGGCGAACATTCGGGAGATTCACAGGGCACGCATTAGGATGAACGACCGATAGTCGCAGACTCTGCTACCATCGCGATTACGACCGATTACCGACAAGGAGAGACATGACCACCACGCAGTTGGACAAGTTGGAGAACGTTACAGACAAGGTAGGAAGCATGAAGATCATTAGTTTGCGAGCTGAGAACGTCAAGCGACTCAAAGCCGTAGAGATCACGCCCGACGGTAACACCGTCATCATCGCTGGACGGAACGCTCAAGGAAAGTCCAGCGTACTCGATTCCATCTGGATGGCGCTCGTCGGCGGAGCAGGGATGAAGGGAGTCAGCAAGCCAATCCGTGACGGCGAGACAAAGGCGAGCGTGATCCTTGACATGGGCGACCTAGTTGTCACACGAAAGTGGACGCAAGCCGGGACGACGCTAGAAGTAGCGGCGAAAGACGGAGCAAAGTACTCGTCACCACAGACTGTACTGGACAGCATGCTCGGACGACTCTCGTTCGATCCTCTTGCGTTTGCGCATCAAGATCCAAAGGGGCAGTTGGCGACGCTACTCTCGGTTGTTGATCTACCCTTTGATCTTGCCATTCTTGACTCTGAACGAGAAGCGATCTTCGACAAACGAACGGACGCCAACCGTGACGTCAAGCGTCTCGAAGCGCAACTGAATGGACTTGCGCTTTATTCGAAAGACACTCCCGATGTAGAAGTGTCGGCTGCTGATCTGGTTGCGGAACTTCAAGACGCGAATGACGCAGCTCGCAAAATGGCTGACCTTGATCGCCAGTACGGGAGTGCGCTCTCCAACGAGTCGCGACTCGCAGGTGAACTTCTGACAGCCACGGCTCTCGTCGCTGATCTACTAGAGCAAGGCAAACAAGCACTGCCGTTTGCTGACCCTGCACCGATCCAAGCACAACTCTCAGCGATCAACGACACGAACGCTGCGGTTAGGGCGAAGCAGGAAGCGAAGAGGCTGGAGGGCGACCACACCAAGGCGGAGAAATTGTCACGAACGCTTACGGCGAAACTTGAAGCGCTCGACAAGTCGAAGGCTGACGCGATTACGGAAGCAAAGATGCCCCTCGACGGACTCAGTTTCGATGCTGACGGAGTGATCTATAATGGCGTCCCGTTTGGTCAGTCCAGCAGCGCCGAGAGGCTCCGTGTTGGCATCGCAATGGCGATGGCTCTCAATCCGAAGATCCGCGTCATCAGAATCACAGACGGTTCGCTGCTCGACAGCGAGAACCTAGCACTGATTGAAGAGATGGCTGCCGAGCACGATTTTCAGATTTGGCTCGAAGTCGTCGACGAGACAGGCACCGTCGGAATCACAATCGAAGACGGACAAGTCTACACGAAAGGTAGTGTGTAGTGACGATTAAAAACGAGTTTGAGGTTGCAGAAGCACTTGAAAAGGCAGAGGCAGAGGACCTGAACGCTGAGCAGGCTACTGAGACACGGTTGTACATGGTGAGATCGACAGAGTCGGCCATGGTTGAAGAAGCAGAGGTCAAGAGTATTATGAACGAGTGTAACGATCTAGTTAGAGGCTGGACAAGCGACGATGAGCCGAGCCAGCATGACGAGGCTGACGCCGTACAGGAAGCGGATTACAATGCGTCTTGGGAACGCCGCAAGGGCAAGTCTATAGAGCAGTTGGAGACAGAGTGGAAAGACGCTAGGCTTTGGTGGATTACCTCGAAACAGCACACCGTTAATGCGATGCGCGCCGAAGATGCAGCGGAGGCTAAGGCTCTCCAGTGCAAGTCCGATCTTAGTTGGGCGTACGTGTGATGACTGAATACATCAGGGGCATCCGTCGAGGTCGTGCAATTGAGAGGGAGACCAACAAGCAGAGCATCGCCTTAGCTGCTGTTCTTGGTCTACTGTTTGGTTTACTACTTGGAGTCATTGTCGGCATCATTGGAGCTATCGTTCTATGAAGATCCATTACCCTCAACCGTGTATCGTTTGCGGATCTGGCATCATTCACACCAACCGGAGGGGTCGTCCTTCGGTCAAGTGTGAGAGGTGTGTTGTCCAACGCACACGGATAATCGAACACGATTTTGGCGGCACATACTACGACCGAGTGTGTCGTCGTTGCGAATCGCCAATCGAGAAGACAGGCAACCGTGGTCGTCCCCCGGCGTTCTGCTATAGTTGCGACGAAGTCCTAGCGAATCATGTCCCGTTCTGATTGCGGTCAGAGTTCGGAGTTCGAATCTCCGGCGGGACAATCGGAGAGGAGCGAGGAGTTTTCCCTCCTTGGCCTCGCTCCTCTCCTCCCTGTGCTATAGTTTCTTTCGGAACGGGAGTTGACAGCCCTGTCCCGAGCCCTTGGTCCAACGAAGCAGGACTGTCAGCTTCGTTGAACGCTTAGGATCCTGCAATGGGATTATCCTGCAATGGGATTGAGACCACCGAGTACTCGGTGGTCTCTGCTTTTTGTGCTATAGTCCGTAACAAGAACACAGAGAAAGGAGTTTCCTGTGAAAAAACCCTTCAAGCATTTTGGTGCGCTGAAGACTGGCAACGGTTTCGGTATTGCCGTTGACGACCTCGACCCCGTCGAGACAGAACAGATCAACGATTGCCTGCGTGAACTCAAGACGCAGATCCGTGGCGTGAAGTTCCACCCGAAATTCTATCCGCGTGGAAAGAAAATGATCAATGCGTGGACCATCCCTGCCGACCTTGAGGCTCTTGGCCCCATGCTTCAGATCATCGACCGCTTTGAATTCAAGCGCAACATCTCTGCCGAGCGCATGATCGACCAGGTCATGGAGGCTGACGAACGTCGTAGAGTTCAGCGTGCCGAGAACGAGAAGATGTCAGCAGCGCAAGACGGACCGGCTGTCTACATCCCGCACCTCAAGAACACCGAGTTGCGAAACTATCAACGTGCTGCGGTTGACTGGGTGATCCGCAACCGCAAGGTCTACATCGGTGACGAGATGGGAACAGGCAAGACGATCTGTGGTTTGGCTGCTGTCTTGGCTGATGGCTCCCTGCCTCTGGTTGTCCTCTGTCCAGCTTCTATCAAACTGGGCTGGAAGCGACAGATCGACAAGTTCTTCCCCGGTCTGTCCGAGCACGTCTACATCTGCTCTGGTCGCAAGGCGAAAACGATCCCAAACGGAACCAAGATCGTGATTATTAATTACGATATCGCCTCCCAGTGGGTGCTGCACCTCCAGCGGTTCGGTTACAAGGCGATCATTCTCGACGAGGCACACTTCATCAAGAACGCCAAGTCCAAGCGCAGTCGAACAGCCACAGTGCTGGCTCACGGTGCCGAGATGCGGATCGCTATGTCTGGCACACCGCTGGTCAGCCGCCCTGTTGATCTAGTAGCCCAGCTCAACGCCCTTGGTCGCTTGAGCGACTTCAACATTCCAGGTAGCGGGAAGAGATCGTGGTCGTTCATTGAACGGTACTGCCGACCAACACATAACGGCTACGGTTGGGACATCAGTGGCTCAAGCAACCTGCTGGAACTCAGCGATAACCTCCGCCGCTTCGGTATTCTGATTCGCCGTCGGAAGGAAGATGTGCTGCTTGATCTGCCGCCGAAGGAGCGTGTGTCGATTCCTCTGAACATGGCGAATCGTCGCGAGTACAACAAGATCAAGAACAACATCGTCATCTGGATTCGCCAGCAGATCAACGCTGACGAGAAGTTCAACGAACATCTCAAGACGCTGTCCCCCAATGATGCTCGTCTGGAATGGGAGGATCGACTCAGCGAAAAGATCCTCAAGTCTCAGTCTGCTGTCGCCATCACGAAACTGAGCGCTCTGCGCCAGCTCTGCATGCGTGGTAAGATCGATGCAGCGATTGAGTGGATCGATGACTTCCTTACGTCTGGCGAGAAGCTAGTCGTGTTCTGCATCCACCGTGAGGCGGTTACCCGTCTGACTGAGCACTACGGAGACGCGGCAGTCAAGATCGTCGGTGGCATGGGGCAGAACGGTAGACAAGCATCTATCGACGCCTTCATTGACAACGATGACGTGAAGATGGTGATCGCTAACATCGACGCTGCTGCTGAGGGGATCGACGGATGGCAGGCTGTCTGCTCCAACGTCGCATTCCTTGAACTGACATGGACTCCGACCAAGCATCATCAGGCTGAGGATCGCTGCCATCGTAGCGGTCAACAGAACCCCGTGACCTGCTACTACCTGATGGCTTCACAGTCTATTGACGAGTACCTGGCCGCTATGATCGAGGGCAAGCGAGCGATTGTGTCTGCTGTTGTCGACCGAGAGATCATCGACCGCGACGACAATATCCTTGTCGATCTCATGAGACGTTTGGCAGAAGGAGAGTTCTAGTCTATACTCTTGATTCAGTCTGTTTTTTGGCAGACTCCACCCCCATAAGGGGAAACCCAAGGGGGCGGGGAGCGCAGGAAGGACCCAGAGAGGCGCATGCCTCAGTAAGCCAACCAAATAGAGCGCTCGTCGCAAAAGTCCGTGCGACTATTCCCCTTTGGGGAGACCCATAACGGGGCGGTGCGAGAAGGAGGTACCCAAAGTGAAGGTACTCGTAACGTTCATAGTTGTTTTCATTGCCCTTGTGATAACGGCAGCGGCAGCAGCACACAACGTGGGAGATCGTCCCAACGTGATCGTTCCAAACCCACAGCACCACAACATAAAGACCAAACGGATGTATGCTTGCAATTCTCGTCCCGCTAAATGGACGAGGACCGAACTTGAGTGCGTTGTTCGTATTGGATTCGGTTCAGAGGCACCAAACGCTAGGCGTATAGCAGGATGCGAGTCCGTATGGACAGTTACTGCGGTGTCGCATACCGACGACCATGGTCTGTTTCAAATCAATCGGCGATGGAACGGTGAGGGATGGAGGAAGGGAGCCAACATCTATGATCCGGTTTGGAACACGAGAATTGCCTACTATTTCTGGCAGACCAGAGGCTGGGGCGACTGGGTGTGCTCTAGAATGATGGGAGTGTCATGAACAAGACCTACCTACTCTACCTAGCCGTTCTCATAGCCTTCGTTCTTGCCATGTTCCTAGTCCCGGAACTAGGAACATCACGAGAGAGTCACAACACGAAGAAAGCGGAACGAATGCCGATGAGCGTGGGGCGAATCCCCATGAAGCATCAGCACAAAGATCATCGACACGCGGAGAAACTTCCTCCAGCTTGGCGAACATTTCTAGAGATATGCTCACACGAGCAGCCCAAGCCGGGACTCTTCAATGTCAAGAGCATGAAGACCCCGAACTGGAAGCAAACGAAGAACCATTCATACCCAGGCGGTTGCGGTATGACAATTCAGAACTATCGAGACATCAAGCTAAAGGGATGGCCAGCCTCAATGGCTGACGCCACCCCAGCACAACAGTTGTGGGCTAGTCACCGCCTGTTCTGGAAGTATGCTCGCATCGGTCAAAAGATGCTTGGGTCGTACGAAAGAGGACAGAGGTACGGCGCTACAGTTTGGGCAGTTACCGAGCGTATGGGATTCAATGGATTCAAAAAGGATGGGAGAACGTGGCAAAGTTAATGAGCGCTATCGGAGAAGCAGAAGGGAAGTTAGAGGCTGCAATATCGTGGTACGAGAATGAATCAAGACGTAATGATAAGCAAGACACAGCATGGAGAAACTTGTGCAAGGCTAGGGATGGGCTAAGACGCGCTGAAAAGAAGGCTACCGATCAGGAGTGGTGGATCGCCTATGTCGATAGACGTTATAGAGAGCACGGTTCTAAAGACAAACCTATCTCTCCACGATAATGTGCTACAATCTGACCAAATCATTTTTCATAGTAGAGTCTGTGACAAAGCAGCGGGGGTTGTCCCCCTAGCCACATTAAATTGTGATACCACAAGAATATAGCGGCAGGCGAAACCGAATATGTATATAGGACGAAATTTGGCTAGCCACCATAAAGAACTTTGTCCCAAAATAACCATTAGCGTAAAGGAGACCTAATGAACGACTACGAGATGTACTTCACGACTGACGATAGTGAGACTGACGAGATGGTGTGGGACACCATCACTTTCACGGATGCCATAGAGATGGCAGACACTGCTTGGAAAGCAGGTGCTGCGTTTGATGTTGAAGACAACATCCTTATCAATGCAGTCACATCTACCCCAGTAAAAATCATTCAGAGTGATAACGTAATGATTGAAGATCAAGAAATGTATGTATTGTGGGGCGTGATTGAAGTAGAAGGGTGTGACTTTGAAGTTCCCATCAGATTCTACGCACATAGAAAAGAGTTTGATACAAAGAAGTTCAAGTGGAAGACGTTTGAACCAACACGATCCATGGATCTTGAGTCCTACCTCGAGGCAGTTGAAGAGAACGAGTCCACCAAATGGGCAAGCATCCTTGACGGGTGAGACGGGCGAACTATGAGTTTATTTGGCAGCAAGTATGAAGATGTCAGATTCGATCTTGATGACGGATTCGATAAGATCATACTGCAGATGCACGTTCTGCTTGGAAGTCTTGACAAGGTGAGACACGACAGAATCGAGGAGTCCTACTCAGATGTCTTCAAGAACATCGAGTTCTCCTCGCTAGAGAACAAGCATTTCTTGTTCGACGATATCGTTGCAGCCCTTGATCTGTCGACAGAAGCTGGATGGACGTTCGGGCCTCTTGAAGAGTTCTCCACGATATACGCCTTCATCAAAGACGACCTCATCTGACCCTCTTGATCGTGCTATAGTCCATTCAACGGACACGGACGAAGGAGAGAGAAATGAGTCAGAGCGCAGAACTGGCAGTAGATATCACCATGGTTTTGGGTGACCTCTTTGCAGGGGCAGCCGTAGATGCGTTCGCTGCCTGTGAGGATCTGCAAGATCCGTTATCACCGAATCAGAAGAAGCAAGTCGTCGGTGTGTGTATGGCTACAATCATTCAGGCGCGGACGGATATCGAACGCCTCATTGCGTTAGACGGTCTCGCCAAGGAACTTTTTCGCGACAGCCAAGAGGTCGAGTTTTCGGATGTTGGATTCGATGATTAAAGTAGCCGTTAAGAAACTGTCCGACATTGCGTGGCTTCCCAGGAAGGCTTATCCTTCCGATGCTGCTTTCGATCTGAACTCCAACGAGGTTGGCATCATCCCAGCAGGCGGAACGCAGACGTTCGGCACAGGTATCGCTCTGAGTATGCCGGACAACATGTGTTCGTTCGTATTGAGTAGGTCTGGGCTAGCCGCAAACAACTCTGTGTTCGTTCTCAATAGCCCAGGACTAATCGACCCAGGATATCGTGGCGAACTCAAGGTCATCCTTTACAACGCAGGCAGTCAACCGTTCTCTGTGAACCTCCATGATCGTATCGCTCAGTTGATGTTCAACACCTTGCTCCCGATCTCTTTTGGTCTTGTTGTCGATCTTTCCGAGTCCAACAGAGGAGATGGTGGTCTTGGATCAACAGGCTTTTGCGCCCACGAGAACACCGTACAAGACGAAAACGGTCAATGGGTCTGCATGCAATGTGACGGGAGGATCGCATGGACAATCTAGTTGTTTCCTCTAATCGCCTGTTTGCTGACACGGCAAACAGGCTGATACAGAGAACATCGTGAGTGAGAACGCGCCCATTGAGGGGCAAATCAAGTTGTGGGAAGACGACATCCATGTCTATTTTAAGGACGGGAAGTGGAGTACTTGGAAGAGTTTGTCAAGAGCTCGCCAAGACGCTTTCGAAATTTACATCACTGCCCGCAAATCAGCTCAAGACGATTGTCATGCGCGTATCAAGGTAGCCCAAGACATACTGTACGCAGCCTACGCCGCCGCCGAGGATCGCCAAACATCCACGCGCCCGTAGCTCAGCGGATAGAGCATCGGTTTTCTAAACCGAGAGTCGCAGGTCCGAATCCTGCCGGGCGCATCGCTAACCACAAAGGACACTAATGACTGAACACACTGAGTATTGGGAAGCGTACGAGGCTTTCTATAACGACCCGAGAGCACGCGATGAGGCGATCAACAAGGCTGCTCACGAATCAGCACGAGCAGTTGCAGGTGGTGGCCATCCTCCGCTTGATAATCTCCAGTTGGCGTATGATCTCTTCCGGTTATCGAGGGAACGACTGGACGCTGCGAAGGCAGAACATCGTGCCGCTAACGATGCGCTCCAGGCCGCATTTACCGAAGCCAACAGGAAGGAGTAGAAATGCACATCTTGCCACCACGCTGGGTAATCGTAGTGCCAATCATGAACGATGATTCTTTCACAGTGTACGGTCCATTTGACACCAAACGACTTGCGGAGGCGTGGTCAAGTGATTGGCTTGGAGAGAAATACAGAGCGTCTGCTGTTGAACATCCGATGGGGGAGAAATTGTGAGCAAGAAGACAACAACTGCTGAAGTAAAGCGCGGAAGAGACAACCGCTGGAAGGTTAGCGTTGGAGACGAGAAACTTGGAAGCGTAGACTCGCTTACCGAAGCGACCTCTTTGTTGTTTGATAACGGGTTCAAGGTCTGGTCTTACCGCAGAGGCGAGACCTCCACAGGCAAGCCCAAGTTCACATCCAATGTTCTCGTCTTTGACAAGGAGAAGAAATGAACACGATCCCAAAACGTTTACCTCTTGATCCCGTACTCCCGTGGCTAAAAAAGCATACAGAGTTGGAATCGCTTGAGGTGTTCTCTGTCCGTTGCGGGTCCAATCCAGGCAAGATGGGGAAGATGCTCTCAGGCAGATCAGAGTCAATATCGTTCGACGCTCTTGACAAGATGCTTTCTATCGAAGGTAGCCGCAGCATCCAGGACTTCTTTCCTGAGTACGATAGTGATGCGTTCTTCGATAGCGGATTCGTTGTCGACAACAGCAAGCCGATAAACATTGCAAAGCAGTGCTCTATTGATGGGTGTGATCTACGCTCACATGCACACGGCTTTTGCAATCTTCATTATCGTCGTGCTCGTAGAGGAGCGCTAGTCGCTTGACAGATTCACAAAGGTGTGTGTATAGTTCGTTCTGTAAAGTAAACGTCTTCGGAAAAGGAGAAAACCATGAAGACTGTCGGTAAGCAAGAGGCGGATTCCATCGCCGTTCGCAAGTTCCTTAAGAACAACAAGGGAATGAATCTCAAGCAGGCATTCGCTGCTGTTGCTGAAGAGCACGGCAAGAAGGTCGGCACGGTGCAAGCATCGTACTACATGATGATTCGTAAGCAGCAGCCCAACAAGGTTGCCGCACCTGTCAAGACCAAGCCCGTCAAGAAGAGGGTCAAGGTTGCCGCTAACACGGATCTTGACATGAACATTCGTGCCGTCCTAGCCGCAGCAATCTCCACGATTGATGCACTTGAGGCTCGCAACAACAAGAACGAGCAGATCATCAGCAATCTGCGCAACGCACTTGTCTAACTGTTCCGTAAACAGGACCGATCCGCAGGAAGCGGAACACGCAACAAAGGAGAACACCATGAAGAGCGCCACCAAGAGCACCGAGGACTACAGCAAGATCACAGACAAGACGCGGTGGACCGCAGAGAACCTAATCTCTGCTGGTCGTCTTTACCACAAGAAGTATGGCGAGACTCCTGGTCAGGTTCACTTCTACCCGCTGGCTGCGAAGAAGTCTAAACGACTGGACAAGGATGTGCTCGCTGAGCGCTTCGTCAACGATGGCATTTGGCCCTCTTCCTCGACAATCATCAAGCACTTCAAGTCCTTCGGCGCTTTCCAACGTGCCTGCGGATTTGAGGCAACCCGAACATCTTCGGACGCTTCCGTAAAGCTTGACGGATTGATCAAACTCCAAGAAGAGATGGGACTGTAAAGGTTTATTCCACACCATGCTAGGGGTCACCAAGAGTGATCCATTCCCTCCTCGGGAGCCGTCTCTTTTTTAGAGGCGGCTCCCTCTCTTTTTGTCCCGACACCGCGAAGATAAGTAGAAGATGGCAGAGAAAACTAACTGGGTAGTAAAACTCCCACTGGATGGCGGAGAGCCGAAGACGAACATCGGCAATGACCAGCACTTCATGCTGCTTCAGAAGATCGCTCCCGAGTTGGGACGAGAGATCAACTTTTGGGCCGCCAATCACAAAGCACCAAGCAATGACGAGTTCATTCTTGCTCGCGGATCGATCAACGGGATGAATAGGATCTGCTTCCAAGAGTGCCCACACAGCAGGAACAAGGTATACGATGCAGTGCAAGCGGCGATGCAAGGGAAAGAAAGAACCGCAAAGAAAAAGTACAAACCATCGCAGTTCTCTGATCCTCTGAAGATTCTCAACATGTTCGTCGCAAGAGCGATGAACGAGTACATCCCAGACGAGGACAATCTGTCTGAGATCATGCGTTACGGCATGGGTCTTGCGTCGGTGTCTAAAGAAGACATGCGATCTTCTCTAAATCAGATAATGGAGGCAGAGAACCCTGCTGCTGCTATCCGTCTTGCCGAGGAGACCAAGTGCCTTCGCTTCATGTTGCCGGTTGTCGCTGACTCTAAAGATTTCTGGCAGAAATACAAGAAGAACTCGTCTGAACTGTTTCAGCACCTTCTTCTCACGCTCGACTATGTCGCCAAGCACAGCGACAACACCAACCTTCGTTGGGCTGCCTTACTGCACGACATTGGCAAACTAGAAGCTGTCTGGGTCGACGAAGACGGCCGCACTCACTTCCATAAAGGACCCGAAGGCCAGGGTGAAAACCATGAAGAGGTAAGCCCAATCATCGTAAGAGATCTGTTTGACGATCTTGGCATGCCCGACGACATGACAGACGACGTCTGCTTCATAACTCGCAACCACATGTTCGAGCACTTCGACGACGAGGAGACAGCAAAGAAGGCTGTCGATCAGATAGGTGGTGTCGACAAGGCGCTAGACATGTTGATCCTTAGAGGCGGGGACGTTCAAGGTAAGCCAGGTCAGATCAAGGCCGAGAAAGAAATCGATGAGATGAGAGAACTCATCATGAAAGACTCAGTCAAGTCGTCTGACAGTTGGGAAGAAGTTGAGCCAGAACTGCTTGTCATATTGATTGATAGTGATATAATATAGACATGGAAGAGTTCGAGCATGAACAGACAGATTCTGAGGGGAACTTCGTACTCACAAAGACTGGTTTGAACGAAGAAGATCACGGTCTACCGCGAAAACTTCGTCAAGAAGAGATCGACAAGATCCTCACAACCAAGTCAGACATTAGACAAAACGTTTGCTGGTCTCTTGGTTGTGAGAACAAGAGTTCGGTGTGGGTAAGAGAGATTCAGTTCGATATGAAGGGCGACAAGGTCGGGATCAACCAGCATGTCGTCAGCACATCGGACTACAACGGTCCCGTCCCTGGTTTCTGCAATGCTCACATTGTGCTTGGTCCTACCGAGCTTGCAGAAAAGGTCTATTGGGATAAGACAGAGATTTATTTGGGTTTGCGTCCCCGTAAGTGGTGGGTAATCTTTACCGACGGAACTAAGCAAGGTGGCCTATGCGAACTCCTCAATCCAAAGAGTCTCAAGCCACGCACCAATGACGTTCACTGTAAAAATCAAACAATCTAAACTTAAGTAATAGGCACTTAGGAGAAAAGCAAACTATGGCTTACATTTTTTGGAATAAAGGCGAGCAGAGCCTTATCAACACTTGGCTTGGCGGTTTTACCGCTGGGACTAATGGTGTACCGGGCAGCGCACTTTATGTTGGTATGGGCGCTCGCTCTGGCGGTGTTGGATCGACAAAAAGTAACGCAAACAACGGCGCTTCCGACGCGAATGACATTGCCGAGATCGGTCTTGTCGGCGGAGCCAGTGGCGGCTACAGTCGTCAAGCGGTTGGCAGAACTGCTGGCACCCCTTCTGGATCGACATGGCCAGCGGCTTCGCTAGTCAGCACAAGCTACCAGTCACAGGCACCGCAGGTAACGTTCACGTTCACCGGCGCACCGAATCTTAATGGCGCGACCTTGTGGTTCGTTGCCTTGACGGGTGTCGCTGGCACAAACGACTGCCTCTTTGGTGCAGACCTTGCGGCAACACGCACGTTCTCCAACGGAGACACCGAGCGCATTACAATCACCTACCGACAAACATAAGAAGGAGTGAAACATGGCAGGCAATAAATCTAACTATCTGGCTAAGAAACTCCTTGATCACGTTCTTGGTGGTGCGACCGGTCCCGGTTCTGCGCCATACACAGCGCCATCGTTGACGTACCTTGGTCTTTGGACGTCAACTCTTGACGACTCTTCCACTGGTGATAGCGCGGGCGAGGTTTCGGGAGGATCTTACGCAAGAACTTCACAGGTAGACGTAGGCGGTAAGAACAACGACCCAACACTGTGGCCGACCGCTACTGGCGCTGCCGTTGGAACGAAGTCAAACGGTATTCCAATCACATTCCCAACAGCATCTGCTTCGTGGGGAACGATCACACACTTCGCTATCTGCGACGCACTAACGTCTGGCAACATTCTCTACTGGGGAGCGTTGACAACGTCTAAGGTAATCGATAGCGGTGACACTGCAAGTTTCTCTGCGGGCGCTCTAGTTGTTACGGAAGACTAACAATGTCTGTTCTTAATCGCGGGGTCCAGTACATCTGGAGCGCAGAAGCAACTGGCATCGGAGGTGCGTCCACGTATGCTGTTGTCGGGGCGCAAACGAATGTTGCCGTTCATGTTACCGTTAGCGGAGCAACAACAATTTCTGTTCAGGCGGCGTTCTCTGCAAATCGATCCGCCGGTAGAAATTATGACCCCGGTGATACGGACGCTCATCCATTCTACTCGAATGCTTCAAGTGTTCTGGTCCCTCTTGAGTTTGTGTTTTCTGGTGCCGGTAAGGCAAGTTTTGATGTCTCTCCTTATACACCAAACTTCCTTAGGCTCGTCAGCAGCAATGATGTCACAGCAACGGCGGTAGTAGAAGTCGTCGGTTAATCGTGGCGTCCTTTCCTGATAGCGTAGCAGCGAAACCACCTGACATTGAGGCAACAGAGTACGTTCTCGCCAGCCATGTTGGTCTTTTGTGGGACGAGGTTGGAGCTGTCTCTAACGTTTTGCTTGGGACAGCCCCAGCTAACGTATCTCTCGTTTCAGATACTACGTCGAGCGTGGCGTTCACTGTTCGTGGTGCTGTCGGACAGACGGCAGACTTGCTCAGCGTGGGTCACACCTCTGACGCTAGTAAAAGATTTAACATTACTTCTAATGCGGTGATGTCGTTTGGTGGAGACACGTTCCTTTATCGTGGTTCGTCCGGAGTCCTTGAATCCGGGCAGCAACTTTCTCTGACGGCACAAGGATCTACGACCGGTCTTCTTATAGGCACAGACGCTCGTCTCTACAGAGGTGCCGGTGCATCACTAGAGACAAACTCGTCTGCGTTCTCTGTTGTGCGAACAAACGCCACAGACGCTGCGTTCCAAACACTGTACGGTGCCGACACAGTTAGTAGACTCTCTGTCGCAGCCAGTGGTCAAATGTCCTTTGGACCCGGGAACGCAGTTGCAGATGTTGTGGTGTCTAGATCTGGCTCTCAAACATTGCTAGTTACGGGAGCCCTTTCGGTTTCGTCTAATCTGAACGTTGCCGGAACCGCTAAGAGAAACTCTATCGATCTCGTTGATACAAACGACGCTCGACTTTCGAATACTAGAGCGCCGACAGGACCCGCTAGTGGTGACCTGACAGGAAACTATCCCAGTCCAACGCTAACCGCAACAGGCATTGTCGCTAGTACCTACAAGTCTGTAACGGTAGACGCTAAGGGTCGCATAACCGGCGGGACCAACCCGACGACCGTTGACGGATACGGAGTCACCGACACAATCAAGAGCGTCGCTCTTTCGTTGCCGTCCATCTTCTCTGTGTCTGGCTCACCTGTTTCTTCTGGAGCAACGAGCGGCACAGTCGGATCCCTATCAGCAACACTCGCCAACCAGAGCATAAACACCGTCTTCGCTGGACCTTCGTCCGGTGGCGCAGCAGCTCCAGTGTTCAGGTCGCTTGCCTCGGTAGATCTTCCACCGCACACTCATGCGCATACAGATATTACTGGTGTTGGCGATCTTATTGGTCCAACGGGTCCAACGGGTCCAATCGGCCCAACAGGACCTCTTGCTCTTCACACTTCTAGCCACATTCGTGGCGGCAATGACGTCGTTGATGGTGATCGTGTTCAGATTGATTACGTGCCAGCCTACTACACTAGAGATTCCACTAACGTTAACGCTGGTGCAGACACAGACATTACGGCTCATTTGAAGGGCATTGATAATTTGCTGGCATATCTGGTTCCGACTGGATCCGTCACCGCCTTTGCTGGCGCTTCGGCTCCTACGGGTTGGCTGTTGTGCGACGGCGCGCCTCAACTGAGGATAGGCAGTTACGCCGCTCTGTTCGCCGTAATCAGCACAACGTATGGCGTCGGAGATGGTTCGACGACGTTCAACGTTCCTGATTTGCGAGGTCGCAGTCCAATTGGCGCTGGAACTGGGGCCCAGAAGGGTGCGGCTGGAACGGGGGCAATCTCTGGCGGTACCGCCTTGACCGCTCGTACTCGTGGTGCTTGGTTGGGTGATGAGTCTCTACAGACGCACACACACACCTGGAGCAACGCTGCGCATGATCATCTGGTGTCTGGCAGTACTGGTGGGCATAGCGTTGACCACAGTCATGTAACCTCTGGCTCTACTGGTGGGCATAGCGTTGACCACAGTCATGGTTTTAACGATTACTATGAAGCACAGTTCAATAACGGCAACCAACTTGCTAAAGGCACGTTCTGGGGCCGTCTTTCTCATGGGGGGGCCACAACTCCAAATAATACTTTTGGCGCTAGCGCAGACCACAGTCATTACCTGAGTCTTGGTTCTGGTGGCGTTAGCGCAAATCATACCCACGCCATGAGTTTTCAGTCGGGTGGTAAAGCGCTGTCGGGAACCACAGGTGCGCACAATCAACTCTCTGGCGTGTCCCAAAACATGCCTCCTGTCCTAGTAACCAATTACATCATCAAGTTCTAGAATGCCACAAAATACCGTTGACCAGAAACATAAATAACGAGGACATGAACCATTTAGGACTAACAGTTTTCGCTGGGAACACACCCGGCCTTATCCTTGACTTTGATCAAGCGACAAAACAGTACACGATTGAGTTTGTTGACGGTCGTATTGTCAAGAGCGCAACTGTTTACTGGGACAATAATGTTTCTGCTGATCCCGAAACCGCAATGTATAGAAGAGCCACCATCGGTAACGGCGAACAACTCGTTTACGATCCGCCTACTGGTTGGGACGTATCAAGCGACGAAGACAGCGACGAAGATCCAACGGCTCAAGACGAGGACGAATGCGAAGAGTGCGGCGGACAAGGTCAGGACGACGACGACGAACTTTGTTACCACTGCGATGGCAAAGGCTACATGTCAATTCAGAAGGTAGCCGCCTCTCCAATGCAGATGCAGATCGTCAAAGAGCCGTCCGACCTTGGTGAATGGGTAGACGAACATCGTGACGAGAGCGGTGACCACACACCTAAGGGTGAGTATGGCCCTGATCCCGGAGCCTCCACAATGGGCGATCCCGATCTTAGCAAGCACAACGACACCGACACAAAGATTGAAGCACTTGAAGACAAGGTTGACAAGATCCTTGACCTCCTCGAGAATCAGGACGGAAACAACGACGAGGAAGAAATCAACCCCGAAGGCATTCAGGACGCTGATCATGACGCAACCGAGGAGTCCTATTGGGATCGACAGACTAAGCCTAAGCCGGGCAGCCTTGACGAACAGTTCCCGTCCGGCTCGCATAGCGAACGTTACCCTGGTCCACTGAATCCGACAGCCGCAACAAAGAAGAAGCACGATCCTTCTGCTGCTATAGATAAAGTCAAACGTGTACCTCCGGCAGGCGTCATAGCTGCCGCAAAGCGTGGTCTAAAGTACTACGAAGACGGCAAGGCTGGCGAGGGCTTTGATGATGCTATTGCTGACCGTGCTCGTCGCATCGCTGCCGGTGAGAAACTCACACCAGATCACATCAATCGCATGCACTCGTTCTTTGAGCGTCACGCTGGTGGTCGCTCTAAGACAGCCAAGCCTGGCGATCTCACCTCTTGGGATGTCGCGTGGCTCTGTTGGGGCGGAGATCCCGGTCGTTCGTGGGTTGCGAAAGTCGATTCCCAACTAGAGCGAGCCGCTCATCCCAAAGCAAAGAAGAAAAAGACCGCTGATGCTGGTGGAGCAGGAGTCTTTACGCCTGAGCGCACCGAACCCGAAGAGCAATGGCTTCGCTCAACCCTAGACGAACAAGGTGGCGACGATGTCTTCGGCGCTAACGAAGTCGCTAAGGGTCTCGGCGATAGCGACATCGCTGCTGATCGGCGCGGCAATCCGGAGATGAGAACAACAGACGGAGACGTGTTCTTCCCAGAGATGCCTCTCGATATCGTAAGACCAGTGATGGATAGCAGAAAAGATATCAAAGTAGACAACAAGGACGCATGGAAGCGGGCTTTGGAGCTCGACGACACCGACATTCATCACTCTCACGTCCGAGAAGAGTCTGACTGGACTGACGCGCACTATGCCAACGGTCCAGAATGTACGACATGCCGCGACCCCCTCGTCAACGGGATGTGCCACAACTGTGGCGAGGACCGAAGCGAGGACGTCAAGAAGAACCTTGACAATCAAGAACGCATCGCTAAAATCGTTGAAGATTTAAGACCACACGCTTCTGAACTCGGAACACTGTTCGGTAACGCTTTTGCCGGTACTCGCAAGTCTGTAACTGAGCAAAGCGAGGACACATTTGCCGTTCACCTTCACGGGCAAGACTCTGACCCCAGTATAGGCGGAACTGGCGGCTACAATCTTCAGCATGGCGATTCTCCTGAACTTCTCAAGGACGTTGTTGATGAGGGAAACGCAATGTTCATCGACGCAACTCCTGAGACGATGGAAGAGGGACTTCGTGCGATTTTAGAGCATGCCAATTCGGACAAATCTGCCAAAGATAACGAGAACGCTGTCTCTCTTGGAGAATTCCTTGATGAGGCTCTTGGTTCCGACTTTAAGAACTCTAAGCGTCTCTCCTACGACGCCATGACAGGCATCCCTGGGTCTCTTGGATATGAGGGCGGCGATTCGGTTACGAACGCACCGACGACGCAGCCAGGACCGCAGGTAAATACGCAGGACTCAGTCAATCCCAACGACAACTTCTGCAAAGCCTGCAATCAGTCCTTTGTGTCTGGTGTTTGCAATAAGACAAGCAACCCTTCTGTGGAGCCTCCAACAGGATGCGAGGCTCGCCCAGAGGGGCAAACCAGACAGTATTCTGCTGCCGTTGACGATCTAGAAACGCCAGACGAAATGCCTGACGATTTTCTTGAGGAAGCGCCCGACGAAGAAGGCGTAGACTCCGGCAAGATCACAGACATTGACGGGAACACTCTTGAAGAGGGTCAGTTGTATGATCTTTACTCTGGTGTTGGCGAGGACGCTCCAGAAAAGATTATTGTCGAAGAAGTCACCCCTAGTGGTGTTATTGTTGATCGCATAAACTCTCCGTTCCCATCACAGGAGATCACTTGGGATCAGTTCGATGCGGAAGGCTTAAGGTTCCACCCAAAAGAAGATAACAAAGTACACCCAAACGAAATGGGAATGGACTCAGAGCCAGATGCGCTTGACGGTACTCCTGAGACGATGGATGACGCAGGTCCGGGACAAAACGACATCCCAGGCGAGAGGAATCTTGGCAACAAGGTCACACACACGAAAGAATCAAGAAGAGACTACTTGCCAAACCAACAAAGAGAGTTCATCAACGAGCCCGGCAAGGCAAGAAATCTTGATAAACTTGTGCTTGAGGGAACCCACTATGTTGATGGCGAAATCACCTCAAGCGAGAACTTTGACGACAACTTTCTGTTTGGTTTCTGATGAGGAACAGTACCAACGGAAGACTAAGAGTTTGGGACAGAGCACAAGACGCCTTCAGCGGTGACGATCTTGTCTACAACTTTGACACTATTGATAAACTAATTGGCGGTCCAGGCGGCAACTCAGGGACGACCGGTAACGCTTTTGTTGGAGTCCCGTCGACATGGATCGGTCCCGGTGATTCCATACCGGTTCAGTATTCATCAAATCATTTTCCGGGCAACAAGAACGGTGGCCAGGAGATCCAGACCGGATCGAGAACACTCTATAGCGTTGTCTCTGGTCTAAACTACAATGATGTTCCTCTTGGAACCGTTGTCCAGTGGTGGAGACCGAACTCGAACGTGACACTTCCTGATGGTTGGGAACCGTGTGATGGTCGTACCATTGTTGATCACTCCTATATCGATATTGGGATCAGCAATTCAATCACTCTCCCTGATCTTCGCAATAAGTTCGTTATTGGAGCTGACGCTGGAGTACCGGGCATCAACGCAGTCGCTGGCTATGGACTAGAAGACAATGCGCCTCCCGCTCTTAACGCCAATAACGATTGGACGGGAACAAAGAAGACCGCAGGTGCCGCTTCTGCCGCTGGTATCGGATACGACTCAGGTCTTGAGGTTGGCACCAGAACCGGTAGCAACACATTGGTTCCGCTTGCGCATGTGCATGATGCTGGGACGCTTTCGATTAAAGACCACAAGCACAACATCACAATAAAACACACTACTGACACTCACGTCCACCCAATCAAGGATCATTTCCATACTCACAACCACGTTCACTTGATCCCCGGTCATGTACACCCAGTAAACATTACGGCTAGTGCTGAAACAGCCCAAGCACGATGGTGGAACGACTTCTATGTTCGAGTAGGTCCAGAAACATTTCAGGCAGGACATCCGTTTGTCGCAAGGTACTCACACGTTCACCCCGTAAGTGTGGGCGTTAACGGACAGACTGGGGACAAAGCAGCATTGAATACTGGTCCTAGTAATCCGCCAGTTACGAGTGATGCCAAAATTTCTACTGATCCAAAAGCGATTGTTGTCGACTACGCAGGCTTCACTGGCGTCATCGATAGTGGTGTTACAACAAATAGCACGAACGACTCAAGGAGGGTAGAGAACAGTACGGGTCAAAACGATATTGTTCTTTCGGTCAACCCGTTCCCGCAGTATGTTGGACTGTTGTATATAATAAAAGTTAAGGTTTCCAAGAACATAATCTAAGAGGAATCATTGTGAAAGAAATTGTTCTTAAAAGATTGGCTAATGTGACAAGCTCTGAGGCTTTGGATCAGATTGATTTCGCATACCCTGATGCTGAGGTTCTTTCCTTCCGAAGAGTGAGAGACGCATCAAACGATGAGGATCTTTTTGTTACTCGTCTCCGCGTTGCTGTCGTTGAAGACGACGTTGTGGTCGAGGGCAAAGAACACGAGGAGGAAGAAGAGAAGATCATGCGCTCCGTCCTTGATCTCCTTGAAGAGATTAAAGAAGAGATCAAAGACCTTAGTGGCGAAGAAGAAGAAGAAGAAGAAACCGAAACCGTTGAGGCGGAAGGTCGCCCCAAGACAGATCCAGAACTAGAGATGGAGCATGAAGCGAAGCCGCTTCCTGAACCGATGAAGCCACCACACGGAGGCGCTGGGTTTGGAACAGCAATGCAGCCAATCATCTCGTCGATCACTGTCCGAAGACTGGCCAACATATCTAAGACGGCGGCTCGCGTTGAACTGCTCAGAGAGTTTGCTGACGAATACCGTGTTGGAAAGATTCAGAAGAGTGGCGACACGTTTATCGCCAAACTCCGTAAGAGGTCGGTGGACGCAGAAGAGGTCCCTGATTACGAGGACATGGCGGCACCAGACGACGACGAGTACCAGTTTGATTACGAGCCTGTAGATCCAGACGCTGATCCGTACGGTGATTTACCAGAAGACAAGCAGTTTGATACGGGTAATGAAGACATCAATAAGTTTTTTGATTATCTTCGTGGAGCAGGGGCGACTGACCAGGTACTTGCGGGCGAAGAAACACAATTGAAAGCGAAAGAGAAGGAAATTCGCAAACACAGAAACAGATTAAAAGCGGATATAGTCCGGCGCTCGGAAAACTCTGGTTCTGGCGAGAACAAGAGAAACGAAAAAACAGGCGAGCCAGTTGCGGATCCAGCCTGGAAAAAGAAAATGGATAAATTCGATTCCGAAACAGAGCAATCTGTTCTTTCTCAGATAAGACATTACGTTGTCGAATACGCCAAAAAGCGCGGACACAATCTAAAAGTGAACCCCATCCCTGTCCCTTCCACAGAACAGGGAGAACATACGGGCGAGACCACCGACAATGAACTAGATCCTGTTGTCGAGAAAGCGCTTCAAGATAAACTTATGGAACTTGGAAGCACTCCAGAAGCGCAATACGACATTGATCAGGTATTCGAAAGAATGAAAAGAATTCCTACGGACATGCAGCAGAACGAACTACCACAGATGATGGAACCCGTCGGTGGTCTTGCATCGGGTCAAAGTAGAAATCCACAAATGACACCACGGGCTATCGATTTGTATAACGCGTGGCGCAAAGGTCACGATGTCGATTTTAGCCAATGGGTTCCGCCTAGCGATAAAAGCAAGGACGACAAAGTCACATACGAACAGCAATTGGGACAACAATGATTACCAAGTTCGCTAAAGCGGAAATACTTGATGTTCGCACAAGTCGCAAGCGCCAGAAGAGTGCGTCCCTAAGTAAGTTCGCTGCTATTGGCGAGGGCGAAACCAACTATCGTGTCGAAGACGGATACATCTACACCAAAGTGCGTGCTATCTCTAGCCGCGTCAATAAGAATAATGATGGCTGGCCTTCGGAAGAACTGTCCAAAGCATATAAGACGTTCATCGGCAAGCCGATCTTCGTTGATCACAACAACACTGATCCAGAAAGAGCACGCGGAGTTGTCGTTGACGCTCGCATTCATGTTGAGGACGATCTACAAAAGGCTTCCGCCCTTGACCCCTACTACGCCACAGCTCCCAACAACCACAAGCCGCCGACATGGATAGAACTTCTTCTAGAGACAGACGCTCGTCAGTTCCCCAAACTGGCTAGAGCTATCGTCTCTGGAGATATCGACTCTGTTTCGATGGGGGCAAACGTTGATCGCACACAGTGCAACATCTGCGACAATTGGGCAACGTCAGTCCAAGAGTACTGCGACCACATCAAGAGCAAGGGCGCAACGTTTGATTACTTTGAGTCAAGTTCTGGTGGCAGAACAAGCAGGAAAAGCTACGAAGATTGCTACGATGTGCATTTCTTTGAGATCTCGTACGTCTTTGATCCTGCTGATGTCACGGCCCTTGTGTTTGACAAGGTCTCTAAAACTGCCACGACTCCACAACTGGATCTGATCAAGGTTCCTCAGGAAGTTGACACTGACAGACAAGAAGAGCCCTGCCCTAAGTGCGGCAACGACATGGAGAACGGAACCTGCGGTGTCTGCGGCTATGAGCAGCCGCCAGACGTGAACATTAGCGAAGACACAAAACCTGAGTCGCTGGCAGATCCGAACATTGAAGAAGCACAAAACAATTTAGATCAACTAAACGAGCAGCAGCAAATGCTGCCCGGTCCCAACGGAGAGGAAATCCCTAACGCTCCTGCTGGGCTTCCGAATCCCGCACTCAAGGGTCCTGCAGGCGCTATGGCCCCGATGGAAAACTGGATGCCAATCGCGTCCACTACTGTAAAAGATATTAATACAACTTCAGTAAGTAATGAATGGGAGATCGTTAAAGACGCTGGCCTCCTGACGAGAGTCGAGAAGCCAATTCTTCCTCCCAATCGTATTACGAACGATAGGGTTGTTAATCCTAAGTCCATCAAGAACCCGCAAAAACCCGTCGAATCAAATACGAAGGAAAATCTGAACATGAGTAAAGACAAACTCGATGAGACACTCACCAATCTGAACACGTATCTTGCGTCGAAGATTGCTGGCGAGCCAACGTGGAATGACGGCAAGACCGAACACCAAGATCCGAACCTGGACATTGATGCTGGTCCTGCGCCCTCTACCATGACGTTCCCCGATAAGAATCAAGAGAATCCTGTAACCTCCGAAGTTGGATCTGCTGGTTCGGGTCCAATTGGCGTTGCTGCTTCATCCCGCAAGGTTGGAGAGTTCCCCGACTTCATCAAGGAAAAGATGAAGGGCAAGGAAGACGACGACAAAGACGAGGACGAGGACGACAAGGACGAAGACGAGGGCAAGGACGACAAGGACGACAAGGACGACAAGGACGAAGACGAGGGCAAGGACGACAAGGACGACAAGGACGACAAGGACGAAGACAAGGAAAAGAAGTCTCACTCTAAGAAGTCTAAAGACGACGAGGACGA
>Ga0105050_10002483_pt1 | contig 26327 bp, 22 predicted proteins | sample FRY01_FD_78088 | JGI IMG/M metagenome (GOLD analysis project Ga0105050, IMG submission 78088) | Freshwater microbial communities from Lake Fryxell liftoff mats and glacier meltwater in Antarctica - FRY-01 | ecosystem: Environmental > Aquatic > Freshwater > Ice > Glacier meltwater ...
ATTGCGAAGCACAATACTCAACCCAAGCCGTTCATCTGGACCAAGAGCGCCCAGGACATCCTGCAAAAAGTCATTCGCGCGAATTCTAAGTTAAGTTCTAAACAGAATGCAGCACTACACTAGCGTGCGAGGGCTGTGTGAGAGACGGTAGGGACCGGATCGGAAACCAAGGGAGCAGGAACATGATGAGGGCATGGGCACAACTGTTGGGCGTCGGCATGGCGGTCTTCTGCGTTGCCTCAACGGCGTGGGCGCAGGCCGAGATCGTCGACACTGCATTCGTCGAACAAGCAGTGGCTCGAGGCGCCATCGTATGGGACGCACGCGACGCGGCTGACTATGCCGAGGGGCACATCCCCGGTTCGGTGAATTTCGGATGGGTCGGGAAAGTCTTCAGGGACCCGAACCGTGAAGACCTGCCGTCGGTGCCGGAGGCAGAGAAGGTCTTTGGCGCGGCGGGCGTCGACCCCGTCGGCAAGGAAGTCATCATCTACACCCGTAAGGGCGATCCGTTTGCCTACTATGGGTTGCACGCGATGAGGTATTACGGCTCGAAGCTCGCAAAGGTCTACCACGGCGGTATCGACGACTGGAAGGCGGCGGGCAAGCCGGTCACAAAGGCGGCTACCCAGCTTCCGCCGGTCGCTGTGCGGCTCTCGGCCCAGGACGGCGTGGCGCTCTGGAACAAGGACATGCTAGAGCGCGTGCGCGCCGGTGGAGCTCAGATTGTCGACGCCCGCACGCCCCGGGAGTACTCAGGCGACGACATTCGTGCCGTACGGGGCGGGCATGTGCCGGCCGCGCTGAACATCCCGTACGAGGAGAACTGGCAGGATCCGCAGATAGGCGCCAAGCTCGCACGCAGGCAAGTGCAAACACGTGACGGGATGGCCCTCAAGGGCGAGGCGGAGTTGCAGGCGCTGTACGCGAAGCTTGACCCTGATAAAGAGACGATCGTGTATTGCCAGAGCGGGGTGCGTGCCTCGCTGTCCGCCACTGTCCTGCGTTCTCTCGGATTCCGCGACGTCAAGGTTTACGAGCCGTCGTGGCTCGGATATGCCGGGATGCTCTCCGCGCCTGCTGAGAATGAAGTGTTCGTGAACGTCGGCGCGCTCACAGGCAAGATCGCCAACCTTGAGAGCCAGGTAAAAGACCTTGAGGAGGAACTCGCCAAGCTCAAAGGCCAGAAGCGCTAGCCCGGACTATTCATGAAACTTCGTCGCCAGTGACGAGATGCGCGAAAAGACAGTGTGGCGCGGACCGGAAGGCGCGCAGTCGTACTAACAGTTCGGCGAGCACCTGGAGGGAGCACGCACTGTGTTTTCGCTGCTATCGGCGACCGCAGCAGGCAATTCATGAATAATGCGGGCTAGGAGACTGTCGGACTTGAGCGATCGTAGCGAGCCGAGTGGGAGAGCGAGGACAGTTTTTCGCGATTTCAAGGCGCATGGTGGAACCATGCAACGAGAAATCGGGGAAAAATGGACCGCTCTTCCCACCGGCGCAGTAGATCAGTCTCAAGTCCGACAGGCTCCTAGCATCTTACCGTCATGCCCTCTAATAACATGGTCGAGCGGACCGTCTCAGAGCAGCCGGCCTCTCACCATGAGCGTTAGACCCAAGAAGGATCGCTGATGGCATACGGATCGCTCAGAACGCAGTCAGTGGGTCTCGCAGGCTGGCTCCTTGCTACCTTTGCTGCTGGCAGCGTCGGCGCAATAGCCTCTGCGAGAGCTGGCATCTTCTACGAGCAACTCGTCCAGCCGGCTTGGGCTCCGCCGGCGTGGCTGTTTGGTCCGGTTTGGTCTGTGCTCTACATCCTCATGGCAGTGGCCGCCTGGCTTGTCTGGCGCAAACACGGGTTTCAGCGCGCTTCCTCGGCGCTAACGCTCTTCGCTATTCAACTCTTTGCGAACGCGCTCTGGACCTGGCTGTTCTTCGGGCTGAATCGCGGTGCGCTTTCGCTTGCCGAGATCGCCGTCCTCTGGCTGCTTATCGTCGCCACCATCGTCACATTTTGGCCGCTACACCGGGTGGCCGCGCTTATGCTGGTGCCCTACCTGGCTTGGGTGAGCTTTGCCTCGGCGCTCACCTTCGCCTTGTGGCGGCTCAATCCCACAGTCCTTGGCTAGGAGTGACAGTGCCGAGGCCCAAGCCTTCCATCGAGCGGACGTTCCAAAGGAACGCCTCACGCTCTTTGGCCCGCAGCTCAAGTCAAGCGTTATCCCGCTGGCAACTACACCGACACGAAATTGACCCGAGGTATGTCATGGCTGATTTCACAGTTCTTCATGCACTTTTTATCAACACATCGCTCAAGAGGAAGGCAGACGAGAGCCATACGAAGCTACTTCTCAATGCATCCGCCGAAATCATGAGAAAGAATGGCGTTTCCGTGGAACACCTTCATTTGGCTGCGCACGACGTTCCGCCGGGCGTCTATCCTGATATGACCGAGCACGGATGGGCCATCGACGAGTGGCCCGCGATTTGGGAGAAAGTCCAAGCGGCCGAGATTCTTATCGTGGGGACGCCGCTTTGGCTTGGGGAGGAAAGCTCGAGATGCCGCATACTGATCGAACGACTCTACGCAATGTCCGGATTGCTCAACGACAAGGGACAGTCGGTCTATTATGGCAAAGTCGGAGGCTGCGTCATCACCGGAAATGAAGATGGAATCAAGCACACAGCCATGTCCATCGGTTTTGCACTCAACCATCTGGGCTACACGACTCCGCCCCAAGCCGATTGTGGATGGATTGGCGAGGCGGGGCCAGGACCCTCCTATGGTGACGAAATTGAGGGCGGCGGACGTGTCGGGTTTGACAACGAGTTCACGCAGCGGAACACGACGATTATGACGTGGAATTGCATGCACCTCGCACGGATGCTGAAGGAGGCCGGTGGGATACCGAATGAAGGAAATGATCGCGAGGCATGGAAGGCGGGGGAGCGTTTCGGCTTCGTAAATCCGCGTGAAAAAGCCGGATAACAGGTTCGTCAAGCCGACCACCTGCAGCTTCACGCGCGGGCGGCGGCTTACCTTGGCCGTAAGGCTGTAAGCCCCATCGTTTCAGTGACATCAACGCAGGAAAAAAGTGAGGATTCTGATGAAATATATGATCACCTGGTCCGAACGCCCGCAAGGTTCCCCTATGGAGTAGGAGAATGCCCAGAAGCGGATACTGGAGGTATTCACTCAATGGAAGGCACCCGCAAACTTCAAGATCGAGTTGTTCGTTATCCGAGTGGGTGACTGGGGTGGATTCATGATGCTGGATTGCGACGATCCGTTGGCGGTTCACAAGTTCTGCTCGATGTTGCCTGCTTTTGCATTTGAGGCGCGACCCGTGGTTCCCGTGATGGACGCCGTCCGGGTGGAACTGGAAGCAATTGCCTTTCGTGATGGACTAAAAAACAAGTGAACTTCAAAAACAACGCATCGCGTTTCGCGCAGAGACGCATGCGGCCTGACCTTGCGTTCAACCGGACCGTGGCCGGCAAGTATGCTTCGGCACACGCCGGCACGGCCGGTAATCTTGACCGTGAGACGGCAAACATACGAGCCTCCCAAAGTCCGAGAAATCATCGCAAAGCTTGAAGAGGCCGGATTCAAGAGCAGATGTGGTGCGGACCCGTCAGGGCGTCATCAAACCTGCATACGCAGGTTTGCCGCCACCCTGCTGGGCCACTTACGTCCACGATTAAACGGCGCGAAAGGATATCCTGCATGACCCTACAGTTAGCCGATCTCGTCGACGCGCTGGAGTCGCAGGATGACGGCATCACCCAGTACCTGGACTTGCAGTTGGAACGCTTCGTCTTGATAACGGAAGACTTCGAAAGCCACACCGGGGATGAAGAGCCAGAAGCGGACACCCCGGGGGGGATACGCGAAATCATGGTCGATATTCGAGCGATTCGCGATAAGCCCGATCACTTCATCGAACTGCCAAGCCAGCCAGACATCCGGGGAGGTCGTATCGTGCGAGCGTTCTGCGAACCACTAGCCCGGAATATTCATGAAGGTTCGTCGCCAGTGACGAGATGCGCGAAAAGACAGTGTGGCGCGCACTGCAAGGCGCGCAGTCGTACTAACAGTACGGCGAGCACCTGGAAGGAGCACGCGCTGTGTTTTCACGACTATCGGCGGCCGCAGCAGAAGATTCATGAATAGACCGGGCTAGACTCAGGCGCGCAATGCGAGGAACTGCTTGAAGCTTTCCGTGGCAAACGAGCGTTCCGACGCTTTAAGGACAAGGCAGACGAGTTCGGACTACTCCAAAGCTGGTACGCTTTCCGGCGTAAAGCGATCGAAGCAATCGCGGTTGATTGGTGGGAAGAGAATGATATTCCGTTTAAAACAAGCGCCGTCTAACCTCACGTCAAAGCGGATCCATCAGGGCGTCAAAAAACATGCGTGCGCATGTTTGCCCAATCCCCGTTACGCCGCTCACAACAAACGTTAGGCGTCAGGGTTTGCGGCGACTATGAGGCGAATAAATCCGATGAGCGACGTGAGCAAGAGCGAGAAGCAAGAAAAGGCAGCCTCTGCCGAGGAGGCAGTAAACGACGAGGTAGTAAAAAAGGAGCGATATGAGCTACTCCAGCGCCTGGAGGACTTGCTGGAAACGCCGATGCTCATCCTTGCCTTCTTATGGTTGGCGCTATTAGTCGTGGAGTTGATCTGGGGCGAGAGTCTATTGTTCGAGACCATTGGCACGATCATTTGGGTCATTTTCATTCTCGACTTTGCAGTTGAGTTCGCTTTGGCTCCGAACAAGTTCGCTTACCTAAAGCAGAATTGGCTGGTCGCCCTTTCCTTACTTATGCCGGCGCTGCGCCTATTCCGTATCGTCCAGGCATTTCGACTGCTCCGGGTGGCCCGCGTGGGTCGCGCTTTGCGTTTGTTTCGCGTCGTCAGCTCACTGAACCGCGGCATGCGTGCGCTCCGCGCGAGCCTGAGTCGGCGGGGTTTCGGCTACGTGATCGCCCTCACGATACTGGTCACGTTCGCCGGCTCGGCCGGAATGTATGCCTTCGAAAGCGAGGCTCCCGGCGGCATAAAGAGCTACGCTGAGGCACTGTGGTGGACCGCAATGGTGCTCACCACGATGGGTTCGCAGTACTGGCCACAGACGGTCGAGGGGCGCGTACTGTGCGTCTTCTTGGCGTTGTACGCGTTCGCCGTCTTCGGCTACGTAACTGCGACGCTCGCAACCTTCTTCGTCGGCCGCGACGCGGAGAATGAGGAAGCCGAGCTGGCGGGGGCCAAACAAGTGGCCGCCCTCCATGAGGAGGTAATCGCGCTACGGGCGGAAATTCACGAACTATCGCGGCGGACTACATAGTTGAGAGGCGTGATACGGTGGAGTGGAGGCACGTTTAACAAGGTGCTACAGCAGACGACCAATCCGCTATGCGGCTTGTCCGCAGCTGAGCTTGGTCGCTAAGCCGATGGGCATTCGCCTGGCCCAACCTCCTTTCAGGATGAAGCAATGGTATGGATGAGTCGCCCGTACTCTGGACTGAACTGGACAGTGCAGGTGTGGGGAGATCCTGGTGGAGTTGTCCGAACCTCCACTGTTCCTCCATGCGTGTCATTGCCTTGATTGCCAAGCAGTAAGTGGATCGGCGTTCTCCCTGAGTGGAATCGTCATTGCGCAGTAGTCGCCCATTTCAGAGCCGTTGAGCGGGGCGGCTACCGTGAGCCGACAATCGCCTGGGCTTCCGATGCATTGAGGCTGAGTTCCATCCGGCTGCCGCTCGGCAGACCGGATACAGACACCGAGACGGTGTAGGTTGTCGGGGTACTGCCCTGCGAACCGGCTCCCGACGAGGAGCCTCCACCGCCCCCTCATGCAGCGAGAACAAGGAAAGACAGGGAAAAGGCCCGCCCACATACATCTGCTGATCATGAATGCTCCCTGCAATCAGTAGGGGTCAGGAAACCAGCACATCGGCTTACCGACCGAAATCCTTTATCACAGGGCGACGACGTGCTGGACAAGCCCAACAGATAATTGATTGGGTCAGTTCTCAGCAACCAGATCCTGGATCATATCCAGCAGCGTGCCACGTCGCGAATTTTGAGTCTTCTTTCACCTGACCCGACTGGTCCTTAAAACGCCGTAGCAGCCTTGAAGGTGGGCTCCCATGAAAGACGCCTATCCTCCCGCCCCTTCAAGCTCCGACGGTAAGGTTGGCCGCTCAAACCGGCATCATCGAGCTATACGCAGCAATTCGTCCATCGTCTTGTGAAAGTGCACGATGGCCGTCTCGAACAGGCCATAGGTAAAGTGTTGGTTCGCGCCACTCGCAAGGCCGTTCTGAATGGCACGAATCACGGCTGCGTCCTCCTTGCCACCGGTATCTCCGACAAAAGCAGCATCACGTGTAGCGCGGGCTTCACCATCTGCATGTGCCGCCTCTCCCCGGTTGGTCAGCCGCCAGGTATGAAACCGCGTTTGTGTGGGTGACAGCGGTTCGAGCACCGACATGGTGGTGTGATTCGACAGCACCGCGATCACCACATTGGGAAACAGGTGATACACGTAGGTGACCATGCCGGCGATGCTGCGTTTTTCCGGTGGCAGGCTCCGCAGCTTCTCGATGCGCCGAAACGGAAAGGTCACGCGGCTGTTACGGCCGAAGGTCTCGACCAGCGTGAGGTTGTCGAAGCCATAGGGATAAAAGGTTTCCGTGTGTGTGGGCTTGATGTGGTAACCCTCGAGGTTTGCCTCCATGAACAACTTCCAGTTGACGTCAGTCACACTCTCGCTGGTCGCAAAGATCTGCTGATCAGACGCCATGAGATTGGGTAATTCATCCAATCCTGCACCAACCGAATGGCAGGCATCGACCTCCGCTGCCTGACTCACAAAAACGAGGCCGCCTCGTTCCACAGCCTGCACCGGCACAAGTCCGTGCACTGCTTTGTCGACATCGGGAAACCCCTGCCCATGCGGAATGTGTTGCAATTGGCCATCCAGCCGATAGCTCCACGCGTGATAGCCGCAAACCAGCGCGCGTGTACAACCATTACCTTCAACCAGTCGCATGCCACGATGACGGCAGGCATTGCGGAAGGCGCGCACGTTACCGTCATCACCACGCACGATCACCACTGGTGTTCCCGCCGCATTGCGAGCAACAAAGGAACCGACAGACGGCAATGCGACCGACGGGCAGAACGGAATGGGCAAACGGCGCAGAACCTCCAGTTCCGCAGCAAAACGTTCCTCTGATCGATAGTTTGTTACGGGCTCCCGCCAGGTTTCGCTGCCCATGTCAGTGGTCTTGTTGTCGATGTGCGCGAGCACGCGCTGCACAACCTCACTGTCGTCCAGAAGCACTTTCATGGGTGGATCCTGTTCAGGCCCGGTTGTGACTGATCATGCACCAGTGCGACGCGCTCAACCACCCCGCTGAAAGAAGTGTCATCGGCGCACGAACCTACATGCTCCCCGAAAGCTGTTCCAGTACCGTTAAATCCCGGCCTGCCCTGTTCTTGATCGCCAACGGCAACACGATGACCCGGCTGGCACCCGCTGCCTCGTACTCCATCACACGACGCTTGAGCGCCGCCGAATCGCCCCAGGCGACCAAGGCATCGATCAGACCGTCACTCCCACCGTCAACAAAGTCCTGATCGGAGAAGCCCAGTTTGCGCCACTCGCGATGGTAGTAGTCCAGTTGCATGTATATGCGCAATGCATCGCGCGCTTTCGCTCGTGCAGTTACCGGGTCGACCTCGGCGATGAACGCTGCAACCGTGTTCAGCGCTGGACCGGAACCGATGCGCGCACGCGACACCCGCGTATGCGTTGGAGGCATGAGATAAGTGATGATGCCATCCGTGCGCTCGGCACCAAACTTCTGCAACACCGGTCCATGTGCCGCTATATACAAAGGCGCGGGTATTGATGCCGCCGGCGCATCGACCTTCACCTTGTCCATGGCATTGAGATAGGCGCTCATCTTCGCGAGCGGCGATTGCCATAGATGGCCACGAGTCCTGTTCAATCCGACATTGGACACACCCAACCCAAGCATGAAGCGCCCCTCTGACAATTCTGCCAAGGTGTGCCTCGCCTGAGCGGTTGCATGGGCGTCACGCACATAGACGTTGGCGATACCGGTGGCGATGGTTATGTTCCTGGTGCGGCCCAGCAGGTAGCCCGCCGTCGCCATGGGCTCACGACCAAACAGTTCAGGCAGCCACACACTCGTGTAGCTGAGAGACTCCAGTTGATTTACGATGTCCACCAGTTCCGCAGATCGGAACTGCTCGGTCATCAGAATTACGCCAAGATCGATCATGGCAGGTCTGCCTCACGCGAAGTTACAGGTCTTCAGTATTGCAATCGGCTTACGTCAGTTCATCGGTTGGGACCGCGACTCATCGGATATGGCTGCCAGCGCTCCAGTGTCACTCTGGGTAAAACTGTCGGATTGACACAACTCATGGGCCAGCGCCCACGCAGCACCAATGCCACTTCACGCGCCGCACGCCGACGGGTCTCCGGACGCATGCGTGTGCTGGCAGAGGCGACATGCGGCGTGACCAGCACGTTTTCCATGCTCAGCAGCGGGTTGTCCGGCGCAGGCGGTTCCTGTTCGAGTACATCAAGTCCTGCGCCCGCGATGGCACCAGTGCGCAGGGCCTCGATCAGTGCCTTTTCATCAATGATCGGTCCACGCGCCGTATTGATCACGATCGCCGTATTTTTCATCCGCGCAAACGCGGCCGCATTGATTGCGTGTTCTGTTTCGTCATTGTGCGGTGCATGCACCGACAGGTAATCGCTGCGCGCCAACAATTCCGCAAAGCTGACCGGTTCAACACCGAGTGCACTCATCTCGAGCTCGCTGACATAGGGATCGTAGGCTATGACGTGCATGCCAAATGGCCTGGCGCGCCGCGCCGTGCAACGTGCAACGTTGCCAAAAGCGAACAAACCCAGCGTCTGACCCATGACGCGGGGCACTCGGCTGAGGATTGGTCGCGCCTGGTACCACTGCCCGTCCTTCGCCATCCGCGCCATCATCGGCGTCAGCCGGGACACGTTCAGCAGCAGCATCATGGCGTAGTCCGCAACCTCTTCGATAAAAACGTCCGGTACGTTGGTGACTACGATGCCCGCAGCAGTGGCAGCCTCAACGTCGACCATGTCCACGCCAACACTGCCAACGCCGATGACCACGCATTTTTTCATGCTGTCGATCACCTGTTTGTCAATGCGCAAGCCCCAGGACGTGACAATGGCATCCACGTCCTGCACACCGGCAGCAAATTCTGCTGGCGTATCGGCACGAATCTCGACGATGTCGGCGACTTTTGCCAGGCCTTCAAGCTCGAGGCCATAACGTTGTTCGAGCGTCTGGTTCTGGGCTTGTTTTGGCAACTGAATGCCAACCTTTTTCCTGTTCATCTGTTTTCACTCCGCATGCTTTTTTTGCGTGCTTGCCAAATTTGCTAATAGCCGGTGTTCTCACGTTCTTTTTTCACAGCTCCTCGCGCGGCCGCCAACTCGGCGTACAGCGCGGTGGCCATGAATCCGGCATCGGAGTTCAGGGTCACAAAATTGAAGCCTGCAGCCAATCGGCGCTGGGTGTAGGCGATGCCGCCGGTATGAATGCCGACTGGAACCTGGTGTTTTTTGCAGCACTGCAGGATGAGATCGACCGTCGCGAGGTGTTTCGGATCATCCGTGTCGCCACGAGGCGGCAGATCAATTGCGAGGGCAAGATCGGATGGGCCGATGTAGATGCCACCCAGACCAGGGGTGGTCACGATGGACTCCAGATTTTCCAGGCCCTCCTTCGTTTCGATCATCGCGATGCAGGCGATCTCGTTGTTGGCTTCCACCGCATAACCACGCCCGCCGACCATGGCAGCGCGAATCGGTCCAAAGGAACGCAAGCCGAGCGGTGGATAACGACAGGCCGATATCGCCCGCTGCGCCTCAGCACGATTGTTCACCATCGGTACGATCACACCCATCGCTCCGGCGTCGAGGCACTTCATGATGGCCGCAGGATCATTACCCGCCACCCTCACCAGCGGTGTCACGTCCGTGGTCGAGATCGCCGGCAGCATATTGCGCAGATCGGTGTAGTCGATCAGCCCGTGCTGCAGGTCGACACACAGCCAGTCAAAGCCGGCATTGGCCATGACTTCAGCAGTATGGGTATTGGCCAGCGACAGCCAGCCACCAATCGTCTGCTCGCCAGCGCGCCATTTCGCCAGTGCGGTGTTCTTCTTCACAATTGCTCCTTGTTTGTCTGCATCGTCGAAACGAACGAGTTTGGTTACCGGTTACCTCGCCTCAATTTCGTTTCTGCCTGATGGTTTTGATACGCCTGGCGCCAATCCCCCCACCCCCCATCCTTGTGGCGACAGGCCGCAATAGTTCGTGACCGGCTGCGATGCTGTCAAATACTGAATCTCCTGCCACCGCCTGGTGCGCGCATTTTCTGGAGCGGTCTGCGCTGGTCACCGATTAGAATCTGGCCCCCATTTGCGCATCGTTCATCGCGAGGCCGGTTGATTCAGGAGACTGCATGCCCTACACACCGATCACCGGCACACTCGGCTACGTGCTTTCCCCGGACTCATTGGGGGTGCTGATGGTGCACCGCAACGCACGTCCGGAAGATGAACATCTGGGCAAGTACAACGGGCTTGGCGGCAAACTCGAAGCGGACGAAGACGTCGGCGCCGGAATGATCCGGGAAATACAGGAAGAAGCGGGCATCACTGTCACCGCCATGGAACTGAGGGGTACCATAAGCTGGCCTGGTTTCGGAAAAAACGGCGAAGACTGGCTGGGATTCGTCTTCCTGATCACCGCCTTTACGGGCAATCCGCCCGCGCGGAACGTGGAGGGCGACCTGGAGTGGGTACCACGTGTGGACCTCATGTCGCTGCCCATGTGGGAGGGGGACCGACATTTTTTGCCTCTGGTGTTCGACGAAGATCCGCGACCTTTCCACGGGGTGATGCCCTATCGTGAAGGACGGATGGTGAGCTGGCGATATTCACGGCTCTGAATTGTCTTGATTCTGTCCGCTGGACGTTGTCCAGTCATTCGGGCTTTGCGGAGCGACCTTGGATCACTCGTTGCTGTCAAGAACACCGGCGCACAGGACCCTCCGAGCACCGTTCCTTGAATGTGATCCGGGGCAACGTATTCTGCGCTCATCCAACCATGCTGATTCACAACTAACCTCGTAAATCTGACTGGATTGTCAACCAAGCAACTTTGTAAAATCGAGGCAGGCACCCTCATGGACAAGAAGCGGTGTCAGCATGACCGGTGGTTCATCCGCCATTAACAGACTTTGGGACACATGGAAGATTCGCGCAGTGCACCGCTACAAAAACGTCGGGACCAACCGGTTCTGCAGCAGAAGTTCGAATCATCGAATCTGACAGCGCGCCAGTTCCGATATTGGCTGGAACAATCGGTCAATCCGGATCTGGCGGTCCAGCTGTTGTTTCGCGCGGCGGAATTGCCTCCCGAACTCGCGCCTCACCTCGAAGCCGCCTGGAGTTACTTCGCCACTGCGGCCGACTCGGCTCGGGCCCGCATGGTGGAAGACGATGGCATTCCGCGTCTGGTCTTTGGAAATGAATTCGAGCCTCTGTACCGTGCAACGCTAGCACCTGCTGAAACTGATGGTGACGCACTCAGTGCCTGGGCATTTCCACGCTGGCCGACTTTCCACACTGGCGAGTTGCTCCATCGACACGCGCTGCTGACCACTTTCGATGGCCGCTTCATCTGGGCAATGACGTCCAGTCATCTGGTCTCGGATGGTCGGTCAAACGACATCCTGTATACGACCATGGCATCAGCCATGAAAAGTCTGGCAAACGGGGAACCGCTACCGCCGCTGGAATTGCCCTCGTTCGAAGCCAACATGGCCGCCGAACGAGAGCAGGAAGGGGCCAGGCGGTTACTCGCGGACAATGCGCACTGGGAAACGTGGGCTGAAAAACGCCAGGTGCCATTTTCCGTCTTCGGCCTCACACCCGACACACCAACCAGCAATCGAGTGCGAGTCCCCACGGCAATTCCCAAACCGGTTGTCGATCAGCTATTCGAACGATGTGCTTCCCCGGCGCTGCTGCATCGCTCGGTAGACGTCACCGTGGCGAACTTCCTGACCGCGTTCATAGCCACATGGACCTGGCGTCACGGGGGCCATCCCGAACAGATCGTGGGGATACCTTTCCACGGTCGATCAGCCGGCGAAGAGCGCCTGATCGGATTCAAATCCGAAATCCTGCCGATACGGCTCGATATCGACCCAGAAATGACTTTTGTCGATCTTGTAAAACACGTGCATGAGCGCGCCGCACACAGCCTGAAGAGTCGGGGCACTTCCATTGCCAACCCGGTCCACGCACCACATTACCATGTGTCCGCAAACTTCATGTATCAGCGAAAGCGGTCCACAAATCCAGCACAAGCACTCAAACGCATCGAGATGCAGCGGCGTTCATCGGCGCCTCAGTTCGTCTCCGGACTTCAATCGAACAGTTCAGACGAACCTGGTGTGATGCGCTTCATACTCGGATTGCATCCACGGATCATCGAATTGACCGACCAGGAGCGTGTTGTACGCGGTTACACAGGAGCGCTGCAGAGTCTTGCCGAAAATCCTTTTCAGACATTGAGGTCCATATCATTTATTGATCCGGAATCTGCAGTGTTTTTTGATCGGCAGGCAAAAGTTGCTTCTCCTGTAAGTCAGTTGGATCCGGGGCTTACCTCCGGGCGCTGGCTTATACCGTGGTCTTTGCGTGCATCCGTTAACCCATCGACGGTGGCCATTCGCCACGGCGCTGCCGGTATGACGCATGCGGAGCTCCTCCAACAGTCCTTGACGTGGGCTGGCTTGTTGGCATCGCACTCCGTACAGCCGGGTGATCGTGTTCTGGCATGGACTCCTTCGTGCAATGAACTTGCCGCCGCCTGGATTGCCCTGATGTCGGTCGGCGCCATCTACGTGCCCGTGCACGCTGATACGTCGGCAGACCAGGTCATTGCTCTTGCCTCGGATCTTGGCAGCTCCCTCATACTCGTGTCACCGGATCGTGCGGGTCAGCTCGCCGGTTCCGGACTTGTCAGCGTTGCACTCGAGGCCAGGTCACTGCACGGTGTCACGGGATTGGCACTGCGTGAACCTGAGCCCGACGCCATCGCCCATATCTTCCATACTTCGGGCTCCACCGGCCGAGCCAAACCGATCGCCGTCTCCCATCGCGCGCTCGACGCGTCGATTCAGAGCTGGATTCAGGCAAACCACATGCAATCCGGTGAAGTCATCTTTCACTTCTACGCCATTACCTTCGACCCCTGGCTCACAGGCCTCATCCCTGCGCTGTGGCTGGATGGCACCTGTGTCATCAGCGAACAGGGACAACCACTCGCGGGGCGCGCGTTGCTCGAACACCTGGAGCGACATCACGTTTCGATGCTGTGCACACCAACCGCCTACTTCCACGCGCTCTGTGACCTGCGTCTGCCCACCTGCGTCAAGCGCTGGATCGTCGGTGGCGAAACACTGGCCGCCGACAAGGCCATGCGTTTCATCAGACAACAAGGCAGCCCACACACGACGCGCCTCATCAACGCCTACGGCCCGACCGAGACCACCATCTGGGCCAGCGTCCTCGACGTCACCCTTGACCATGCCGAACGCATCCCGGTCGGCCGACCCCTGCTCACCTGCAGCTTCAAGGTCTGCGATGCATGGGGTGACTACACACCCTTCGGCGTGCCGGGCGAACTCTGGATCGGCGGCCCACAGGTGGCAAACGGCTACTTCCACCATCCCGAGCTCACACAGGACCGCTTTGTCGAAGAAACCGATGCACCGGCTGCAGAATCAGCAACTCGCAATGATGCAGCGAGCACGCGCTGGTACAAGACCGGCGACCTCGTTCGCTGGCGCAAGGATGGTGACCTGGAGTTCCTGGGACGTATCGACCGGCAGGTGCAGGTTCGTGGTCATCGGGTCGAACCCGCCGAGATCGAGATCGCGCTGCGTAAACTCGCGGGCATCAAGGATGCCCTCGTCGTTCCCGTCGGTCTGGAGACCACCACGACACTCTGTGCCTGGATCATCCCGGACGAGGGCACCACAACGCTGGATCCGGTCCAACTGCGCAGTGAACTGTTGCGTACGCTGCCCGAGTACAAAGTGCCAAAGTGGCTGCGTACGCTGGATGAGTTCCCGCGCAGTCCCAACGGCAAGATCGACACGATGCGCCTGCCTGCTCCTGAGCGTGCATCTCAACAGAATGTCTCCGACCGCCTCCCCACGCTCACGTTGTGGGACCTGCGCCTGACCTTCGAAGAAGTCCTGCGTGTGCCACGGGTCGGAATCGATGAAAACTTCTTCGCCCTCGGGGGCGATTCGCTCCTGCTCGTCGAGCTGCTCGCGGCGATTGAAAGCCGCTTTGGCAGGACGCTCGAAGCCACGCAGGTCATGCAGCATCCAACAATTGGTGGCCTGGCACGTTTTCTCGAAGATGGCCGCAGTGCACCTGCACCCCTCATCGTGGAGATGAAGACCGGCATCCGATCCCCGCTGTTCTGTATTCCCGGCGCAGGCGGTATCGGGGTGGAGTTTTATCCCCTGTCGCGTCGCCTGCCGGATGATCAGTCCGTCATCGTGCTGCGCTCCTCTGGCACCGATGGCCATGCTCATCCACCGGCGACGGTACATGACTTGCTGGAGGAACATGTCCGGCATGTGCTCGAATACAGGCAACAACACCACGATTCGCGGCCCGTCCACCTGATGGGTTATTCCCTGGGCGGCATATTCGCCTGGGAGGTTGCGCAACGACTCCACGCGCGAGGTATCCCCATCGGCGAGGTCTTCCTCATTGACTCGCATGTGGCGAGCAAAGCAGCCCGCGCGCTGTTCAAAAAGCCCAGGCATGGATTGCTCACACGCATCAGGGGAAAGTTCAAAGGCGCAGATCAAGGCGAGCGGCAGTTGCTTGCCGCACAACTTGACTCTTCGATCAGCAATGGACAGATCATGGAAGCCTCCGCACTCGGCCGATACAACCTGATGGTTCAAGCGCGGTTCTATCGTGATATCGAAAGTCGGCCAGCCGAGTTTTCCACAACGTATCTGCTGGCCTCACGAGGGCCACGACATGAGCATGCTGAGCTGTGGAAAGCGCTGTCCCGCAATCTTTGCATCCACATCATTGATGGAGAACACGAAGGCGACCTGTCAATCGTTCGTGAGCCGGGTGTCGGACCGCTGGCAGAGGTTGTTGGGAAGGTTCTCGATATAGATTGATCACTGCTGGGTCACACTCCGGAAAGCCGGACCTCGAAATCCGCACAGCCCTTGTCCGCCTGCAGCAGCCTGAGAAAGCCATGACCACACTATTTCTGGCGCTTTCGCCCAGAAATTCTTCCATCAGATAGCGGCGGCCATTCGCTAACGTCATCACGACGTTGTCCATGGCTCCGCTATCCGCCAGAAAGATCACCGTCGATAACCACCAGATCTGCCAGGGCGCCAGACCCTCGCAGTGGGGGAAATTTCTGCCGACCGGTCCGGCGCGGTCTCCGACCTGTACAGACCGCGAACCACCAACCACTTGCCTTTTTCGACGAAGTGTTCCGTCAAAACAACTGAATGCGTCAGGATATCCAGCAATCCGGTACTGGCAGCAGGGTTGTGACCGACGCGCTGCAGGCCATTTGCGACACAGTACCGACCGGCGTCCATTGATTGGTTAAGATGTGCCATCTGTGGTTCTGATCGATTGGCGTGGAATGGACATCCTGTTGTATCTGAAAGCAGCCCTGATGGGCGTGGTCGAGGGCCTGACCGAATTTTTGCCAATCTCAAGTACAGGGCATCTGATTCTGGCGGGGTCCCTGCTGTCGTTCGACGAAGCTGTCGGTGCGGACAAAGTGAAGGTATTCGATATCGCCATTCAGACGGGCGCCATCTTTGCCGTTGTGTTGATCTACTGGCAACGGCTGCTCGACACCCTGGTTGGACTGGGTAGCGAACCTCGTGCGCAGCGCTTCGCCCTCAACGTCAGCATCGGCTTTGCACCGGCTGTGGTCCTGGGCCTGGTGCTTGGCGCAGCCATCAAGGCCCACCTGTTCACTCCAACCGTCGTCGCCTCAACGTTCATCATTGGCGGTTTCATCATCCTCTGGGTGGAGCGGTGGCATCTCACGGCCTCAGCGGCGCGGATCGTGGAAGTCGACGACATGAGCCCGATGGACGCACTCAAGGTTGGACTGCTGCAATGTCTGGCCCTGGTGCCCGGTACCAGCCGGTCGGGTGCCAGCATCATCGGTGGCATGGTCATGGGCCTTTCGCGCAAGGCGGCCACCGAATTCAGCTTTTTCCTTGGCATACCCACGCTGATGGGTGCAGGCGCCTACAGCCTGTACAAGGAACGTGATCTGCTGACATCGGCTGACATTCCCCTGTTTGGAATCGGCCTCCTGCTGTCGTTCATCTCAGCCTGGATCTGCGTACGCTGGTTGATAACCTATGTGTCTACGCATGATTTCAAACCCTTCGCCTGGTACCGGATTGCCTTCGGAGTGCTGATCCTGGCCACCAACTATCTTGGCTGGATCTCGTGGACTGATTGACCTTCCACCATCCAACACGTTCCAGTGGAAAGGAAGGCTACTGGCCGACGTCGGTCGTCGAAAAAATGCATGATTACGCGGGCTCTGGCCAGAAGCTTTCCTCGACGTTTTCAGGCAGGGCGCTTCTCCTTGTGGGCGGGAGGACTGTGCAGCGCAATTTCCGCAATCATTTGTCCTGACGCAGTCTGCGGTTGCACGGTAACGAATGGGCCTTTTTGATCGTGCGGTACGGGTGCGCGCTGCGATTTCCGATAGAGTCCGTAGACAGCCAGACCCAGCACCAGTATCGACAGATAGGCGAAGTAGGCGGGTGCGCCATAAAACTGCAGCAGCACGGCGCAGATGAGGGGGCCAGCTGCTGCGCCGATACCGTTCAATAAAACGACGGTGCCACTGGCGTCTACCATTTGCGAGGGTTGTAAGTGATCGTTGATATGCGATACCGCCAAGGAATAAATCGTCAACGCGATGCCGCCGAAGGAAGCAGCCAATACAAATAACAGTGCTTTGGACAAATGCCCGAAGAGGCTCGCCAACAGCGCCGCTACGCCACCGACGATGCATATGACAATCAGTACCGTGCGGCGGTCAATTCGATCCGACCACTTACCGATGGGCAGTTGGGTGATTACTGCTGCAAGAATGCTCATACCCATGAAGGTAGCGGTATCGGCGATGCCCAGGCCCACCAGTTGTGCATAAACTGGACCCATCGAGAACACCGTGCCGGTGACTACACCGGAGACCATCACACCACTGGCGCCGAGCGGCGATGCTCTGAACAGATCGCGGTAATGAATCGCGTGGGGAATGTCGTACTGCGGAGCGCTTTGTACGCTCAATGTCATCGGCACAACGGCTAGAGAAATCGTCACGGAGATTGCAATGAACAATATGGGTCCCAGCGGGTCTGCAGCGTTGAGTAGAAATTGACCGCCACCCAAACCCACGTACAACACCAACATGTATACGGCCAACAGGCTGCCACGATTTTCGTTGGTAGCGTGAGCGTTCAGCCAGCTCTCCGCGACGATATAAATGCCGGCAAAACAAAAGCCAGACACCAGGCGCAGGGCCGCCCAGCTGAAGGGATCGATCAGCATCACCTGTAACAGAATCGTCACCGACGCCACTGCGGTGAAGGCTGCGAATACGCGAATGTGGCCCACACGATGCACCAATCGTGGGGTGGCGATCGAGCCGCCGATATAGCCAAGGAAATAACACGACATCACCACGCCGGTGATCATCGTGGTGAAGCCTTCACTGATGGCGCGAATACTGAGTAACGTGCCCTGCAACCCGGCGCCGAGCATCAACAAAAGCATGCCCGCCAATAGAGGCCACGTCTGGATCGCGGCCCGCAGCGTTTGGGAATGGGTGATGCGTGCAGGTACGAGTGTCATCGCAGGTTGTGTGTCTCACTCCCTGTCTGCAGGCCGATCGATGCGACCTGCATCCAATACGGGTGCGGCATCGAAAGACGCGGCTTGTAACAGGACACCCACGCGCTGTAGTGCCGCCAGAATCGACGTTTGCTCCCAAGCTTGTAACTGCCGGAACTCGGTCAGAAATTTATCATGCAGCGATTGCGGCGCGGCGGCCAATTGTTGCGTGCCTGCCGGGGTAAGCAAGATACGAATACGACGACGATCGGAGTCATGACGCTGCCGCGAGATCCATTCGCGCTCTTCCAGTCGATCCAGCAGCGCAGTCACGGTTGCCTGGGTGAGATGCATGGAAGTCGCCAATCGGGTGGCTGTCATCTCGCCTTGTTCCTTCAACAGCTGTAGCGCGACCAGTTGGGAGGGCGTTATCCCACTCTCTCGCGCCAGTGTTTTTGAACTGAGTTGCGTCGATCGAATAATGCGACGCAATTCGATCAGCACGAGTTCTTCGGTTGAAGTTTTTATCGAAGGATCAGACATTTGTTCGTAAATCTAATTATTTTTTCCACGATAGTCATGCAGCCAAAATAATAGTACAAAGTTAACTATCTGATATTTATGGAAAATAAATCATAAACACACATCGGGTTGACTCATTCGTACCGGTGTTTATGATCAGTGGTCAATATTTATTAGATAGTCGAAGTATGTCTATGGGTACAGCTCACCAAAAAAGCTATCTGCAATCGGTGCCGCGGGCTCCGTCAATGATGCGGACACCGAGCATCGCGGACGCTCGGGCTGTGCATGCGTTGATTGCTGAATGTCCACCGCTCGATACCAATTCACTGTACTGCAATCTACTTCAGAGCCTGCACTTTGCTGCCACCTGCATTGTGGCAGAAAACGCTCGGCGGATCGTTGCCTTCGTCTCTGGATACCGGCTCCCCGATCAACCGCATGTGTTGTTTATTTGGCAGATTGCCGTTGCTACGGAAGCGCGTGGCCAAGGCATGGCAGGCCGGATGCTGATGGAGTTGTTATCGCGTCCACATTGCGCGGGCGTGACCGAGATTCAGACCACCGTTACCCCATCGAATAAGGCGTCATGGGGTTTGTTTACCGGCATTGCTCGTCGCCTGCACGCACCCCTCACGCGCCGCATGTTGTTTGAACGTGCTGTGCATTTGGACGGTCGCCACGAATCCGAAGTACTTGCGACCATTGGCCCCTTTGTTTTGCAAACCGATGTTTGCAGTTGACGACAGTTTGGAGAATCACGTGATAACGACCGGCGCCAGGACTATCTCTGTCAGCACCCCATCGACTGCTCGTGTTGAAGTATTCGCTCGCCATGAATCGCGCGTGCGCAGTTACGCACGAAACTTCCCCGCTGTGTTCAATCGCGCAGAAGGCGCGCGTATCTTCGACGAGCAGGGCCGGAGCTATCTCGATTTTCTCAGTGGCGCTGGCAGTCTGAACTATGGCCACAATCATCCTCTACTACTCGATGCTTTGATCGGTTACATCCGACAGCATGGCATCGCTCATAGTCTGGACTTGCAGACCACGGCCAAGGCGAATTTTCTCGAAGTTTTCTATAACAATATTTTGCAGCCGCGCGGCTTGAACTACGTCGTGCAGTTCACCGGTCCAACAGGCGCGAATGCGGTCGAAGCAGCAATGAAATTGGCGCGTAAATACACAGGCCGTCTTCCCATCGTGAGTTTTACCAACGGTTTTCACGGCGTCACACTGGGCGCTCTGGCCGCTACCGGAAATTCGCATCATCGAGGCGGCGCCGGCGTGGAGTTGGGCGGCGTAATTCGCATGCCGTATGACGGCTACCTGGGTCCGCAGACCGATACCTTGGCTTACTTCGAGAAGACTCTCAACGACTCGAGCAGCGGAATCGATCTACCAGCGGCCGTAATCGTCGAAACAGTCCAGGGCGAGGGCGGGCTAAATGTGGCTAGCGTACAGTGGTTGCAGAAATTGCATGCGCTCTGCCACCGACATCGCATGTTGCTGATCGTCGACGACATCCAGGCCGGTTGTGGTCGGACTGGCAGCTTTTTCAGCTTCGAGGAAGCGGGGTTGAAACCGGACATCGTTACCTTGTCGAAGTCGCTTAGCGGTATGGGGTTGCCGTTTTCCGTCACGCTCATCAACCGCGAACTGGATGTGTGGAAACCCGGAGAACACAACGGCACGTTCCGCGGCAACAATCATGCGTTTGTCACTACCGCGGCCGCGATCGATCACTTTTGGGCGGATGAAATTTTTACGAACGACATTCGGCGAAAAGCGAATGTACTGCGAGATTTCCTGTCGGCGATTTGCGCAAACCACGCGGACGAGTTGATCGTCAAGGGTCGAGGCATGATGCAGGGACTTGCCTTCACCCGCAGTGAAGACGCCAACAGCGTCAGCCGCGAAGCCTATCGTCGCGGCGTGATCATCGAAACAAGCGGTCCGGACGACGAAGTATTGAAGTGTCTCTGCCCGCTCACCATAGACGATGCTGAACTAACCGAAGGCATGGCCATCCTGGCAGACTCGATTAAACATGTATTCTTACATCGCGCACGGAAGCGCCGGCCCGATGATTCGGCAGGAGTTAAGCCATGATCGTAAGGCATTTGCATGCAGCCAACGCGACTTCGCGGCGCGTCGTATCAAAAACCTGGGAAAGTACGCGGTTGCTTCTCAAAAACGATGCGATGGGGTTTTCGTTTCATATCACCACCATCTACGCGGGCACCGAAACGCGGATGCATTACCGCAATCATCTCGAATCTGTGTATTGCATCAGCGGTGGCGGTGAAATCGAAGATACTGCGACTGGCGAACGACACGCGATTCAGCCGGGTACGATGTATGCCCTGGATAAACACGACGTACACATCTTGCGGTCGAATACCGAGATGAAGATGGCCTGCGTATTCAATCCACCGTTGAATGGACTCGAGGTACATGACACAACCGGCGCCTATCCGCTGGAAGCCCAGTCAGTGGAGTCATAGCCGTGGCCCATGCCACCCGCCACGACGTATCCGATCGCGCTGCGAAACAAGATGATCCATACCGGTCGCGAATATCGTTGTTGCCGGAAATCGTCCCGCGAGTCGATCCGGTGTTGTACGGCGGACGGCATAGCGCCGGGCCGCTGACCAGCGAACAACTAGCTTCGTATAGTCACGACGGCTTCATACAATTGCACGGTCTGTTGGATGCAGCGGAGATCAAAGCGCTACAAGCAGAGCATGTACGACTACGAACCAATCGTTCGACCATCGACCAGGATACGTTGATATTGGAACCAGGCAGCGCTGAATTGCGATCAGTGTTCCAGATTCATGTGCAAAGCGATCTGATTGGCAGATTGGCTAGCGACGCGCGCCTGGTCGCCATCACCCGGCAAATTCTCGGGGACGACGTTTACATTCATCAAGCGCGCTTGAACTACAAACCAGGCTTGTTCGGCAAGGAATTCTACTGGCACTCGGATTTCGAGACCTGGCATGTGGAGGACGGTATGCCTCGTATGCGTGCACTGAGCATGTCGATCTTGCTGACCGAAAACACCCCATACAACGGGCCTTTGCTTATCATGCCGGGCTCACATCACCACTACGTGCGATGTGTGGGCGAAACGCCTGACGATCACTACAAACAATCGCTGCGCAAACAAGAATACGGTGTGCCAGACGCGGACAGTTTGTCACAGCTCTATGTGGCGGGCGGTATCGCCACGCTGACCGGCGCTGCAGGCAGCATTGTCGTGTTCGACTGCAACGCCATGCATGGATCGAACAGCAACATTGCGCCTTTGCCTCGCTCAAATGTATTTCTGGTCTACAACAGCATCAAGAACCGTTTGACAGATCCTTTCGGGGGGAAAAAACCAAGACCGGAATTCATTGCAAACCGACGCAAGGCCACCGCGCTCGCGCCTCGTTCGGTTTCGCTCTTCGGTGATCGCTAGCCCGGTTTATGGATGACTCTTCTGCTGCAATTGCGAACATACAGGGCAACACAGCGCCTGCTCCTTACAGGGGTTCGCCGTACTGTGCAGCGCTACTGCGCGCCTTCCAGTGCGCGCCACGCTGTCCTTTCCCGCATTTCGTCACTCTCTCGACGGACCTTCATGAATAGTCAGAGCTGATTCGTGATTTTGGCTGTGCATTGGCTGCCGCGGCGAATCTCACGCGGCGTACTGAGGAAGTTGTGTCGATGCTGATCTCGTTCCTGTTTTTCATGTTGGTGGTATTAGGGGTCGGATTGGCGTCGGCGCTGCGCAGCCGCGGCACCAACGACGACTACTATCTGGCAAGTCGCTCAGTGTCGCCCGCCCTGGTTGGACTATCTGCTGTAGCCACCAACAACAGCGGCTATATGTTTATCGGTGTGATTGGTTTTACCTACACAACCGGTCTGGCTGCCATCTGGTTGATGGTGGGCTGGATACTCGGCGATTTTCTTGCATCGTTAGTCGCGCATCGCAAGTTACGCGAGGCGGCAGAACGAACGCAGCAACTGAGTTTTGCGGGTGTACTCAGTTGTTGGCTGGGACCTGAACAACGCTCGGTCAGAACGATCGCGGCGCTGCTGACCATCGCCTTTCTGGGCGCATACGCCGGCGCACAAATTAGCGCTGGCGGGAAAGCACTGCATGCGTTGTTCGGTTGGCAACTACACACCGGCGCGATGTTGGTGGCCGTGCTGGTTGCAACCTACTGCCTGGCCGGCGGTATTCGAGCGTCTATTTGGACCGATGCCATACAGTCTTTCATCATGCTGGTATCTATGGGCTTGTTGCTGATTACGGCGATCGATCGACTCGGTGGCGTCGACGCCGCCATTGTCCGACTGGATTCAGTGCCAAACTACCTCAACTGGTTCCCTCCCGATTTGATTGTGCCAGGCGCCACGGGTATGGGTTTGTTTGTATTGGGATGGTTGTTTGCAGGCCTCAGCGTTCTTGGTCAACCACACATAATGATTCGTTTTATGGCACTGGAACAACCCAGCGGCTTATCGCAGGCGCGCGTTTGGTACTACAGCTTTTTTTTGCTGTTCTATTCGATGGCAACTGCGGTCGGACTTTTGTCGCGCATTTATTTACCAGAGCTTGGCAATCTCGACCCCGAGTTGGCGCTGCCACAAATGGCACAGATGCTGCTGTCTCCAGCGTTAGTGGGGCTCATCCTCGCCGGCATTTTTGCAGCCACGATGTCCACTGCCGATTCGCTGTTACTTAGTTGTTCGTCCGCTCTGACACATGATTTGGCGCCCGTCGCGTCGCGTGCATTGTGGAAGAGCAAGCTCGCGACGTTGATGTTCACGGCGATGGCTTTGGTGATCGCCATAACTGGTCCGACAAGTGTATTCACCTTGGTGATATTGGCTTGGTCTACTCTAGCGTCAGCCTTTGCGCCGCTACTGATCGTTTATGCACTCAAAGGCAGACCGCCGGAATTGCTCGCATTGACGATGATGATTACCGGACCATTAGTGGCGTTGACATGGCGCTACTTCGATTTACACCAGCACATCTACGAAGGCATGCCCGGCATTCTCGCTGGTTTGCTGACCTTCTGCGTCGGCACGTATCTAACCACAGCTATAGCCCACAGCGATCCCACAGCGAGGCCGAAGCGACTGCCGTCGAAGCAACGTGCATAGTTCGTCACGCCAACAGCCTGCTCCAAAGGCACCATCGCACGGTAAATGTGATAGAGGCGCGTTGCAGCTCCACGCTGAATTTCATAAGCGAGATCATCAATGCCAGTGCCGCCGGCCGCACAATATCCATCTGACCGAAAGCAGAGGCGCTGCCTGGCACGCAGATGAAAACTGTGAACGTAACTGCTTCTGCGCGGCCGGGAATCAGTATTGGGCGTCGGGAGTTGTCGACGCTGATCTACATCCACCGATCGCCAAACTGACAGCGGCCACTCGCCAGCGATCCAAGGTGTCAATCCGATGACTACAGAAACCAGATGATGGCAGTTCAGCCAACCAGGCAGCGAGGAAATAAGCGCTGCCAACTATCCAAACACCGTTGGCGAGTTGAGCCCTGTGACTCAGATGAGACGCTCACTACCGCGCCTTGTACCAGCGCAGTACTGCCGGTATCGAATGCGACGGCTCGCGTGATTGTAGCGGCGAATTCCGCAAACCCGAGCACAGATCCGCAACAACGTCGAGCAATGGCTGCCGGGCATCCGTCTTTGTCGATCCCAGGTGAGGCGATAGTCGTTGCTGTGGCAGGGGCCTGAATTGCATCACGGGTGACGGGGACTACCGAGTCCTGGTGGGTCTCGTCCAGGACTACAAGGATTCAGAACACAATCTCACCTCGGGCCCGACGCTCTTGTGGCATCAGGCATTCGAGAATGAACCGATTGACCGGTGTGGCTACGCCAACAGACTCGCCCAGCCGCACGATGACACCAATCTGCGCGTCCAGTTCCGATGGGCGGCCTTCCATGATGTCGCGTTGCATGGATGCCGTGGTCCCGAAGGGCACCGCATCGTGCACCGCCGTGACACGGCTGATGGCATCTGCTGACCACTTCACGCCCAAGGCTCGACCCACGTACCAGATTTCCCGCTTCGCGGATTCAATCAGGCTTCTGGTACGGGCATCCGCACGCAGGACACCCATCGGCGCCCTGGTGATTGCGCCGACCGCGCCGATGGGTGCAACACCCAGGAACTTCTGCCACAAAGCAGCCAGCATATCCTCGGGAATTTCTGCGGCCACACCCTTCGCCTGTACAAATGCCTCACGGAGACTTTCAAGTTGGGGGCGCACGGTGTTGTTGGCGGGCGGACCAACCGGGCCGAACTGAATGTAGGGCGAAACCGCTGCATGACGAATACAACCCGGAGCTTCGATGTAGGCAGAGATGCCACAAGTACCACCCAGCACATGATCATCACCTAGCACACCGGCAAGCACGGTCGGGGCATCCACACCGTTCTGTAACGGCAATACCAGTGTGTTCACGCCAATCATCGGCCGGATGGCTTCGGCTGCTGCCTGCACCTGCCAGGCTTTCACCGCGACAATCACAACTTCAACCACTCCGACCTCGGCGGGGTTGTCCGTGGCCGTCACGGGCTTGATGACAAAATCTCCGGCCGGGCTGAAAACACGCAGACCATCATGCTGCATCGTAGCCAGATGCTCTCCACGAGCGATGAAAACCACCTCATGGCCAGCCTCAGCGAGGCGCCCACCGTAGTAGCCACCAACACCGCCAACTCCGTATATTGCTATTCGCATGTGCAATCACCCATCCGGCAGGCAAGCTGTTAAAAACACAGTCTCCTGCTTCGACAACCGACCCAGCCTTTCAACGTCTATTCCAACCTGCAGAGGAATCATATCGTGGAGGTGGGTAACCGGCGTCGAAATCCGGATAAACAGTGCGCAAACGGAGATGCCCTTGAGTCACGAAGGATGCGTCTATATCTTCTAGCCACGATTCCTGAACCAACCAGAAGTACCCATGTCTCAGCTCCGAACCGAACACACCGACCCAGGTCGAAGCCCACTTGCAAACCTGATCTTCAGCTCGCGCTGGATGCAGCTTCCGCTGTATCTGGGATTGATAGTTGCCCAGGGTGTGTACGTCGTTCTGTTTGTCAAAGAGCTGTGGCACCTGATTCTGGGTGCCATCAGCCTCAACGAACAGGACATCATGCTGATCGTTCTGGGGTTGATCGACGTCGTGATGATTTCCAACCTGCTGGTCATGGTGATCGTGGGTGGCTACGAGACCTTTGTCTCGCGGCTCAATCTGCAAGGGCACCCGGATCAGCCGGAGTGGCTCAGCCACGTGAACGCATCAGTGCTCAAGGTTAAACTCGCCATGGCGATCATCGGCATCTCGTCGATTCACCTGCTGAAGACCTTCATCGAAGCAGGTTCCATCGGCCTGGAGGGCACCCACATCACTGCGGAAGGCGTGATGTGGCAAACCATCATCCACAGCGTTTTCATCCTGTCCGCAATCGGCATCGCCTGGACCGACTACATCATGCAGCAGACCACCAGATCGCCCAAGGCGTAAACCCGACCCGGGAGTGACCAACACAATACCCACACCCGCCCACTTCTCGCGAATCCGCCAACCGAAGCTAGTCTTTCCCTGTACAGCAGGTTCTGGAAAGACACGGCGGCATGAACACAATCATTGGCTTGGTCATGGTGCTGGGCGCATGTGCGTCCGGCTTTGTGCTGGCCGGCGGTAACCTGCTG